>Ga0070681_10003848_pt1 | contig 14117 bp, 11 predicted proteins | sample KBSC83BmetaG_FD_65650 | JGI IMG/M metagenome (GOLD analysis project Ga0070681, IMG submission 65650) | Corn rhizosphere microbial communities from Kellogg Biological Station, Michigan, USA - KBS C8-3B metaG | ecosystem: Host-associated > Plants > Roots > Rhizosphere | place: USA: Michigan... | reverse complement strand
CGAGCATCGCCAGCGTGCGCGCAACGACGAGCCCCGCGACGTCGTCGACGCGCGATACCGCGATGCCGGCCGATTGCAGCGCGCCGATCGCGGCCGCCGCCGCTGGTTCGGCACAGCCGTCGGCGACCGCGACCGCGAGCCGCGCGCAACTTGCGTAATCGAGCGCCCAGTCGAACAGCACGAGATCTCGCGCGCCGCTCGCCGCCGCGCGCGCGGTCGCGGTGCGGCCGTCGGTCGGCGCGAGCCACGCCCCGCCGGCGCCGATGACGCCGCCGGGGAACGGCGGCTTCGCATCGACGCCCTCGATCGTCGCGCCGGCGCTGCGCATCCGCTCGACCAGTGCAGCGGCCGCGCCGAGCGCGCCGTACGCGACGATTCGCGTCGGCGCGGCGTACGTGGATTCGGTCCGGGGCATCGGGCGCGTCGCCGACGGCGCATGGTCGTAGAAGCCGCGGCCCGACTTGCGGCCGAGGTGGCCCGCGTCGACGAGCTCCTGTTGCAGGAACGACGGCGCGTAGCGCGGATCGCCGAACGTCGCGTCGAACACGCTCCTCGTGACGGCGAAGTTGACGTCGAGGCCGATGAGATCCATCAGCTCGAACGCGCCCATCCGGAAGCCGCCCGCCTCGCGCATCACCGCGTCGAGCGTCGCGACGTCGGCGGCGCGCTCGGCCAGCAGACGCAACGCCTCGCCGTAGAACGGTCGCGCGCAGCGATTGACGATGAAGCCCGGCGTCGAGCGCGCGTGCACCGGCGACTTGCCCCAGGCCGTGGCGGTCGCGAACAGCGTCGCCGCGACCGGGCACGACGTGTCGACGCCGCTGACGATCTCGACGAGCGGCATCAGCGGCGCCGGGTTGAAGAAATGCAGTCCGGCAACACGCGCGGGCCGGCGCGAGCCGGCGGCGAGCGCGGTGATCGACAGCGACGAGGTGTTGCTCGCGACGATCGCATCGTCGCCGACGATGCCGTCGAGCGCATGCAGCAGCGCGCGCTTGGCGGCGAGATCCTCGGCGATCGCCTCGACGACCAGCGCCGCGTCGCCGCACTCGCCGAGCGCGGTGATGGGCGCGACGCGCGCGGCGGCGGCGCGCGCCGCGTCGTGCGCGAGCCGGCCCTTGGCGGCCATCTCGTCGAAGCGATGCCCGAGCTTGGCGGCCGCGTCGGCGGCGATGCCGTCGCGCGCATCGAAAAGCTGCACCGGATGTCCCGCCTGCGCGGCGACCTGGGCGATGCCGCTGCCCATCGCGCCCGCGCCGATGACGGCGACGGTGGCGCCCGGCGCGATCGGCCGGGCCGCGCGCTGCGCGTCGTCCCCGATCGCGGCGGCGGCGGCCATCGGCTCAGCGGCCGCGGAACTGCGGCGCGCGCTTGGCCGTGAACGCCGCAACGCCTTCGCGATAGTCGGCGGTCGCGCCGAGCGCGCGCTGCACATCGCGCTCGAGGTCGAGCTGCTCGTCGAGCGAGTGATGCGCCGACGCGCGCAGCGCGTCCTTGATCTCCGCCAGCGCGCACGTGGGCGCATCGGCGAGACGCCGCGCCAGCGCGTCGACCTCGGCGGCGAACGCCGCATCGTCGATCGCGCGCCAGATGAGCCCCCAGCGCTCGGCATCCTCGGCCGACAGCTTGTCGCCGAGCATCGCGAGGCCCATCGCGCGCGCTTCGCCGACGAGGCGCGGCAGGAAATAGGTGCCGCCCGAATCGGGGATGAGGCCGATCTTCGCGAACGCCTGGATGAAGCTCGCGCTCTTCGCGGCGACGACGATGTCGCAGGCGAGCGCGAGATTGGCGCCGGCGCCTGCGGCGACGCCGTTCACCGCCGCGACGACCGGCATCGGCAGCGCGCGCAGCGTCAGCACCAGCGGCTTGTAGTTGCGCTCGATCGACGCGCCGAGATCCACCGGCGCGTCACCCGGCGCGACCGCGCGGTCGGCGAGGTCCTGTCCCGCGCAGAAGCCGCGGCCGGCACCCGTCAGCACCAGCACGCGCGCCGATTCGTCGTGGCCGAGCAGCGCGAGCGCATCGCGCACCTCGGCGTGCATCGCGTCGTTGAAGCTGTTGAGGCGATCGGGACGGTTGAGCGTCAGCCGGGCGACGCCCTGCTCGACGGTGAAGAGGATGTGCGCGTACGCCATGGCGTCGCCGCGTCAGGCGTGCACGCGATGCTGGACGACGCGAAAGCGGCTCGCGACGAACGCGGCGTCGGTCAGCGCGGCGTTGGCCGCCGGGTTGGCGCCGGTGCCGTGGAAGTCGGAGAACGCCGCCGACTGGTTGACGTAGACGTTGCCGGTCAGGTTGATCGACAGCGCGACGCCGGCGTCCTCGGCGACGTCGACCGCCTTGTCGACGACGTCATCGTCGGTCGAATAGACGGACAGCGTGAGCGCGCCCTTGTCGCGCACCGCGTCGCGCGCGATCGCGAGGCTTTGCGCCGTGTCGCGCGTGGCGATGACGAAGGCGATCGGGCCGAACCACTCGGCGAGGTACTTGTCGCGATCGCGCGCGTCGACGCGCACGATCAGCGGGGTGCGGATGCGCGCGTCGGGGAACGCCGGGTGCGCAAGCGTCGTCGAGTCGAGCACCGCCGGCCCGAGACCGCGCGCGGCGTCGATGCGCGCCGCGGTCGCCTCGCTCTGCACCGCGCCGAGGATCTCGACCGCGCGCGCGGGATCGCCGAGGAGCTTCCTCACCGCCTCGGCGATCGCACTCGCGACCTCGTCGAACGATGCGCGCCCCTCCTTCACGGCGATGCCGCCGGCCGGGATGTAGATGTTCTGCGGCGCCGTGCACATCTGGCCCGCATACAGCGACAGCGAGAACGCGAGGTTGCGCGCAAGGCCGTCGAGATCGTCGGTGGAGTCGACGATCACCTGGTTGACGCCGGCCTTCTCGGTGAACACCGTCGCCTGGTGCGCGTGGCGCTCGAGCCAGTCGCCGTTCGCCGTGCTGCCGGTGAAATCGATCAGCTTCACCTCCGGCCGTAGCGCGAGCTTCTGCGCAGTGTCGTCGCCGGCGTCGTGCGCGACGAGCGTGACGACGTTCGGATCGAAGCCGGCCTCGGTCAGCACCTCGCGCGCGACCTTCACCGAGATCGCGAGCGGCAGGATCGCACCCGGGTGCGGCTTGACGATGACCGCGTTGCCGGTGGCGAGGCTCGCGAAAAGTCCGGGGTAGCCGTTCCACGTCGGGAACGTCGAGCAGCCGATGACGAGGCCGATGCCGCGCGGCACGACGCGAAAGCGCTTGTGCATGCGGATCGGGTCGTGCTTGCCCTGCGGCTTTTCCCAGGTCGCCTCGGCCGGCACGCGGCGCATCGCGTCCCATGCGTAGGCGACGGCCTCGAGTCCGCGGTCCTGCGCATGCGGGCCTGCGGCCTGGAACGCCATCATGAACGCCTGGCCGGTGGTGTGCATCACCGAATGGGCGATGACGAAGCTCTGGCGGTTGAGGCGCGCGAGGATCTCGAGCGACACGCCCACCCACGCCTCGGGGCCGGCCTTGCGCCACCCCGCCTCGGCCTTGCCGACCGCGGCGAACAGTGCGTCGACATCGTGGGCGGCGTACGTGATGCCGAGGTCGAAGCCGAACGGCGAGCGCTCGCGGCCCGCGCGGCGTCCGCCGCCCGGCGCATCGGCGTCGAGCGCGAACGGCCTGCCGCGCAGCGCATCGAATGCGGCCTTGCCGGCTTCGGCCGCGCCTTCGCCGTAGACCTTGGGGCTCGCCGACTCGGGGAACGCGCTCCAGTAGCTGCGCTCGGCGATCGCCGTCAGCGCGCGCTCGAGCATCGCCCGGTGCTTGTCGAACAGCGGATGCGACACGGGATTTCCTCCGATCGAAACTCTAGCATGCGGCAACCGCTCTCCGTCCGGGAGAGGGCCGGGGTGAGCGGATGCGACTCGCGTCAATCCACGCCGGTGCCGGTCTGGTCGAAATCGACGACCACCTTGTCCGATACCGGATAGCTCTGGCACGCGAGCCGGAAGCCGCGCGCCACCTCGTAGTCCTCGAGCGCGAAGTTGACGTCCATGTCGACCTCGCCCTCGATCAGCCGGCAGCGGCACGTCGAGCACACGCCGCCCTTGCACGAGTACGGCAGCTCGACGCCGTTGGCGATGCCCGAGTCGATGATGTTGTCGACGCCCTTGCCGACGATGAACCTGCGCCGCGTGCCGTCGATGATCGCCGTCACCTCGCACTCGCGCCGGCCGGCCTCGGGCAGCGCGCGCGGCACGTGCGTGTGCTGCGGGATGCTCGCGGCGAAGCGCTCGACGCGGATGCGCGCCGGGTCGACGCCGCGCGCAGCGAGCGCCTCCGCCACCGCCTGCATCATGCCGTCGGGGCCGCACACGTACCACGCAGCCACGTCGTCGTCGCCGATCCAGTGCTCGACCAGCGCCGCCGCCTTGTCGCGATCGATCCGGCCGTTGAGGAGTGTGAGGTCCTGCGGCTCGCGCGACAGCACGTGCACGAGGTTGAAGCGCGTCAGGTACGTGTCCTTGAGCGCCGCGAGCTCCTCGCGGAACATCACCGACGACGACGCGCGATTGCCGTAGAACAGCGTGAAGCGCGCGCGCGGCTCGGCGGCAAGCGTCGCCTTGGCGATCGACAGCACCGGCGTGATGCCGCTGCCCGCGGCGAACGCGACGAAGTGGCGCGCGGCCGCGGGATCGGCGGCGACGCCGAAATGGCCCATCGGCGGCATGACGTCGACGACGTCGCCGGGCTTCAGCGTGTCGTTGGCATGGTTGGAGAAGAGCCCGCCCGGCGCCCGCTTGATGCCGATGCGCATCGGCTCGCCGCCATGCACGGCGCAGATCGAGTACGACCGCCGCAGCTCCTCGCCCCCGACGTGCGCGCGCAACGTGAGGTGCTGGCCCGGTTGCCAGCGGAACTCGTGCGCGAGGTCGGCCGGCACGTCGAACGTGACGGCGACGGCGTCGCGCGTCTCGCGGTCGACGCGCGCGACGGGCAGCGGATGGAAACGGCTCATCCCGTCGGCCGGCGCCCGGCGCCGTCATCCCCGCGAAAGCGGGGATCCAGGTGCAACGCCCGGCCAGGCGTCACGGCTGGGTTCCCGCTTGCGCGGGAATGACGGCGAATGCGACGGAACGATGTGTCTTTCATCCTCGGCACGTCTAATGCGGCTTGAAGTAGTCGAACGGCTCGCGGCAGGCGTCGCAGCGATACAGCGCCTTGCACGCCGTCGAGCCGAACTGCGCGACGAGCGTCGTCGCGGTCGCTCCGCAGCGCGGGCAGGCGATCGCCGCCCTGGAAGCGCGCAGCGGGCTGATACCGCGCACGTCGATCCGCGTCGACGGCGCAGCGCCCGGCGGCGCGATGCCGAACGCCGCGAGCCGCGCCTTCGCCTCGGGCGCCATCCAGTCGGTCGTCCACGCGGGCGCAAGCACCGTGGCGACGTGCGCACGGTGGCCCTCGCGCGCGAACCCGGCGCGAATGTCGTCGGCGATCGCGTCCATCGCCGGGCAACCCGAGTACGTCGGCGTGATCGTCACGCGCACGCCGTCGTCGTCGTCGACGCCGACATCGCGCACGATGCCGAGCTCGACGATCGACACGACCGGCACTTCGGGGTCCATGACGCTGCCGAGGATCCGCCAGGCGGTCGTGGCGTCGACACCCGTGCTCACCAGCGCGCGTCCGGATACGCGCGCTGCAGGAACTGCAGCTCGCACAAGAGGTGCCCGAGATGCTCGCTGTGGCGGCCGTCACGGCCGCCGCGCTGCACGTAGCCATCGGCCGGGCGCGCGAGCGTCGCATCGGCCAGCACCGCGTCGACGGTTTCGCGCCACTGCGCCGCGAGCGTGCGCGGGTCGACGCCGAAGCCCGCTTCGGCGAGCGCGAGGTCGGTGGCATCGGCGTCGAAGAGCTCGCCGGTGTACGGCCACAGCGCGTCCAGCGCGCGCTGCATCCGCTCATGCGATTCGGCGGTGCCATCGCCGAGTCGCACCACCCAATCCGCCGAGCGCTCGACGTGATAGTCGACCTCCTTCGCGGCCTTGGCGGCGATCGCGGCGACGCGCGCGTCGCGCGAGCGCGCCAGCGCGTCGAGCGCAAGATGCTGCGCGGCGTCGAACAGGAACTGCCGGACGATCGTGTGCGCGAAGTCGCCGTTCGGCTGCTCGACCAGCAGCACGTTGCGAAACGCCGACGCATCGCGGCGGAACGCGAAGTCGTCTTCGCCGCGCGCGACGCGGCCCATGCGCACCTCGATCTCGCCCGCGTACGCGTACCAGAGGCGCGCCTGGCCGACGAGGTCGAGCCCGACGTTCGCCTGCGCGATGTCCTCCTCGAGGATCGGCGCCTTGCCGATCCATTCGCACAGGCGCTGCGCAAGGACGAGCGGGCTGTCGGCCTGGCGCAGCGCAAGCGCCAGCAGCGCCTCGTCGAGGCTCGCGTCGCCGGCATGCGTTGCCGCGCGCGAGGGCACCTCGATCGGCGCGACGGCGCTCACAGGTGCTTCACCTCGTCGGGCATCGGGAAGAACGTCGGATGCCGGTACACCTTGTCGTTGGCGGGATCGAACAGCGCCGCCTTGTCGCCCGGCGCCGAGGCGTGGATGTCCGCCGCGCGCACGACCCAGATCGACACGCCCTCGTTGCGGCGCGTGTAGACGTCGCGCGCGTTCTTCACCGCCATCGCCGCGTCGGCGGCGTGCAGGCTGCCGACGTGCTTGTGCGCGAGGCCGTGCTGGCTGCGGATGAAGATCTCCCACAGCGGCCATTCCGCGCGCGGCGGGGTGGCGGTGTCCGTGCTCATGCCGCCTCCGCCGCGTCGTCCGTGCGCGCGGCGCGCTTCGCCGCATGCGCGAGCGCCGCCTCGCGCACCCATGCGCCGTCGTCCCAGGCCTTGCGCCGCACCTCGATGCGCTCGCGGTTGCACGGGCCATGGCCCTTGATGACCGCGTAGAACTCGTCCCAGTCGATCGCGCCGAAGTCGTAATGGCCGCGCTCGGGGTTCCAGGCGAGGTCGGCATCCGGAATGCGCAATCCGAGGTACTCCGCCTGCGGCACCGTCTGGTCGACGAAGCGCTGGCGCAGCTCGTCGTTGGAAAGCAACTTGATCTTCCAGCGCGCCGATTGCGCGCTGTGCACGCTTTGCGCATCGGAAGGCCCGAACATCATCACCGACGGCCACCACCAGCGGTCGAGCGCGTCCTGCGCCATCGCCTTCTGCGCGGGCGTGCCGGCGCACATCGCCATCATGATGTCGAAGCCCTGGCGCTGGTGGAACGACTCCTCCTTGCAGATGCGGATCATCGCCCGCGCGTACGGACCGTACGAGCAGCGGCACAGCGGGATCTGGTTCATGATCGCCGCGCCGTCGACGAGCCAGCCGATCGCGCCGATGTCGGCCCACGTGAGTGTCGGGTAGTTGAAGATCGACGAGTACTTGACCTTGCCGGCGAGGAGGTCCCCGGTCATCGCGTCGCGCGACACGCCGAGCGTCTCGGCCGCCGAGTAGAGGTAGAGGCCGTGCCCCGCCTCGTCCTGGATCTTGGCCATCAGGATCGCCTTGCGCTTGAGCGACGGTGCGCGCGTCACCCAGTTGCCCTCCGGCAGCATGCCGACGATCTCGGAGTGCGCGTGCTGCTGGATCTGGCGGACGAGCGTGCGCCGATAGGCCTCCGGCATGTCGTCCTGCGGCTCGATCTTGACGTCGGCGTCGATGCGCGCCTGGAAGGCGCGCTCGGCAGGCGGCAGCGCGTCGAGGTCCTCGACCTTGGCGAGCCCGGTGTCGACCATCTGTGCGTACATGGCTGCCTCCTCGCGCCCTTGGGCGCCGCCCGCCATTGCCCGATCCGATACGATACACTTCGACGATGCGCAATGCAAATTCCGTATCAGATCGCCGTACTGCGACCGCCGCCGGCGGCGCGCCGGCGGCGCGGCGCATTGGGCGCTGGATCGACGCGACGCTCGCCGCCGATCCGCCGCGCGCGAAGTCGCTGATCGTCACCGTCTGGGGCGATTCGCTCGCCCCGCATGGCGACGAATTGTGGCTCGCGTCGCTGATCGCGCTGATGGGCGCGCTGGGCGTCGCCGAGCGCAGCGTGCGCACGAGCGTGTTCCGCCTCGCCGCCGACGGCTGGCTCGCCGGCGAGCCGACGGGTCGCCGCAGTCGCTATCGGCTCACCGCAGCCGGCGCGCACACGTTCGCCGACGCGTACCGCCGCATCTACTTTCCGCATGAGGAGCCTTGGGACGGCCGCTGGCAGTTGCTGCTCGCGCCGCCCGAGACGCTGGCGCCGCGCGAGCGCGCAGCGCTGCGCAACGCGCTTCGATGGAGCGGCTTTTGCGCGCTGGCGCCGGGTCTTTTCGCGAGGCCGCGCGCCGCGCAGGGCGATGCGATCGCGCTGCCGCGCGCGACGCTGGCGAAGCTCACCGTGCTCGATGCCGGCGACGCGGGAGGCAGCGGCGTGGCGCTGGCGGGGCTCGCCGTGCAGGCGTTCGACCTCGCCGCGCTGGCGGCGAGCTACCGCCGCTTCCTGTCGCGATTCGGCCGCGCGATCGATCTTTTCCGCGCGCCGAACCCGCCGCCCGATCCGCGTGCGGCGTTCGCCGCGCGCACGCTGCTGATCCACGCGTTTCGCCGCGTGCTGCTGCGCGACCCGCTGCTGCCGCCCGCGCTCCTGCCGCTCGACTGGCCCGGTACCGCGGCGTATGCGCTCACGCGCGACTTCTACCGGCTCGTCTGGCGACCGGCCGATCGCTTCGTGGCGGCGACGCTCGGCGAGGATTTCGCTGCCGCGTCCGGCGAGTTCGGGCGCCGCTTCGGCGGGCTCGGCTGAGCGTTGCGCCCTCACCCCGCCCTCTCCGCTCGCGGCACACCCTCACCCCGACACTCTCCCGCTCGCGGGAGGGGGGTCAGAGCACGCCGCGCCTTGACAGGCTGCGCGCCAGCGCCGCCGCGCCGAACGTCCACGGCTCGATCCGGTGGCAGTGGTCGACGCGGTTGACGAGCGTGCCGAGCGTGGGCGTCGACACGCGCACGATGTCGCCGATCGCGTGCGTGAAGCCCTGGCCCGCCGCGAAGCGGTCCTTGGTCGGCGCGAACATCGTGCCGAGGAACAGCATCACGCCGTCGGGGTACTGGTGCTCCGGTCCCATCGCCGCCTTGACGAGGTCGAGCGGGTCGCGGCTGATCTTCGCCATCGACGACACGTCGTCGAGCACGAAGCCCTCCTCGCCCGTGACGTTGAGCGCGATGTCGGCGCGGCGCACGTCGTCGATGCCGTAGCGATCGTCGAAGAGGCGCACGAACGGGCCGATCGCGCATGACGCGTTGTTGTCCTTCGCCTTGCCGAGGAGCAGTGCGCTGCGGCCCTCGAAGTCGCGCAGGTTGACGTCGTTGCCGAGCGTCGCGCCGACGGTGCGCCCGCTCGGCGCCACGGCGAGCACGAGCTCGGGCTCGGGGTTGTTCCACGTCGACCGCGCGAGCACGCCAATGTCGGCGCCCACGCCCACCGCCGACAGCGGCGCGCATTTGGTGAACACCTCGGCGTCGGGGCCGATGCCCACCTCGAGGTATTGCGACCACGCCTTGCCCTCGACCAGCACGCGTTTGAGCTCCGCGGCCTCGGGCGAGCCCGGCACGACGCGCGCGAGGTTGTCGCCGATCACGGCGGTGATCGCGCGGCGCGTCGCCTCGGCGCGAGCGGGGTCGCCGCGCGCCTGCTCCTCGATGACGCGCTCGAGCATGCTGGCGACGAAGGTCACGCCCGATGCCTTGATCGGCTGCCAGTCGCAGGGCGCGAGGAGCCAGGGTGCGCCGGCGTCGCGCTCGGCGGGATCGCTGTTGGCGAGCGCGGCATCGAGCGCGGCGAGCTTCGGCAGCGCCGCGGTTCCCATCGCCGCCGTGATCGCCGCCACCGCGTCGTCGCGCGCGAAGAGCTCGCTCGTCGTCGGCGCGATGGCCGACAGGTCGTAGAGGCCATCGGCGCGCGCGAGCACCGGCGCGGGGCCGGCGAACGCGGGCACGAACGCGCGCCCGACGAGGATCGCGACGTCGTGGTCGGCGGGAAGGATCGCGGAAGGCGTGAGCTCGGCGCGCATGAGGGTTCCGATGGGGCGATGCGCGAATGTACCGCATGCGACCGCAGCCACGAGCACCACGCGCACGCCGCCGTTACAATGCGCGCGGCTTCGCGCGATCGCCGCCGGCGCGCGGGAGCGCCGCCATGGCCACGCCCTACCCTCATCTGCTGTCGCCGATCCGGCTCGCGCACCTCGAGCTGCCGCACCGCGCGATCATGGGCTCGATGCACACGGGCCTCGAGGACCGCGCGTGGCATTACGGCAAGCTCGCGGCGTTCTACCGCGAGCGCGTCGCGGGCGGCGCCGCGCTCATCGTCACCGGCGGCATCGCGCCGGACCTGCGCGGTCGCCTGGCCCCGCTCGCGGGCTCGCTGACCCATGCGGGTGGCGTGCTGTGGCACCGGCGCGTGACGCGCGCCGTGCACGACGCCGGCGGGCACGTGCTGATGCAGGTGCTGCACGCCGGCCGCTACGGCTACCAGCCGCTGTGCGAGTCGGCGACGGCGACACGCTCGCCGATCTCGCGGTTCACGCCACGCGCGATGGACGGGGCCCGCATCGCGCGCGTCATCGGCCATTTCGCGCGCGCCGCCGCGCTCGCGCAGCGCGCCGGCTACGACGGCGTCGAGATCATGGGCAGCGAGGGCTACCTGATCAACCAGTTCCTGTCTCCGCGCGTCAATCGCCGCAACGATGGCTGGGGCGGCGGCATCGACGCCCGGATGCGCTTCGCGGTCGAGATCGTGCGCGCGACGCGCCGGCGCGTCGGCGAGGACTTCGTCGTGATGTTCAGGCTGTCGCTGCTCGACCTCGTCGAGGGCGGCAACACGATGGACGAGACGATCGCCGTCGCGCAGGCGCTCGAGCATGCCGGCATCACGCTCCTCAACACCGGCATCGGCTGGCACGAGGCGCGCGTGCCGACGATCGGCGCGATCGTCCCGCATGCGGCGTTCCGCGACGCCACGGCGCGCGTCAAGCGCTCGCTGCGGATCCCGGTGGTGGCGTCGAACCGCATCAACGACCCCGCCACGGCGGAGGCGATCCTCGCCGCCGGCGATGCCGACATGGTGTCGATGGCGCGGCCGTTCCTCGCCGACCCCGCGTTCATGGCGAAGGCGGCCGCCGATCGCGCCGACACCATCAACACCTGCATCGCCTGCAACCAGGCCTGCCTGGACCGCACGTTCCGCAACCAGCGCGCGAGCTGCCTCGTCAACCCGCGCGCCTGCCGCGAGACCGAGCTCGTCTACGCAACGACGCGCGCAGCCAGGCGTATCGCCGTGATCGGCGCCGGCGTCGCCGGGCTCGCCGCCGCGACGATCGCCGCCGCGCGCGGCCATCGCGTGACGCTGTACGAGGCGGCCGATGCGATCGGCGGCCAGTTCCGCCTCGCGATGCGCGTGCCCGGCAAGGAGGACTTCGCCGATACGCTGCGGTACTTCGACACGCGCATCCGCGAGACCGGCGTGACGCTCGAGCTCGGCAAGCGCGTCACGCCCGCCGACGTCGCCGGCGCGTTCGACGCGGTGATCGTCGCCAGCGGCGTCGTGCCGCGTGTGCCGTCGATCGACGGCATCGACCATCCGAAGGTGATCCGCTATCCCGATCTCTTCGCCGGCCGCAAGGTGGCCGGCGCGCGCGTCGCCGTCATCGGCGCCGGCGGCATCGGAGTCGACGCCTGCGCGTTCCTGCTGTTCGAGCGCGCGATCGCGCGCGAAGCCTGGTGCGCGGAATGGGGCGTCGATGTCGCCGCAGGCGAGCGCGGCGGGCTCGTCGCCGCCGCGCCCGCGAAGCCGCCGCGCGAGGTGTTCCTGCTGCAGCGCCGCGCCGATGCGCGGCGCATGGGCGCGGGACCCGGCCTCACCACCGGCTGGGCGCACCGCATCGCGCTGAAGCGCGCAGGCGTGACGATGCTCGCGGGCGTGGACTATCGGCGCATCGACGACGCGGGCCTGCACATCGTCGTGCAAGGCGAGGCGCGCTGCCTCGACGTCGACAGCGTCGTCGTCTGCGCCGGGCAGGAATCGGTGCGCGATGCGGGCGTCGACGGCGACCGGCGCATCCACGTCATCGGCGGCGCGCGGCTCGCAGGCGAGCTCGACGCCGAGCGCGCGATCCGCGAGGGCGCGGAGCTGGCGGCGCGCCTTTAGTCACGTCGAACCGATGCCGGGCGCGTGCGGTCGAACGCTGGTGGGGCGCCGGGTGGTCCGGCACCCCGGCCTGCGGCATGGGAGGGGGAGGACGTGCCGCGCGAAGGAGCGTCCATGACCCCCGTTCACAAGTCCCTCGTGGTGCTCGCCGCGACACTCGCCGCGCCCGTCGCTGCAGGCGCGACCCCCGTCCGCATGCAGGATTTCGTCACCGTGCAAAGCCAGCAGAGCACCACCAACTACGCCGACACCTACGTCATTCGCAACGGCAAGGTCACGCTGTCGAAGCTCGCGCCCGCCGCCGCATCGGTGGCGCCGGTCGAGCGTGGCGGCGTCCTGCACATCGCGTCGAGCGCGCCAGCGGGCGCGCAGTCGCCGGACAACGCGGTCGACCCTGCGGTGTCGCCGCCCACCGGCGCGGGCACGCACGCCAGCGGCGGCTGATCGCTCAGCCGCCCACGCGCTTTCGCATCGCCTGCGTCAGCGCCGGCGGTGAATTCGCAAACCCGGCCCAAGGGTCGGGGTGCTTCGCTGCGAGGCGCGTTTCCACGTTGCGCAGGTTGAAGTGGTCGCGGCGCAGGTCGATGCCCGCGTCGAGCTCGGACCACTCGATCGGCATCGCCACCGGCGCACCGGCCCGCGCGCGCAACCCGTACGGCGCGATCGCCGTCGACCCTTCGGCGTTGCGCAGGTAGTCGATGAAGATGCGCCCTTCGCGGCGCGCTTTCGACATCGTCGCCACGAAGCGATCGGGGAAGCTGTTGGCCATCAGCTCGGCGATCGCGCGGGTGAAGCCCTTGGCGACGGTCCAGTCGACGGTGGCGCGGATCGGCGCGACCACGTGCAGGCCCTTGCCGCCCGTCGTCTTGACGAACGACGGCAGGCCGATTTCGCCGAGCAGCTTGCGCATCGCCTTGACGCCTTCGACCAGCGTCTCCCAGCCGATGGCGTCGTCGGGGTCGAAGTCGAGGATCAGCCGGTCGGGACGGTCGATCCGCGGCATCCGCGATCCCCACAAGTGGACCTCGATGACGCCCCATTGCACGAGCGCCACGAGCCCCGCCTCCGAATGCACCTCGGCATAGGTGCCCTTGCCGCCGCCGGATTCCGGAATCTCGACGCGCCCGACCTCGCGGCTCAAGCTCGGCGGCGCGTGCTTCTGGAAGAAGCATTCGCCCTGCCATCCCTCGGGGCAGCGCAACAGCGACAGCGGCCGGCCCGCGACGTGCGGCAGCATCCGCGATGCCGCCTGCGCGACATAACGGGCGACCTCGATCTTGGTGATGCCGGCGTCCGGGAAATACAGCTTGTCGGGATTCGAGATCGCGATGCCCTCGACCTGCGCGGCATCCGACGCCGACGCGCTCGCGCGCGACGGCGTGGCGCGACGCGCCGATGCCGCGATCGTCTTCGTGGACTTCGCCGCCGTCGGTTTCGCCGACCGGGATTTCGCCGTCGCCGTCGTCGCCTTCGCGGTCTTCGCGGTCTTCGCTTTCGGCGTCTTCGTCTTCGTTTTCGACTCCGGCGTCCTCGTCTTCGCGGTCTTTGCCTTCGATGTCTTCGTCTGCGCGCTCTTCGCGCCCGCCGGCGCCGCACCGGGCGCAGCCGCCGCGCGCTCGCGCACCACGTCGGCCGCCTTCTTGTCCTCGCGCAGGCCCATGAACGACGGATGGCGCAGCGTGCCGTCGTTCGTCCATTCGGTGAACGCGATCTCCGCCACCAGCGACGGCTTCACCCAGTGCACCTCGCGGCCCGCCGCACCGCGCGGCGGATCGACGACCGCCGGCGTCTTCACCTCGAGCGGCGCCAGTTTGGCGGCGAGCGCGGCCAATGTCTTCGTGTCGAAGCCGGTGCCGACGCGACCGCTGTAGCGCAGCTCGCCCGCGTCGTCGTGCACGCCGAGCACCAG
>Ga0070681_10003846_pt1 | contig 14119 bp, 12 predicted proteins | sample KBSC83BmetaG_FD_65650 | JGI IMG/M metagenome (GOLD analysis project Ga0070681, IMG submission 65650) | Corn rhizosphere microbial communities from Kellogg Biological Station, Michigan, USA - KBS C8-3B metaG | ecosystem: Host-associated > Plants > Roots > Rhizosphere | place: USA: Michigan... | reverse complement strand
TCGAGACGCCGATGGGCCCACTCGCGACCGCGAGCCTGGTCTTCGAGGGGCGCCGCCAGGCCGATGCGATCCTGAGCTTCCTGAAGGCCGAGTTCGCACCGATTTTCGCCAACGCCCGCGTGCGGGCTTACGGCAATCCAGGCCTGCGGCAGACGCGCTGGATCGTCGGCAAGCGCCAGCTGTCGCTAGAGGATATCCGCAAGGCGGAGCGCCCTGCCGATGCCGCGGCCCGCTGCGCGTGGTGGGTCGAGCTGCACGACACCAAGGAGCTGGTGCACTGGGAACAGTTTCCCGACAACCATGTCTACTACATACCCCTCAGCTGCATGATTCCCGCAGATGCGGACAACATCGTTGCCGCCGGGCGGTGTGTCGATGCGGACTCGCATGCGCTCTCGGCGATCCGCGTGATGGGACCCTGCATTGGGATGGGAGCCGCGGCGGCGCACGCGCTCAACCTCGCCGGAAGAGGCTCTGTGCACGCCATCGACCTGCGCAAGTTTCAGCAGGGGCTGTACGATAACCTCGATCGCAAGGACTGACTCGCCGATGAAACTGACTGACGCCGAGCGCGCCATGCTGGATGGCCGCGAAGGCAAGGCGAAACAGAAAGCCATGGAGCTGTTGGTGCGCTACGCGGAGGCGCTCGGGGCCGAGCGCTTCACGATCGCCACCAACGTCGCCGGCGTGCCCGGCACCTACACCCCCTTTCTGTTCAACTACTATGGGGCCACGCGCGAGAACGCGTATGACCTCATCTACTCGCTGTTCGACCTCGACAGCGATGAAGTCGTGGAGGTGCCGCAGGTGAGCGTCCACTCCTGTCACCTGCAGGGCGGGGTCGATCCGGAAGGTTGGGAAATTCTCGGGGCGAAACCCGAGGCGCTGCAGGCCAGTCGCGACAGCGAGCGCGCGGCCGGCTCCAAGGGCATCGAGATCCTCAAGACCTGCGCGCCCTATCTGGCGGGCAATGAGCCTGCCCGAGGCGAGCATTGCGCCTGGATGGAATCCTCCGCCATCGTCTATTGCAACTCGGTGTTGGGAGCTCGCACCAACACCGAGGGGCGCGAGAGCACCAGCGCCGCGATGCTCACCGGCAGGATTCCCGACTGGGGCCTGCATCGCGAGGCGAACCGCTTCGCCAGCCATCGGATCCACGTCGAGGTCGAGGTCGAGAGCCTGATGGACTGGGGGATGCTCGGCTATTTCACCGGCGCCCGCGTCGGGGAACGGATTCCGGTGCTCACCGGGCGCTACTCACGCCCCGATGTCATTCGTCACAAGCATTTCGGCGCAGCCGCGGCCTCCTCCGGCGGCGTTGAGCTGTATCACCTCGTCGGGGTGACTCCGGAAGCCGCGACGTTGGAAGCGGCTCTGGGTCCGAGCCCGTCCGCAGAGGTCATCGCGTACGGCAAAGCCGAGCAGCGACGCACCTACGAGGATCTCAACTCGCGAGCGAGCGATCCCAACGTGGACTACGTCATGATCGGCTGTCCGCACGCGGCGCTCGAGCAGATCGAAGAGGTCTGCCGTCTCCTGGACGGCAAGCGCATCAGCTCCAACTGCAATCTGTGGGTCTTCACCTCGCGGGCGGTGAAGGCTGTGGCCGACAGCCGCGGGCTGACACAAACGATCCGCAGCGCCGGCGGTGCCGTGCTGACGGACACCTGCTCGGCGATCGGTCAGGCCCTGCCGCCGGGCACCCGAGTCGCCGCACTCGACTCCGCCAAGCAGACTCATTATCTGCCGGCGATCATGGGAATTCAGGCGTGGTTCGGCTCTACCCGCGACTGCATCGCGGCGGCCCTCACCGGCCGTTGGAATGGAGTACCGCCATGACGCGCAAGAGCCTCACGCTGTACGGGCGCAAAGTCGTCGGCGGCGTTGCTGAGGGCGAGGCCCTCGTCACGCACGACACGATCTCGGGCTGGGGCGGCGTCAATCCGATGAAGGGCACGATCATCGAGACGCGTCACGAGTTGCACGGCCAGAGCTTCCAGGGAAAAGTGCTGGTGTTCCCGGGCGCCAAAGGCTCCTCCGGTTGGTCGGGAGCCTTCCACCTCGCTCGACTCACCGGCATGGCCCCGAAGGCACTCGTCTTCAACGAGATGACCACGAAGATCGCCCTTGGGGCGGTGGTGATGCGCGTGCCCGCCGTGACGGGCTTCGATCGGGATCCTCTGAGCGTCATCCAGACCGGCGACTGGGTCAGAGTCGACGGCGACCGCGGCACCGTGGAAGTGTTGAAGTCGGCGCGCCCGCCGGGAGACGAGCCAGCAGACCAGCCAGGAGACCAGCCAGGAGATGAGCTACGGACCGCCACCGCCCACGACGTAGACCTGGTCGAACACCCGGCTGGCCTGGCGCCCGACAAGGCCTGAGAAGATCGGCTTGAGCGCGTCGAGCTGCGCCTCCGGCACGTCCTTCAGGTCCGCCGGCGGGGTGAAGCTGCTCCAGACGTCGGAATAGTCGCCGCCCGGCTCGCGTGCGCGCAGCAACGCCGTGCCTCCGGTCCCGCTGACCAGCAGCACCTGAGTCATATCGAAGACCGTCGGCTTGTCCCCAGGCTGCTGGGCCTTGGTGACGAAGCCCCAGCCGCGCAGGTAATCGGGCAAATCCCTGCGCCGCCCGGAGCCGGCGTGGGCCGAATCGTTCAAGCCCGGAACCAGCACAACGAACGCATCCACATGATTGCTGCTGGCCATCTGCGTGAACTCATCCGCGCACGGCTTCGAGAGGCCCTTGTTGATGGAGTTGTCCACGAAGAACTCCTGCCGGCCGCGCTCCAGTCCCTGGCTCGGAGCGATGAGCACCGGCTCCAGCCCCATCTGGCTGATACGCTGCTTCACGGCATCCATGAACATGGAGTCGATCGGCCACTGGACCTGATGCGTCTTCAGGAAACTGTCCTGGATGGCGCTGCTGGAGTGATAGTGAGTGACCTCGGGCGCCAGCAGGCTGACGACACCGACGCGCGCGCCCTTGGAGAGCGTCAGCGCCGGCTCGCTGTTCTTGCTCCAGGCGGGCAAGCTCGAGGCGAGCACCCACGCAACGCAAAAGACGGCTGCATTCTTCATGAGCATGGTTCCCCCCACGAGGGGGAAAGTCTAGCGCGCGCACCGCCGCATTTGATAGCCTGGATCGCTCCCGTCGGCCGCGAGAGTGCTCATGCCCTTACCGCAGCACATGGAATCGGCTCCCGGAAGCGGCTCCGGCAGACATCGGCCTTCCGCGATCAGCGGCGAGATGGCAACGCGATTCCGGGAGTTCGACTGGGGCTCCACGCCGATCGGCCCCTCGGCGCAATGGCCCGAGAGCTGGCGCAACGCGGTCCGCATCATCCTGGACTCCAGCTTCCCGACCGCCCTCGCCTTCGGTCCGCAACTCATCTACTTCTACAACGACGCCTTCATTCCCGTCGGCGGACCGGCCCGACACCCGGCCGCGCTCGGGCTGCCCGTTCCGGTGGGTTGGAAAGAGATCTGGACGCAGATCCTCGAGCCGCGCTTCACCCTCACCCTCAGCACCGGCGAGCCTACCGGCGAGGAAGATCTGCTGATCCCCCTGCAGCGCAGCGGCTATCTGGAGGAGACCTACATCACCTTCTCCTTCGCGGCCTTGCGTGACGATCGCGATCTGCCGAACGGCATCTTCTGCACGGCCTACGAGACGACGGCACGCGTCATTGCCGACCGTCAGCTGAACTGTTTGCGCGCCCTCGCGGCGCAGAGCGGCTTCGCGGAGACACCGGAGGAGGCCTGCCAGGCCGCCACCGCCATCCTGGAAGGCAATCCGCGCGACCTGCCCTTCGCTCTGTTGTATCTGATCGATGGCCAGCAGGCGCAACTGTGCGGCACGAGCGGCCTGGTCAGCGTTCCCGACGCGGTTCCCCAGACAATAGACCTGACGGGCGGGAACGACGTGTGGCAGATCTCCGCAGTCTCATCGAGCCGCGCCGCAGCGCTCGTCGACAGTGTCCAGACGCTCATCGGCAACGACGTCCGAACTCCCGAAGTCACACCGGCCCGGGCGTTCGCGTTGCCCATCTCGGATCCGGTGAGCGAGCGACCGGCCGGTGTGCTGATCGCTGGCGTGAATCCGATGCGCCCACTCGAGGAGTCGCGCGCATTTCACGAGCTGATCGCCAGCCAATTGGAGACCTCCATCTCCAATGCCCGGGCGAAGCAAAACGAGCGCGAGCGAGTGCGCGCGCTCGCCGACCTCGACCGCGCCAAGACCTTGTTCTTCAGCAACATCAGCCATGAGCTGCGCACCCCGCTCACGCTGCTCCTCGGCCCTCTCAACGACGTCCTGAGCTCGGGTTCGGTCCAGCCGACCGAGCGAGAGCTCCTGCAGATCGCGCAGCGCGGCGGCAGGCGCCTGTTGAAGCTCGTCAACTCGTTGCTGGAGTTCTCCCGCATCGAAGCCGGTCGCATCGAGGCAGCTTATGAGCCGGCGGATCTCGCAACCCTCACCGCCGATCTGGCCAGTGTGTTCCGTTCGGCCTTCGAGCGCGCCGGAGTGGCACTGAGAATCGATTGCCCGCCGCTGCCTGAGCCGGTCTTCGTCGATGCCGACATGTGGGAGAAGATCGTTCTCAACCTGATCTCCAATGCATTCAAGTTCACGCTTTACGGCGAGGTCCATGTGCGGCTGCGGGCCCTTGCCGGGCACGTCGAACTGGAGATTGCGGACACGGGCTGTGGAGTCGCTGCGGATGACCTTCCGAGATTGTTCGAGCGCTTCTTTCGCGGTCGCTCGCCTCAGTCACGCACGCACGAAGGTTCCGGCATCGGCTTGTCGCTGGTGCAGGAGCTCGTAAAGCTGCACGGGGGAACGGTTCACGCGCACAGTCAGCTCGGTCGGGGAACGACTTTCACAGTGTGTATCCCGCGTGGTTCTCAACATTTGACGCCGGATCGCATCGGAGCAGTCCGCAAACTGGCGCGCGCGGACACTGGCGCGCTCCCCTTCGTGGAAGAAGCCCTCGGATGGCTGCCAAATTTCGCCCGAGGTGGAGGAGCGCAGGCATCCGAGGCTTCTCCATCCATCGAACACGACGCACGTCCGGAACGGGATCCGAAGTCGGGCTCCGCACGCATCCTCGTGGTCGACGACAACGCCGATATGCGCGACTACCTCGGCAGACTTCTGGGCAGCCACTGGCAGGTCGACACGGCGCCCGACAGCTCCTCGGCGCTCGAGCAGATCTCACACAGCGTTCCCGATCTTGTCATCGCCGACATCATGATGCCCGGAATCGATGGATTCGGACTATTGCGGCTGCTGCGAGACAATCAGCGCACGTCGGGACTTCCGGTCATGCTGCTGAGTGCGCGTGCCGGGGAAGAGGCCTCGGAAGAAGCGCTGCGCGCAGGTGCCGACGACTACGTCATCAAACCGTTCTCTGCCCGCGAGCTGCTTGCGCGAGTGGACGCACGGCTGGCCCAGGCGAAGTTGCGCGCCGCGGAGCGACGAGCACGTGAGGCTGCAGAGAGAGCAAACCGAGCTCGCGATGACTTCTTCGCAACGCTCTCGCACGAGCTGCGTACGCCGCTCATGGCCATTCTGGGGTGGACGGCTTTACTCAAGAGCGACCGGCTCAACGACGCCGACGCGGCCGCCGTCGATCTCATCGACCGTAACGCCAGGGTCCAGCGACGGCTGATCAACGATCTGCTGGACATGGCGCGCATCGTGACCGGCAGGATGCGGATCGAGCTGCAGCCCCTGGCGTCATTCTCCGAGCTCGTCGGGGTCGTGGTCGATTCTTTCCGGCCGATCGCGCTGGCAAAGGGAATCAGCGTGTACTCGACCCTGGATGCCGATACGGGGCCCCTGGAAGGAGATCCCGAGCGGCTGCAACAGGTCCTGTGGAACCTGTTGTCGAACGCGATTCGCTTCACGCCGGCCGGCGGCCGGATCGAGATTCTCTGCCAGCGCAGCGAGGAGGACGTGGAGGTGATCGTGCGCGATTCCGGGCGCGGGATCCGGCCTGAAGCCGTGCCCCACCTCTTCGAGCGCTACTGGCAAGGCCAATTCGATTCCCACCCCGGGCAAGGTCTCGGGCTTGGGCTCGCCATCGCACAACGCATCGTGTCGTTGCACTCCGGCACCGTCTGGGCCGCCAGCGAGGGCGAGGGTCTCGGTGCGACGTTCACGGTGAGACTGCCGATCAGCGATTCGATTCCCGGAGCGTCTGCGCGCATCGCTGCTTCTCCCAGCGCGTTAGGTGCATACATCCGCGACGCGGCCGCATTGGCGGCAGGCGAACTGAACGCGCCTGAGCCCGAGAAGATCGAGACGCTCGAGGCGGGAGCGCCTGACGCGTTGCGTATCCTCCTGATCGACGATCACGATGCCATCGCAAAAGCCTGTCAGCGGCTGCTCGCGAGTCATGGACACACGGTTGTGAGAGCGGGGGGACTCTCAGGTGCGATGCGTGCGCTACAGGAAGCCCGAGTCAGTCATGCGCCATTCGACATCGTGATTTGCGATCTCTCGTTGCCGGACGGCGACGGAGTAGAGCTGCCTGCGCGCATGACCGCTTTCGCAGCGACATCCGATGCGACCACTGACATCGCGGCCGAGACACCCCCTGCAATGGCTATCAGCGGTCGCGTCTTCAAGGACGATGTCGCACGATGTCTCGCCGCCGGCTTCAGGGAGCATCTCGCCAAGCCGTTCGACGAGACCGAGTTGTTGGCTGCGGTAAAGCGCGTCGCGAGAAAACCCGGCCGCGCGCCTGTTGGCGAGATGTTGGAGGCCCGCTGACGCCGGCGAAGAGAGAGGGACTCCCTTCCCCCTCCCGCACGCGGCCGGCGCGACTCGTCGATTGCAGGTCACCACTCCGCCCGCACCCTTCCTTGGCGCGGCTGGAGCCCGAACGCGTGGCGGCCGAACCCCTGCGGGGCAGTGCTCCGTCCGGCATATCGCGCGCGCGCTCGCGCGACACCGGCTGGACGATGATGCGCCGATCGCAACTGCGAACAATTGGCCCTTGGTCCCACGCGCGGGGGACACGCGCGTCGGGCCTCGCCGCCGCGCCGCGCGTCGGTCACCGCGTCGCGCCACGAGATTAGTGCTGGCGAGGCTGCGCGTGGGATGACCGCACGGCAATAGCCTTCGGGATCCCGGACGGGATCTCTCTGGAGATCCCGTCCGACATCCCCGATTGGATGCCGGCCAGGGAAGCGAGCTTGACCAACTCCACAATCGAGCCCGCATGCATCTTTCTCATCACACGCGACCGATGGACCTTGACCGTCTTCTCGGCGGTACCGAGGGCCGCCGCGATCTGTTTGTTGATCTTTCCGGACACGAGTTGACCGAGCACCTGACGCTCGCGGGGGGTCAAAGTCGCAATGCGCTCCACCACCCCGTGCCGCACCACCGAGGCTGTCCGTTCCGCAGCATCGATCAGCAGCGCTTCCTCTACGGCCGCAAACAACTCCCGCGCATCGACGGGTTTGGTGAGAAAGTTGACCGCACCGTCTTTCATCGCGCGAACGCTCTTCGGGATGTCGCCCTGCCCGCTCAGGAAGATGATCGGCCGGCGACACCCGGCTCTGCTGAGCGCCTGCTGCAGCTCGAGACCGCTCATGCCCGGCATGGCGAGGTCCAGAATCAAAACACCGGCGGAATTCTCTTCGTGCGCGCGCGCCGCGAGAAACTCCCTGGCCGAAGCAAAGCTGCGCGTCTGATATCCCGCCGCGCGCAATAGCCGTGCGAGTGCCGCACGCGCCTGTGGATCGTCATCGATGATGTACAGTGTGCCCGTCGATAAGCTCATTCCCCGTCTCCCTGCGCCTGGCGCAAATCATGGGCGTCGGCCGGCTCGCCCGACTCCTTCTCGGCGCCTCTAAGAGCCTCTTCCATGCGCCGCAGAATTCCGGCGGCACGCTTGTCGCAGGCCACGATGTCCTCGAGGATCTCGCGCACTTCGACCACAGCGCGCTCGCCACCGATCTGCAACAGCCGCTGCGCGGCCTGAGCATTGCTCAGGATTGCCCCCAGCGGCTGGCGCAACTCGTGTGCAAGGGCCTCGAGCGTCGTCACGAGAATCTAACCTCCCTGTGCGCGGCACGCCATTGTGCGCTGCCGCGAACATGGTCTAGAGAAACAGATCCGGCAGTAGCTGCTCCTCGGAGATCTCCGGCGGACGATACCTCGAAAAATCCGTTACGCCCACACTGCGCAAAACCTCCTCGTCGATGCAGAAGTGACCGGTGAAATCGCGGCTGCGTCGCGTAAGAACGACGTGCGCGGCATCGGCCATGATCTGTGGGTCGCGGGCGCGGCGCCGCTGGTTTTCCGGGAGTCCCGCCATCGCCACCTGCAGCGCGGCCGTCCCGATGATCGTGCGCGGCCAAAGAGCATTGACGGCTACGCCGCGATCACGCAGTTCCCCGGCCAGGCCCAGCACGCAAAGGCTCATTCCGTACTTGGAGATCGAATAGGCGACGTGGGGCGCGAACCAGCGCTCCGCGAAATTCAGGGGCGGAGCGATCGTCAGGACGTGCGGATTCGAGGAACGCACCAAGTGCGGCAGGCACAGCTTCGAACACAGGAACGTGCCGCGCACATTGACCTGGTACATCAGGTCGAAGCGCTTCATCGGCGTCTGCCCGGTATCGGTCAGGCTGATGGCGCTAGCGTTGTTCACGAGCACATCGATGCCGCCGAAACGCGCAACCGCCTGCTCGACGGCTGCGGCAACCTGCTCCTCCTCGCGCACGTCCACCGCAAGGGCCAAGGCGTGCCCACCTGCCTGCTCGACCTGTTCCGCCGCCGTGAAAATGGTGCCCGGCAGCTTCGAACGCTCCTGAGTCGACTTCGCGGCGATCACGACATTGGCTCCATCTCGAGCCGCGCGCAGCGCGATGGCTAAACCGATGCCTCGACTCGCCCCCGTGATGAAGAGCGTTTTTCCAGTCAAAAAGTCTCTTTCACTCATTGACTTACCCACCTATTTGAATCCCCGTTCGATAGGGCTTCCGAGTCATAACGCGGGGCTATTAGGCCATGACCCGAAAGACGTCGTCAGCCGCACCCACTTAGGTAACATTCCGCACCCGAATTCCACTACGGCGAGGCGATCTTGGCGGCGATTGGCACTGAGCAGGTACTCAAGGTACATCACTGGACCGACACCCAATTCACCTTCACCACCACCCGTGATTCCGGTCTGCGGTTCGAGAACGGCCAGTTCCTCATGGTCGGCCTCCACATCGACAGCCGACCGCTGCTGCGCGCGTATAGCATTGCCAGCGCCAATCACGAGGAGCACCTCGAGTTCCTGAGCATCAAGGTGCCGGACGGGCCGCTCACCTCCCGGCTGCAGCACATCCGCGAAGGAGACCGGATCCTGGTGAGCCGCAAGCCGACCGGAACGCTGGTCCTGCACGACTTGAAGCCGGGAAAGAGGCTCTATCTGCTGAGCACCGGGACAGGCGCCGCCCCGTTCATGAGCGTGATCAAAGACCCGGAGGTCTACGACCGCTTCGAGCACGTGGTACTGGTTCACGGTGTCCGGTGGATTCGCGAGAGCGCCGTCGTCAAGGATCTCGTCGAGAGCGTCAAGCACCACGAGTTCTTCGGGGAGGCCGCGCGCGAGAAACTGCACTACTACCCGACCGTAACCCGCGAGCCGTATCGCAACCACGGAAGGCTTACCCAGCTGATCGAGTCGGGCCGGCTCTTCAAGGACCTGAGACTGCCCCCTTTCGACAGTGGAGCGGACCGGGTCATGGTCTGCGGCAGCCCGGCGATGCTCGCCGATACCCAGGCATTGCTGGACTCCCGGGGCTTCAAGATTTCCGCCCACATCGGCGAGCCCGGCGATTATGTCATCGAGCGCGCCTTCGTCTCACGCTGAGTCCATTGCAGAGAGTCGCCTGCGGCGCTCTCTGCGCAGCGGGCGAAAAGCGTGGTTTTCGCCCGCTGCAGAAGGACCTTTATCGACCGGGGCTGCATTGCTCCGCCCCCGCCTGTGCGATAGTTCGGCCCCATGGGCTCGGCTTCCAACTCGCAGGTTCTCTCGGCAACACGGCAGTGGTTGAAACCGCTGATCCACGTCCTGATCCGCTGCGGTGTCACCTGGAAGGACTTCGCTGCGCTGGCCAAGACCACTTATGTGGAGGTGGCCACGCGCCAATTCGGCAAACGGGGACGGCCGACCAACGTGTCACGCACCGCCGTGCTCACGGGACTGGCGCGGCGCGAAGTGCGCAAACAACGCGAAAGACTCGCCACGGCGCCCGAGGGCTGGACCCCCTACGTCTCCAAAGCCTCCCTCGTCCTCGCCGCCTGGCACACAGATCCCGAGTTCATGGGGGTCGATGGCAAGCCCGTGCTATTGCCGATCGAGGGTGACGGGGCGAGCTTCGCAACGCTGGTACGCCGGTGCGGGGCGAGCGATGTGCGTCCGTCCACGCTGCTGAAGGAGCTGCGTAATGCCGGGGCCCTCAGAGTGACACCGGATGGTGAGCTTGAAGCGCTCCAACGCGCATACATTCCGCACAAGATGGACGAGCTGTTGATTCGGCTCTGGGCCACCGTGATCTCCGACATAGCCAATACCTACGTACACAATCTCACGCGATCGCCCAGCACCCCAGGCCGATTCGAGCGATCCGCGATCAATTCCTCCATCCGCGCCAGCGCTCTCCCGGAGTTCCGCCAGTTCCTCAACCGCGAGGGTCAGGCCTTTCTGGAGCGCGTCGACGACTGGCTCGTAAAACACGAAGCCAGCCCCGGACAGGACGAAGAAGGCGTTCGACTGGGCGCCGGCGTCTATCACGTCCAGGATCAGTGACCCCCGGTCACGATGATCCCGGCATCGCTCAACGCCTCCGCCAGAGCGCCTTCGATCGACGCGGCCTCGGCTCGGGAGATGTGTTGAAGGTGCAGCACAGGCCCCGTCAACACCTCGATGCCGCGCTTGAGCACGCTCCCCGCCGCGCGTATCCCTGCCTTGTGCTGCTCGAATCGTTGCGCCGGTGCGTAACGGCTCATCCCAACATAAACGCCATGGGGGCCGCCGCGCCGATCTTCGTACTCCAATAACACCAGATAGATGTTGGAGCGACCTCCCTTCGCGGCGTGGAATCGTCCAGCGACTTCGTAAGCCACGGGAAGCCAGTCGATGTGCCGCATCGGAAGCCACTCGGGGATCGATTTGGCGGCCCGCTGCCAGAGTCGCTCGAGCGCCTTCTCGACGTTAGCCGCGAACTCCCCGCGCATCGACAACTCGTGAATACAGTGCGCGCCGTCCACTCCATCCGCGCCCGCGAGGGCGGCCTCCAGCCGCGCTCCGAGCGCCTCGGCAGTCAAACCGCGCAGCGGACGCGCAGCCGGAAGCACTGCTGCAGCTGCATCGCCGGTATGTTTCGAAGGCCTGCGCACGAGGGGATAATAAAAGAAAGGCGGCGAAGCGTGGCTTCGGGGGGATGACGCGAGTGGGCTTCCCGGGACAAGGCCAGGGGGGGCCTGTAGACTGTCCTCACACGGGGGAGCAACATTGAAGTTCATTCCGTTGGTCTGGGCCGGCATCTGGCGCAAGCGCGGCCGCTCCATCCTCATCCTGGCCCAGACGCTGATCGCCTTCACGCTGTTCGGAGTCCTGCAGGGATTGAGCTCGGGCATCAAGCATGCGATCGACAAAACGCACGCGGACCGGCTTTACGTCTCCAGTAAAGTGAGCCTCGCAGAGCCGTTGCCGATGTCCCTCGCCGAGCGCATCCAGTCGGTCCCGGGAGTGCTGGCCGTAGCGCAGCGGATGCAATTCGGAGGGACCTACCAGAAGCCTACCCAGCCGGTACCCATCGTGGGCACCGATCCGAGCGCGTTCTTCCGGATGGCGCCGGAGCTCGAGCTCACTCCACCGCAAGCCTTGTCGGGGATTCAAAACAATCTGTCGGGCGCGCTCATCGGCGCGGACACCCTGCGCGAGCTAGGCTGGAAGGTAGGAGATCGAGTCACGCTGCAGACCGGGGTGCCTCGCAAGGACGGCTCACGCAGCTGGACCTTCCAGATTCTCGGGTCGTTCAGAAACAAGGATGCGCCGGATCAGCAGCAGGCGGGTGTGATCGTCAACTATCGATATGTGAATGAGGGACGCGCAAGCGGCGCCGACCGGGTCAACCTGTTCGAGATCCAGATCGACGACCCGCGGCATGCCCCGCAGATCGCTCACAGCATCGATCAGGTGTTCGCCAACTCGCCGAATGAGACCCTGACACAATCCGAGCACGAGTTGATCACGTCCCAGCTCAAGCGCGTCGGCGATCTGGACTTCATCGTGCACCGGATCACCGGCGCCGCGTTCTTCGTGCTGCTGTTCGCGACCGGCGCGCTCATGATGCAGTCCATCAGGGAGCGCACGCCGGAGCTGGCGGTGCTCAAGACCGTCGGATATGGCGACTCCCGGGTCATGCTGCTGATTCTGGCGGAGACGACGGCGCTGTGTGTCTGCGGCGCGCTGCTGGGTCTGGGAATCGCAGCGCGCCTGCTGCCTCTGGCGCGCAATTTCATCGGCATTGCGGCCATTTCCTCCGACGTCTTGATCGCCGGCGTCGTCGTCGCAATCGCGGTCGCCCTGGCGGCCGGCTCCATTCCGGCCTGGAGAGGTCTGCGCTTGCGCGTCGCCGATGCGCTGGCCGACCGCTAGAGGGACTTCATGCACCCTCTTCGCCAGATCCTCGCTCTGACCGCCTCTGCCATTCGCAGCATTCCGGCCCGTCTGGGCGCATCGCTGGTCACGGTCATCGGAGTCACGACGGTCATGGCGGTCCTGGTGGCGCTGCTGTCGCTCGGCGAAGGCGTGACCTACCTGGCGGGGAAGAACGTCCGGGCGGATCGGGCCGTGGTGTTGAGCAAGGGCGCCTCCGCCTCGAACAGTTTCCTCACCCGCGCGAACATCGCGATTATCGCGGATGCCCCGGGCGTAAAAAAGGACGACCACGGCAAGCCCCTGCTCACCGCGGGCACCCTGGTGCAGGTCGACCTGATCACCAACGACAGCCAGCGCGGCAACGTGTTCCTGATCGGCTTCACGAACCCGGCGGTGTATTCGGAGATCCGGGTCGTGGAGGGCCGCTACTACCGGCCGGGACTGCACGAGCTGATCGTCAGCGAATCGGTTCGCAGCCGTTATCGCGACACCGGCATCGGCGGGCACATCCAGCTGCACGGGGAACCCTGGACGATCGTCGGGGTGTTCAAGGACACCGGTGGATTCTTCGATCTGAACGTGTTCGCCGACGGCGATACGGTGTTATCGGCCTTCGGGCGCAACGCCTTCCAACAGGTCGTGGTGCAGTTGGATTCGGCGGCCGCCTTTGACGCGTTCAGGCACGCCGTGACCACCGACCCCTCGTTGACGGTGGACGTACAGACGGAAGCGCAGAACCGCCTGGATACCGTCAAGCAGCTGAAGGGATTGCTGGACTTCATCAGCTACTTCGTCGGCGGCCTGATGGCGATCGGCGCCGTGTGCGGCGCCCTCAGCAGCCTGTATGCCGCAGTCGACGCACGTCGCCGTGAGATCGCGACCTTGCGTGCCATCGGCTTCAGCTCCGGCCCAGTGGTCGTCTCCGTGCTGGTCGAAGGCATCGTGCTCGCCCTCCCCGCCGCGGTGCTGGGCGCAGCGATCGCCTGGCTGATGTTCAACGGCAACGTCATCAGCACGGTCGGACTCACCTTTCCGCTGGCGGTCACCCCGCACCTGGCTCTCATTAGTCTATTCTGGGCGGTGGGCATCGCGCTCCTGGGCGGCTTGTTGCCGGCCCTGCGCGCGGCCGATCTGCCCGTCGCGACCGCACTTCGTGCCACCTGATCCGGATCCATCAGCAATCGAGGACATCGTATGGCTTCCATCGTCTCCATCAAGAATGTCGTCAAGCGCTACACGCGTGGCAAGCAGAAGGTAGAGGTTCTGCACGGCATCGACCTCGAAGTCGCCACCGGAGAGTTCGTCGCCCTCATGGGCCCATCCGGCTCCGGCAAAACGACCCTCCTGAACCTCATTGGCGGGCTCGACCGGCCCGACCAGGGCGAGGTGAACGTCGCGGGTCAGAGAATCGACCGGCTCTCCAGCGGGCAGCTGGCCAAATGGCGC
>Ga0070681_10003843_pt1 | contig 14124 bp, 9 predicted proteins | sample KBSC83BmetaG_FD_65650 | JGI IMG/M metagenome (GOLD analysis project Ga0070681, IMG submission 65650) | Corn rhizosphere microbial communities from Kellogg Biological Station, Michigan, USA - KBS C8-3B metaG | ecosystem: Host-associated > Plants > Roots > Rhizosphere | place: USA: Michigan... | reverse complement strand
GCGGCTGAGAAGTGATATCGACAACGCTCTCTAACCCGCCGTGCATAGCGACCAACACCCCTCGGCACCTTGTCCGTCGGCTCGGACTGGGTATCGCAACACAAACGTCTGCTTCGGGTCTTGCGACGGTCGCTGAGCGGCCAGAAGCCGTCATTTGCGCTCGACGCTGAGTTTCAAGTCAAGCCGAGAGCGATCGGTTGACCCAAAGTACGCGACCCCTACTCTTGCAAGCCGGCTTTACGAAGGCCCGCGAGCAACTGCGTTTCCGCACCATCGGAATAGTCGTATCGCGTGAAGTCCGCTATCGAGGCGGAGGGGCGAAGGTCCAGCAACGTTCCCTTTTCAGTCGCTGCCCTCGCTGTTTGCCCCTTCAGCGCATACCCCGCCACAAGATAGAGATGAGGTAACCACCAGTTATCGAGCGCGATGTTTCTCTCGCACGCGTCGATCGCTTCGTCGTATCGGGCGAGTGCCATGAATGCCCGACATCGCTGCAGCATTATCCAACCCGTTTCTTCTTTGTCAGAAGGGTCCATTGCCAGCGCACGGTCGGCTAATGCAAGCGCTTCTTTAGGTTTGCCCGTAAAGACCATGATCTCAGCACGTTGGATCACTGTGGCAGCATCTGACCAGGCAACCTTTTCGGCCTTGGCGTTTGCTTCGAGCGCCGCATCCCAGCGTCCCTCCCGTATAAGCGAACTTGCCCGCGCGAACCAGGCGTTCGGACTATCGCTATCAATGTTCACAGCGCGAAACGACAGCTCGTCCATTTCCCGTAGAACTCGCTTCTTATCGACGTTGGGTTCGAAGTCGAGTTCGTAATAGAGCGTGCGAAATCGACTCATCATGGCTAGCACAGAGTTAGGGTCGACGGAGAGCGCGCGATCAAACCACTTACGCGCTTCGCGAGCTCCTTGCACCGTGTTGTTGTTTCGGGACCATACCGACCATCCGTGCATCGTGAGCTCAACAGGGCCTGCCCTCGGTCCCGGTGAATCGGAAAATCGGCGCATGCTGGCGGCGAAAAGTGCTCGCCGGATTCGGTCGTCCAGCACGACCACAACCTTGTTCGAATGATTCATTTGTGAGGTTTGCTCGACCTCGACGCGATCTCGCCATATCTGCGTAGCGCTCGCGCTTTCCAGAAGTCGCACGCCAATCTCCATGCTTTCCCCAGTCCGCCGAACCTCGCCTTGAACGAGGTATAGAGCCCCAAGCTCGCGGCCCACGGCACGTGGATCGATCGCTTTACCCCTATAGGCTCCTGCGGAGGCCTGCGATACTACGGTGTACAAGCCGGGCCCCTTACTGAGCGTCGAAGTCAGGTCTCGTGTAATCGCATCCGCCAACTGCTGCTCGTCCAGCGAACGATCCGGCGCCGAGAACGGTAAGACTGCGACGGCGGCCGCTACCGAATTTGTGCTCCGCACCTTTTCCGGCCCGCGCGTCACACTCCAAAGGGCGATTCCGGCGAGGATAATGAGGACGAAGCCCACGCCCATCCACGGGGACGTGCGGGAACGAATCAACCGTTGCCAGGCGGGTTTGTGAAAACGGCTTGTAGCCAGCGTGGAAATGGCAAGATCCACGCGGAATGTTTCGACCGGCCGCGCGATATTCTTGACCTTGTGTGCACCGAGATCTTCAAAGGTGAAATTGAGCTTGTCCAAGACCTGGTCCCGGACAACCTTGCTGACGTATATCTCGCCGGGCTCGGCTAACGTCTGGAGACGTGCGGCGACGTTCACACCGTCGCCATAAATGTCATCCTCGTCGATGATGATGTCGCCGACGTTGATTCCGACGCGAAAGTCGATGCGTTGGTCCTCGCGCGCCCTCGCATTGAGCTCGGCCATCCCGCGCTGCACCTCGACCGCGCAGCGTACCGCGTCAACCACACTGGCAAACTCTAGGAGGAGACCGTCGCCCGTCGTTTTGACGATCCGGCCTCCATACTCAGCAATCTTGGGGTCGATCAGGTCGCGCCGGTGCGCCTTGAGCGCGGCCAACGTGCCGCCCTCGTCTCGACCCATGAGACGCGAATAACCCGCGACATCGGCTGAGACAATCGCCGCCAAGCGGCGCTGATCGCGCGCCATTCGCTCCCCGGCTGCAACTCACCGTGGCAGACGACTATAGGCCGCGGAATCCCAATCGGCAATTGTCGACGACAGCGACTCGAGGGATACGAGTGACCGCTAAGGGTCGATAGTGCCAGTTCGAGGCGCCACCAGTAACGGCCGCAATCAAGTCTGTTGCGGACGTTCAACTGAGTAATGCCGAGGCCGTGGATCGCCGTTGTGGCCAGTAGGCAGCAGGTGATCTGACGATGTACGTTCGATGAAATGCTGGCCTTTACATATAAATCCCGACCGCGTTCGCGTGCCGGCCCGCGCGCGGCATCGCGTTCGCGTTATCGCCCTGAGGCAGTTTTCTGGTCCTCGCGCTAGTGAATGCAAGTCCATCGGCCATTATCAGGATTGAACCCATACCGGATCTCAGAGTAGCGTTGCATATGGAAACCGTCCCAATAGCAGACTGAGATACCAATGATCGAATGATGGATACCCGATGCAACCAACTGCCAATCTTCGGCTGATGCAACGGGAGGAGCTTCAATGCGTTGGGAAATATCAGGGTCAACATAACGTTCTAGGAGGAGACGGGTTGCACTGATAGATGCCCCAGCATTGATAATGCGCCAGTCGAATTCATTGTTGGGTGCTAGATCGACGGGAATCGGGTCATCGAACCTGCCCTGTCCTCTCATTAGCACCCAGACGCAGTGCGTTAGACCGCTCGCCGGTGCGCGGCCTTGATTTTTGAGCGTGTATGAAATTGAAGGGCTGAGCGGGGAATCGTCAATGGTGACATCGGCGATTCCGACTAGTGCTCTGTCCTCGCTTTTCACGACCGCTGGCATGGCCGCTGTTACCGCCGGTGGATCTGCTGCGAGTGACTGATCGTCAGGCTTTCCACGTTGACGGATCGCTGTCGTTATTATTGCGATGGCGGCGGCTGGTCCCAGCGTCAGGAACGCGAGACGAGCCGCAAACGGTGTCACCCAGGTAGGCAACTCCGCAATCATGAAGCTAACTAAGAAGTTGGGACCGAACCCGAAGGCAGCGCAGGCGGCGATAAAAAGGACAACCGTCAGCTTGCCGAAAAAGCCGCCCCAGAAAGCGCGCCCGAATGTTCCCATGGGCGCGACATGCTACTCGCAAGCGACTTTGTAGCCGGCAGGACGTCATACTGAATCCATTGCCGGACAGCGCGCATCATTGACGCTACGCCATCCCTTTGGGCATGATCGATGCCCACGATCATGAAAACCAATCCGGTCGAATACGTCCGCCGCTGGGCCGACGATTTCACCGCCATCCGCCGCGATCTTCACGCGCATCCTGAGCTCGGATTCGAGGAGCACCGCACCGCGCGCCTCGTATGCGACCAGCTCACCGCCTTCGGCATCGAGCATCATGCCGGCATCGGCAAGACCGGTATCGTCGCGGTGATCGAAGGCCGCACCGACACACGTGGGCGCCGCATCGGCCTGCGCGCCGACATGGACGCGCTGCCGCTGCACGAAGAGAACACCGTTCCCTACCGCTCGCGCTACGACGGCCGCATGCACGGCTGCGGTCACGACGGCCACACGACGATGCTGCTCGCCGCCGCGCGTTACCTGCACGAGACGCGCGATTTCGACGGCGTCGCGTTCATGATCTTCCAGCCCGGCGAGGAGGGTTACGCGGGCGCGAAGGCGATGATCGACGACGGACTGTTCGACCGCTTCCCCGCTGAACGGGTGTTCGCGCTGCACAACTGGCCGGCACTCCCGGCCGGACGCATCGGCATCACGCCGGGACCCGCAATGGCGGCGGCCGACCGCATCGAGATCGTCATCGACGGTCGTGGCGGTCACGGCGCGCATCCGCACATCGCCGTCGACCCGGTGCTCGTCGCCGGGCATTTGATCACCGCGGTGCAGTCGATCGTCAGCCGCAACGTGAGCCCGCTCGACACCGCGGTCATCAGCCTTTGCGCGATGCAGGCCGGCAACCCCGGTGCGATGAGCGTCATTCCGGCGCATGCGCGGCTCGTCGGCACCGTGCGCACGTTTCGCCCGAAGACGCAGGACATGATCGAGGCGCGGCTGCGCGAGCTCGTCGCGTCGATCGCCGCGGCGTTCGGCGCCCGCGCGACGCTCACCTACGAGCGCGTCTATCCGCCGACGATCAATCACGACGCCGACGCGCACTTCGCGGCCGACGTCGCGGAGACGCTGATCGGCCGCGAGAACGTCGTGCGCAACCTCGATCCGTCGATGGGCGCCGAGGACTTTTCGTTCATGCTGCAGGCGAAGCCCGGTGCGTTCGCGCGACTCGGCCAGGGCGGCGTCGAAAGCGGCGCTTTCCTGCACAGTAGCCGCTACGATTTCAACGACAGCGTGATTGCGCTCGGCGCCGGCTATCTCGCCGCGCTGGCCGAGCAGGCGATGCCGGTCGCGGCATGACGGCACGCTCGCTGCGCGCGGATGAACTGCTCGCGAGCTTTTCGTCGACTTACGCCGAAGCGCGCGACAAGTTCCATGAGGCCGCGCGATCGCGCGGCCTCGGTGTCACGCGCTACATGCATCCGACCGCCACCGGCGCCGAAGGCGAGGAATTGTCCGTGGACGTCGCGCTGCTCGGCGATCCGCACGCGCGCTCACTGCTCGTCGTGCTGTCGGGGATGCACGGCGTCGAAGGCTTCTGCGGGTCCGGTTGCCAGATCGCGCTGCTTCGCGACGAAACGGTGCTCGCGGCCGTCGAGCGCGGCGGCGTCGCCGTGCTGCTCTATCACGCGGTGAATCCGTACGGCTTTTCGCACCTGCGGCGAACCAACGAAGACAACGTCGACCTCAATCGGAACTTTCGCGACTTCTCGCGGCCGCAGCCGCCGGGCACAGCGTACGCGGAGGTCCATTCGATCGTCATGCCGCCGACGTGGCCGCCCGACAGCGAGAACAACGCGGCGCTCCTCGCCTGCGTCGCGAAGCACGGTGAATCGCGGTTGCAGGCGATGGTGAGCAGCGGCCAATGCGATTTTCCGGACGGCCTGTTCTATGGCGGCCGCGCGCCGGCATGGAGCAACACGACGCTCCGGCAGGCGTTGCGCGAATTCGGCGGGCAGCGCGAGCGGCTCGGCTGGATCGACATCCATACGGGGCTCGGGCCTTGGGGACACGGCGAAAAGATCCATTCCGGACCGGACGACCCGGCGATGATCGCCCGTGCGAGAGCGTGGTTCGGCAACGACGTGACGTCGTTTTACGATGGTTCCTCGACGTCGGCCGAGATCACCGGCGTGTCGTTTCATGCGCCGCTCGACGCGTGTCCGCATGCGCAGTACACGGGGATCGGTCTCGAATTCGGCACGCAGCCGTTCAACGACGTGTTCCAGGCGCTGCGTGCCGATCAGTGGCTCGCCAATCACCCGTCCGAAGGCGCGGCGATGCGACCGGCGATCGCGCGCGCAATGCGCGCCGCCTTTCATGACGGTTCGCACGCCTGGAAGGGCATGGTGCATGGACAGGCGCGTGTGGCGGTGCTCCAGGCCATCCACGCGTTGCGATGACCACGATGGGCAGAGGAGGCGCGATGAACGATGGCGTGAAACGCTTTGCGATGATTGCGGCGGTGGCACTGGCGGGATGCCAGACGTGGGGGCCGGCGTGGAGCGAGTTGAGCGGCTACCGCTACACGACGATCGACCCGAATCGCCGGGAGGCGATCCTGATTCGCGCCGGCGACGAATCGATCGGCAATGTTCCGCCGTTCAAATTCGCGCCGGGCACCTACAACATCGAGGTGCAGTCGCCGGTGCACAACCGCTTTCGCGGTACGATCCAGACGATGCGGCTGACCCTCGAGCCCTGCCGCCGCTATTACATCAACGCGCAGTTCGAGGATCCCGTGCGGCCCGAGTGGAAGCCGGTCGTCGACTACGTCGAAACCATCCCCGGTTGTCGAGCGAACGCCGGTTAGGGCCGCCCGAGCCCGTATAATTCCGCGTCTTTTTTCCGCCGCCTTCGCCCCCTGACGAACGCGCCGTCGCGCGTTCGTCGCCTCGATTCCCAAAGCACCCTTGCGCCTCACGCAGATCAAGCTTGCTGGCTTCAAGTCGTTCGTCGATCCGACGTCGATCGGCACGCCGGGTCAACTCGTCGGCATCGTCGGCCCTAACGGCTGCGGCAAGTCGAACGTCATCGACGCGGTGCGCTGGGTGCTCGGCGAATCGAAGGCGTCGGCGCTGCGCGGCGAATCGATGCAGGACGTGATCTTCAACGGCGCAGGCGACCGCAAGCCGGTCGGACGCGCGTCGGTCGAGTTGCACTTCGACAACAGCCAGGGGCGCATCGGCGGGCAGTGGGGCCAGTACGCTGAGCTTTCGATCAAGCGGATGCTGACGCGCGACGGCGACTCGACCTACTACATCAACAACATTCCGGTCCGCCGCCGCGACATCCACGATCTGTTCCTCGGCACTGGCCTCGGGCCGCGGGCCTACGCGATCATCGAGCAGGGAATGATCTCGCGCGTGATCGAGGCGAAGCCGGAGGAACTGCGGATCTTCCTGGAGGAAGCGGCCGGCGTCTCGAAGTACAAGGAGCGCCGCCGCGAGACCGAGGGACGGCTTGCCGACACGCGCGAGAACCTGTCCCGTGTCGAGGACATCCGCCAGGAGCTCGGCAACCAGCTCGCGAGGCTCGAGGAGCAGGCAAAGGTTGCCGCGCAATACCACGAGCTCGAAGCGCGGTATCGGCTGGCGCAGCATCTGCTGTGGCACGCGAAGAGCCAGGAGGCGCTCCGCGCACGCGAGCGGTGCGCGGCCGACATCGCGGCGCTGACGGTCAATCTCGAGGCACTGCAAGCCGACGTGCGCCAGGCGGAAGCGAGGCTCGTGCAATTGCGCGACCGGCATTTCGCCGCCGGCGACGCGCTGCACGAGCGGCAGGGCGCGTTCTACGCCGCGAACGCCGAAGTGACGCGCCTCGAGCAGCAACTCGCGTTCGCCCGCGAGAACGAGACGCGCATCACCGATCAGCTTGCGCAGCTCACCGAAGCGATCGGCGCGCTGGGCGCGCAGCAGGCGGGGCTCGATGACGAGCAGGCGAACGCGGAACGCGCGCTCGCCGACGCGATCGCGGCGCGCGAGCGCACGCAAGCCGAGGAGAAACAGGCGCAATCGGGCCTGCCGGAACGCGAGGCGGCTGTCGCCGAAGCATCACGCGTCCTGAACGAGTTGCAGCAGCAGATCGCGATGACCGAGCAGGGCATTCGCGTCGGCGAAGCGCGTCGCGACAGCGCTGCGCAGGCGTTGACGCGAATCGCCGAGCGTCGGGCGCGACTTGCTGCCGAGCTCGAAGCGCTCGCCGTTCCCGATACCGACCCGGTGCACGAGGTCGAAGAGCAGCTCGCGCAGGAAACCGTGGAGCTTGCGGGCAAGCAAACGCTGACGCAGGAGCTGCAAACCGCGGTGCAGACCTTGCAGGAGCAGCAACGCGGCGCGGCCGACGCCTGGCAGCGCGACAGCCGCAGCCTCGCCGATCTCACGGCGCGCGCCGACGCGCTGTCGGCGCTGCAGGCGAAGATCGGTCACGGAGACGACATCGACGGCTGGCTCGAGGCGCGCGGCCTCGCGAACGCGCGGCGTCTCTGGCAGGGCATCGAGATCGAGCCGGGCTACGAGGATGCGCTCGAAGCCGTGCTGCGCGAGCGGCTCGCGGCGCTCGAGCTTCCACGGCTCGACGACGCGCTCGATTGGATCGCGGATGCGGCGCCGCCGGCGCGCCTGGCCGCCTACGCGCCGGGCGCATCCGACGCGGCAATGGGCGCTTCGGACGATGCGCTGCTGGCGAAGGTGCGAGCGAGCAATGCGAACGTGCGAGCCGCGCTCGCCGAGGGGTTGCACGGCGTGCGCTGTCAGCCGACGCTCGCCGCCGCGCTTGCCGCACGAGGCAGCCTGGAGCGCGGCGAGATCTTCGTGACACCCGAGGGCCACCGCGTGAGCGGCCAGGGCCTCGCGCTGTTCGCGCCCGACAACGAGGTGCACGGCGTTCTCGCGCGCCAGCGCGAGTTGACCGAGCTCGCCGGTGGGATCGAACGGGCCACGGCGGCGGCGCAGGCCGCGAAGCGCGCGCTCGATGCCGTCGAGCGCGAGTTCGAAGAGAAGCAGGCGCGCTGGCATCAGGAGAACGGGGCGCTCGCGTCGCAGCAGCGGCGCTGCCATGCGCTCGAGCTCGAGCTCGTCCAGTTGCGCCAGGCGGCGGAAGCGGCGGCGCACCGCCGCGCGCAGGTTGCGCAGGAATACGACGACCTCGCGGCCCAGCATGCGCAGGGTTCCGACGAGCACGCGGCGATCGTCCGCGAGATCGCGGATCGCCAATCGGAGCTGCACGATCAGATGACGAAGCGGGAAGCGGCGCGGCATGCGCGAAACGAGGCCGAAGTGGCGCTCGCGCGAAGCCGCGAGCAGCTCCGCCTCGCCGAACGCGCGGCGCAGGAGGCGAATTTCGCCGAACGAAGCTGCGGCGAGCGGCTCGCCGACATCGGCCGCCGCCGCGAGTCGCTGACGGCGCAGGTTGCGCAGCAGCAGTCGCTGCTGTCGCAACTCACGAGCGAGCGGCAGTCGATCGACTGGACGCCCGTCGAGGAAGCGCTGCAACGGCAACTCGCCGCACGCGGCGAAGCCGAGCAGGCGCTCGCCGACGCGCGAAACCAGCAGGAGTCGTTGACCGCCGAGGTGCGCAGCGCCGACGAAGCGCGGATCGCCGCCGAGCAGAAGCTCGATCCGGCGCGCGCGAAGATCCAAGAGATGCAGCTCAAGGAGCAGGCGGCGGCGCTGGCCGAGCAGCAATTCGCGGATCAGCTCGCCGAAGCGAAGGCCGATGTCGGTACGCTGCCGGACGCGTTGAAGGCGTGGGGCCATCCGCGCACGCTGCCGGGAGAAATCGAGCGGCTCACCAGCGCGATCGCCGAACTCGGCGCCGTGAATCTCGCCGCGCTCGACGAATTGACGCAAGCATCGGAACGCAAGAACTACCTGGACCGGCAGGCGGCCGATCTGACCGAAGCGATGACGACGCTCGAGGCGGCGATTCGCCAGATCGACCGCGAATCGCGCGAGCTCCTGCAGCAGACGTTCGCGATCGTCAACACGAATTTCGCCAAGCTGTTTCCGGCGCTCTTCGGCGGCGGCCAGGCGAGGCTCGTGCTGACCGGCGAAGAGATCCTCGACTCGGGCGTGCAGGTCATCGCGCACCCGCCCGGCAAGCGCAACTCGACGATTCATCAGCTTTCCGGCGGCGAAAAGGCGCTGACCGCCATCGCGCTCGTGTTCGCGCTGTTCCAGCTCAATCCGGCGCCGTTCTGCCTGCTCGACGAGGTCGACGCCCCGCTCGACGATTCGAACACGCATCGCTTCTGCCAAATGGTTCAGGAAATGTCGGCCGAGTCGCAATTCCTTTTCATCTCGCACAACAAGATCACGATGGAGATGGCGAACCAGCTCGTCGGCATCACGATGCCCGATCCCGGCATCTCGCGTGTGGTCAGCGTCGACATCGCCGAAGCGCTCGAGCTCGCGGCGGAGCCGCAGCTTGCGACATAGTCCATTGCGCATGGCCGGCGCTATACTTCGGGCGCCGATGCAGCCCTCGCACGCCATCGCGTTTTGCACGCCGTTCGCCGCACATGGCTGAAGCCGTGAGCGGAGCGTTGCGATGAGTTCCCTTCAGATCGGCCTGATCGCCGCCGGCGTTGCGCTCGTCGTCCTGGTGATCGTCTACAACGTCTGGCAGGAACGGCGCCTGCGCCGCCGGCTCGCCGAGTCGCGTCGCGCCGCCGAACGCTCGGCCGCGGAAGCGTCGCGACGAAGCGCCGAGCGCGTCGAGCCGACGCTCGGCACGCAGCGCGTACCGGCGAGCCGCGGACAACCGGCGCACCGAGCGGCAACGCAGAGCGAAACCGCGTTCGAGCCGCCGCTCGACGTGATAGCGCCACCCGCGCCGGAAGGCATCGCCGACGAATCGGCCGCGGCGGCGATGCCGCGCATCGAGACCGGCGAAGTGCTCGCCGACAGCGGGGAGCCGGCGCCGAGCGTCCTTGCGCGAAGCGCCGCGCAATCACAGGACGCGCGCAACGCTCCGCAGCCCGACCACGAGATCGAAGCGCTGATTCCGTTGTCGCCCGCGGCCCCCGTCGCAGCCGGTGCGCTCGCGTCCGGGCTGCACGCGCGCATCGGCAAGCCGCTGCGCTGGTTCGGCCGCGCGGATGCGCGTTCTGATTGGCAGCCGATCGCCGCCGATACACCGGGTCGCTTCGCCGAAATCGTCGCCTGCATGCTGCTCGCCGATCGCAACGGCGCCGCGTCGCGCGCGCAGCTCGAGTCGTTCGCGCGCGTCGTCCGCGACGTGGCCGCGGCGCTCCAGTCCTCGTTCACGTCGCCCGATCTCGCGCACGAAGCCACGCGCGCCGACTCGCTCGACCGACTGTGCGCCGAGCTCGACGTGCAGATCGGGCTCACCGTGCAGATGCCTGAGCCAGCCTCCATTGCCGGCACGCGGCTGCGCGGCGTCGCGGAAGCCGCCGGCTTCCGGCTCTCGCCTGCCGGCCGCTTCGAGTTCGTGAACGAGGATACGGGTGCGGTGCTCTACACGTTGCAGAACCTGCGCCCCGACGCGTTCAGCGCCGAGATGCTGCGCCTCACCGCGACGAACGGCGTCGTGTTCCTGCTTGACGTCGCGCGCCTCGCCGATCCCGTCCGTGCCTTCGACCAGATGAAGATGGCCGCGAAGCGAATGGCGCACACGCTCGGTGCCGACCTCGTCGACGACAATCGGCGTCCGCTCGACGATGCCGCGCTCGCGACGATCCGCGAGCAGGTGCAGGCCGCCGCCGACGCGTTGCGCGCGGTCCACATCGAGCCGGGCAGCTCACGCGCGCTGGCGCTCTTCAGCGCCTGACTTCAAAGCCCGCGCGAGTGGCCGCGCCCAGGCGATCCTCCGCGGTACCGGCGAGCGTCGCCGAACGCGCCGCTACGCTGCGCGACACGATCGCGCGGCACAACGACGACTACTACGTCCTCGACCGTCCGACGGTAAGCGACGCCGAGTACGACGCGCTTTATCGCGAGCTTGCGGCGATCGAGGCGGAGCATCCGGAGCTCGTCACGCCCGATTCGCCGACGCAACGCGTCGGCGGCGCACCGCAAGGCGAGTTCGCGCCGGTACGGCACAGCGTGCGGATGCTCTCGATCCGCACCGAAACCGATACCACGCCCGCCGGCGCGGCGGAGTTCGATGCGCGCATTCGCCGCGACCTCGGCCTCGCGGCCGACGCGCCACCGGTTCAATACATCGCCGAGCTCAAGTTCGATGGGCTCGCGATCAGCCTGCGCTACGAACGCGGACGTCTCGCGGTCGCGGCGACACGCGGCGACGGCGAAGTCGGCGAGGACGTCACGCGCAACATCCTGACGATCCGCGCGATCCCGCGCACGCTCGCGACGAAGAAGCCGCCGGAAGTGCTCGACGTGCGCGGCGAGGTCTACATGACGCGCGCCGATTTCGCGGCGCTCAATGCACGCCAGCGGGACGCCGGTTTGCGCCTCTACATCAATCCGCGCAACACGGCAGCGGGCGCGGTCCGGCAACTCGATCCGGCGACGACGGCGGCGCGGCCGCTCGCGTTCTTCGCGTACGGGATCGGCGAAGCGCGCGGCTTCGCGCTGCCGGCGACGCACCACGAGCTCCTCGACACGCTCGCCGGGTTCGGGCTGCCGGTCGACGATCACCGGCGCGTCGCACACGGCGCCGGCGACCTGGTCGCGTTCTACGAGCGCGTCACGGCGATCCGCGACAGGCTGCCGTTCGACATCGACGGGGTCGTCTACAAGGTCGACAGCCTCGCGTTGCAGCGCGAGCTGGGCTTCGTGACGCGCGAGCCGCGCTGGGCCGTCGCGCACAAGTTTCCGGCCGAGGAGCAGCCGACGCGGCTCATCGACATCGGCGTGCAGGTCGGTCGCACCGGCGCGATCACGCCGATCGCCCGGCTCGAGCCGGTCTTCGTCGGCGGCGTCACCGTCACCAACGCGACACTGCACAACGAGGACGAGGTGCGGCGCAAGGACGTGCGGATCGGCGACACCGTGGTGGTTCGACGCGCCGGCGACGTGATTCCCGAAGTGGTGCGGGTGCTCGTCGAACGGCGGCCGCAGGATGCGCGCGAGTTCGTGATGCCGAAGAAATGCCCCGAGTGCGGCTCTGCGGTCGAGCGGCTGCCGGACGAGGCGATCGCCCGCTGCACCGGCGGCCTGGTCTGTCCCGCGCAGCGAAAACAGGCGCTGCGCCATTTCGCGAGCCGGCACGCGATGGACATCGAGGGACTCGGAGAGAAGCTGATCGACCAGCTCGTCGATTCCGGACGCGTGCGAACCCCCGCCGATCTCTATCGCCTGCGTGCGGAGGAGCTGGCCGAGATGGAACGGATGGCCGACAAGAGCGCGCAGAACGTGGTCGCCGCGATCGATAAAAGCCGAACGACGACGCTTGCGCGGTTCATCTACGCGCTCGGCATCCGTCACGTCGGCGAAGCGACGGCGCGCGACCTCGCCGCGCATTTCGGCGCGCTCGATCCGATCCTCGCCGCGAGTCGCGAAGCGCTGCTCGACGTGCGCGATGTCGGTCCGGTCCTCGCCGAATCGATCCGCGACTTCCTGGACGAGCCGCACAATCGCGACGTAATCACGGCGCTCCGCAAGGCGCGCGTGCACTTCCCGGAGGGTCCGCCGCCGCGCGCCGCCGACGGGCCGCTCGCCGGCAAGACGTTCGTGCTGACGGGCACGTTGCCGACGCTTTCGCGCGATGACGCGAAGGCGCTCCTCGAGGCTGCGGGCGCAACGGTCGCCGGCAGCGTGTCGAAGAAAACCGACTACGTCGTCGCCGGCGCGGACGCCGGCAGCAAGCTCGCGAAGGCGCAAGCGCTCGGCGTCGTCATACTCGACGAGGCGCAGATGCGCGCCTTGCTCGAATCACCAGAGGCATGACAATGAAGAAGATCACGAAGGCCGTGTTCCCCGTCGCCGGACTCGGTACGCGTTTCCTTCCGGCGACGAAGGCGAGTCCGAAGGAAATGCTGCCGGTCGTCGACAAGCCCCTCATTCAATATGCGGTGGAGGAGGCGGCCGGGGCCGGCGTGACCGACATGATCTTCATCACCGGCCGCAACAAGCGCGCGATCGAGGACCATTTCGACAAGGCCTACGAGCTCGAGACCGAGCTCGTGCTGCGCAAGAAGGACGCGCTGCTCGAGCAGGTGCAGGCGGCGACGCCGCCGGGAATCAATTGCGTCTACATCCGCCAGGCCGAGGCGCTCGGTCTTGGCCATGCGGTGCTGTGCGCCGAGCCCGTCGTCGTCGATGAGCCGTTCGCGGTGTTGCTCGCCGACGACCTGATCTACGCCGAGACGCCTGTGATGCAGCAGATGGTCGAGCTTGCCGGGCGCGAGAACGCGTCGGTGATCGGCGTGATGCAGGTGCCGCAGGAAGCGACCGGCAGCTACGGCATCGTCGAATCCGAACCGGAGCCGGCGGGCGAGCGCGTGAGCCGGATCACGCGGATGATCGAGAAGCCGAAGCCGGGGACCACGACGTCGACGCTTGCCGTCGTCGGCCGCTACGTGCTGTCGCCACGGATCTTTCATCACCTGCGCACGATGCCGCCGGGAGCGGGCGGCGAGATCCAGTTGACCGATGGCATCGCGCGGCTTCTTGCCGAGGAGCGCGTGCTCGCGTATGCGTTCGAGGGCCGCCGCTACGACTGCGGCAGCAAGCTGGGTTACCTCGAGGCGACGGTCGACCTCGCGCTGCGGCATCCGGAAGTCGCCGAGGGCTTCGCGGCATACCTGAAGACGCTCAATCCAGGATGACGTTAAACGAGCTTCGCTACATCGTCGCCGTCGCGCAGGAGCGAAGCTTCGGCCGCGCGGCGGCGAAGTGCTTCGTGAGCCAGCCCGCGCTGTCGGTCGCGATCCAGAAGCTCGAGGACGAGCTCGGCGCGCCGCTCTTCGAGCGCGGGAAGAC
>Ga0070681_10003841_pt1 | contig 14125 bp, 11 predicted proteins | sample KBSC83BmetaG_FD_65650 | JGI IMG/M metagenome (GOLD analysis project Ga0070681, IMG submission 65650) | Corn rhizosphere microbial communities from Kellogg Biological Station, Michigan, USA - KBS C8-3B metaG | ecosystem: Host-associated > Plants > Roots > Rhizosphere | place: USA: Michigan... | reverse complement strand
CTCGCCCTCGGCGGTGGAGCGGAAGAGCGCCGCGACGTCGTTCTGGCCCTCGACGTCGGCCTTCGCGGCGAAGTAGAGATAGCGGCGGTTGGCCTGCGATTCGCCGGCGAATGCGGCCTTGAGGTTATCGTGGGTCTTCGTGCCTTTGAGCGCTTTCATCGACTTCTCCTTCGGGATCAAATGGAACTTAGCAATCGCGCCGCCCCGTTTACTTGATGGCGGACTCGATCTCCGAGAACGTGCGGGCGACTTCGGCGCCCGCCGGCAGCGCGACGCCGAGCTGCCGCGCGATCTGCGAGACGGAAAAGATGCCGCGCACCATCGGGCGGGCGCCATCGTTCTCGACCACGAGGGCGTGCTGGCGGCCGGCGCGGCGCAGCGTCTCGAGCACGTGCCCGACATGCGCGCCGCGCAGGTCGCCGAGTTCGATCGCCTCGACCTGCTCGACGGGCGTCATCACATCCGCCACCGTCAGCTCGTCGCGCCGCACGCCCCGCTCGGTGGCGGCGCGCACCGGCTTCTCGCCGAGGATGTCCGTGGCGGTGATGACGCCGAGCACGTTCTCGTGGTCGTCGGCGACCAGCAGCAGGCGCACGCCGCGCGTGATCATGAACTGGTTCGCGCCGGCGAGCGGCGCCTGCGGGCGGATGGTCGCCGGCGCGGTGCGCGTCAGGTCGGTCATCACGTCGAGCGCGCTCGATTCGGTGCTGACGCGCGGCGGTTGCGGCTGCATCGGCCGGCGGAAGCCGGCGTTGGCGCCCAGCTCGCGGCTGGGCAGCGGCTGGTAGGCGCGATTCATGGGGCAGCTTCTCTAGAGGTGAGCGGTTTCCAGCCGGCGGGGACGCGCCCGGCGATCGGCGTGCAGGTAGCGATGCAGCTCGAGGAGCGCCTGGCGGTAGACGTCGCGCTTGAAGTCGATCACGGTATCGAGCGGCACCCAGTAATCATGCCAGCGCCACGCGTCGAATTCGGGATGCCCGCTTGCGCGAAGCTTAACGTCGCAGTCGCGGCCCACCATGCGCAGGAGGAACCAGATCTGCTTCTGCCCGCGGTAGAGCCCCTTGCCGGATGGGGCGCAGGGGTCCGCATCCCCGTGCTTATGGCGCCGCATCCACTTCTCGGGCACGTCGTAGCGCAGCCACTCGCGCGTGCGGCCGAGGATGCGCACATGCGTCCGCTGCAGCCCGATCTCCTCCTCGAGCTCGCGGAACATGGCCTGCAGCGGGGTCTCGCCGTGCTTGATGCCGCCTTGCGGAAACTGCCAGGCGTGCTGGTGGACCCGCTTGCCCCAGAACACCTCGTTCCGCGGGTTGGCGAGGATGATGCCGACGTTCGGACGGTAGCCTTCCTTGTCGAGCATGGGGCTGCGACCGCCTTCAGTTAAAATCCTCGACCGATTTTTCCACAGGCCACCGGCATTGACAATGCTCCGCGCGCGCCGATGAAAACCTCCCGATTCTTCATTGCAACGCAGAAGGAAGTGCCCGCTGAAGCGGAGATCGTCAGCCATCGGCTGATGCTGCGCGCGAGCCTGATCCGGCGCCTGTCTGCCGGTATTTACACGTTCCTGCCGCTCGGCCTGCGCATCGTCCGCAAGGTCGAAGCCATCGTCCGGCAAGAAATGAACCGCGCCGGCGCCCTGGAATTGAGCATGCCCGTGGTGCAGCCCGCCGAGCTATGGCAGGAGTCCGGCCGCTGGCAGGCCTATGGACCGGAGCTCCTGCGCTTCAAGGATCGCCACGAGCGCGACTTCGTCATCCAGCCCACCTCCGAAGAAGTGATCACCGAGCTTGCGCGCGGCGAGCTGAGGAGCTACCGCCGCCTGCCCGCGCACTTCTACCAGATCCAGACCAAGTTCCGCGACGAGCGCCGCCCCCGCTTCGGCATCATGCGCGGGCGCGAGTTCGTCATGAAGGACGGCTATTCTTTCCACGCCGACTACGAGGATCTGCAGCGCGAATACCGCAACATGCACGACACCTACACGCGCATCTTCACGCGCCTCGGTCTGCGGTTCCGGGCGGTGGCCGCCGACACCGGCGCGATCGGCGGCACCGGCTCGCACGAGTTCCACGTGCTGGCGGACTCGGGCGAGGATGCCATCGCGTTCTGCCCGCAGTCGGACTACGCCGCCAACGTCGAGCTCGCCGAGGCGCTCGCGCCCGGCACGCGCGGCGCGCCGCGGGAAGAGATGAAGAAAGTGGCGACGCCGGGCAAGAAGACCTGCGAGGAGGTCGCCGCCCTGCTCAAGGTCGACCTCAAGAAAACGGTGAAGTCGGTGCTGGTCATGCACGACGAGCGGCTGCACATGCTGCTCGTGCGCGGCGACCACACGCTGAACGAGATCAAGGCGCAAAAACTCATCGGCGCCTTCCGCTTCGCCTCGGAAAAGGAGATTCAGGGCGTGCTGCACGGCCCGGCCGGCTACATCGGCCCGGTCGGAGCGAAGGGCGTGAAGGTCGTCGCCGACCGCCGCGTGGCGCTGATGAGCGACTTCGTGTGCGGCGCGAACGAGGAAGGCTTCCACCTGGCCGGCGTGAACTGGGGCCGCGACCTGCCGGAGCCCGAGGTCGCCGACCTCCGCAACGTCGTCGCCGGCGATCCCAGCCCGGACGGCAAGGGCAAGCTGGAAATCGTGCGCGGCATCGAGGTGGGGCACATCTTCCAGCTGCGCACGAAGTACTCGTCGGCGATGAAAGCCACGTTCCTCGATGCCTCGGGAGCGGAAAAACCATTCGAGATGGGCTGCTACGGCATCGGCGTGACGCGCATCGTCGCGGCGGCGATCGAGCAGAACCACGACGCGAAGGGCATCATCTTCCCGGCGCAGATCGCGCCGTTCGAGGTCTGCATCGTGCCGATCGGCTACCAGAAGAGCGCCGCCGTGCGCGAGGCGGCCGACAAGCTGTACGCGGATTTGCAGGCAGCCGGCGTCGATGTCCTGCTGGACGATCGCGAGGAACGGCCAGGGGTCCTCTTCGCCGACATGGATCTCATCGGCATCCCGCATCGCATCGTGCTCGGCGATCGCGGCCTTGCCGCCGGCAACGCGGAGTACAAGGCCCGGCGCGAAGAAAAAGGCGCGGACGTCTCGCTTTCGAATGTGGTGGCTTTCGTGAAGGACCGCCTCGCCGCATGATTCGCCTGCTGGCGCTCGCGCTGCTGCTACCGATTCAGGTCTGGGCCGGAGCACAGCAGTACGAGCCGCTCGCCGACTCGGTGCGCACGCGGCTCTCGCAGGCGGTGTCCGACAAGGCGGTGCCGTCGATGGCATTCCGCTCGAGCGCCGACGCGCAACGTTGGCTGAACGCGATGGATCACCGCCTCGAGCGGCGCATCCCCGACCGCAAGACCCGCCTCGAGCTCCTGCGCACCGTGCACTACGAGGCGACGCGCGCCGGCCTCGACCCGCAGCTCGTGCTCGGCGTGATCGAGGTCGAGAGCGGGTTCCGCAAGTACGCCGTGTCGCGCGCCGGCGCGCGCGGCTACATGCAAGTGATGCCGTTCTGGGTGAAGATGATCGGCCAGCCCAACCACAATCTCTTCCACCTGCGCACGAACCTCGCCTACGGCTGCGCCATCCTGCGCCACTATCTCGACATCGAGAAGGGCGACTACTACCGCGCGCTCGGCCGCTACAACGGCTCGCTCGGCAAGCCGGAATATCCGAACCTCGTCCTCTCGGCATGGCGCGGCCGCTGGAAGTACGATGGGCCGACCGCGTGATTAACCAGCTGCTCGAGCGCCATCCGCGCCTCGCCAACCGCATCTGGGGCTTCACGCCGCCGGAGACCGGCACCATCGTGCTGGTGCACCGCCGGGTTTACATCCTGCCGACGCAGCTCGGCTGGCTGTTCGCCCTCACGCTCGGCATCCTCCTCGTCGGCTCGATCAACTACGCGCTCTCGCTCGGCTTCGCGCTCACCTTCCTCCTCGCCGGGATGGGGCTCGCCGGCATGGCGCACACGGCACGCAATCTCGCGCGCATGGCGATCAGCGTCGGGCGCGTCGAACCGGTGTTCGCCGGCGAGCAGGCGCAGTTCCGCCTTTATCTCGACTCGCGCGCGACCTTCGACCGGCCGGCGGTGCTCGCGCGGCACCTCGCCAGCCGCGCGCAGCTGGTGGTCGACGTTCCGGCCGGCGGCCTCGCCGAGGTGATCCTCTCCGTGCCGGCGGAGAGCCGCGGCTGGCTGCCGATCGGGCGGGTGATGCTCGAGACGCGCTTCCCGCTCGGCATCTTCCGCGCGTGGAGCTACGTCGAGCCGAACCTGCGCTGCCTCGTCTATCCGAAGCCGGAGCGCTCGCCGCTGCCCGCGCCCACGGCGGAGGCGGCGCGCGGCGCGATGCGCTCGCCGATGCCCGGCAACGACGACTATTCCGGGCTCCGCACCTACCAGCTGTCCGACTCCCCGCGCCACGTCGCCTGGAAGGCGGTGGCACGGAACGAGGACATGCTCACCAAGCAGTTCACCGGCGAGGCGGCGGCCGAGCTGTGGCTCGACTGGAACCGGCTGCCGCCCGCGATGGGCATCGAGCAGCGCCTCTCGCGTCTCGCCGGCTGGGTGCTCGCCGCCGAGCGCGCGGGCGTGAACTACGGCGTGCGGCTGCCGGGCAACGAGGTGCCACCGGGACGCGGTGACGCGCACCACGCGGCCTGCCTGCAGGCACTGGCGCTGCACGGGGTGGCATGAAGAGCGTGCCGCATCCGCTCACGCCGGAGATGCGGCAGCTCACGCTGAAGGACCTGGCGTGGCTGACCGGGTCGTTCGCCGTCGTCATCGCGCCGCATATCTCGCGCGCGCCGTGGTGGATCACGCTCCTCACGCTGTGCCTCTTCGGCTGGCGGTTCTACTACACGCTGAACCGCGTGCCGCTACCCTCGCGCTGGCTGGTGGTCGGCGTGGCGCTCGTCGGCATGTTCGGCGTGTGGCTCGAATACCGCAGCCTCTTCGGGCGCCAGCCGGGCATCATCCTGCTGGTGCTCTTCTCCGGGCTGAAGATGCTCGAGTCGCGCACGCACCGCGACGGCGCGGTCGCCGCGTTCCTCGGCTACTTCCTGATCATCACCAATTTTCTGTACACGCAGAGCATTCCGACGGCGCTCCTCATGTGCGTGGGCGTTTTCGCGATCACCGCCACGCTGGTCGGCTTCGCCGCGCCGAACCGCGCGCTGCGGCTCAATCTGCGCACCACCGCCGTCGTCCTTGCGCACGCCGCGCCGGCCGCGCTCGTTCTCTTCGTCCTCTTTCCCCGCGTGCAGGGCCCACTGTGGGGTCTGCCGCAGGACGCCTACGGCGGCATGACCGGCCTGTCCGAGACCATGGCGCCCGGCAACCTGTCGCAGCTCGCGCTGTCGGACTCGATCGCATTCCGCGCCGCCTTCGACGGTACGCCGCCGCTGCCGCCGCTTCGCTACTGGCGCGGCCCGGTGCTGTGGGATTTCGACGGCCGCACATGGTCCTCGGGCGTGAACTTCCTCATCCCCTACAAGGACAAGCCGCTGCCGGGCCCGACCTATCGCTACTCGGTGGTCCTCGAGCCGCACAACCATTACTGGCTCTTCGCGCTCGAGACGGCTCAAAGCCTGCCCGAGCGCGCGCGCATGACCTTCGACCACCAGATCCTCGCCACCACGCCGGTGCGCAGCCGCATGCGCTACGACATGGTGTCGGTGGTCTCCAACGCGGGGCTCGCGCCCGACGACGAGCGCTCCGCGATCACGCGCGCGCTGCGCCTGCCGCAGGGCTATAACCCGCGTGCGGTCGCGCTGGCGCAGGAGTGGCGCGCGCGGGGCGGCACGGACGCCGACATCGTGCAGCGGGCAATCTCGTTCCTGCGCCAGGGCAAGTTCGTCTACACGCTCGAGCCGCCGATTCTCGGGCGCGACTCGGTCGATGAGTTCCTGTTCGACACGAAGGCGGGCTTCTGCGAGCACTTCTCCTCGTCGTTCACGTTCCTCATGCGCGCGGCCGGCATTCCCGCGCGGGTGGTGACCGGCTACCAGGGCGGCGAGCTGAACCCGGTCGACCTGATCGTCACCGTGCGCCAGTCGGATGCGCATGCCTGGAGCGAGGTTTTCCTGCGCGGGATAGGCTGGGTGCGGGTCGATCCGACGGCCGCGGCCATGCCGCGCCGCCTGGAGGGCGGCCTCGCGCAAGCGCTGCCGCAGACCGCCACGCTGCCGTTCATGATGCGGCCGCAGATGGAGCTGCTGCGCGCGCTGCGCAACCAATGGGAGGCGGTGGCGCACAAGTGGAACGTCTGGGTACTCGGCTACAACCCGGAGCGCCAGCGCGAGCTCATGCTCTCGCTCGGCATGCGCGACGCCGACTGGCAGAAGCTCTCGGCCCTGCTCTTCGCTTTCCTCGGCGTGATGACGCTCGCGCTTCTCGTCTGGTCGCTGCGCCGCCTCACGCGGCCCGATCCGGTGCAGCGCGCGTGGGCCGTGTTCTGCGGCAAGCTCGCGCGCCGCGGCGTGGTGCGCGAGCCGCATGAAGGGCCGCGCGATTATTCGACGCGCGCGGCCCGCGCGCTGCCGGCCTCGCGTCGCCCGATCCTGCGCATCGCGTCGCTCTACATCGGCCTGCGCTATGGAGAAACGGCGAGCCGGCCGAGCACCGCGCGGCTCCAGCGCCTGGTGCGCGAGCTGCACCTGACATGAGACGCTTCCTGCTTGCGATGCTGGCCGCGCCGCTCGTCGCCCTCGCGCAGCCGGCATCTCAGCCCGAACCCCAGCCCTACGGGCAGCGGCCGGAGGTGCAGGCATTCATCTCGGACCTCGTCCAGCGGCACGGCTTCGCCGAGCAGGAGCTGCAGATGCTCTTCTCGAAGGTACAGCCGGTCGACGGCGTGATGCAGCTGATGGTGCCGGCCGAGCGCCCGCCGTGGGAACAGTACCGGGCGATGTTCGTGAACGACGCGCGCATCGAAGGCGGCCTCGCTTTCTGGAAGACGCACCGCCGCTCGCTCGCGCGTGCCCAGCGCGAGTACGGCGTGCCGGCCCAGTACATCGTCGCCATCATCGGCGTCGAGACCTACTACGGGAAGAACATGGGCCGCTGGCGCGTGATCGACGCGCTGTCCACGCTCGCCTTCGACTACCCGGCGCGCTCGGCCTTCTTCAAGGGCGAGCTCGAGCAGTACCTGTTGCTCGCCCGCGAGGAGGGCCTCGACGTCTTCGCGCTGCGCGGCTCGTATGCCGGCGCCATCGGCATCCCGCAGTTCATGCCGGGGAGCCTGCGCCGGTATGGCGTGGACTACGACCGCAACGGCACGATCGACCTGCGCGGCTCGCCCGCCGACGCGATCGGCAGCGTGGCGAACTTCCTGAAGGGCCACGGCTGGCGCGCGGGCGAGCCGGTGATCTACCGCGCGAAGGTGAAGCGCGAAGAAGGGCTCAAGTACATCGACGGCTCCGTCACGCCCAAGGTGCCGCTGAAGGAGCTCCTCTCCGCCGGCATCGAGCTTCATCCCAGACCCCGGTCGACCGACGCGCTCGGCGTGCTGGTCGCGCTCGGCGACGAGCACCGCGTCGGGCTCAACAACTTCTGGGTGATCACCCGCTACAACCGCAGCGCCTTCTATGCCACCGTGGTCGCGGACCTGGGCGCCGCGCTGGCGCAGCGTCAGAGGGCCGGCAAATAGCGCAGCGGATCGACGGCCGCGGAGCCCTTGCGGATCTGGAAGTGCAGCTTCGGCCGGTCGGAATCGGACGAGCCGAGCTCGGCGATCTTCTGGCCGCGCGCGACCGACTGCTGTTCCTTCACGAGGATGTCGCGGTTGTGCGCGTAGACCGTGATGAAGCCGTTGTCGTGCTTGATGACGACCAGCTTGCCGAGGCCCGGGATGCCGCTCCCGGTGTAGGTGACGCGGCCCGCCGCGGCGGCGACGACCGGCTCGCCGGGTCTGCCGTCGATGTCGATGCCCTTCGAGCGCGGCTCGGCGAAGCCCGACAGGATCTTTCCCTTCACCGGCCACATGAACTCGCCGACATCTTTCGTCGCAGCCACCGGCGGCGCTGGACTGGCAGCGGGAGCGGTCGGCACGGGCGGCAGCGGCTTCGCCACGGGCGGTGGCGTGTCGAGCGGCCGGGACTCCACGCCGCGCGACCCGATCCTGCCGACCACCGGCGCGCCGGGCGGCGGCTCAGGGGGCTTGACGCGCAGCACCTGGCCGACGCGGATCTTGGTCGGATCGTCGAGGTTGTTCCATTGCGCGACCTCGCGGTAGTCGGCGCCGTTCTCCAGCGCGATGCTGTAGAGCGTGTCGCCCTTCTTCACGAGGTACTGGCCTTCGGGAACCGTGGGCGCGGCAACGGCCGGCGCGGCCGGCGCCGCGACAGCGGGCCGCGCGGCGGCGCCCGAGCGGTCTACGACCGGAGCGGGCTTGTGCGGCGAGGCGCAGCCCGCCAGTACAAGCGCGACGATCGCCCACGGCTTCATGCTTTTCCCGCCTTCATCGGCACGAAACGCACCGGATCGAGCTCCGTCTCCACATATGCACGGCCGTTTCGCTCGATGAGCACGAGGCGCTGTCCTGTCTTGCCGTCGGACACCGGCAATATCATTCTGCCACCGGGCGCGAGCTGGCGTAGCAGCGCCTCCGGGATGCGGGGCGCGGCGGCCGCCACGATGATCGACTGGAAAGGCGCCGCCTGCTCGAGCCCGGCATAGCCGTCGCCGTGCGCGAGGCGCAGATTGGCGAGCCGCAGGCCGAGCAGATTGCGCCGCGCGCGCTCGAGCAGAGCCTTGATGCGCTCGATCGAATAGACCTCGGGGAAGATCGCCGCGAGCACCGCGGCCTGGTAGCCGCAACCGGTGCCGACCTCGAGCACCTTGCCCGGCGTCCTGCCTTCCAGGAGGAGCTCGATCATCCGCGCGACGACGTACGGCTGGGAGATGGTCTGCGAAAAGCCGATCGGCAGGGCGGTGTCCTCGTAGGCGCGGCTCGCCAGCGCTTCCTCGACGAACGCGTGCCGCGGCACCGAGCCGAGCGCTTCGAGCACGCGCTCGTCGCGGATGCCTTTCGCGCGCAGGCGCTCGACCATGCGCCCCCGTGTCCGGGAGCTGGTCATTCCGATCCCCGGTGCGGGGTTCAGAGCGCCAGCCATTCCCTTGCGCGGGGCAGTTGAGCCGAGTGCGTGAGGTCCATGCGAAGCGGTGTCACGGAGACGCGCTGGTTCTCGACGGCATGGAAGTCGGTGCCGGGACCGGCGTCGGCGGCGCCGCCGGCCGGCCCGATCCAGTAGGCCTCCTCGCCGCGCGGCGTGCGCAGCTTGATCACCGGCTCGGCCTTGTGGCGCTTGCCGAGGCGCGTTACCTCGATGCCGCGCAGGCGCTCCGGCGCAATATCGGGCACATTCACGTTCAGGAGCACGGGCTCGCCGAACGGGGCGTGCGCGAGGCGCTCGGCCATCGTGAGCGCCACCTGGATGGCGGTGTCGAAATGCTCGCCCGCCTTGCTGGTGAGCGAGACGGCGAGCGACGGGATGCCGAGCAGGTACCCTTCGACCGCAGCGGCCACGGTGCCGGAATAGATGGTGTCGTCGCCCATGTTGGCGCCGAGATTGACCCCCGAGACGACCATGTCGGGCGTGAAGTCCAGCAGCCCGGTCACCGCGATGTGCACGCAGTCGGTGGGCGTGCCGTTGACGGAGTAGTAGCCGTTGGGCGCGCGGCGCGCGACGAGCGGCCGGTCGAGCGTGAGCGAGTTCGACGCCCCCGAGCGGTCCCGCTCCGGCGCGACGACCGTCACCTCGCCCAGCCGGCGCAGCGCTTCGGCGAGGAGGGTGATGCCCGGCGAGAAGTAGCCGTCGTCGTTGGAAACGAGAATTTTCACGCGAACGATTCTACAGTCCGGAACGAATTGAACAGGTTGATGCGCCACTGTCTAACGGGCGTGCGTGCGGCGCTCTTCATGCTTGGGCTCGTCTGCAACAGCGCCTTCGCCGCCGGCCTCGCCTACAACGTCGAGATCGACGCGCCGAAGGAGCTGAAAGAGCGCCTGCAGAAGGGCCTCAACATCGTGCGCTGGAAAAACGATCCGGAGATGAACACCGAGCGGCTGAAGCGCCTGGTGGACGAGGCGGTGCGCGAGTCGAAGGAAGCCGCCGCCACCGAGGGCTACTTCTCCGCCGAGGTGACTTCGGACGTGGACTCGTCCGCCGAGCCGTGGATCGTGCGCCTCAGGATCGCGCCGGGCGAGCGCACGCGCATCGATCACGTCGAGATCCGCTTCCAGGGACCCGGCGCGACCGACGGCGAGGCGCGCCCCACGCGCGAGCGGGTGCAGGAAGGCTGGAGCCTGCGCAAGGGCGAGCCCTTCCGGCAGGAAGACTGGAACGACGCCAAGCGCCGCGCCGTGCGCACGCTATCCGGCTGGCGCTACGCGGCGGCGGACATCGCGAAGAGCGAGGCCGACATCGATCCGGAAGGCCGCAAGGCGTCGCTGCTCGTCGAGCTGGAGAGCGGCCCGCCCTTCCGCTTCGGCGAGCTGCACATCAGCGGCACCAAGCGCTACTCCGACTCGCTGGTCGAAAACCTGGCGTCGATGAAACCCGGCGAGACCTACGACCGCGAGAAAGTCACCCTCTATACGCGGCGCCTGCTCGAATCCGGCTACTTCGCGAGCGTGCAGGCCGAGGTCGACTCGCAGCCCTCCGCCGCCGAGGCGACGCCGCTGCGGGTGGCGGTGATCGAGGCGCCGCAGCATCACTTCGAAACGGGCATCGGCTACAACACCGACGTCGGTCCCAAGCTCGAGGCGCGCTACACGAACCAGGACGTGTTCTCGCGCGCCTGGCGTTTCGGCTCGCAGCTGAACCTCGACGAGAAGATCAAGAACCTCACGCTCAACCTCGACACGCCGCCGCGCCCGGGCGGCGTGTGGAACAGCCTCTTCGTGCGCGCCCGCGAGGAGGACATCCAGAACGAGCTCACGCGCGAGCAGGCGTTCGGCCACCTCTACAACATCGGCGCGAGCGCCGCGCCGACCAGCCTCATCACGTCCGTGCACTTCGACGAGAGCCATATCATCAGTGGCCCGTCCGACGACCGCCACGCCGTGTACTTCGGCGTGAAGAAGGCGTTCCGCAGGACCGACGAGCTGGTTTCGCCGCGCGAGGGCTATTACGCGACGGTCGAGGTGGGCGGGTCCCCGCAGCAGCTCTCCACGCGCTCGTTCCTGCGCGGCGTCGTCACCGGCTCGCTCTTCTTCCCGGCGCAGCGCAACGGCGACCTCCTGTTCCGCGGCCAGGCGGGCGTCGTCGGCGCGAGCGCGCGAGAAGGCATCCCGAGCACGTTTCTTTTCCGCACCGGCGGCGACCAGACCATCCGCGGCTATGCGTTCGAGAGCATCGGCGTCCAGCAGGACGGTGCCATCGTCGGCGGCCGGCGGCTGCTGCTCGGCAGCGTCGAGTACACGCACTGGATCGGCGAGGGTTGGGGACTCGCCACCTTCGTCGATTCGGGCAGCGCCTGGGACAGCGGCGCGAATACCACCATCGCCACCGGCTACGGCGTCGGCGTGCGCGTCCGCACGCCGATTGGCCCGATCCGCGCCGACCTCGCCTATGGCGCGCTGAACAGCGACTGGCGCATCCACTTCTCCGTGGGATACGGTTTCTGAGCGCGCGGCCGTTTCTCTGGGCGGGCGGCGTCGCCGTGCTGCTCGTCGCCGCGGCGGCAGGCTTCGTCGCGTGGCTCTTCGCCACCGAGCCGGGCCTGCAATGGGCGTTGCGACAGGCAGAGCTGCGCTCGGGCGGCAAGCTCGTCTTCGAGGGCGTGCGCGGCACGCTCGCGAACGTGGTCGAGATCGAACGCGTGCGCGTCGACTCCGGCGGCACGGTCGTCGAGGCGCGCGGCGTCGCCGGCCACGGCCACCTCGCCGCCGCGCTCGGCGGAAGACTCGTCGTCGAGCCGCTTCGCATCGCGTCGCTCGACATCAGCATCACCCCGGACGACAAGCCGACACCGCCGTCGTCGCCGGTGCTCCCGTTCGGCGTCCGCGTGGGCCAGGTGCAGCTCGAGCGGCTGCAGGTCAAGCTGCCTGGCGCCACGTACGAGCTCGCGAACTTGCGCTTCGACCACATCGGCCTGAACGCGCCCTCGGGCGTCGCCGCCGAGGGCAGCTTCGAGTTGAAGCACGACCAATACCCGGTGATTGCGAGCCTCACTCTCGGCGGCACGCTGGAGGAGCTGAAGCTGCGGCTGAAGGGCACGGTCGCCGGGATCCCCGCCGACGTGCGCGGCGTGGTGACGCCATCGCGGCCGCAGAAAGTGAAAACCGCCGAGGTGCGCGCCGGGCCGCTCGACCTCGCCCGGCTGAACGCCGGGCTGCCGCATGCCGAGCTCGAGCTCTCGCTCCACGCCAGCGGAACGGCGAAAGGCTACACCGGCACCCTCGAGGCGGCCAACAGCACCGCCGGCCCGGTCGACCGCGGGCGTCTTCCGCTCGCCCGGGCCGAGACCGCGTTCAGCACGGACCTGCAGTCCTTCGACCTCGAGAAGCTGCAGGTCACGCTGGCGGGCGGCGGCACGCTCGAAGGGCGCGGCGTGGCCTCGGCGTCCGGCTTCGAAGGGACGGTGAAGGCGAGCCGGCTCAACCTGCGCGGCGTGCGCTCGGACCTGCGCGAGACGGCACTCTCCGGGCCGCTCGAGCTCTCGCTCGGGCGCGAGGTGCAGAGGGTGCACGGCACGCTCTCCCAGCCGGGCATGAGCGTGACGGCGGAGGTGGTGCGAAAAGGCAATGACATCGACATCCCGCGCCTGCAGGCCGCGGCGGAAGGCGGCGAGGTCACCGGCAGCGGGAAAGTCCGGCTCGGCGAGCCGATCGCGTTCGACGCGAAGCTCGCGCTCTCGGGTTTCAACCCGGCTGCATTCGGCGACTATCCCGCCGCCGGCATCAGCGGCACCGTCGCCGGCAAGGGCGAGTATGGAAAAGAAATCCGCGCGGACGTGGAATGGTCGCTCGCGGACAGCAACCTGTACGGCCAGCCGCTGCAGACGACCGGAAAGGCGCGCGTCGCCGGCAAGCGCGTGCTCGACGCCAATGCCGACGCCATGCTCGCCGAAACGCACGCCACGGTGCGAGGCGCGTTCGGCGGCGCGGGCGATCGCCTGTCGTGGACGCTGCAGGCGCCGAAGATCGAGGACCACGTGGAGGGCATGAGCGGGCGCCTGAATGCAACCGGCAGCCTGGGCGGCACGTGGGAGGAGCCCTCGCTCGTCCTCGAGGCGAAGGCGCAGGATCTCGAATTTCCGCACGGGCTGAAGGCCTCGCAGGCGAGCGCCGAGTTTGCCGGTACCGCCGCGCGGCATGCCGCGCAGCTCGTCCTGCGCGTCGAGGGCACCGACGTGCAGGCGCGCCTCGCCGGCAGCTTCAGGAACGGGCAATGGAGCGGGGACATCCAGGCGCTCGAGGGCAACGGGCGCGTGCCGTTCGTCCTGCGCGCGCCGGCGCCGCTCAAGGCGTCGCGCGAGCGCGTCGAGCTCGGCTACGTCGCGGCATCGGTCGGCGACGGGCGCCTGCTCATAAAGGAGCTGCTCTGGTCGAAGGAGCGGGTGTCCTCGGTGGGCGAATTCAGCGGCCTGCCGGCGCAGTGGATCATCACCGCGCTCGGCGAGAGTGCGCATCTGCGCTCGACGCTCCTCCTCGACGGCGAGTGGCAGATCGCCGCCGCGCCGACGTTGAGCGGCACGCTCAGCGTGCGGCGCACCGCGGGGGACGTCACGCTGGTCGGCGAGAACGAGATCGCCCTCGGCCTGGACGGCGTAGCGCTCGATGCGCGCTTCGCCGCCGCCGGCATCGGCCTGCGGCTCGACGTGAGCTCGAGCTACGCGAGCGGCACGCTCGCCGGGCAGATCGGCCGCGCCGCGGACGCGGGTGTGCTCGGCCTCGGCGCGAATTCGCCGCTTTCGGCGCAGGGGCAGATCGAGCTCGCGCACGCCAAGCTCGTCGCCGAGCCGTGGCTCGCCGACAGCCGCTTCGACGGCCGCATCGGCGCCGACGTGGAAGTCAGCGGAACGCTCGCCGATCCGCTCTTTGCCGGTGCGCTGCGCGGCGATGCGATCGCCTTGGACTACCCGCCGCTCGGCATCTACCTCAGGAACGGCCAGTTCCGCGCGCG
>Ga0070681_10003840_pt1 | contig 14125 bp, 10 predicted proteins | sample KBSC83BmetaG_FD_65650 | JGI IMG/M metagenome (GOLD analysis project Ga0070681, IMG submission 65650) | Corn rhizosphere microbial communities from Kellogg Biological Station, Michigan, USA - KBS C8-3B metaG | ecosystem: Host-associated > Plants > Roots > Rhizosphere | place: USA: Michigan... | reverse complement strand
CCGAACAGCAGGAGCGACAGCGGGTACCAGTGGCCGAAGTGACCGGCGAGATGCGGCGAGCCGTGCAACTCGAGGCCGAGCAGGCCACGTCCGACCTCACGTGCCGCGAAGCGGGCGGTGAACGGCTGGTCGGCCGCGATGCGGTTCAACCAGAGCGCAGCCACGCCGTACGCGGCGAGCGCCGCCGCGGCGATCCCGAGCCTGATGAGGAGCAGGTGCTTCGTCGCCTCGTCGCCCGGGCCGTCGAAGTCGTGCCGGCGCGCGAGCAGCACGACGACGAGTACGGCGGAGACGAGCGTGCCGTCACTGAAGCCGTGGAGCACGTGGAGCAGCGTCGAGAGGCCCGCCAGCGCGACCGCGACCTGCCACGAACGGCGGCGACGGCGCGCGAGCCCGCGCGAGGCGACGAGCAGCCCGCACGCGAGCAGCGCGCTCGTCGCGTGCGCGAGCGGGCCGACACCGTCCGGCGTCATCGACCGCAGCAGCCCGCTGTCGTCTCCCGGAAGCATCGCGTGGAACAGGTTGAGTGCGCCGCCTGTCGCGACCGCGGTCGCGACGAGCAACGGCGCGCGCCGGGCTCGCGCACGGGGGCTCGCGATCGCAGCGATCGCGATCGCCGTGGTCATCGCCGAGAGATACACCGGCTTGAGCGTGTCGGCCGCGTCGAGCGCCGACCGCATCGAGATCTGCCGGACGATCGAGATGGAGACGCCGCTCTGCAGGTACTCGAACAGCCCGATCGCGCCACCGAGGACGACGGCCGCGGTCAGCCGGTCGGCGCCCGACCAGCGGACGATGAGGCCGAGGATCGCGCCCGCGACGAGCCAGACGAGGACGTACCAGAGGACCGGTGAGGCGGCGTGGCGCGAGAGCTCGTCGAGCGGCAGCGCCTCGCCGATGCGCGGCCCGGGGACAGCCGGGCGCACGAGGTACAGCCAGCCGGTCGCCGACGCCGCGACGACGACCGCGAACGGGAAGGCTGTCGCTCTACGCAGCACCGAGGCCCTTCGAGAACGCGAGGTACGCGCGCGCCGCATTGCCGCGCCAGATCGCCCAGTTGTGGCCGCCGCGGACGACGTAGAAGTGGTGGGAGATTCCGAGCGACGAGAGCTCGGAGGCGAACGCAACGTTCTGTGCCCGGAAGTGCGTGTCCTCGGTGCCGGTGTAGAACCAGAACCGCACCCCGGCCGCGCGCAGGACCGGAGCGACGTCCGGGATCGTCACCGCGGGGCTGTTCGCGGCGATGCGCGCCTTGTCCTCGCCGAAGATGGCGCGAATCGGATCCGCCTCTTCGTAACCGCTCCAGCTCTCGACGAGCTTGAACTCGTGCGGGTGATGGACCGCGATGTTGATCGCGCCGTAGCCGCCCTCCGAGAGGCCGCCGATCGCGCGGCCGTCCTGCGCCGCGATCGTGCGATAGCGCTCGTCGACTGCGCGGACGAGGTCGCGCGCGACGAACGTCGCCCAGCCCTCGTGCCTCCGGAGCCCGTTCGCCCACTCCTTGTCGGTGAACGAGCCGGTCGAGCCGAACGGCATCACCAGGATGGCGGGGCGCGCGCGGTGCAGCGCGACGAGCTCGTCCTCGACGACCCCCATGCGGACCGTCTGGAGGAATGCGCCCGGGCGTCCGGGCACGCCGTGCAGCAGGTAGAGCACCGGGTAGCGCCGCGCGGGATGCTGGGCGTAGCCCGGCGGGAGGTAGACGTCGACCGGCTGGCGCCGTCCGCCGAGCGCGGGGCTCGCGACGTAGAACCGGGTGGCGGTGCCCGCGACCTTGACGAACGCCGCGTCGCGCGGCGGCGCGAAGCCGCGGTACGTCCAGTAGTTGTCGACGTAGCGGAAGACGCCGACGAGGCCGACCGCGATGAACGCAACCGCGGCGACGAGCGCCGCGCGGGCCCAGGACGGCGCCGGTGCCTGCGTCACGAGATTGGTTGTACGCCCTCGGCCGTCAAGAAGGTGGAAGGGATGGGTTAAGCGTGGGTTCAGCGCGGCGCGAGGTGCCGCAGCGCGAGCCGGAGCCAGGCCGTGCCGTGCGCCTTCCAGAGCGCCGTCGTGTGCGCGCCCGGATAGAGATCGAACGTGTGCATGACGTGGTCGGCCGTCAGCTGGGCGTCGAAGCGCACGTTGTCGCTGCGGAACCGCGCGTCGCCGCGGCCGACGTAGAAGGCGATGAACGTCGGTTCCTGCGTCTCGTCGCTGCGCAGGTCGTCGACCAGGTTGCGCGCCGAGGCCGCCGGCTCGCGAGGCAGCGAGACCGTTCCGGTCGGATCGGTCGGGTGAAAATAGCCCGACCACGACTCGATCACGCTGAACTCCCGGAGGTGGTGGAGGCCGAGGATCATCGCGCCGTACCCGCCGGCGGAGACGCCGACGATCGCGCGGGCCGAGCGCGAGCGGATCGTCCGGAAGTGCGCGTCGACGTACCGCGGCACCTCCGTCGCGACGTACGTCTCCCAGTTGCGGCCGGCGCCCCAGTTCAGATACTCGGGATCGCGGTCACCGACGCGCGCGCCCTGCGGGATGACGAGGATCGCCTGCCCAGCGCGTTCGAGCTCGTCGATGAGCCAGTCGTTGCCGCGGTAGGCGGCGGCGTTCGCCGGCAGGCCGTGCAGGAAGTAGACGACGGGATAGCGCTTGCTCGTGTCCGAATAACCGGGCGGCAGGACGACGCGCGCGTGCACCGTCCCGTTCAGCGCGACCGATCGGATCCGTTCGTCGAGGTCGCGCGACTGGTGCAGGACGGCGGCGCCCGCAGCCGCCGCGGCCGCGAAGGCGACCAGGGCGATCAGCGTGGCGCGGCGGTAGCGCACGCCTCCACGGTACCCAGGCTTACGAGACGCTCACATGCGCTGCGTACCTTCTTGCGATGGCGCTACTCGCAGCGCTCGTGACGGCGGTGGCACTACCCGGATTCGCGCCGTTCGCGACCGGCCCGAACGGCGGAACCGTGCTCGCCGGCACGTTCCCCGGTGCCGCGCGGCCGGGCTACGTGTACCTGCCGCCCGGTTACTCGCGTGCGCATCGCTACCCCGTCGTCTATCTGCTCCACGGCATGCCCGGCTCGCCGAGCGAGTATCTCGACGGCACGAACCTTGCGCCGTTCGCCGACGCCGCGATCTCCTCCGGCCGGCTGCGCCCGTTCATCGCGGTCGCGCCGGCGGCAGGGTTCGACCGGAAGTACAACGGGGAGTGGGCAGGACCGTGGGAGCGCGAGGTCGTCGACGGCGTCATCCCGTTCGTCGACGCGCACCTCGCGACCGTGGCGACACCGAAGGGCCGCGTGCTCGCGGGACTGTCCGCCGGCGGCTTCGGCGCCGTCTACATCGCGCTCCGCCATCCGGGTCTCTTCGGCGCGGTCGAGTCGTGGAGCGGCTACTTCCATCCCCTCCGCGACGGCCCGTTCAAGCACGACACGAGCGCGCAGCTGCACGCCGACGACCCGAGCGTGCTCGTCCAGTCGGAGGCGCCGGCGCTGCGCCGGGACGGCACGCGCTTCTTCCTCTCGAGCGGCCCGTACCACTCGCACTGGTTCACGCCGGCCGAGACACGTGCGTTCGCCGCGATGCTGCGTCAGCTGAAGGTTCCCGTTCGGACGCTCTTCACGTCGACCTCGAGGGGCGAGTGGCGCACGCAGTTGGACGCCGGGCTGACGTGGGCGTTACGCGGGCAGTGACGCGACGCCGTCTCTGAGCACGACGAGGCCGTCGCGCTCGAGCGACACGAGCGCGTCGCCGTCCGTCGGCTGCTCGCCGGCTGCGACGGCGCGCAGCACGTGGGCGCGCCGTTGCCGGAACGAGCCTTCGAACGCCGACTGCTTGCGTAGCGGCTCGTAGCGGCGCCCGCGCGACGGGCAGCCGCCGGCGAGCGGGCACAGGTCACAGCGCGGGATGCGGGCGAGGCAGATCGTCGCGCCGAGGTCGAACAGCGCCTGCGCACACGCACCGTCGAACTGGACGCCGGTGCGCTCCTGGACGCGCGCGATGTTGACGTCGACCGGCAGGACGTCGCGGCCGAACGCGAAGTTGCCGAGGGCGGCCGCGGTGTACGGCCCGACGCCGGGCAGCTCCGTCAGGTCGTCCGGCCAGCCGTTCTCGGCGACGTGGCGCGCGGCGCGGTGCAGGTTGATCGCGCGGCGGTTGTAGCCGAGCCCCTGCCAGGCGACGATCACGTCGGCCGCGGGCGCGGCCGCGAGCGCCGCCACGGTCGGCCAGCGGGCGAGCCACGACTCGTAGCGCGGGATCACGCGCTCGACCTGCGTCTGCTGCAGCATCACCTCGGAGACGAGGATCGCGTACGGGTCACGCGTGCGCCGCCACGGGAGATCGCGGCCGTTCCGGCTGTACCAGTCGAGGAGCAGCTCGCGCACGAGCCCGAGGCTAGTCGGCTGTCCGGATTTCCGCACCGTCGAACACCTGCTGGCCGTATTCACAAGCCGCCCGCGCGCCGGCAGCCTGACGGGATGCGGGAGTTGGATCAGAGAACCGGCGACGGATTCATGGTGACGCTCCTCTGGAGCGAGGACACCGGCTCGGTGTTCGTGTGCGTCGACGACGAGCGGACGGAAGAGGCGTTCCACTTCTCCGTCGACGCGGCGGACGCGCTCGAGGCGTTCCGCCATCCATACGCCTACAGCACGCGCTTGCGCACCCGGCTCCTCGCCGCCTAGCGCGCGAACTGTGGGGTTAGCCCCACCGCGAGACGCCGGGGCACCCGATTCGCGACGAGGCAAGCGGCAGGCAGGCTGGCTGAAAGTGACTACGACAGATCAGGAGTCGAGATGAGTTTCAACATCGCCGCGCGCGCAGGGCGCTGGAGCGCGGACAACTGGAAGAAGGCGGTGGGAGCGTGGCTCGTCTTCTGCGTCTTGGCGGTCGTACTCGGCGGCGTCGCCGGCACGAAGGCGCTGAAGGAAGCCGACACGTCGGCCGGAGGTACCCGCAAGGCCGAGCAGATCTTGAAGCGCGCCGGATTCCAGGACCGCGCCGGGGAGAGCGTGCTCGTGCAGTCCAAGGGCCGGACGATCGACGATCCGGCGTTCCGCGCCGCGGTCGGCGACGTCGCGACATCCGTCGCGGGGCTGTCCGAGGTTCGGCGCGTGCGGTCGCCGCTCGCGCCCGGCAACGCGGGTCAGATCTCGAAGGACCGGCATTCCGCGCTCGTGCAGTTCGAGATCCGCGGCGAACAGGACAGCGCCGACAAGCGCGTCCAGCCCGTCCTCAACGCCGTCGAGCAGGCCCAGAAGCGGAATGCGTCGTTCACCGTCGCCGAGTTCGGGATGGCGAGCGCGACGCACGAGCTGAACAAGACGATGAACAAGGACTTCCAGCGCGCCGAGTACTCGTCGCTGCCGGTCACGCTCGTGATCCTGATCGTCGCGTTCGGCGCGCTGATGGCCGCCGGGATCCCGGTGCTGCTCGCGTTCTCGGGCGTGCTCGCCACGATCGGGCTCGGCGCGCTCGCCAGCCATCTGGTTCCCGCAGGGGACGCGACGAACTCCGTGATCCTGCTGATCGGCATGGCGGTCGGCGTCGACTACTCGCTGTTCTATCTCCGGCGCGAGCGCGAAGAGCGCAGGCGCGGTCTGTCACATCGGGACGCGCTGCTGAAGGCCGCCGGGACCTCCGGTCACGCGGTGTTCATCTCCGGCTTGACCGTCCTGATCGCAATGGCCGGCATGCTGTTCACCGGGAACGCGGTCTTCACGTCGATCGCCGTCGGCGCGATGCTGATGGTCGCTGTCGCGCTGATCGGCTCGCTGTCGATCCTGCCCTCGCTGCTCTCGAAGCTCGGGCACCGCGTCGACAAGGGGCGCATCCCGTTCCTCGGCCGCCGCGCCGGGCGTGAGTCGCGCGTGTGGGGCTTCGTGCTCGACGGTGTGCTGCGCCGGCCGGTTGTCTCCGCGGTCGTCTCCGGGGGCGCGTTGCTGGCGCTGGCGGCTCCCGCGCTGACGATGCACACCCAGCTGCCGAGCTTCACCGACCTGCCGAAGTCGCTGCCGATCGTGAGCACCTACGACTCGATCCAGCGGGCGTTCCCCGGCGCGCAGACGCCGGCGGAAGTCGTGATCGCGGCCGACGACGTGCGTGCCCCGCAGGTGCAGCAGGCGATCGGCGAGCTCGAGCGCAAGGCGCTCGCAAGCGGCCGGATGTTCAAGCCGATCTCGACCGAGATCAACCCCGCAGGCACGGCCGAGACCGTGTCGATCTCGCTCGCGGGCGACGGGTCGAACGACGTTTCCGTGGCAGCGCTGCATACGCTCCGCGACGAGGTGCTTCCAGCGACGCTCGGGCAGGTCAGGGGCGTGGACGCGGCCGTCACCGGTGAGACGGCGGGAACGCACGACTTCAACCAGCAGATGAAGTCGCACGCACCGATCGTGTTCGCGTTCGTGCTCGCGTTGTGCTTCCTGCTGCTGCTCGTGACGTTCCGGTCGGTCGTCATCCCGATCAAGGCGGTTCTGTTGAACCTGCTCTCGGTCGGAGCGGCCTACGGCCTGCTCGTGCTCGTGTTCCAGCACCGCTTCGCGGAAGGCGTGCTCGGGTTCCACTCGAACGGCGCGGTGACCTCGTGGCTGCCGCTGTTCATGTTCGTCATCCTGTTCGGGCTCTCGATGGACTACCACGTCTTCATCCTCAGCCGGATCAAGGAGCTCGTCGACGGCGGCATGTCGACCGAGGAGGCGGTGGCGACCGGAATCAAGCGCACCGCTGCGACGGTGACGAGTGCGGCGTTGGTGATGGTCGCGGTGTTCGCGATCTTCATGAGCCTGCGCACGCTCGACATCAAGCAGATGGGCTTCGGGCTCGCGGCAGCGATCCTGATCGACTCGACCATCGTCCGCGCCGTCCTCCTGCCGGCGGTGATGAAGCTGCTCGGTGATTGGAACTGGTATCTGCCGACCTGGCTCGAGTGGCTGCCGCACATCGGCGGCGAGACCGGCTCTGCCCCGCGCGAGCGGGTCGAGCGGCACACCGGCGCGCCCGCGTTGGGGGCCGACTAGTGTCTCAGGGGAAGGGGGGCCGGATGAAGGTGGAGCACCGGTCGCCGGACGGGCACGTGCGGGCGAAGAGGCGCGTGCTCGTCGTCGACGACCATCCCGGGTTCCGCAGCTGCGCGAGCGAGCTGCTCCAGGCGGAAGGTTTCGAGGTCGTGGGCGAGGCGGAGGATGGATCCTCCGCCCTCGCCCTCGCCGCCGAGCTGAAGCCGGAGCTCGTCCTGCTCGATGTCCAGCTTCCTGATCTCGACGGCTTCGAAGTCGCCGAGCGGCTGCTCGCCGTGAACCCGGAGCTCGCGATCGTGCTCGTCTCGAGCCGCGACCGCTCGTCGTACGGGCCGCTCGTGGAGCACAGCGGCGCCCGCGGCTTCGTCTCGAAGGCGGATCTCTCGGTGGAAACGATCGAGAGGCTCCTCGTGTGACGGAAGCTGCCCATCCGATTCCGACACCCGGGGCCACCGCGAGAGCGGCGGCCCCCGGCCTGCTGATCGTTGCGGCGTCCGCGACCGGCGGCGCCGTCTACCTGATCGCCGTCAGCAACATCGCGCCGCACCCGGTCGCCCAGAGCATCCTGACCGCGCTCGTCTGCCTCACGTTCGTGGGGACCGGCGTGGCGGCGATCCGCCTGCGCCCGTACGCGCGCTTCGGGTTGCTGCTCGCGGCAGTCGGCTTCGCGTCGCTGATCAGCGTGCTCCACGAGGCAAACGGCGCCGTGCTCTACACCCTCGGCGTGCTCGCATCGAACGTGGTCTTCGCGGTGCTCGTCCACGCGCTGCTCGCGTTCCCGAGCGGCCGCCTCAGATCGCGCACCGCGCGCGTGCTCGTCGCCGCCGCCTACGTGGACATGCTCGTGCTCCAGACGGCCGCGGTCCTCGTCGACCCGCTGACGCGCTACCACTCCGACCATCCGCGCAACGTGCTGCTCGTCGCTTCGCACTCGGGACTGGCGACAGCGATCGAGGAGGTCGAGGCCGGCATCGCCGCGGCGATCGCGATCGCGGTCGTCGTCGTGCTCACGCGCCGCGTCCGTGCCGCCACCGCGGCTGCACGTCGGCAGCTCGTCCCGGTCCTCTACTGCGGCGAGACGGCGCTGTTGCTCTTCTCGTTCGGTCTCATCCTCACCCCGCTGTCATCCAATGCCGGCCTCGTCGGGTTCAGCCTCGGCGTGATCGCCGCCCTCGCGCTGCCCGCGGCGTTCCTCCTCACGCTCGTCCAGGGACGCCTCTCACAGGCGGCGGTCGGTGAGCTGCTGCTCGAGCTGCACGGCCCCGGCCCGGCCGCCGATCTGGAAGACGCGCTTCGCCGTGCCCTCGGCGACCCGTCGCTGCGGCTCGGCCGGCTGACCACGAGCGGCGCCTTCATCGACTGCTACGGGGCGACACTCGAGTCGCCGAGGCCGGGTGGGGTTCAGGTTTCGCTGCCGATCCTGCACCAGGGCGAGCCTGTGGGAACGCTCGTCCACGACCGCTCGCTGCGCCTTCGTCGCGAGCTCCTCGACGCGGTCACCGCGGCGGCAGGGTTCGCGCTCGCGAACGAGCGCGCGCTGCACGCGGCGGAGCTCGCGGAGAAGCGCCAGCGTGCGCTCCTCGAGGCGATGCCCGACGTCATGATGCGCGTCGCTCGCGACGGGACGTACCTCGACGTACGTTCCGAGGATCTCTCCCAGCTGCTCCAGCCGCCTGAGGAGTTGATCGGCCGCAACGTTCGCGACGTCCTGCCGCCCGAGCTGGCGGAGAACGTCGTCGGCTGGATCGACCAGACGCTGGCCGAGGGAGGTGTGCGGGCCTTCGAGTACGAGATCGAGATCCACGGCGAGCGCCGGTGGAAAGAGTCGCGGATGATCCCCAGCGGGCCCGACGAAGCCGTGACCGTCGTGCGTGACTTCACGGAGCAGCGTCGCGCCGAGGCGGGCCAGCGGAGGCTCGCAGCCGAGCAGGCGGCGCTGCGGCGTGTCGCGACCCTGGTCGCCGGCAACGCGCCGCCCGACCGCGTGTTCCAGAGCGTGACGGAGGAGGTGTGCCGCCTGCTCGGCCTGCGGACGGCCGTGCTGGCGCGGTTCGAGAGCCCGTCGACTGCGACGATCGTCGGCAAGTACGGCAGCCTTCCCGACCGGTACGAGCTCGGCTTCGTCGCACCGCTCGTGCCGGGAGCGACGCGCGAGGTCCTGCGTACGGGCGCTCCGATCCGAGTCGACTATGCGGATCTCTCGAGCGGGACGCTGCAGGAGTTCCTGGAGCTCGGGTACCGGGGCGAGGTCGGTGTGCCGATCACGGTTGCCGGCGCGACCTGGGGAGCGCTCGTCGTCGTGCTGCAGGACGGTGAAGTCATCCCGCCGGCGACCGAGCACCGGCTGCGTGCGTTCGCAGAGCTCGTCGGCCTGGCCGTCGCGAGCGCCGACGCACGCAACGAGGTGTCCGCTTCGCGCCGCCGGATCGTCGAAGCGAGCGACACCGAGCGCAAGCGCCTCGAGCGAAATCTCCACGACGGCGCCCAGCAGCGGCTCGTCGCCTTCGCCCTCGGGCTCCGGGTGGCGCAGTCGAAGCTGCGGAAGTCGCCCGACGAGGCGGAGCGCTTGCTGGGGCAGCTCGCCGAGGAGCTGTCCGCGGCGATCGTCGAGTTGCGCGAGCTCGCGCAAGGGATCCATCCGGCCGTCCTCACCGAGCGCGGTCTCGAGGCCGCGGTCGAGGTGCTGGCGGCCAGGGCGCCCCTCTCCGTCGAGCTCGACATCGACCTCCCCGAGCGCCTGCCGGAGGCAGTCGAGACCGCCGCGTACTACGCGGTCTCCGAGGCGCTCGCGAACGTCGCCAAGCACGCTCGTGCGCACACGGCGAGGGTGACGATCGCGTGGTCGGACGACCTGCTCGTCGTCGAGGTCGCGGACGACGGAACGGGCGGTGCCGATCTCGAGCTCGGGACGGGCCTGCGCGGGCTCTGCGACCGGGTCGAAGCGCTCGGCGGTCAGTTGTCGGTCGAGAGCTCGCTCGGGAATGGGACACTCGTCCGCGGCGAGCTGCCGGTCCCGCTCGGGAATCTGGCAGCGTTCGCGCGCGAACGATGACGACGACCTTCTTCTTCAGCGACCTCGAGGACTCGACCGGACTGGCGCTCCGGCTCGGGACGGAATACGGGTCGGTGCTCGCGCACACGCGCGAGCTCCAGCGGCAGCTGATCGCCGAGCACGGTGGCGAGGAGATCGACTGCCGGGGCGACGAGATCTTCAGCGTCTTTCCCGATCCGGCCGCAGCGGCGGCTGCTGCGCTCGCGATCCAGCGGGCGTTCGCCGCGACGACCTGGCCGGGGGACGAGGCCGTCCGCGTCCGGATCGGTCTCCACCACGGCGAGGCGGAGAAGGAGGGCGGCGGGCTCGTGGGAGTCGACGTCCACCGTGCGTCTCGGATCAGCCACGCCGGCCACGGCGGCCAGATCCTCGCGTCACATGCAGTCGCCTCTCGCATCGACGAGACCTCCAAGGCGCTGGGGGAGTTCGAGTTCCGCGGACTCCGCGAGCCGGAGCGGATCTACCAGCTCCTCGCCGACGACCTGCCCGTCGACTTCCCGGCCCTGCGCAGTGTCCGCCTGGTCGCCCAGCGTCTCACGGTCGTCATCGCCGAGGACTCGACGCTGCTGCGTGAGGGCATCGCACGACTGCTCGAGGACGAGGATTTCGAGGTCGTCGGCCAGGCGGGAACCGCGGAGGAGTTGATGCTCAAGGTGCGGAGCTACCGGCCCGACGTGGCGATCGTCGACGTCCGCATGCCGCCGACGCAGACCGACGAGGGGATCAAGGCGGCGCGCGAGATCCGCGCCCACTACCCGGGCACGAGCGTGCTCGTCCTCTCGCAGCACGTCGAGCACACGTATGCCGTCGAGTTGCTCGGCGACGGCGCCGACGGGCTCGGATACCTGCTGAAGGACCGAATCGCCGACATCGACGAGTTCATCGCCGCGGTGCGGCGGGTCGCCGACGGCGGCTCCGCGCTCGATCCGCACGTCGTGACAGAGCTGGTCGCGCTGAGCCGGAGCGGCGATCCCGTCCAGCGGCTCACGCCGCGCGAGCGCGAGGTCCTCGAGCTGATGGCCGAAGGCCGGTCGAACCAGGCGATCGGGCAGCGCCTCTTCATCACGCCGCGCGCGGTCGAGAAGCACGTCACGAGCATCTTCACCAAGCTCGGCCTGCCCGCCGCGGCCGAGGACCACCGCCGCGTGCTCGCGGTCCTTCGCTTCCTCGGCTCGTAAGAGTTCGGCTAGCCGCACTGCCAGATGCCTGGCCGCCGTATGCGGGTGGGCCGGCGCCGCAGGCAGCCTCCGGGAAGGCAACAGGAGGTCTGAGATGAGCGCATTCGCAGAGAGCGCGCCGGCGGTCGATCACTCACGCCGGCGCTGGATCGCACTCGCGGTGATCGTCACCGCGCAGTTCATGGTCGTCCTCGACGTGGCCATCGTCAACGTCGCACTGCCGACGATCAAGGACGATCTGCACTTCAGCCAGGAGAGCCTGCAGTGGGTCGTGACGGCGTACTCGATCCTGTTCGGCGGCGCGCTGCTGCTCGGCGGCCGGATGGCCGACCTGCTCGGGCGGCGCCGGCTCTTCATGGCCGGCCTCGGGCTCTTCACGCTCGCCTCGCTCCTCGATGGGCTCGCCTGGTCAGAGGGATCGCTGATCGCGTTCCGGACGGCGCAGGGACTCGGTGCCGCGCTGGTCTCGCCGGCGGCGCTGTCGATCCTGACGACGACCTTCGACGAGGGCCGCGACCGCAATCTCGCGCTCGGCATCTGGGGCGCGGTGTCGGGCAGCGGCGGCGCGGCAGGCGTGCTGCTCGGCGGCGCGCTCACGAGTTCGCTGAGCTGGTCCTGGATCTTCTTCATCAACGTTCCCGTCGGCGTCGCGGTCCTCGCGCTCGCCGTCAGGTTCGTGAACGAGAGCAGGGCGGAGGTCGCCCATCGCCACTTCGACCTTCCCGGCGCCGCGTCGATCACCGCCGGTGTGATGGTGCTGGTGTATGCGATGACGCGTGCCGTCCAGCACGGGTGGGGGACGACGGAGACGATCACGCTCCTCGCCGTGTCCGCGATCCTGATCGTCGCCTTCGTCGAGATCGAGTCGCGCTCGAGCGCACCGCTGCTGCCGCTGCGGATGTTCAAGCTGCGTACGCTCACGGGCTCGAACCTCGCCGGGCTCCTGATGGGCGGCGCGGTGTACTCGCAGTTCTTCCTGCTGACGCTCTACATGCAGCAGGTGCTGCACTACTCGGCGCTGCAGACCGGCGTGGCGTACGTCGTGCTGACGGTCGCGGTGATCGTCTTCGCGAACGTCTCGCAGGCGGTCGCGTTGCGGGTCGGCGTGCGGTGGGTCCTGCCGGTCGGGCTGCTGCTCGCGACCGCCGGGCTGCTGCTCTACGCGCGGCTGCCGGTCGACGGCCGCTACTTCTGGGATCTCTTCCCGGCGTTCGTGCTCAGCGGCATCGGCATGGCTTTCGCGTTCGTGCCGATGACGATCGGCGCCCTGTCGGGCGTCCGGCCGGCCGACGCCGGCGTCGCGTCCGGGCTGATCAACGCGAGCCAGCAGGTCGGCGGCTCGATCGGCGTCGCCGCCGCGACGACGATCGCTGCCACGTACTCGAGCCGGTATCTCGGCCACGGGCACAGCGCCTCCGCCGCCTTGACGCACGGCTTCCAGATCGCGTTCTACGTGCTCGCGGCCGTGACGTTCGCCGCCGCTGTCGCGTCTGCGGTGATCGTCGAGTCGGCGCCGCGGGCCGCTGCCGACCCGGAGGCGGAAGTCGCCGAGGAGGCGGCGCTCGAGGCGGCGGCCTGAGCCCTGTTTAACCGGACGACAACCGGACCGGCCGGTCCGCTTTTGGTAGCCTAAGCGGACTGAAGAGTCCAGATGAAATGAAGGAGGCCGCCGATGGCCAAGAAAGCAACGAATCCGTGGGTCGTTCTCGTCCTGATCTGCTTCGCGCAGTTCATGGTCATTCTCGATGCCACGATCGTGAACGTCGCGCTCCCGTCGATCCAGAAGGATCTGAACCTGACGGAGGGCAGCTTGCAGTGGATCGTGAACGCCTACACGCTCGTGTTCGGCGGGTTCCTGCTGCTCGGCGGCCGCGCAGGTGACCTGCTCGGCCGGAAGCGCCTGTTCCTGATCGGCCTCGTGATCTTCACGGGCGCATCGCTGTTCGACGGGCTTGCCAACAGCGAGGGGATGCTCATCGGCGCCCGGTCGCTGCAGGGCCTCGGCGCTGCGCTGATCTCGCCGGCGGCGCTGTCGATCATCGCGACGACGTTCAAGGAAGGCTCGGAGCGTGCGAAGGCGCTCGGCGTGTGGGCCGCGATCGCCATCGGCGGCTCGGCCGTCGGCCTCGTCCTCGGCGGCGTGCTGACGCAGTACTTCTCGTGGCCGTGGATCTTCTTCGTGAACGTCCCGGTCGGCATCGTCACGTTCGCGCTCTCGTCCCGGCTCATCCCGGAGTCACGCGACGAGCACGTCGAGCGCAACTACGACATCGCCGGAGCCGTCACGGTGACCGGCGGCCTGATGGCGCTCGTCTACGCGATCGTCGACGCGCAGCAGGCTGGGTGGGGCTCCGTGAAGACCCTCGGGTTCTTCGCGATCGCTGCGGCGATGCTCGTGTCGTTCGTCGTGATCGAGTTGCGGGCGAAGGCGCCGCTCGTGCGGCTGTCGATCTTCCGGATCCGCTCGCTGCTCACCGCCAACATCGCGATGTTCCTCGCGATGTCGGGGATGTTCGCGATGTTCTTCTTCAACACGCTCTACATCCAGCGCGTGCTCGGCTTCGGGCCGCTCAAGGCGGGCGTCGCGTTCCTGCCGTTCTCGGCGGGGATCATGGTGTCGGCCGGCCTCGCGTCGCAGTTCGCGCCGCGGATCGGCGTCCGGCCCGTGGCGGCCGTCGGCTTCATCCTGAGCACGGCCGGTCTGATCCTGCTCACGCAGCTGCCGGTGCACGGCTCGTACCTCACGAACGTGCTCCCGTCGATCCTGCTCTCGTCGCTCGGGATGGGTGCGGTGTTCATGCCGCTGACCCTGATCGCGACGACGGGGCTCGAGGACGCCGACCAGGGGCTCGCGTCGGGGCTGTTCAACACGTCGCAGCAGATCGGCGGCGC
>Ga0070681_10003839_pt1 | contig 14125 bp, 12 predicted proteins | sample KBSC83BmetaG_FD_65650 | JGI IMG/M metagenome (GOLD analysis project Ga0070681, IMG submission 65650) | Corn rhizosphere microbial communities from Kellogg Biological Station, Michigan, USA - KBS C8-3B metaG | ecosystem: Host-associated > Plants > Roots > Rhizosphere | place: USA: Michigan... | reverse complement strand
CGAGCGCCGCACCTGCTCCGACCAATGGTCGTATTGCGCAATGCGCCGCAGCGAGGCCTCGATGCCGCCGAGCACGATCGGCGCATCCTTGAAGGCTTCGCGGCAGCGCTGGGCATAGACGATGACGGCGCGGTCGGGACGGCGGCCGAAGGCGCCCTCCGGCGTGTAGGAGTCGTTGTGGCGCAGGCGGCGGTCGGCCGTGTAATGGTTGACCATCGAATCCATGTTCCCGGCGGTCACGCCGAAGAACAGGTTGGGCTTGCCGAGCGCCGCGAAGGGCTCGGCGCTGGTCCAGTCCGGCTGCGCCAGGATGCCGACGCGAAAGCCCTGCTCCTCCAGCACCCGGCCGACAATGGCCATGCCGAAGCTCGGATGGTCGATATAGGCGTCGCCGGTCACCAGGATGATGTCGCAGCTGTCCCAGCCGAGCGCCGCCATCTCCCCCCGGGACATCGGCAGGAAGGGCGCCGGGCCGAAGCGCTGGGCCCAGAATTTCCGGTAGGAGAAGAGCGGCTTGGCGGTGTCGAGCATCAGGGGTGCGTCAATGGGGCCGCCGACAGGCTTGTCAGTCCCGGCTGGGCGGGGTTTATAAGCGCCCTATATAGGGGGTGGGCCCCGCCCCCGCACGCTTTAATGGGCGGAAAGAGGGCAGAACCGCCGCCTGAAGAGCGGCCGCGCCCGAGCCAGGAGCCCGTTTTCGCATGAGTCTGTGGTCGAACCTCCGCAATTTCGAGCCGCGCTTCGATTTCGTCCGGTGGCGCTTCATCAATTTCGCCGTCTCGGCGGCGATGCTGATCGGCGCCATCATCGCCGTGGCGACGATCGGCCTCAATTACGGGCTCGACTTCACCGGCGGCCTCGCCATCGAGGCGCGCAGCCCGAACCCCGTCGATCTCGGCTCGCTGCGTTCCGAGCTCGCCGCCTTGCCGATCGGCGAGACCAAGCTGCAGGGAATGGAGGATGCCAGGGATGTGCTGATCCGGGTCCAGCTCGCCCAGCATGAAGAGAAGGCGCAGCAGGAGGCGATCGCCCTCATCAAGCAGAAGCTCGGCGGCGAGTTCGAGTTCCGCCAGGTCGAGATCATCGGCCCCACGGTCGGCGCCGAGCTGTTGCGCAACGGCATCCTCGCCTCCGTGCTGGCCGCCGTCGGCATCGGCGGTTATGTCGCCTTCCGCTTCGAATGGCGGTTCGGCGTCTCGGCGCTTCTGCGCACCATCCATGAGCTGATGGTGACGGTCGGCTTCTTCGCGCTGCTCGATCTCGAATTCAACCTGACCGCCATCGCGGCCCTGCTGGCGCTCGCCGGCTATTCGATCAACGACACGGTGGTGGTGTTCGACCGGATTCGCGAGATCACGCGCAAACGCAAATCGGCGCCGATCGGCGAGATCATCAATCTCGCGATCAACCAGACGCTGCGCCGCACCGTCATCCTCTCGGTGTGCATGGAGATCGTGCTGCTGCCGCTGGTGATCTATGGCGGCCGGGCGCTGTTCAATTTCAGCCTGTCGCTCCTGTGGGGCGTGCTGCTCGGCACATACACCTCGATCTTCGTCGCCGGCCCGCTGATCATGCATATCGCCCACAAGCCGCGCCTCGCCGAGGGCAAGGCGCGGCCGGCGACGAGCTGAGCCGCTCGGCGGCTCGCATTCCATGCCGCGCCCGCGCCAGGCTGCGCGCTTTCGCGCCGGCCCCCATCCGCGTGTCGCCGCCCTCGGCGCGCTTGCCGCCTGCGCCGAATGCCAGCAGCCCGAGACTGTCTGCGTCTGCAAGGAGCTGGCGCCGCTCGCGCATCGCATCGCCATCCTGATCCTGCAGCATCCGCAAGAGCAGGACCGGCTGCTCGCCACGGCGCGGCTCACGGCGCGCGCCTTCGCCGGCGCGGTGCTCAAGATCGGCCTGTCCTGGCGCAGCCTGGCGCAGGCGCTCGGCCGCCCGGCCGAGCCGCGGCGCTGGGCCGTGCTCTATCTCGGATCCGACAAGGCCGACGCCCTCGCCAAGGATCGCGAGCTGGTGCTGCTCGACGGCAAGGGCAAGCTCCTGCCCGATCAGCCGGCGGCGCTCGCCGGGATCCAAGGCATCGTGCTGCTCGACGGCAGCTGGAGCCAGGCGAAGGCCCTGTGGTGGCGCAATCCCTGGATGCTGAAATGCCGGCGGCTGGTGCTCGGGCCGAAGAGCGCCTCGCGCTTCGGCAAGCTGCGGCGCGAGCCGCGGCACGATGCCCTTTCGACCCTGGAGGCGGCGGCGCTGGCCGTGGCACGGCTCGAGGGACGGCCCGAGATCGAAGCGGCGCTCGGCACCTCTTTCCAGACCATGCTCGATCGCTACGAGGCGGCGCTGAAGGCGCAGTAGGCGGCTATTTTCTGCCGGCCCCCGAACGCGCCGGCTGCGGCATGACCACCTCGCGCAGATAGCGCTCGCGGCCGAGCTGGGCCACGAGGCGGTCGATGCGGCCCTTGATCGCCTCGCGCGCCTGCACGTCGCTCGCCCGGCGCAGCTTGCCGTAAAGCCCCATCAGCTGCAGCGCGATCTCGTAATCGGCCATTGGACCAAAATTCCAAGCTCCGGTCGGTGAACGGCCGAGTCCAGGGCAGGGTTTCGGTTCCTAAGAAACGCGCAAAATTGCAGATAGTGGCGGCCTAGCTGTCGCCCAGCAGCTTGCGGGCGCGCGCCACGACATCCGCCGGCGTATTGACGATCGCGTCGGCGATCTTCTGCGCCTCCGCACCGGGAACCGGGCTGATGTCCATTTTCGTCTTCGCCGCCTCGGCGAGGAAACCAGGGTCCTTCATGGTCTCGTCGAAGGCATGGCGCAGCGCCGCCACCCGCTCGGGCGGCGTGCCGGGCGCGGCGACCACCGAGCGCGCGATCGCGGTCTCGTTCGACAGGAAGGTGAGCACGGCGCGGTCGGCGTCGTTCCGGGCGAGCTCGAGCAGCAACGGCACGTCTTTCAGGTCCGGATCGCGCTTGACGCCGATCTGGACCAGCACGTTCATCTTCTTCTCCGTGATCCAGTCGGGCTTGGTCGATTTCCAGCTGGCCCAGCTGTTCGAGGCACGGCCGTCGACCTCGCCGCGCTCCATGGCGAGATTGACCTCGTTGCCGCCGGGATAGCCCGTCACCAGCTTGAATTTCGTGCCGACCAGCGCATTCATCGCCTCGACATAGGTCACGCCGGCGGTGCCGGTCGGCGCGCCCATGGTGAGCTGCTTCTGCTTGGCTTGCTCGATCGTGGTGACGCCGGTCGTGTGCCAGGCCACCATGACGTTGGGCGTGCTGGTCGTGTTGCCGATCCAGAAGAACTTGCGCGTGTCGAACTTGATGCCGGGCAGCGCCATCGCCTGGTTCGCCATCATGTTCGACATGATCATATGCAGGACGGTGCCGTCATGGGGCTCGATGGTGGCGAGATCGTTGGCGGCCACGACGCCGCCGGCGCCCGGCATGTTGCGCGGCACGATGGAGGGCTCGCCCGGAATGTGATGGCCCATGAAGCGGGCGACGAGGCGGGCGCGATAATCATAGTCGTTGCCGGCCGAGGTGCCGACGATCATCGTCAGGGTCTTGCCGTGGTAGAAATCCGCGATGGGATCGGCCGCGGCGGGCAGGGCGGCGAGCAGCGCCAGACCGGCAAACGCAACAGGAACCATTGACCGACGCATCGTCTCCTCCCCCAAGAGCAAGCTTTTGGGCGAGTGTAGGGCGAGTCTGCGCCGCCGACCAAGCCCCTCTCCCAACGGGAGAGGGAGGGGCCCGTTGCGTAGCAGCGGGAGGGTGAGGGGGACACCGTCGAGCGCTTACCCCTCACCCTCCCCTCGCTTCGCGATGGGTCCCTCCCTCTCCCGCTGGGAGAGGGGCAAGAGGCGTCGCGTTCTTGCCGCTGTTGACCTCGCGCATGCGTCCTCCACAAATGAGCGCGGGGAGGAGCGATGGCCAATCTCAAGCTCAGTTTCGCATGCGACAATTACCTGCATACGCGGGGCTTGCGCGATGGCAGCGTGCGGGTCGAGGGGGTGGATCTCACCTATCTCTCGACATTTCCCGCCGAGACCTTCCAGCGCATGGTGCAGCACCGCGAGTTCGACGCTTGCGAGATGGGCATGAAATTTTGTGTCAGCACCTTCCAGACCGAGGAGCGGCCCTTCGTCGCGATTCCCGCCTTCCCCTCGCGCTCCTTCCGCCATGCCGCGATCTATGTCGGCGAGAAGAGCGGCATCCGCGAGCCCAAGGATCTGATCGGCAAGCGCGTCGGCGAGCTCTTCGCCTACGGCCATGACGCGGCGATCTGGGCGCGCGGCATCCTCGCCGACGAATATGGCGTGCCGATCGACAGCGTGACCTATCATGTCGGCCGGCTCGACAAGAGCACGGCGCGCGAATTCGCGCCCTTTCCGCCGCCGCCCCATATCAAGACCGTCGCGATCGGCCCCGACGATACGCTCGACGCGATGCTCGAAAGCGGCGCCATCGATGCGCTCTATTCGGCGATCGTGCCGCCGTCCTTCCTGAAGCGCGCGGGCACGGTGCGGCGGCTCTTCCCCGACTATGAGGAGGTCGAGCGCGCCTACTTCAAACGGACCGGCATCTTCCCGATCATGCATACTTGCGTCATTCGCCGCGATTTCTACGAGCAAAATCGCTGGCTGGCGCAGGCGCTCTACAAGGCGCTGAAGGAGGCAAAGGCGCAGGGCTACGAGCATTACCGCTCGGCCGAGCGCAATATGCACCGGCTCATGATGGCCCCCTGGCTGACGGCGCATCTCGAGGAGAACCGCGCCGTCCTCGGCGAGGATTACTGGCCTTACGGGCTCGAGCCCAACCGCAAGACGCTCGACACGTTCCTGCGCTATCACTACGAGCAGGGCCTGTCCAAGCGCCGCCTCACCCCGGACGAGCTGTTCGCGCCGGAGACGCTGGTCGACTACTTTCCCTACAAGCCGCCCGTCTAGTTAGCTAGAGAGTCTCTGCATGACAGGTCACCGCTGGTCGACGCCCATCACGACGCGCAGCCGAGTCGTGCTGGAGATCGCTTCCGAGCTGGTCGGCCCGCGCGATTTTCCCTTCGGCCAGGCCAAGGTGCTCTTGCGGCCGCAGGGACCGGGCGAATGGAAGATGGCGCTGTTCGGCTCGAGCACGATCGCCGGCGCCGAGGAGGTGGTGCGCGGCGAGGCGGCGCTCGCCATCGTCAATCCCGTCTCGGCCGTGGCTTTGGCGGTGCGCGGCAAGGGCATCTTCAAGGAGAAGATGCCGATCGCGGCGATCGGCGTGATCCCGTCCTTCGACCAATATGCCTTCGCCGTGAGCAAGCGCCACGGCCTGACGCGCTTCGAGGAGATCGCCGAGAAGCAACCGCCGCTGAAGCTCAGCCTGCGGGGCCAGAGCGACCATTGGCTGCATCCCATGCTCGACGATATCTGCGCCGCCGCCGGATTCTCGCTGGCCGACATCGAGCGCTGGGGCGGTGTCGTGCGGCGCGAGGGGTTGCTGCCCTATCCCGACGGGCCGAAATTCGCGGCGCTGAGGTGCCGCGAGATCGATGCCCTCTTCGACGAGGCGGCCAATGTCTGGGTCGAGGCGGCGGCGCAATCCGGCATGACCTTGCTGCCGCTCGCCGAGAGCACGGTCGCCAAGCTGGAGGCGATGGGCTATCGCCGCAATCTGCTGACGCGCGGCGAATTCCCCAGCCTCACCCGCGACCTCCTGACCATGGATTTCTCGGGCTGGCCGATCGTCGTTCATCGCGAGGCCGAGGATGATCTCGTAACCAGCTTTTGCGCGGCACTCGATGCGCGCAAGGCCAACATCCCCTGGCAGGGGGAGGGCCCCTTGCCGGTCGAGCGGCTGTGCCGTGATGCGCCCGACACGCCGCAGGACGTGCCGATCCATCCCGCGGCGGAGAAATTCTGGCGCGAGAAAGGCTATCTTTCCTGATGGCGCGCATTCGGGTCGGCATCGGCGGCTGGGTCTTCGCGCCTTGGCGCGGCAGCTTCTATCCCGAGGGGCTGAAGCAGGCGAAGGAGCTCGACTATGCGAGCTCCAGGCTCAGCTCGATCGAGATCAACGGCACCTTCTACGGCGCGCAGAAGCTTTCGAGCTTCGAGAAATGGCACCGGGAGACGCCGGCCGATTTCGTCTTCTCGGTCAAGGGCACGCGTTACGCGACCTACCGCACCGAGCTCGGCGAGGCCGGCCCCTCGGTCGAGCGCTTCTTCTCGACCGGCGTGCTGGCGCTGAAAGAGAAGCTCGGGCCGATCCTGTGGCAGCTGCCCGGCAATGCGCGCTTCGATGCCGGGCGCCTCGAAGCCTTCCTCCAGCTCCTGCCCAAGGAGCTCGAAGGGCTGAAGATCCGCCATGTCTTCGAGGCGCCGCATGACAGCTTCGCCTCGCAAGAGGCGCTCGATCTCCTGCGCAAATACGGCGTCGCCGTGCCCATGGTCGATTCCGAAGGCCGCGTTCTCGTCGCGGAGCGCACCGCCGACTTCCTCTATGTCCGCCTGCGCCGCGCCGTCGAGGACGAGCCCGCCGGCTATTCGCCCGAAGCCTTGCAGGAATGGGCGGAGAAATTGAAGGCGGCGGGTGTCGATTGCTTCGTCTATTTCATCAACGGCGCCAAGATCCGCTGCCCGGCGGCGGCGCAGGCGCTGATAAAGCTGCTATAGGCTCTTTGCCGTCATAGCTGCAGCGCAGCTGCTGTTGGCGACCAAGGAGGCTTTGCCTGCGACCGCCTTATCCGAACTTTCTCCGTGGGACAGGAGGGGGCGGGAATCGGCCGAGCTTCAAATTCCAATAGGCCCAAGAGCGCGGATCAATGATGCCGGGCGGCGCTTTGTCCAGAGCCTCACGAAAGTCGTCATCGGACACATACCGGCGGATCGCCTGCATATCTTCATGCGTGGCCCTTGCCATCGCGTAGGCCATGAAACGGACAGGGTCCTCGAGCGCCTGCTTTGGTGGCTCGAACCAAATGATCCGGCGCGCAACTTCTTCGATTTCCGGAATGAACGGGATAGGTTTCATGGCTCTGCCTTAATGAGCTGACTGGTCGGAGCTATCGCCGACAGCGGGCAGGGAGTCGAGATCCACGTCGCGCGCGGCAAAAGCCAGCCGACGTTTTGTTTCTTCAGGAAGCTGATCTAGGTTACCATCGTGGTAGTAACTCAGCGCCTTCAGAGTTATCTGCGGATTAAAGGATTTGCCATAGATCTCTCGGCCCGCTGCGAGAGCGGTCGGCAAATCAATCCCGGCCCGTGTCATAAGCGCATCGAGATCGAGATAGTCCTTCGCTTCCGCACGCGCCTGCACGACCGAAACTTTCATACCGGCGAGATCGAGGAGAGATGCGATCTTGATCCCGTTGTCAGGAGAGATGAGAGCGGGCGCAAGCCGGCGCAAAGCAGGCAAGCCGAAGAATGAAATGGCGACCGGGCCGCCACGATCGATAATTCCAGTCAGGGTATTTTTGTCGCGATTTATGATCCGCGCGCCAGCCATGAACGGGACGGCCGCTTCAAGCCTGAAGGGGTCGATCGGCTGATCTGCAAAAAAATCGAAATCTATGGACTGCCGGTGGGCGAGCTGGAGCGCGATCGCCGTCCCGCCATAGAGCACGAATTCACCAGGAATCGCGGCGAGTTCGTCCCACAGGGTCCTTTGCGGCTTCGGCAAGATGTCGAGTATCGGCTTGAAGGTCAAAGCCACGCACGCCCTTCCGATAAGCTTCGGCCGGCAGCCTGCCAGGTACAGGCTGGAGCCGCGCCTGGGTGCAAGAATACCATAACCGGTTGCGGGGCGCTCGAAGTCGGCATCGGCGGTTGCCGGGAGAGTGGCTTTCGCTCTCCCGTGCCCGGTTTCGGAAGTTATGGCTGCCTGGTTAGTGGGCGCCCCCGAACAAGGCCTTTATAGTCTCGCCAATGCCCAACGACAGCGAAGCCGTCACCTACCAGCGTTTCAACAAGCGCGAGATCCGCTCGGTAATGATCGGACTGCTGCTCGCCATGTTTCTCGGCAGCCTCGACCAGACGATCGTCGCGACCACGCTCTCGACCATGGCGCGCGATCTCGAGGGCTGGGAGATCATGTCCTGGGTCGTCTCCGGCTATATGATCACCTCGACGACCGTGACGCCGATCTACGGAAGGCTGAGCGATCAGTTCGGCCGGAGGCCGCTGCTGCTGGTCGCGATCTTCCTGTTCGTGGCGAGCTCGATCTTCTGCGCCCTGGCCGACACCATGCCGATGCTCGTGCTCGGGCGCTTCCTGCAAGGCATCGGCGGCGGCGGCTTGCGCTCGGTGGCGATGGCGGTGGTCGCCGACGTGATTCCGCCGCGCGAGCGCGGCCGCTATCAGGGCTATTTCTCGATCAATTTCGCGATCGCGACCGTCCTCGGACCGGTGCTCGGCGGCTTGTTCGCCCGCTACCTCACCTGGCACTGGATCTTCTGGATCAATGTGCCGCTCGGCCTGGTGGCGCTCGCCCTGTCCAACCGCCAGCTGAAACGGCTCGGCCGGCCGGCGCGGCGGCCGCGCGTCGATTGGTTCGGCGCACTGCTGATCCTGCTCGGCTCGACGCCGCTGCTCTATGCCCTGGGCGAGGTCGAGCAGGCCGGCGGCTGGGGACATGCGCGCGTGCTGGTGCCGCTGGGGCTCGGGCTCGCCTCGGTGCTGCTGCTGGTGTGGTGGGAAACGATCGCACGCGAGCCGATGCTGCCGCTGCGCCTGTTCCGCAACCGGACCTTCACTGCGGCGCTCACCTCGACCTCGCTCGCCAATATGATCTTTACCAGCCTCGTGGTGCTGATCCCGCTCAACTATCAGCTCCTGGGCCTGCCGGCCGACCAGGCCGGCATCCGGCTCATCCCCTTCACCATCAGCGGCGCCATCGCGAGCTTCTCGGTCGGCTATTGCGTGTCGCGTTTGGGACGGGCCCGCATCTTCCCGCTGGTCGGCTGCGCGCTCCTCACCACCATGTGCGGGGTGATGGCCTGGACCGGCATCGGCCGTTCGCTCGCCTCCGACCTCACCGTCACCTTCCTGCTCGGCGCCACGCTCGGCTTCCAGTTCAATCCGGTCAATGTGCTGGTGCAGAATTCGCTGCGCATGGAGGACAATGGCATCGGCGTGTCGAGCCAGATGTTCTTCCGGCTGATGGCGGCGGCCTTCGGCGTGGCGCTCTTCACCGCCTTCCTGATAGGGACCTTGTCGGCCGGCGCCCGCACCGTGCCGGGCCACGAGGCGCTTGGGCCCGAGCCCGGATTTGCGCTGCTGCATCTCGATCTCAGGCGCGCCGATCTCGATCCGGCACTGATCACGTCCCTCGCCCAGACGATCCACGACGCCTTCTCGCAGATCTTCCTGATCATGACGGGGCTCGCCTTCCTCGCCTTCCTTGCGACCTTGCGGCTCAAGGACGAGCCGCTGCGCGGCTACGCGCCCTCTCCTGCGAAGCCGGAGGAGAGGGCGGTTGCGGCTACACGCTCGGAATCGCCTTGAGCGCCGGGAAGAAGTCGCCGAGATAGGTCGGCGGCCAGGGGATCGCCAGCAGCTGGTCGAACAGGAAGTAGATGAAGATCGTGATGCAGAGCATGTAGGGAATCACGATCGTCCAGCGCTCCCGTCCCTCGAGCCGCATATAGCCGGCGACGAACAGCGGCACGGTTGGGATGAGGCCGATCACCGCCATCGAGCAGAGGAAGCCCACCAGCCAGCCGAAGAAGATGCTGCCGCGCGTGAGTTTCACGCTCGTCGGCAGATGCGCGATGGTGGAGGCGATGTCCATATGGATCTTGTCATGCTTGCCGGCGACCGCCGCCTGCTGCTCGGCCATCGCCTTGGCCTTCTCGCCGACCTCGCCGACGCCGGCGAAGCCGGGCCTGGCGAAGATCTCGTTCAATAGGCTGATGCTGACGAACAGGATCGCGCCCGAGCCGACGATCAGCGGGATGATCTTCGCCTCGATGTTCCAGTGGGTGCCGTCGATCACCATGACCGCGAACAGGCATAGCATGAAGAAGGGGAACACCATCCGCCCCTTCAGCTTCGGCGCGCCGAAATCGCTGAGCATGCCCTTGGCCCCGCCATGCCGCCGCACGTCCTGGATGAAAGGCCTGAGCAGGCTCAGCGCCGCCATGCAGAAGAACACGATGACGATCGGGCGCTCCATCCATTCGGCGCCGTAGCGCTGGATCGAGATGAACATGTAGCGCTCGAGCACCTTGCCCAGAATGAAGCCCAGAACCAAAGGCGGACGCGGCCATTTGAAGTGCTTCATCGCCCAGCCGAGGATGCCGAAGAACAGGAGCGAATAGAGGTCGCCCCATTGCCGCGTGCCCTCGAAGGCGCCGATATAGACCAGGCTCAGCACGATCGGCATGATCAGCGTGTAGCGGAGCGTGCAGAGCTTGGCGAGCTGGCCCGAGAACAGGAAGCACAGGCCCGAGCCCAGAATGTTGGCGAAGGCGATCGACCACACCATCGAATAGGTGATGTCGAGATTCTTCGACAGCATGTCGGGGCCGGGCACGAGCCCGTGGATCAGGAAGGCGCCGAGCAGGATCGCCATGCCGGCCGAGGCCGGCACGCCGAAGGCCACGGTCGGCACCAGCGCGCCGCCCTCCTTGGCATTGGTGGCGCTCTCCGCCGCGATCACGCCTCTAACGTCGCCGCGGCCGAAGGTCTGCTGCGCGCCCTTCTCGGTGCGCAGCGCATGGCCGTAGGAGATCCAGTCGATGACCGAGGCGCCGATGCCGGGAATGGCGCCCATCGCCGAGCCGATCCAGGCGCAGCGCAGGATCAAGAACCAGTGCGTGAAGCAGTCCTTGATGCCGAGCAGCATGCCGGTCCTGGTGTTGATGGCGAGGCCGCCCTGCACGACCGAGGTACGCGCGACCGAGAGGTCGCAGAGCTCGGGCAGCGCGAAGACGCCGAGCGTCACCGGCACCAGCGGCAGCCCGTCCCACAGATAGAGCGAATCCATGGTCCAGCGCAGCGTGCCGGTCTGCGGATCGGCGCCGATCATCGACAGCATCACACCGAAGCAGGCGCCCGTCAGGCCGCGCAAGGGGGCGTTGCCCGACAGCACCGCCACCATCGAGATGCCGAACACGGCGAGCGACAGGAGCTCGGGCGAGCCGATATAGAGCATGATCGGCCGCAAGATCGGCAAGGTCACGCCCATCAGGAACGCGCCGAACAGACCGCCCATCAGCGCCGACATGTAGGATGCGCCGAGCGCTCGCCCGGCGAATCCTTGTCGTGTCAGTGGATAGCCGTCAAGCGTCGTCGCCGCCGAGGCCGCGTGGCCGGGCACGCCGAACAGGATGGCGGCGATCGGATCCGCCGTCGTCGTCGTCGCGCCCAGACCCAGCAGCAGCGCGAACGCCGAATGCGGATCCATATCGTAGGTGAAGGGAAGAAGCAGCGCGGTGCCCGCGATGCCGCCGATACCCGGCAAAATTCCCAACCCCAGTCCCATACACACGCCGGCGAATAGATACATCAACCGGTGCGGATCCATCATGATCAGCAGGGCTTGCCCTGCCGCCTGCAACATGTGGGAGTCCATCTCCGTCCTATTTGGAATCTGAATACGCCAAGCCAGCAGGATCTTATTTTGGCGTAATCAAGGTTCCTCCCCGATCCTTCTCGCTTTGCCTCCTTAACCATTGCGGCCAATGGAGACGCACGCACCCGACGCTGGCCCGCCGGATTACGACTCAAACCTACGGGCTGAAGCTAATCGGTTTCCGGGCCCCCGTCGAGGCCCCTCGGAGCGATCATGTGCCGTGCAAAAGCAGGCTTTGACGGGTATGGCCAAGCCGGCTTTATTGCCTCGCCGATAGAAGGCGAGGGGAGGAGAGATGGCCGATTACCGAGTAGTGAGCTACGAGACGGATGCGGGTCCGCGCGCCGGAATGGTGGTGGGCGAGGAACTTTACCCTCTCTCGGAGAGTGCCGCGGGCCTTCCCGGCAGCGTCATCGAGCTGCTGCAGCGCTGGCGCGAAGCCGAGCCGATGCTCGAGCAGGCCGCCGCCAAGATCGCGTCCGAGAAGCGGGCCGGCAAGAAGCTGGCGCAAATGAAGCTCCTGTCGCCCGTGCTCTATCCCTCGGCCGTTTATTGCGCCGGCGCCAATTACGGCGACCATGCCGCCGAGATGGCGCGCGCCGCCAACCGGCCGCCGCCGCCCGATCCGCACGAGGCGGGGCTGAAGCCCTGGCATTTCATGAAAGCGCCGCGCGCCATCGTCGCGTCGGATGTCGATGTCGCGATTCCTCCTGAGACGAAGAAGCTCGATTGGGAAGCCGAGCTCGCGGCGGTGATCGGCCGTCCGGCCAAGGCTGTCAGCGAAGCGAGCGCGCTCGATTACGTCGCGGGCTATCTCGTCGCCAACGATCTCTCGGCGCGCGATCTGTCGCGCCGCAAGGGCGTGCCCGAGACCTCGGGCTTCCACCATGACTGGATCTCGCACAAGAGCTTCGACGGCTCCTGCCCGCTCGGACCCTGGCTGGTGCCGGCCAAGCAGGTCGGCGACCCGCAGAAGCTCGACATCAAGCTGTGGGTGAACGACGTCATCAAGCAGGATTCCAACACCGCGAAGATGCTGTTTTCGCTGGCCGAGCAGATCGCCTTCCTGTCGAGCCGCGTGACCCTCCATCCCGGCGACGTCGTCCTCACCGGCACGCCGGCCGGCGTCGGCAACGGCCGCGGCGAGTACCTGAACAAGGGCGACGTCGTGAAGGTGTGGATCGAGAAGGTCGGCACCATCACGAACAAGATGGTGTGATCACCAATCCCCGAGAGCGTCATGCCCGAGCTTGACCCGGGCATCCACGCCTTTGCTTCTGAGCGAACATCGCTTCCGCGGAAAAAGAAAAAGACGTGGATGGCCGGGTCAAGCCCGGCCATGACGTCTGTTATTTCTTCCTCCGCAATATCTCCCGCAACCGCTGCGGCGTCACCGGCAGCCGCGTGACGGCGCCGGGCATCTGCAGCGCGTCGTCGATGGCACCGGCGATGGCGCCGCCGACGCCGTTGATGCCGCCCTCGCCGGCGCCTTTCAACCCCAGCGGATGTTTGGGGCTCGGCGCATCCTCGGTCAGCAGCATCTCGACGCGCGGCATCTCGCGCGCGGTCGGCATCAGATAGTCGGCGAGGGTGACGGCGAGCGGCTCGCCGCTGGCGTCATAGACGAACTCCTCATAGAGCGCGCCGCCCAGCCCCTGCGCCGTGCCGCCGACCAGCTGGCCCTCGATCAGCATCGGGTTGACGGCGCGCCCGACATCGTAGGCGACCAGGAAGCGCTCGCACTGGACCTGGCCCGACTGCCGGTCGACCCGCACTTGCGCCAGATGAATACCGTAGGGAAAGACGGTGTGGTCGGTATTGTACCAGCCTTGCGCCGTGAGGCCGGGATCGCGGCCCTGCAGGAACTTGGCGCCGGGCGCCACGCGCTTGGCGATCTCGGCCAGCGTCATCGAGGGCCCGACCGCGTCGCGGCGCTTGACGGTGCCGTCGACGATCTCGAGCTCGGCGGCCGGCGTCTGCAGCAGCTCGGACGCGAAGCCCAGCGCCTTCTCGCGCAGGTTCATGGCCGTCACATGCACGGCGCCGCCGGTGAGGCCGGTGGCGCGCGTCGCATGCGCGCCGATGCCGTGATCGATGCGATCGGTCTGGCCGTGGATGACGCGGATGCGGCGGTAATCGACGCCGAGCGCTTCCGCCGCGATCTGCGCCATCACCGTCTCGAAGCCCTGGCCGAGCGAGGCGCCGCCGGTCACGAGCTCGACATCGCCCTGGGGATCGACGCTCATGCGCGCGCCGTCAGAGGGGCCGCGGCCGCTTTCCTCGAGAAAGATGGCGATGCCGCAGCCGACTGCCTCGCCGGCGGCCCGGCGCTTGGCATTCTCGGCCTGCACCGCATCCCAGCGAAAGGCCGCGAGCGCCTTGTCGAGCAGCAGCGCGTAGTCGCCCGAATCGAGATCGAGCGCCTCGACCCCGGCCTGATCGAAGGCGATGGTGAAGGGCATCGCCGAGGCCGGAATGAGGTTGCGGCGCCGCACCTCGATGCGATCGAGACCCAGCTTCGCCGCGATCGCATCGGTGAGGCGTTCGCGCACGAAGGTGCTCTCGA
>Ga0070681_10003838_pt1 | contig 14131 bp, 12 predicted proteins | sample KBSC83BmetaG_FD_65650 | JGI IMG/M metagenome (GOLD analysis project Ga0070681, IMG submission 65650) | Corn rhizosphere microbial communities from Kellogg Biological Station, Michigan, USA - KBS C8-3B metaG | ecosystem: Host-associated > Plants > Roots > Rhizosphere | place: USA: Michigan... | reverse complement strand
GCGCCAACCTCGGTCTCGCCGAAGCACGGCTGCGCACCACGGTCTATGGACTTCGCGGAGAGGTCAACGACGCCTTCTTCTCTGCCGCGCTTGCTCAGGCGCGCGCTGGAGCGCTCACCGCCGCCATCTCCGATCTGGAAGCGCAGCTGCGCGTCGCCCGCGCCCGCGTTCGCGAGGGCACGGCGCTTCCGAGCGAGGCCGCGACGCTCGAGGCCGAGCTCCTGAGCCGGCGCCAGGACCTCGATGATCTCGGCGCGACGCGCGTCGCGTCGCTCGCCGTGCTCGCGACGCTCACCAGTAGATCGATCGCTGCGACCGACACGCTCCTCCTACCAGATCTCGCCACCGCCGTCGCGTCCGCGCGCGCGACCGTTCCGCGCGACCGGCCCGAGTATCTGCAGTTCGCACGCACCCGCGAGCAGCTCGCGGCGCAGGAGCGCGTCGTCGCGTCGCAAACGCGCCCGCGTGTTTCGGCCTTCGGCCGCGCTGGCTACGGCAAGCCCGGCCTCGACTTCCTCGCCAACGGCTTCAACTCGTACTGGCTCGCCGGCGTGGAAGTGCAGTGGACGCCGTGGAGTTGGGGATCGACCGATCGGGATCGCGAGGTTCTTGCGTTGCAGCAGCAGATCGTCGCTAGCGACGAGGCGGCGTTCACCGCGGCGACGCAACGCGCCGTCGAGCGGCAGCTCGCCGACATCGATCGCCTGACGGCGGCGCTCCGCACCGACGACGCGATCATCGCGCTCCGCGAGCGGATCGAGCGCGAGACGCGGCACCGCTACGAGGAAGCGGTCGTCACCGCGGCCGAGTACGTCGATCGCGAGAACGATGTCCTCGCCGCGCGCCTGACGCGCGCGGGCCACGAGGTCGAGCTCGCGCAAGCGCAAGCGCGCTATCTCACCACCATCGGCATGGAGCTTCGATGAGGAACCGACTATGCCTCGGAGTGCTGCTGCTGTCGGCGGCGTGTCGTGGCGGCAACGAGCCCGATGCCTACGGCAACTTCGAGACGACCGAGGTCGTCGTCTCCGCCGAGACGAGTGGGCAGCTCCTCTCCTTCAAGGCCGACGAAGGGCAGACGCTCGCTGCCGGCCAGCTCGTCGGCGTCATCGACACGACGCAGCTCACTCTCCAGCAGCGACAGCTCACCGCCCAGAAGAGCGGCGGCGCGTCGCGCGTTACCGAAGTCGGGCAGCAGCTCGACGCACTCCGCGTGCAGCAGGAGATCGCGCACCGGAACTACGAGCGCATCCAGCGCCTCTTCGCCGTGCAGGCGGCCACCGCGCAGCAGCTCGACCAGGCCGAGCGCGATTACAAAGTGCTCACGGAACAGATCCAGGGCGTCGAGGCACAGCGCCGCAGTGTCGCCGAGGACGTGAAGTCCACCGACGCCCGGCTCGCCCAAATCTCCGAGCAGCTCGGCAAGGCGCGCATAACGAGTCCCGTGGGCGGGACCGTGCTCGCCCGCTACTCCGACCGCGGCGAGTTCGTCCAGGCGGGCCAGCCCCTCTATAAAATTGCCAACCTCGATTCGATGATCCTCCGGGCCTACGTCAACGAGACGCAGCTCGCGCACGTGAAGCTGGGCGGCACGGCGAACGTCTCGATCGACACGGGGAACAAGACGCGACGTACCCTCGCCGGCACAGTGAGCTGGGTGTCGCCGGAAGCCGAGTTCACGCCGACGCCCATTCAGACGCGCGACGAGCGGAAAGACCTGGTCTACGCCGTGAAGGTCCGCGTCCCGAATCCCGGCGGCATCGTCAAGATCGGCATGCCAGCCGACGTGAGATTCGCGCCGTGAACGCCGTCACGGTCGAAGGGCTCACGAAGCGCTTCGAGAGCGTCGTCGCGCTCGACGCGATCAGTCTCGAGATCGCTCCCGGTGAGCTGTTCGGCTTCATCGGTCCGGACGGGGCGGGGAAGACGACGCTGTTTCGCATTCTCGTAACTCTCATCGTGCCGGACGCCGGCCGGGCGACGGTGCTCGGCCGTGACGTCGTTGCCGATCTCTGGGAGCTGCGCCGTCGCGTCGGCTACATGCCGGGCCGCTTCTCCCTGTATCCCGACCTTTCAGTAGAAGAAAACTTACGCTTCTTCGCTTCCGTCTTCGGCGCCACCGTCGAGAAACAGTACGACCTCATCGCGCCGATCTATGAACAGCTCGCGCCGTTCAAGGATCGGCGCGCCGGTGCGCTCTCGGGCGGGATGAAGCAGAAGCTCGCTCTCTGCTGCGCGCTCGTACATCGGCCGGAGATTCTCTTTCTCGACGAGCCGACGACCGGTGTCGACGCCGTGTCGCGACGCGAGTTCTGGGAGCTTCTCGATCGCCTCGAGCACACGGGTCTCACGATCGTCGTCTCGACGCCGTACATGGACGAGGCGGACCGGTGCGGCCGGGTCGCGCTCATCCAGCGCGGCCGGCTGCTCGGCATCGATACGCCGGATCGAATCGCCGCTTCGTTCGGGCGGCCGCTGTTCACGGTGCGCGGCGTCGAGCGCTATCAGCTGCTGCTCGCGGCGCGTGGATACGCCAACGCGGCGACGGTGTTCCCCTTCGGCGACGTGCTGCACTACACCGATCGCCGGGACGGCGTTGCGCCCGCGCAGATTGCGCGTGAGTTGCGCGACTATTTCGCGACGTCGGGGTTCCCCGACGTCACCGTCGAGGAGACGCGACCGACGATCGAGGACACCTTCATGGCGCGCATGGGCGAGCCGGAGCGCGCGGCGTGACTGCGCCGGAGCGCGAGCACGCCATCGAGGCGCGCGAGCTCACGCGTCGCTTCGGCACCTTCACCGCCGTCGATCACATCACCTTCGACGTCGCTGCCGGCGAGGTCTTCGGCTTCCTCGGCGCCAATGGCGCTGGCAAGACCACGGCGATCCGCATACTTACCGGCCTCCTCGCGCCGAGCGCGGGGAGCGCGCGCGTCGCCGGCCACGACGTCTACACCGAGAGCGAGTGGATCAAGCGCCGCATCGGCTACATGAGCCAGAAGTTCTCGCTGTACGAAGACCTCACCGTCGGCGAGAACATTCGCCTGTACGGCGGCATTTACGATCTCTCGAGGGAGGTCGTGAGGGAGCGTACGACACGCATGCTCGCGCGTCTCGATCTCGACGCGTCGACGCGGGTACACGCGTTGCCGTTAGGCTGGCGGCAGAAGCTCGCCTTCTTGGTCGCGCTACTCCACGAGCCGTCCATCGTGTTCCTCGACGAGCCGACGAGCGGCGTCGACCCGATCACGCGGCGGCAATTCTGGGAGCTGATCTACGAGGCGGCGGCGCGCGGGACGACCGTCTTCGTGACGACGCACTACATGGACGAGGCCGAGTACTGCGACCGTATCTCGATCATGGTCGCGGGACGCATCGAGGCGTTAGGCACGCCGGCTGACCTGAGATCGCAATTCGATGTCGCCTCGATCGACGAGCTTTTCGTTCGGCTGGCGCGGCCGACTACGGGCGCTGCGGGATGAGCGCGTTCCGCGGTCTCCTCCGGAAGGAGGCGCTGCACATCCTGCGCGACCGGCGCACGCTCCTCGTCGTGCTCTTCATGCCGATCCTGCAGGTCATCCTCTTCGGCTACGCGATTCGCACCGACGTCTCCGGCATTCGCCTCGCGATCGTCGATCCGTCGCCCGACGCCGCGACGATCGAGCTGCGCAACCGCTTCTCGGCGACGGACGCGTTCCGCGTCGTTAGGGTACTGCCCAACGCGGGGACGCTCGACCGACTCTTCGCGAGCGGCGCGATCCAGGAAGCGATTGTTCTCGACGACGACTTCGCGAATCGGCTCGCGCGCGGACTCCCAGCGGGCGTGCTCGTCGTCGCGGACGCATCAGAGCCGAATTCCGGCAGCGCGATGGAGAGCTACGCGCTCGCGGTGATCCAGGGTTACGAGCGCGACGTGGCGACGCGCGGCGGCGCCGTCCGCATCGTGCCCGAAGCGCGAATGCGCTTCAACCCGACGCGCGAGAGCTCGAATCTCTTCGTCCCCGGCCTCATCGCGTTCGTGCTGACGATCATCTCGGCGCTCATGACGGCGATCTCCCTGACGCGCGAGAAGGAAACGGGGACGATGGAGATCCTGCTCGTCTCTCCGCTCAAGCCAATCGAGATCATCGTCGGGAAGGTGCTCGCCTATCTCGTGATCGGCTTCGTGAGCGTGCTGCTCGTCGTCGCCGAGGCGCGGCTCGTATTCAATGTACCGCTGCGCGGCAGCCTCCTGCTCCTCCTCGCCGAAGGACTGCTCTACATCCTGACGTCGCTGTCGTTAGGTATTCTCATCTCGTCGCGAACGTCGTCGCAGCGCGTGGCGATGATCGGGGCGCTCGCCGGGACGATGCTGCCGACGATCCTCCTTTCGGGGTTCATCTTCCCGATCGAGAGCATGCCCTGGCCCCTTCGCGTCTTCGCCAACGTCGTGCCCGCGAAGTGGTTCGTCGTCATCGCGCGCGGCATCATGCTCAAGGGCGTCGGTCTCGGGTACCTCTGGAACGAGACGCTGATCCTCCTCGGTATGACGCTGCTGCTCGTGGCCGCGGCGACGCGCTCCTTCCGCATCCGCCTCGCCTGATGCGACGCATTCTCGTCCTCGCCTGGACCGAAGTCCTCCACGTCGTCCGCGACAAGGCGACGCTGGCGCAGGTGCTGCTCATCCCCTTCGTGCAACTGCTCATCCTCTCGAACGCCGCGACCTTCGAGATTCGCGACACGCCGCTCTACGTCGTCGATCAGGATCACACGAGCGCGTCCCGAGGACTGGTGACGCGCTTCGCCGCGTCGGGGAACTTCACGATCGCGGGCGCGTCGCCGAGTCCGGAGCTGGCGAACGAGCGGCTCCTCGCTGGCGACGTGACGATGGTGCTGACGATCCCGCACGACTTCGAGCGTGATCTCGTCCGGACGCACGCCGGCGCGGTGCAACTCGTCGTCAACGCAGAGAAGGGGATGGCGGCGGGCATCGTCCAGTACTATGCGTCGCGCATTCTTACTCGTTATGCGGCGGAGCTCGCCCCCGAGCTCGGGCGCGGACTGGGTGTCTCCGCCGGAGCGGAGAGCGGCCCGCGGCCCGGCACGCCACGAATCGACGTCCGCACCCGCGCCTGGTACAACCCGACACTGGACTATCGGCACTACATGGTGCCTGGCATCCTCGTCGCGCTCGTGACACTCATCGGTACGCTCCTCACGGCGCAGAACATCGCTCGCGAGAAGGAGCTCGGGACGCTCGAGCAGCTCAACGTCACGCCGATCACTCGCGGCCAGTTCATCGCCGGCAAGCTGCTGCCGTTCTGGGTGCTCGGGATGTTCGAGCTCGCCGCGGGGCTGCTGCTCGGGCGCGTCGTGTTCGGCGTGCCGGTGCTCGGGAGCCCCTTTCTTCTGCTCGGCGTCTCGGCCGTCTACCTCGTCGCCGCGTTAGGCGTCGGCCTCTGGATCTCGACCGTCGTGGAAACGCAGCAGCAGGCGATGTTCGTGACCTTCTTCATCATGATGATCTACCTGCTGATGAGCGGCCTCTTCACGCCCATCGACAGCATGCCGCGGTGGGTGCAGGTCGCGGCCGAGCTGAACCCGGTGCGGCACTTCGTTGCCATCTCGCGGGCGGTGTTGGTAAAGGGTGCCGGTTTGCGGGAAATCCAGCGACCGTTCCTCATTCTTGCTGTTTTCGCCGGGGTGGTGTTCTCGTTGGCGGTCAGACAGTACTCGAAGAGAGTCTCGTGACCGTGGACGCCTCTCGTCGGGCCGCCCAACGCTGTTGGACAGCCCTAACGCCAATCCATCAACGGTTCGAGCCCCCATACACAATCTTCCACACCCGCCCACCCTTATCATCGCTGATGTAGATCGCCCCGTCCGGACCCTGGGCGAGGCCAGTGGGGCGATGCTTCGCCGCGTCGGGCTGCAGAACGCCGCCGGCGAAGCCGTTCGCGAAGGACTCGTATGCGCCCGACGCCTTGCCTGACGAGAGCGGCTGGAAGACCACCTGATAACCGCCCTGCGGGCCGGGTGCGCGATTCCACGAGCCGTGGAAGGCGATGAATGCCCCGCTCCGATACCGTGCGGGGAAGGTCGTGCCCGTGTAGAACAACAGACCGTCGGGCGCCCAGTGCGCGGGAAAGAACGCCGCCGGCGCATGCTTCGTCGCGCAGTCCGCGATGCGCCGGCCACCGTCGCCGCCATACTCCGGTGCGAGAACCAGCTTCTGCAGATCGCCGTCGAAGTAGCAGCGCGGCCAGCCGTAGTCCGCGTCCTTCTCGATCATCAGCAGCTCTTCGGCGGGAAGGTTCTGTCCCTGCTCGGGCGTGTACAGCCGGGGCCAGTTCTCCGCGAGCTGATCGCGACCGTGCTGCGTCGACCAGAGCTGGCCGCTGCCGTCGATCGCTATGCCGACGGCGTTGCGAATGCCCGTTGCATAACGCTTGGCCGGCGAAAAGGTCTGGTCGACCGTGTTCGCGTCGTACGCCCAGATGCCGCCGCGCGTGCGCAGCTCCGTGCACGGGTCGTGGCCTGGCGAGTGGGGGACGCGGTTGGTCAACTGGCACGCGTTCGACGCCGAGCCGAGGTCGACGTAGATCGTCCCGGCCGAATCGATCGCGAAGGGATGCATCGGATGATCGCCGGTGAGCGGAAGCCCGCGGACGATCGTCGACGGGCTGTCGGTCGGCACGCCGCCGTTCACGGGCAACGCGTAGCGGACGATCGTGCCGCCTTCCTCGGCGTACACCGCGCCACCGTGGAGCGCGATGCCCGTGCCGCCCTGGCCTTTGTCGCTCGTCGCGCCGAAGCGCGCGACGACGTCGGCGCGACCGTCGCGCGAAGTGTCGCGCAGCATCACGAGGTAGCCGCCCGGTGGGCCCTTGTCTCCGCCAAAGTACTGGCCGCTCCACGTATTGACGTAGACGTCGCCGTTAGGCGCGACGACGAGATGGCGCGGGTGGCCGATGCTGTCGGCGAAGATCGTCGCACAGAAGCCCGCCGGCAGCGTCAACCCACCATTGTCTGGCGCGCAGGCCGTCGTCGTAGCGGCGGAGCTGCCGCGGGTGGAGTCGGTCGTCGCCTGGTGGCTCTCCGTTCGGCACGCGGCGGCGACGAGGAGCCCCGCCGTCACGACGCCAAGGTACCTGGAGCGAGATCTGAATTCATTCATCGTGGTTTGATCCGTCGTCGAGTGTCGTGCCATGGAATATGACGCACCCGCCCTCTTGCCGCCTGCATACGTGCTCGGGAGATTTCGGAGACGCCAGCCGCAGAAACAACAAATGCCAATGTCCCCTCTCGTGCCATCCATTCGAAACAGCTGCATCTTCCTCGTCGCCATCCTGCTTGCTGGATGCGTGACCGAAAAGACAAAGGCCGACGCATCGTCGGATTCGTCGAAGCCGGCCTCGCCGAGCTCCGCGCCATTCACCGATACGACGGCCGCGTCACCTGCTGTCGCGGCCGCGGCGCAGGGGATCGATACCGCGTCGCTGCTCCAGCACATCAAGGATCTCGCCGCGGATTCGATGGAAGGCCGCGCGCCGGGAACGCCTGGCGAGGAGAAGGCGGTCGCGTACCTCACGCAGCAGTTCCAGAAGCTGGGTCTCCAGCCCGGTAACCCGGATGGGACGTACATCCAGAAGGTCGACCTCATCGGCTACACGGCGCATCCCACGGCGTCGTTCACGGCGAAGGGAAAGACCGTGTCGCTGCGCTACCCCGACGATTACATCGCCAACTCGCGGCACAACCGCGATTCGACGCGCATCGACAGCTCCGACGTCGTCTTCGTCGGCTATGGTGTCGTCGCTCCCGAGTACGGCTGGGACGACTACAAGGGCGTCGACATGCACGGCAAGACGATGCTGATGCTCATCAACGACCCCGCCGTCCCCGCGCCGAACGCGGGCAAGAGCGACGCGCTCGACACGACGATGTTCAAGGGGAAGGCGATGACGTACTACGGCCGGTGGACGTACAAGTACGAGATCGCCTCGGCGAAAGGCGCCGCCGCCGCAATTATCATTCACGAAACAGGACCGGCAGGCTATCCCTACGAGGTCGTTCGCTCCAGCAACTCGGCCGAGCAGTTCGACGTCCCGTCGGCGGACGCGGAGAATCGCGTGCCCGTCGAGGGCTGGATCCGTTTAGAGAAAGCGAAAGAGCTCTTCCGCGACGCGGGACTCAACTTCGACTCCCTCAAAGCCGCGGCGAAGAAAAAGGACTTCATCCCCGTGGCCGTCGGCGCGAAGGCCAACTTCAACGTCAAGATCGCTCATCGGCAGATCCAGTCGAAGAATGTCGTCGCGAAGCTCGAGGGCACCGATCGCAAGGATGAATACGTCATCTACAGCGCGCACTGGGATCACCTCGGCCGCGACACGACGCTCAAGGGCGACCAGATCTTCAACGGCGCCGCGGACAACGCGAGCGGCTGCGCGGCGCTGCTCGACATCGCGGCGGCGTTCAAAAAGCTTCCCACTCCGCCGAAGCGATCGATCCTCTTCCTCTCGGTGACGGCCGAGGAGAAGGGCCTCGTCGGCTCGAAGTACTACGCGCAGCATCCGCTCTATCCACTGAACAAGACGGCCGCCAACATCAACATGGACGGCATCAATCAGTGGGGCCGTACGAGTGATTACACCGTCATCGGCCTCGGCAACTCGACGCTCGACGACGACCTGACGCGGATCCTCAAAGCAGACGGCCGCACGGTACGCCCCGACGCCGAGCCGGAGAAGGGATTCTACTACCGGTCCGATCATTTCGAGTTTGCTAAACAGGGCGTTCCCGCGCTCGACACGGATGCCGGCACGGAGTTCGTCGGCAAGCCGAGCGGGTACGGCATGAAGAAGCGCGACGAGTACACCAGCCGCGATTACCACAAGCCCTCGGACGAGGTGAAGAAGGACTGGGACCTCTCGGGCGGCGTGCAGGACGTCCGCACTCTCTTCCGCGTCGGTTACGTCATCGCGGAGAAGGACTCGATGCCGGAGTGGCGTGCAGGCAACGAGTTCAAGGCGCGGCGCGACTCGACAATGCAGGGGCTGAAGAAGTGAGCGGGACGCGGGGCGCGGGATGCGGGACGGCAAGCGATGATCGCCTTGTTCCGCATTCGCTCCCAGCTCTTCACTAACCACTAGCCACTAGCCGTGCCTCTCATCCGCAACATCTCCGATACAGCGCGGTGGGCGGCTGTCTTCCGCGCGCGTGAGACGGAGCGGAGCGACGCGCTCTTCCATGATCCATTGGCGCGGCGGCTGGCGGGTGAGCGCGGCGAGCAGATCTGGGCGGCGATGACCATGCACGAGCGCAACGCTTGGTCCTGGGTGATGCGCACGTATCTCTTCGATCAGTACATCGCGCGCTGTCTCGGCGCGGGCGTTGATACGATACTCAATCTCGCCGCCGGGCTCGACGCGCGGCCGTATCGCATGGAGCTCGCGCCGACGCTGCGCTGGATCGAGGTCGATCTGCCGGAGCTCCTCGCGTACAAGGAGGAAGTACTCGCCGGCGAGAAGCCACGATGCGCGCTCGAGCGCGTCGCCCTCGACCTCTCCGACGTCGCGAAGCGGCGCGCGCTCTTTGCGCAGATTGGAGCGACGGCGAAGCGGGTGATGGTGCTCAGCGAGGGCTTGCTCCTCTATCTGAACGCCGAGGACGTCGGGGTCCTGGCCACCGACCTCGCGCGCCAGCCGTCGTTTCAGTATTGGGCGTTCGACATCGCCTCGCCCGGTCTGCTCGAGATGCTCCGTCGTCAGGGCGGCGGCGCCGAGCTCGCCCAGGCTGGCGCGCCGTTCAAGTTCGGCCCCGCGGAAGGGCCGGGGTTCTTCGCACGCTACGGTTGGCGTCCCGCCGACGTCCAATCGACGTTCAAGGCCGCCGCCCGGACGCGGCGCCTGCCGTGGCAGCTCAAGATCTTCTCGTTCTTCCCCGAGTCGAACGGCGCGCAGGGCAAGCGTCCCTGGTCCGGGATCTGTCTGATGGAGCCCGCCTAACGGCGCGGGGGTTACTTCATCGCGGCGACGAGCGCGCTGGGCCGCGCCCCTGCGATCAACGAGTCGAGTACGGGATACACCGCCGCGACATTGCTCCCCGGGTGGCGCGGATCGATGACGTCGTGCGGGAGACGGAGCGAGTCGGGCAGCTCGTAGATCTGCGCCACCGCGCCATGCCGCTCCCAGGTGCGCGCGAGATCGATCGCCGCGCCGTTCGCGATCGTGTGATCGTGTGCGTTGAGCAGGACGACGACCTCCTTCACCGCCGCCGCGCGCTCCGCCGCTGACTTCCTGACGGCGACGGCCAACTTGAGCGTTTGCGCAACGGCGCGCGTCGCCCAGCCCGGCGCGCGGTCGGGCTCGGTGCTGTCGCGCGGCGACGCGCGCGTCACGTTAGGCACGCGCAGCGCGATGCGGAGCACAGCGCCGTGCAGCAGCGAGGGCACGTGCGTCACCTCGAGCGCCGGCGCGACGAGCACCACCCGGTGAACGTCGGCACGGTACTGGCCCACCCACGCCGCGAGCGTTCCGCCCGCGCTCAGCCCGGAAACGACTACCGTGTCGCCGAGCCCGTCCGCCGCGTCCACCGACCGATCACCGAGGTCGCGCAGCTCCTCGGCCGTGAGCGATCCCAGCGCCGAGACGTTGCCCATCTTCTCCGCGTGGTGCGGGAGGCGCGGCACGTAGACGTTGTCACCCTGCTCGAACAGCTGCTGCGCGAAGGGGAAATACTGCAGCGGCGAATCGGTGAGCCCGTGGAAGAGCACGACGACCCGCGGCGTGCGATGCCCATGCGACAGAAGGATGGAGCCGCCGCCCGGGGCGACGATGCTGTCCTCGTGGGCCTGGATCGCGGCGATGCGAGCCACCGCCGCCCCGAAGTCGGCGATGGGCATCGGGTGGGCGTGCAGATCGCCCAGCCTCGTCGGCGTGAAGGCGACGAGACCGAAAAAGAGTACGACGGTGTGCCAGGCGATTCCGAAAGGCATAGGGAGGCGACTCGTGTACAGAGACACGCGTCAACTTCGTGTGGTCACGCTCGAAAGACGTCTCTCCTGGAACCCCGTGGACGACGGAACGGCTCGTGCTTATTAGGTCGTCGATGCCAAAGGCCTCGAGCGCCCAACGATTGGTACGGATTCTCACCGCCGCAATGTTTCTGAGCGGCGCTAGTGGTTGTGTCCTCGCCCGTCCGGCGCGGAGCAGAGTCGGAAGCGCGCCCCTTACCCTTGGCGCCCGCACGGTCGTCTTTCCGAGCCGCTCCGGGAGCGAGATCCGGGCGTGGCTCGCACCGGGGCGTCCAGGAGCGGGCGCCGTGCTCCTGCTTCACGGCATGGGTGGAAATCGCGCGAGCATGCTGGCCCGCGCTGCCTTTCTCCACCAGGCGGGCTTCACGATCCTGGCGCCCGACTTCCAGGCACACGGCGAGAGCCCGGGCCGGCACATCACCTTCGGTGAGCTGGAGAGTCTCGATGCCGAGGCCGCGCTCGCTTTCCTGCACGCATCGGCGCCCGGCGAGCGCGTCGGTATCATCGGCGTCTCGATGGGTGGGGCGGCCACCCTCGTCGGTTCGAAGCCGCTCGCGGTGGACGCGCTCGTGCTGGAGTCGGTCTACCCGACGTTCGACGACGCGGTCGCGGATCGGTTGCATGTCTGGTTTGGGCCGTTCGGCTTTCTCGGCAGCGCGATGGCGCCCGCGATAATCCAGCTCGTTGCACCGCGCATCGGTGTCGATCCGCGACGGCTGCGTCCCATCGACGCGATTAGCAACGTCGACGAGCCGCTTCTCGTGATCGCGGGGACCGAGGACCACTACACCAAGCTCGAGGAGACCCGCGCGCTCTTCGCCCGCGCGCAGAGCCCGAAGGAGCTGTGGGAGGTGCGCGGCGCGGGGCACGAGGACATTCACGACTACTCGCCGCTCGAGTACGAGCGCAGAGTGGGCGGCTTTCTCGTCGCTCACCTTCGCGGCCCGGTGACGACGACGGAGGCGGCGAACGTAGTCGGATGGGATGCCCTGGGGCTGTGCGTCGCGGAGGCGGCCCGGCGCGGCTGCAGGTGACCCGGACGACAGCGGGCGTAGACGGTAACATGTAACCTCGCTCCCGTCCGAGCCGTATAAGCCCGCATGCCATCCTACCTCCAAGCGCGTGTGATCGTGCAGCCGGCGCCCCAGGCGCCGCAACCGCCGCAGTTGCCGCAGCTGCCGAATCCCGACATCACGCCGATACCGGCCGGGCCGACTCAGTGGCGCATTCCCCGTACGCCGTCCGAGCAGGCGATTCTGCAGGCGCAGCGGGAGGCCCTGTCCAGCCAGATCATCAACGTTCGCGAGCGTCGGAACGCGATCGCGCGCGCCTACGAGCGCTCCTCGGGGGCGAATCGTTCGGGGCTCGAGCAGCAGCTTCGCGTGCTCGACGACCGGCTCCTCCAGCTCGAGCAGGACCTGGCCGAGTCGGGGCGTGCGCTCTATCAGTCCAACGTCACGACGTCGACGGGGTTCGTGCCGCGCCAAGGGTTCAACTTCAGCTCCGGGCAGGCCACTGGCATCTCGATCGTGTTCATCCTTTTCGTTCTCGGCCCACTCGCGGCGTCGCTGGGGCGGCTGATGTGGCGTCGCTCGTCGAAGCCCGCGATGCCGCCGGGGTGGTACGACGCCTCGCAGCGCCTGGAGCGGCTCGAGCAGGCGGTGGACACCATTGCCGTCGAGGTGGAAAGGGTCTCGGAAGGTCAGCGGTTCATGACGAAGATCATGACCCAGAACGCGGCCCCCGCATCGAGTGCCAACGGTGCGTCGGCGCCGGGCGTCAATGGTGGACAGCCGCTCCCCGCACTCGGCCCCGGGGCTCCCCCCGATCCGATCGTGCTCCAGAATCAGCGCGACGAGGTGCGCGTGCGGCGGAGCTGAGCGACATTACTGGCACTGTGGCCACCGCCAAAAAACGCTCGCGCAAGAAGAGGGTCGAGGTTCCCGCCGCGTCGCGCGGCCTCGAGGCTCGTCGCCTGACGAGTCAAACGCTGCCCGTGTCGGTGACGACGCTGGCGCGGACGATTGAAGATGACGGCGGATCGGTGCTCGCCACCTACCGCGATCCGCTCGGAGGACACTGGCAGCTCCTCGCGGGGCTGCCGCTCGATCGCGTCGAGCCGACGCCGTTCCAGCGGGATCTCTCCGAGGCGCACGTCGGCCGTCTCGCCAAAGCCATCGATACGCTCGACCGCTTCCTCGATCCGGTGATCGCCGTCCCGGCGGGGGAAGGGAAGTATTGGTCGCCTAACGGCTACCATCGCCTCGGCGCTCTCAAGGAGCTCGGCGCGAAGTCGGTTGTCGCGCTGGTGGTGCCCGAGCCGGAGGTCGCGCACCGTATTCTGCTGCTCAACACCGAGAAGGCACATAACCTCCGCGAGCGGGCGCTCGAGGTCGTCCGTCTGGCCGAAGCGCTCGCGGCGCTCGACGACCGGCCCGAGCGTGAGTTCGAGGTCGAGTTCGAGGAGGCGGCGCTCGTGACGCTCGGTCTCTGCTATCAACAGAATGGCCGCTTCTCGGGCGGTGCCTATCATCCGGTCCTCAAGCGCTGCGACAAGTTCCTCGCCGCGAAGCTGCCTAACGCCTTGGTGACGCGTCGCGAGCGCGCCGAAAAGCTGCTCGCGCTCAACGAAGCAGTGAACGACGCAGTAAAAGCGCTCAAGGAGCGAGGAATGGAGAGCCCGTACCTCAAGGCGTTCGTCGTCGCGCGCGTCAATCCGCTGCGGTTCCAGCGCAAGCCGACCGCGGATTTCGATGAGACGATCGACAAGATGCTCGCGAGCGCGCGGAAGTTCGATCCGGGGAAGATTCGCGCCGATCAGGTGGCGCGGACTGGCGGGGCGCCTTCCGAGGACTGATCAACGGCGAACTCAGAGAGAGCGACTGAGGAAAGGCGACTGAGGAAAGGCGACTGAGGAAAGGCGACTGAGGAAGAGCGACTGAGGAAGAGCGACTGAGGAAGAGCGACTGAAGAAGAGCGACTGAGGAAGAGCGACTGAGGAAGGGCGACTGAGGAAGAGCGACTGAGGAATGGCGAAAACGTCTCTCAGTCGCCCTCTCTCAGTCGCCCTCTCTCAGTCGCTCTCTCTCAGTCGCCCTCTCTCCGTCGCTCTTCCTG
>Ga0070681_10003837_pt1 | contig 14132 bp, 7 predicted proteins | sample KBSC83BmetaG_FD_65650 | JGI IMG/M metagenome (GOLD analysis project Ga0070681, IMG submission 65650) | Corn rhizosphere microbial communities from Kellogg Biological Station, Michigan, USA - KBS C8-3B metaG | ecosystem: Host-associated > Plants > Roots > Rhizosphere | place: USA: Michigan... | reverse complement strand
GCGCTGGTGGTGGCGCTGGAGCAGTGGCCGCAAACCGGCGTGCCGGACAATCCCGGTGCGTGGCTGATGACCACCGCGAAGCATCGCGCGATCGACCGGCTGCGCCGCAGCAAGCTGCTCGAACGCAAGCACGAGCAACTCATGCACGAGCTGGAACACGAGCGGGAATATGCAAGGTCCGCGGACGAGGCGGCGCTGGACGACCCGTTCGGCGACGACCTGCTGCGGCTGATCTTCACCGCCTGCCATCCGCTGCTGTCCATGGAGGCGCGCGTGGCGCTGACCCTGCGCCTGCTCGGCGGCCTGACCACGGAGGAAATCGCGCGCGCCTTCCTGGTGCCCGAGCCGACCATCGCGCAGCGCATCGTTCGCGCCAAGCGCAGCCTCGCCAAGGCCGCGGTGGCGTACGAGGTGCCTCGTGGCGACGAGATTGCCGCACGCCTTTCGTCGGTGCTCGGGGTGGTCTACCTGATCTTCAACGAGGGCTACTCGGCCACCGCCGGCGACGACTGGATGCGCCCGGCCCTGTGCGAGGACGCCCTGCGCCTGGGCCGGGTGCTGGCCGGCCTGATGCCGCGCGAGCCCGAGGTGCATGGCCTGGTGGCGCTGATGGAGCTGCAGGCCTCGCGTTCGCGTGCGCGGGTGGACGCGCGCGGCGAGCCGATCCTGCTGCTGGAGCAGGATCGGGCGTTGTGGGACCGGCTGCTGATCCGCCGCGGTCTGGCTGCACTGAAACGGGCCCGGGAGCTGGGTGGTGCGCTGGGTCCGTATGCGCTGCAGGCGGCGATTGCCGCCTGCCACGCGCGTGCGTTGACCAGCGAGGAAACCGATTGGCCGGGCATCGCGGCACTGTATGCGACCCTGGCCCGGGTGGCGCCGTCGCCGATCGTCGAACTCAACCGCGCAGTAGCCGTGGGCATGGCCGGCGGCGCGGCAGCGGGCCTCGAACTGGCCGATGCCCTGCTCGACGAGCCGAGCCTGCAGAGATACCACCTGTTGCCCGCGGTGCGGGGCGATCTGCTGGCCCGACTGGGCCGTATCGACGAGGCACGCCGGGAGTTCGAACGGGCGGCCGGGTTGGCCATGAACCGGCGCGAGCGCGAGCTGATGCGCAAGCGCGCCCGGGCATGTGGGGAGAGCGCGCCGCCCGAGTGAGCGGTGCCGGTCCGGGGGCATGTGCGTGACAACACGATGCGTGATGGATTAATGCGGGCTCCCGTGATGAAGTATGGCGACGGTCGACGATCGTTTGTTCGTTCTCGGGGGAACTCGCAGGCGGATGGATAGCCAGGAACAGGCACGCGGTGAACTTCGCGAGCGCTTCTATCGAAGCGTGGCGGAAACCCTCGCGCTGTTGCATGCAACGCCGGATCGCGACCGCCGCCTGGTCATGGCCACGATCGCGGGCATTCTGGCCTCGACCATGGATCTTCCGCTGGTCTGGGTCGGGCGGCGCGAACCGGGACGCAGCGCCGTCGAGGTGTTGGCGGCGGCAGGCCCCGCCGCGGACTATGCGGCCGCACTGCGCCTCAGCGCGGATGAGTCCGAACCCGGCGGGCGCGGGCCGGTGGCGATGGTCTTGCGCCAGGAGCAGGCCCGGCTGACTTCGGTGGACGCGCCGGAGTTCACGCCATGGCATGACGCCGCGCGGCGGCACGGTTTCGGCTCCTGCATCGTGGCCGCATCGAGGACGCGCGACGATGGCCAACTGGTGCTGGCCGCCTACTCCCGCGACGACGGCCCCAGCCTGAGCGGAGAGTTGCTCGATTGGGCACAGCGGCTGGTCGACGAGCTGAGCCGGTTCTGGGACCACCAGCTGCTGCTGGAGCGCAGCATGCGGATGAGTCGCTACCGCGACGCACAGCGCACGATCCAGCGGGCCCTGCTCGAACAGCCCGACCCGGAGTCGGTCTATCGCACGCTGGCCCAGGCGCTGGCCGACATTGCCGGCGCTGCCGCGGTCGAGGTGTTCGCCACCGATGGTACCGACCACATGCTGCGGCGGGTGGCCCTGGTCGGCCCGATCGCGGACATCCTGCGCGGCCTGCCGTTACCGCCGCGGTACGACGACGGCCCGACCGTGCTTACGCCGACACAGGCCTTCATGCAGGGTGCGCCGGTCATCCGGCGCCACCCGCGCAGCATGCGACGGACCGACAAGGCATTCCGCAAGGAACTGCTCGAACATGCCGGCGCGGTGGGATGCTGGCCGCTGTTCGCGTCCTCTGTCGGGGAGATCGGCGCGGCGCGGGTGCCGACCGGCGTATTCGTCGTGGTAACCGTCGAACCGGATGCCTTCGACGACGAGATGTGCCGCCTGCTGGACGAGATCGCCGACGCGACCGGCCTGGCGCTGCGCCATCACGCGCAGCGGCACGCCCTGTTGCAGGAGCAGGAGCGGCAGACCTACCTGGCCCTGCACGACGATCTCACCGGCCTGCCCAACCGCCGCGCACTGGATCGGCACCTCGAGACCGTGCTGGCCCGCGCCAGGCGGCGCGGGCAACTGGCGGCGGTGGGGCTGCTCGATCTGGACGACCTGAAGCCGATCAACGACCGTCACGGCCATGCCGTGGGCGACCGCCTGCTGGTCGAGATGGCGGCCCGGTTCCGACAGATGCTCCGCGCCGGCGACTACGTGGCCCGGCTGGGGGGCGACGAGTTCGTGCTGGTATTCGAGGATATCGGCTCCGAGGCGGACGTCGACGGGTTGCTGGAGCGCATCGGTGAAGTCCTGCGGCTTCCGTTGGTGATCGACGGCACGGCCATGTCCGTGGGCGCCAGCCTGGGCATCGCGATGTATTCCGGCGAAGTCCAGGCCACCGGCGAGCAGCTGCTGCGCCGCGCCGACCAGGCGATGTACCAGGTGAAATCGCGCAAGCGGTACCGCTCGCACTGGTGGTCGCTGGTTTCGCCCCATGGCGTGACGGACCAGGCCGACGAGCTGGACGCCGCCACCTCGCCTTACGGTGAACAAGCCGCCATGCTGCTGGGTGCCTGCAGCAAGGCGTGGGAGCCGCGATTGCCCGGCATCGTGGAAAGCTTTCGCGCGGGACTGCGTTCGCATGACGGCATTGCCCGGCTGCTGAACCTGCTCCCGGCCGCGGATGCGAAAGCATTCGAGGAGCATCAGCTGCAGCATCTGCGGGCCCTGCTGCGGGCGGATCTCGACATGGCCGGCCACCACGCCCGGGCGACCCGAACCGGCCTGTTCCATGCGGCCTGCGGACTCGAGGAAGTCTGGCTGCTGGAAGCGATCGAGCAGTTGCGCGACATTCTGGCGACCACGCTGGCCGGCGTCGGCCAGACCGACCGCCGGGCGCTGGCGATCCTGTTGCAGCGACTGGGCATGGAGCGGCAATGGCAACTGGAAAGCATGCGCGAACTGCAGCGCCGCCGGGTAGCCTTGCTGGCCAGGGTCAACGCTCTGGCGTGGTCGGCCGAAGGCTATCTGGAACTGATCCAGGGCGTGGCCGACATCCTGATAGCGCACGAGGAAATCATCGCCTGTTCGGCGGGGCGCCCGGACGCGTCGGGCCAGCTGACCTACGAGGCGGTGGCGGGAACCGCCTTTGCCGAATACCTGCATGCGCTGGTCAGCGGCAAGGCGGCGCCGATCCGGGTCGATGCGGGTCAGTCGGAGGGGCGGGGCCCCAGTGGGCGCGCCTGGCGCACGGCGAGGATCCAGCGTTGCGCCCACTACGGCAGCGACCCGTCGATGACGAACTGGCGCGACATCGCGCTGAGTCTCGGGGTGGTTTCCAACGTTGCCATTCCGCTGTGTCCGTCACCGCTGAAACCGGCGGTCGTGCTGACCGTGTACAGCCCGTACGCCGGCGGCTTTCACAGCGAGGACCAGCGGGCTTTCCTCGAGCAGATCAAGACCGTGCTGGACCTCGCCCTGGCGCGCCTGGCGCCACCGCGCCAGGGCACCGAACTGCTGCCGTTCTTCGTGCGTGAGCGCTGGCGCGCAACGGTCGCGACCGATGCGCTGCAGATGCATTACCAGCCGCTGGTCAGGCTCGCCGATGGCCGGGTCACCGAGGTCGAGGCGCTGGCGCGGTTGCGCGACGATGACGGCGACCTGCTGGCGCCGGCCAGGTTTCTTCCCGCGCTGGGCGCGGACGATCTGCTCGTGCTGTTCCGCCAGGGGCTGGCCCAGGCCGCCGCCTGTCGCGAATTGCTGTTGCAAGCGGGCCATGCGCTGGATATCTCGGTGAATGCGCCCGCGGCCGCGCTGGAGGACCCGCGCTATGCCGAGGTGGCGGCGGCGGTCATCGCCAGCAGCGGCTGTGCGGCGCAGGCGCTGTTGTTCGAGATACTCGAGTCGCCGATCGGCACTGAGCATGCTGCCGTGCCGCAAGGCTCGGGCATGCAGTCGCTCAAGACCCTGGGCGTGCGCCTGGTCGAAGACGACCTCGGCGCCGGCTACAGCTCGCTCATCCGCCTGCGCCAGTGGCCGTTCGACCGAATCAAGATCGATCAGGCGATCGTCAGCCAGGTCCGGCAGGATCCGTTGGGTACCTTGCGTTTCATCCGTCAGCTGATCCGGATCGGGCACGACCTGCGGCTCGAAGTGGTCGTCGAGGGGCTGGAGTCGCTCGACCTGATCGAGGCCGCAACGATCCTTGGCGCGGATTTCGGCCAGGGCTATGCACTGGCGCGGCCGATGCCCGCCGATGCCTTGCCCGACTGGTTGACGTGGTACCGAGGCGGGCAAGGTTCCGCATGGCCGCGAACCGGGTTGGGCGCACTCGCCGGCGAGTTGCGCTGGGAGGAACAGTTCATTGCCTTGCCGGCCGAACCGGCGTTCTGGGCTCGGCATGCGCAGGTAAGCTGCGGCCCGGGCGAGTACCTGCAGGACCTGGAACTTGCCGTGCTGAATGCCAGTCACGCGGCCATGCACAGGGCGGCCCTGGCCGGCCCCTCTGACCCTGGCTACCGGCATGAGCGCGAAGCCTTCCTCGCGCTGCTGGTCGAGCACGTGCTGGACAATTTTCGCTCCTGAGCCTGCGTGCGCACGGCCGGAACGGACAGAGCCCTGGCGGCGTGGGGCCCTTGCCCGTCGAATTCGGTGGTGTGCGGTACAAGGATCGAACTTGTGACACCTGCCGTGTGAAGGCAGTGCTCTACCGTTGAGCTAACCGCCGCCCAGGCCGGCACCGCTGGCCAGTGGTTCGCGGACCGGCGCGCCGACCAGTTCCGGCTGCAGGCAGCGGATGTTCGATTGCAGCCCACGAGCGTGCCTTGTTGCTCGAACGTGCGCATTCCTGCGGCTGATTCGCGAGCCGGGCCGGCAGGCCGCGACGATCACTGATCCGTTGCAGCAGTCGGCGGTCAGCGTCCGTCGTGGCCCACGACGTATTCACCGTGCACGCTCGGCTCAATTGCCCTGCACTTGATCGGGGGCGCGGCGGACGCAGCCGTTGACCGCGTGGATGGTGGGCATTGTCGAAGAGAACATAAGCAACGCGTTGCTGGTGTTCTCACACCTGGACTCGGTGTGCTCCTCGCCGCGCTCGAGCTCATCCAGCACGACCTTGTTGCGCCTCAAGGTGAGGCCCTTTATCTGCGTGCGCGGCTCTGGCCGTGTGGCGGTATGGGTTGCGCCCGGAGTGGTTGCTTAGGGGTTTCTCCCGATGCGTTTGTGACGGTGTCTACCGCAGCATGGGCTATCCGGCTGCAGGCTTGCGTAACGCGCCAATGCGGTCAACGGACGCTCGTACTACGTGAACCTGGACATGGATTTCTGGTCCTCGGTCATGCACGCGTCGACGCCGTCGCGGAAGTGACGGCGTTGTGTCATATAGGTCGCTGTCGCCATAGCGTGGAACGGAGTAGTGAACGATGAAATCTTGGCCTGCCTGGTTGTTGCTTTTCGCTGCTGCCAACGCGATGGCGTCGAACGCCGCGATCGAGCAACGCCCGCGCGCGCGCGACGTCGGCGTGGTCATCGGCACGATGGCGCCAGGACCGCGAAACGCGATCACGGATGTCGACGGTGTCGCCGTCGGCCATGCCACCCTGATCGAGGGCACCCGCCTGCACACCGGCGTGACGGCGATCCTGCCGCACGCCGGCAACCTGTATCGCCAGCGCGTGCCTGCCGCGATCGTGGTCGGCAACGGCTTCGGCAAGCTGGCCGGCATCACCCAGGTGCAGGAACTCGGTGAAATCGAGACGCCGATCCTGCTGACCGGCACGTTGAGCACCTGGAAGGTCGCCGACGCCACCGTGGATTGGCTGTTGCGCCAGCCGGGCATGGAGAACGTGCGCTCGATCAACCCGGTGATCGGCGAAACCAACGACGGCTACCTCAGCGACATTCGCGCGCGCCCGCTGACGCCGGCGCTGGTCAAACAAGCCTTGACCCGGCTTTCGCACGGTGACGTGCAAGAGGGCGACGTCGGCGCGGGCGCTGGCACGGTTACGTTCGGCTGGAAGGGCGGCATCGGCACCAGTTCGCGCAAGCTCGGCGTCGAAGACGGCGGCTACACCGTAGGCGTGCTGGTGCAGAGCAACTTCGGCGGGCAGCTGACCATCGCCGGGGTGCCGGTGTGGAAGCACCTGCCCGATCCCGCTGCCTACGCGCACAGCCTGAAGACACCGCCGCCGAGTACCGGCGACGGCAGCATCATGATGGTGGTGGCCACCGACGCGCCGCTGGATGCGGCCAACCTGCAGCGGCTGGCGCGGCGTGCGCTGGTCGGGCTGGCGCGCACCGGCTCGGACATGTCGAATGGTTCGGGCGATTACGTGATCGCTTTTTCCACCGCGAAGGAAAACCTGCGCAACCCGGACGCGGCGGTGCAGCCGGCACGCAGCGTCGCCGGCGAAGCGATGTCGCCGCTATTCCAGGCCACCGCCGAGGCGACCGAGGAAGCCATCGTCAACTCGCTGTTCCGCGCGCACACCGTGCACGGCCACCGTGGCACCGCCGCGGCGCTGCCGCTGCCGCCGGTGCTGGATGCGCTGAAGCGGGCAGGGGCGTTGCAGGCGGCACGACCCGAGGCGCGCTGAACCAGGGCGGCGCCGGGAAAGCATTTTAGGGGAGAGGAAACGTCGTGCATGAAACCGTCTCGTCGGCACTGCGGCCTCCGGCTCGCATCCGTTTCATGGCGACGGCGGTGCTGGCGTTGCTGTTGGCGCTGGTGCCCGATGCCAGCGCTTTCGCCACCGATGCGGTGCGCCCCCGTGCCGACGGCCTGCAGCGCGAACTGGATCGCCTGGCATCGTCGCTGGACGGTTCGGTGGGCGTGTATGCGCTGGACTTGCGCAGCGGTCGCAGTGCAAGTGTGAACCAGGACGCAGGCTTTCCGATGGCCAGCACGGTCAAGCTGCCGGTGGCCGTGCACATCCTGCGGCTGGTCGACGAGGGCCGGCTGGACCTGCACCAGCAAGTATTACTGAAGGAAGGCGACATCTACCCGGAAATGGGCGGCCCGCTGGATACCCATCTCACGCCCGGTTCGGCCATCACCGTGCGCGACCTGTTGCACATGATGCTGACGGTGAGCGACAACAATGCCACCGACATCCTGATCCGTCTGGGTGGCGGCGTGCAGGCAGTGGACGCGCGCATGCGCGCGCTGGGCATTCGCGGCATCCGCGTGGATCGCTACATCTGGGAAATGCTGGCGCACTTCTACGGCGATCTGGAGGCGTCCGCCCGGCATCCGCTGGGGCTGGCGGACTATGCCCGCCTCGCGTCCACGAAGCAGAGCGAGGCGGACTACCGGCGCTACAAGGGCATCTACAACGACGATCACCGCGACACCAGCACGCCGGCGGGCATGGCATCGCTGCTGGCGCTGGTATGGGAAGGCAAGGCGCTCAGGCCGGAAACGACCGCCGTGCTCAAGTCGATCCTGCGCGCCTGCCGTACCGGTCAGTCGCGGCTCAAAGGCATGCTGCCGGAGGGTACGCCGGTGGCGCACAAGACCGGTTCGGTGGACGACGTAGCCAACGACGTCGGCGTGATCGCGCTGCCCGACGGCCGGGGAGAGGTCGTGCTGGCGGTGTTCGTGGTCTCCGGACAGGACGGGGCCGCCAAGGACAAGACGATCGCGCAGTTGGCGCGCGCCGTGCACGACTATTTTCTGTTCGTGCCCGCTCATTGAGCGGCGCAGGCGCGTATCAGCTCAGCAATCGCGCCAGTTGCGTGCGGTTGTCGACGTCGAGCTTGCGGAAGATCGAGCTGATCTGGCTTTCCACCGTCTTGCGCGAACGGCACAGCTTCTGTGCGATGGCATCGTTGCGCATGCCGGCGGCGACCAGGGTGGCGACCTTGCGTTCGCTCGGCGACAATTTTTTCAGCCATGGCGACTCGCTGGCGTCGAGCGTCGCCTGCGTCGCGGCTTCCGGGGCGAGGATCAGCAGGTAGTACACCCGCCCGGATGAGGCATGCATCGCCGGGCTGATTTCCAGGTGCAGCCGCGGCACCGCGCCGCGCGGATGTTCGACGTGGCAACTCAGCTTGTTTTCGAGTCCGCCAGGCAGGCCTTGCATCTGCGCACGCAACGGCGCTTCGATGGCGCGCGGCAGATGCGCTTCGCTTTCCAGCTCGTCGCGCCAGTGCTGGCAAATCCGCCTGGCTTCCTGCGACATATACGACGGCGCCAGGTTTTCGTCGACGAACACGGTGGCGATGGGCAGCCCGTGGAGCAGGGCCTCGAACGTTTGATTCCGCGCGCGATCGAGCTCCAGCGTGCGGATGCGTTGCAGGCTGGCGTCGAGCAGCGTGTACAAATCCATCAGGAATGTCAGTTCGCGCTCGGACAGCGCGGTGTGGCGGGCCAGAATGCGGATGCTCAGCACGGCTTCGAGCCGCGCGTCGTCCCAGAACGCGAGGTGGATGAACTCGCGCCAGCCGGGCGTCGGGTTCTGCGCCTTCAGGCGCTCGGCGGCTTGCGCGTCCTGAGAGGCGATCTGCGAGAACGTGTACCACGGAATCTGCGGGTTCGCGTCAAGATACGGCGCGGCCACGTCGAGGCTGGTCACCAATTGCGCGCTGCTGTCCTGGGACTCGGCCAGATGGTGCCAGCCCCGTTGCGGCCGGAAACCGTCGATGTCGAACATCAGGCTGCAGGAGTGGCAAGGCAGCGCCTTGCTGATCAGGGTCGAGCAGGATCGCCACAGCGCATCCATGTCCAGCGCCTTGACCAATGCTGCCCGGTCGCTCGCCATGACGTCGGTCGCGGGAACCTGGAGGGTATCGATCATCGACATGACCGCTTTGTAACATTGGCCCTACAGGGCAGCAAGGGAGCACCAGACGCGATGCCGGCAACAGCGGAATCCGGGTTTCTTCTGATTCGCCGCGGTGCTGGGCATGCTGCAATAGCGCAAGCACGACAACGGAGAAACGTTCGTGAGTCAGTCGGTCAACACGGTCACCCTGCGCAAACCCTATTTGCTGTTCCTCGGTGAGGAAACCAACCCGCTGAAAGCCAAGACCGCGTTCGGCCTGCGCGACTGGGTGCCGGAAAGCTGCGTCGGTCAGATGCATATGCCGGGTGGCCATGTCGATCTCGGTTTGCCGCAACTTGACCCGTCAACCGCCGCAGCCGCCGGCGCACGCTCGTTGCTGATCGGCGTCACGCCGGTGGGCGGGCGGATTCCGTCACATTGGACACAAACACTGTTGGCCGCAGTGCAGGCCGGGCTGGACATCGTCAGCGGCCTGCATACGCCGCTGGAATCGGTGCCGGGGCTGCGGCAGGCGGCGGAACAGGCCGGCGTGGCGCTGATTGACGTGCGCCGGCCGCCGGCGAATTTGCCGCGCGCCACCGGCAAGCGTCGCCGTGGCAAGCGCGCGGCGATGGTCGGTACCGATTGCGCGCTGGGCAAGAAATACACGGCGCTGGCGCTGGCCAAAGCAATGCAGGCGCGGGGCATCGACGCCGATTTCCGCGCCACCGGCCAGACCGGCATCATGATTGCGGGTTCGGGCATTGCGATCGACGCGGTGATTGCCGACTTCATTGCCGGCGCCGCCGAATGCATTTCGCCGGAGGCGGCACCCGACCATTGGGATCTGATCGAAGGGCAGGGCTCGATCTACCACCCGGCGTATGCCGGCGTGACCCTGGGCCTGTTGCACGGCTCGCAGCCGGATGCGCTGATCCTGTGCCATGACCCGTCACGCACGCATCTGGTCAGCTGGCCGGACTTTCCGCTGCCGAGCCTGCAGGAAGCCCGGCAGCTCTACGTGCACATCGCGCGCCTGACCAATCCCGATGTACGCGTGGCGGCCGTCAGCCTGAATACCTCGGCGTTGGACGATACGGCGGCCCACGAGGCGCTGGCTCGGGCCGAACGCGAACTCGGCGTGCCGGCGTTCGATCCGATGCGCACACCGCTCGATCGCGCCGTCGCTTCGTTGCTGGGTTGAGGCGGCGATCATGGCGCGGAAACTGCTGGCCCGGGCGCATGCGTGGAAGCTGAAAGAGCCGTTCGCGATATCGCGCGGCGTGCGCAGCGAGGCACATGTGGTGATCGTCGAGTTGCACGAGAACGGCGCGGTCGGCCGCGGCGAAGCCTGCGGCGTGCCTTATCACGGAGAAACCTCGCAGACGATGCTGGTGCAGATCGAACAGGTGCGCTCCAGCATCGAGGCCGGCTGCGACCGTCGCGAGCTGCTTGAGGTGCTGCCGGCGGGCGGCGCGCGCCATGCCGTGGATGCGGCGCTTTGGGATCTGGAAGCGAAACGGACCGGTGTGCCGGTATGGCAGCGCGCCGCCGCACCACGCTGGGAGCCCGTCGAAAGTGCTATCACCGTTTCCATCCGCGACCTGGATGCCTACGAAGCGGCAGCGCGTGAACGCGCCGGGTTTGCGTGGCTGAAGGTCAAGGTCGGGCGCGGTTCGCCGTATGCCGCCATCGCCGCGGTGCGCCGCGGTGCACCGCACGCGCGGTTGATCGTCGATGCGAACCAGGCGTGGACGATCGAGGAGCTGCGCGAGTACACGCAGCAACTTCATCCCCTGCGTGTGGATCTGCTCGAGCAGCCGTTGGCTGCCGGCGCCGATGCCGGCTTGACGGGCTATGCGAGTCCGATTCCTTTGTGCGCCGACGAATCGCTATCCACGCAAAGCGACTTGCCTGGCCTGGTCGGTCGCTACCAGTTCATCAACATCAAGCTGGACAAGGTCGGCGGCCTGACGGCCGGGCTGGAACTGGCCTGTGCGGCGCGTGCGGCCGGCTTCCGCCTCATGGTGGGTTGCATGCTCGGTGGTTCGGTCTCGGTGGCGCCGGGCATGGTGCTGGCCCAGCAATGCGACGTCTGCGATCTCGACGGCCCATGGCTGCAGGCCGAGGACTGGCCGCACGGCATCGTCTACCGGGGCGGGCGCATGGCTCTGCCCGAGCCGGCACTGTGGGGATGACAGCGCCTGTTGGCCACGCTGACTAGCTTTCGCGCCTTCGACACGAGAGAAATCATCGCCATGCATAAAGCACCTTCCTCGAGGAAGTCTGGCTTGCCGCTGCACCTGAAGGTGGCGCTCGGTTTCGCCTTCGGCATGGGATTCGGCCTGATCGTGCATTTCCTCGCGCCTGGTGCGGACTGGGTGCAGACGGTCATCCACTATGCCGCGCGACCATTCGGCACGATCTTCCTCAACCTGCTTTTCATGATGGTGGTGCCGCTGATCTTCTCGGCACTGGTGCTTGGCGTGGCCGAACTCGGCGACGTTGCCACCCTCGGCAGGCTCGGGGGGCGTACCCTGGTCTACACCGCCGCCGTCACCGGTATCGCGGTGATGATTGGCCTGGTGATGACCAACCTGTTCCAGCCTGGCACGCACATGGATCCGGCACTGGTGCAGCAGGCGCTGAACAGCAACGCGGGCAACGCTGAGGCCATCGTCGAGAAAGGCCGGACGCTCAACATCGTCGATATGCTCGTCGACATCGTTCCCCACAATATCGTCGGTGCAATGGGTGACGACAGCAAGAAGCTCGGCATCGTGTTCTTTGCGTTGATGTTCGGCATTGGCCTGGTGATGAAGCCCACGCCGGGCACCCTGGCGCTCAAGAGTGCCCTGCAAGGCGTGTTCGAGGTCAGCATGCACTTGATCGGCCTGTTCGTGAAGCTGGTGCCCTACGCCGTGGCCTGCTTCATGTTCATCCTGTGCGCACAGATGGGCTGGGGCGTGCTGGTTGGCCTGGGCTGGTACGTGGTCACCGTGGTGCTGGCGCTGGCGATCCATGCTTTCGTGGTGTTGCCGTTGTGGGTGAAATTCATGGGCGGCATGAGGCCGCGGGAATTCTTTCGCGGCGGCCAGGAAGCCTTGATGACCGCGTTCGCCACCGCTTCGTCGGCGGCGGCGTTGCCGGTGACGCTGCGTGTGGCCGAGGATAATCTGAAGCTGCCGCGCAAGGTGTCGCGCTTCGTGCTCACGGTCGGTGCCTCGGCCAATCACCACGGCTCGGCGTTGTTCGAAGGTGTCACCGTGCTGTTCCTGGCGCAGGTTTACGATATGCACCTGCCGCTGGGCGAACAGGTCCTGGTGCTGGTCCTGTGCATTCTCGGCGGCATCGGTACCGCGAGCATTCCATCCGGTTCGCTGCCGGTGGTGGCGATGATCTGCGGCATCGTCGGCATCAAGCCGGAAGGAATCGGCATCATCCTCGGCGTCAACGCCCTGCTTGATATGTGCCGCACCTCACTCAATGTCGGCGGCGATCTGGCCATGGCGGTGGTGGTTTCCAGGCAAGGCGGCGGACAGGATGCGGAAAATGAAACGCTGGGCGATGCCGTAGGCTGAGCCGCGGAGTTGCGCGGCTGCGAGGCGAGTTGCCTCTGCGTTGGCCATGTTGTTGTGGCCAGCCCGCAACGCCATCGGTCTCTTCTCCATCGAAGCGGTGCCGTCCATGTTGGCCATGCCGATGGACACCGCCTCGGATGTCGCGTACCAGCGGACTATGGCTGCCGAAGTCTGTTCAACGACAGCTGCACGCTCTTGTTGTCCGGAGCCAGTGCAAGCGCCTTCTCAAGGCTGATGATGGCCTGGTCGCGCTTGCCGGCCTGCGCATAGGCTTTGCCCAGGCTGGTCCAGGCATCCGCTGATCCGGCATGCAATTCGCTGTTCTTCGCCAGCACGGCGATGGCGTCGTCGTAGCGCTTCTGATCGAGCAGCAGCGCACCGGTCGAGTCCAGGCTCATTTCGGAAATGGCCCCTGCGGTCAATTTGGCGGCGTGCAAATTCAGCGCTTCCGCACCGTGACGCAGGGCATCGAACATGAAATGCATGCCGGGCGAGTCGTAGCTGTCGTAACCCAGCCAGGGCAGTGCCGGTTGGCTGGCGCCGATGGCATCGCGAATCAGCACGGGCGCGATCGCCAAGCCATTCTGGCTGTTGCTGAAATAGACCACGGCATTACGCCGCTTCAGGTCGACCGAGACAAAGGCTTTGTAGAAGTCGTTGTCGCCCCAGTGCCAGAGATAGGTGCCAGAAGGCAGCACCTCGACGCCCCAGCCCAGACCCCAGAAGAGGGTCTTCGACAGCTCTTTCGGGGCGTGCCGAGTGCAATAGGTGCAGCTGGGATCCACGGCGACCTGAGCCGTTTCCATCGCCCGCAAGGTCGCCGGTTTCAAGCCGTGGCCGTTGAGGATCGCCTGCACGAAGAGCGCGTAGTCGTACGCTGTCGTCTGCAGACTGTAGGCCGCGTTGCCGGCGCTGAGGTAAGGAGGGTGCGCCACTCCTGCGGCATCGTAGCCGTTGGCAACGTTGGGGCCGAGCTGGGAAACGAAGGTCGAATGCTGCATGCCGAGCGGAGCAAATACCCGCTGCGCCATGATCTCGCTCAGTGGCTTGTGCTCCAGGTGCTCGACCGTTTTCTGCAGATAGGCGTAACCCTCCCCGGAATAACTGAAACGCTCACCTGGCGTGAAATGGATCTCGAGCGGGCCGCCGTCCGGTCGCCAGTCCGGGAACCCTGCGCGATGGCTCAGGGCCATGCGTGCCGTGATCTTCGCCTGCCTTGGATCGTCGGTGATTCGCTCGGGCCAGTACTGGACCAGGGGGGTATCGAGATCGAGCTTGCCTTCATCGACCAGCTGCAGCACGGCATAGGCGAAGATGGGCTTGCTGAGGGAGGCTGCGCTGAATTGGGTATGCTCGGTCACC
>Ga0070681_10003834_pt1 | contig 14135 bp, 29 predicted proteins | sample KBSC83BmetaG_FD_65650 | JGI IMG/M metagenome (GOLD analysis project Ga0070681, IMG submission 65650) | Corn rhizosphere microbial communities from Kellogg Biological Station, Michigan, USA - KBS C8-3B metaG | ecosystem: Host-associated > Plants > Roots > Rhizosphere | place: USA: Michigan... | reverse complement strand
GTAGCCAGTCGACCTCGCCTTGGATCTCGGCGTAGTCGAGGTCGTCGTCCGTCCAGATCAACGGCCGGTCCGGTTCGGCGTCGCTGAGCCGCTTCGCCGTGACGGACTTCCACCATACGTACCTGTTCTCGGGGTCCAGATGGTCCGCTGAGCCCTCAACGACGCAGTCGAGGGGTAGCCCGAGGCCGGGCGCAATCTTGCTGGCAGCGTCATCGCACCACGTTGTCAGCCAGCGGATCTCTACCGCGCCGGTCTCGTGCAGTTGTCGCATACGGGCGACGATCTCGGTGGGCCATGTGATCTGGAAGCCGTTGATGCGTCGGCGCTCGTAGCCGGGCGGCACGGTGCCGCAGACCGCGTTAATCACACCGTCTACGTCGAGCAGCCAGAGTGGTGGCTTGTTGTCCATCACGACTTGCGCATCCTTAGTTGCGAGTTGCGCAACTGTCGAGGGTGGACGCTCTGTCTCAGCCATCGGCCTGCTGCCTCTCCAGGATCTTGGCGACTGCCCTGTGCGTCAGCCCGGCCGCGCGGGCGATCTCCCGTAGGCCGGCGCCTTCGGCGTGCGCCTGGACGATGAGCGCATCGCGGCGCTGCCGGAAGGCGTCGACCTGCTTGGCGGCGCGGGACAGCTCGCGGGCGGTCTCGGGCGTGATCGGCACGCCCGCAAGCGTCTCAGTCACGCGGGCACTTCCTCTCGACCACGGCCACTCCTGCCACAACGGCCGTCACGCAACCGCAGGGGTGCTCAGTGCGGTGGGTGTAGTCACCACGATCGGGCAGACGGCGTGCCTCAGTCACGGCTGCCTCGCCAGCGGTCATAGCCACGCAGGGCGGCGCGCAGCGATTCGATCGTCTGCGCGGGATCGGCTAGTGCCTCGTCACTCTCGATCGCGCTGCGGAGGTAGCCGAATGTGTACGAGAGAGCGCTCTGCCACTCTTTCGTCCCGTGGCAGAAGGCGACGAGGTTGTCCACCATTCGCTGCTCGCGGTCCATCAGCGGGCCTCGACCTGAGCGTGAGCAGCATTCCAAGAAGCGTCAGCCTCGGCGTCGGACAGGCTGTCATCGGCTGTCCAGTCGCAGGCGTCGCAGTAGTCGGTGCCGTCGCCGTCCATGCGGCGGATGTGCGGCGCCTCGACCGCATATGGGTTGTGCGCGCTGTCGCAGTCGACGCCGAGCTGCCGGCGGTCCCACTCGCGGCCCTTGCCGCACGTCGCCATGTGACCGGACCAGATGACCTCGCCGCCGACGATGACCTGCCGGTAGACGAAGCAGCGCCGGTCACAGAACTTGCAGTACGCCCCGGCCATCAGTACGCCACCGTGTTGCTGTTGCGGCGCTCGCCGTTGGCTATCTCTAACGTGCCGCCGACCGCCGCCTCCGCGTGGAGGTGCACGACCGTCAGTGGGTCGCGGTACTCGCTGTCGAATAGCTGGATGGCGTGGTGCGGGTTGTCAGCCTCGACGGTGAGCCGCGCGGTGACGGTGTACCGCTTTGGCTCGTCCGGCAGGTCGATCACGCACTTGCCGTCCTGGCGGTAGTCCGCGTGCTGCTCGGTCGGGTAGCCGCACTCCTCGTGAATGGTCATGTCCCCTCCTGGGTTGGATACTTAGTCGCCATCCTAGTGGCGACCTAGTATCCACGTCAAGTGGTTCAGAGTGCGACCTCAGATTCGGTCATCGCGGCCTCTTTGTGATCTGCCAGCCTGCGTCCCACAGCGCGTCAGCGACGACGGTGGCGTCCTGGTGGTACCCGGCACCGAAGTAGCCGGCGGTGCACAGTACGGCCGGCCATTGATGGGGTTTGCCGGTCTGGCAGTGCATGTTGGCGTGGGCTTTGCGGTGAAGCGCGTCCGCGATGACTTCAAGCGGTGAGGACCACGCGGCCGAAGTGTCATTGGTCACGGTGGCACCCACATTCGCATCGGGGCCACGCACAGTCGTCGTGACGATTGCCGTAGCACTCGTGGCTGACATAGACCGGCTGCGCGGACGCGATCCGCACGGCCACAGACTGGATCGTCGGGACGTAGCGATGCCCGTCCCAATGCCCCCAGCCCTCACGGCACGGCGGGCACACTGCGTGTGTCGGGCATAGCTCAGGAGCGGCAGAACCTAACGGTCGCTCAGGCGTCGTCACGGTCGCCTCCTTCGGGTATCTCGGCGGCCTTGCCGCACCGCAGACAGAACACGCCGACGCGGCCAAGAAGGTCTTGGTACTTGTGTCCGAACAGCCATCCGGCGAGGCCCGCGCAGCGATCCCGACGAGCGGCACTCTCAGTGCTCATGTTGATCTTCCTTCGGGGTCGCTTTGGCGCGGCATACGGCGTGGGCGTTGAGCCAGGTCGCGTGTTTCAGGGCAGCACCTACGGCACCGGCAGCGCCGCGTTCGGTGACGCTGAACCGCGCTCCGCAGGGGCAGGTGTCCTCAATCGTTGCCACGGCGCGCCCCGCGTGCGGCAGAGGAAAGCGTGCCGGGGTCTAACGAATCAGGCACTTTCGGCCTCCTCGACGGCGCGGATGGTGGCGCACGGCCAGATCGGGTAGGCCGGGTCGCCGTCCTCGGTTGTCTGCCGACACTCGATGCACGCGAGCACCTGGTGCTCCTCGTTCTCGGGGTCGCAGTTGTCCCAGGTCGAGCCAATCCGGCAGATGTGCTCGTGGCCGATCTTAGCGAGGTCGTCGGGATGCACGATCACGGTGTGGTCGTGTCGGACGCCGTTGATCTCGTACCACGGCTTGTGCAGGTCGCGAAGCCGCTCAACGAGCGTGGCGGCAGAGCCCTCGGGGTCAACGGGTGCCATAGGTCGGCCTCTCAGGCTTATGGTGAGGGTTGTTGCAGGGCAACGGGCGCAGGCAGAGAACGTGGCTCTCGGGCGTCGGCCCGTTCACGAACGTGCCGTAGGTGACCTCGACCTCGCGCAGACATACCTCGTCCGGCTCGACCGGCGACAACGCCTCGGGGGTCATGCTCACGACGCTGCCGACCGAGTACGGGTAGCACCCGGTCAAGCGCACGCGGACCTCTTTGCCGCCCGACAGGTGCGAGATGACGACGCCTTCCAGGGTCACTCGGTCGCCAACCTTTGGAGCGGCAGAGCCCGACACCTCGGTCATGACGCCACGGCCTTCCGGGGATGGGTGCAGATGCGGACCACTTGGCGGCGGTCAACGTCGAGCGCGTGCCGCTCGCAGGCTCCGCTGATCGGGGTAGTACCGCCGTCACGCGAAGTCGGCTTCCACTCGATCAGGTAGGCCGGGTCCTCGTCGTCGCAGGCGTTCCCCGTGGTGTCAAGGATGCGGTCGCAGTACGGCGCATCCCACTCGCCCTTATCGCCTCGATAGAACGGCGGGTCGGGAAGCCGCTTGAACGCGGCAGAGTCAGTCATGATCGTTTCGCCTCCGCTGCCTTGCCGCACCGCAGACAGAACACGCCGACGCGGCCAAGAAGGTCTTGGTACTTGTGTCCGAACAGCCATCCGGCGAGGCCCGCGCAGCGATCCCGACGAGCGGCAGAGTCAGACACGGACGGCCCCCTCTAGGTAGTAGCGGCGGTCCTCGGGTGAGAACGTCTCGTTAAACGCGACCACTAGAGCGTTCGCCAGGGTCACGTCGTCAACGACGCCGATCAGCGGGTCCGCGTCTGACGCCTGCTCGCCCATCTGGGCGTACAAAGTGCGCCCAACCTTGCGTCCACCCCGCAGTCGAGGAGCGGCAGAAGTGTCATCGGTCACGGTGGCACCCACATTCGCATCGGGGCCACGCACAGTCGTCGTGACGGTTGCCGTAGCACTCATGGCTGACCGGGATCAGCGCTTCAGCGGACTGAATTGTCGGGACGTACTTGTGGCCGTCCCAGTGCCCCCATCCCTCACGGCATGGCGGGCAGACAGCGTGCGTCGGGCACGGGGCCAGCGTCGGAGCGGCAGAAGATGCACGGGGGTCAGTCGTCATCGGTCGCCATCCACTTCTCGGCCTCCTCGCCCAGTACGTAGGGGCTGCCCTCGTAACTCACGACGTGGATGCACCGCTTGCCGTCGCCGTTCGGAGCCCAGTAGTCGCCGCCTTCCCACTCGACGCCTTCAGCCTCTTTCCACGCCTTCGTGCAGGAGTGCCACCACTCGATCCGGGCGTATTGCAGCGCGTCCGCGATTGCCTCGTTGTCGGTCGGGAACGGCTCGCCGCCGAACTCATCGGCGACCAACTGGACCAGCGCCTCAGCCACGTCGGTCGCGTCCTCGGCGATCACCATCGAGTAGAAGTCGCCGTCCTCGTCACGCAGGATCGTGCCGACCGGCAGGGCGTTCCGCACCTGAAGGCTCTCGGCAGAGCCGGGCGGGCTGATCGGCACTGAGGCGGGCCTATCGGTCACGCCGCGCTCACCTCAAACGACGCCCACGCCGCCGACTCGGTACGGCCCCACGCCACCAGCTCCCCCTGCCGGTAAATCCCCACCCCGACAGTGCCGGCACGAGTCACGCCGGGGACGAGGTGAAGTTGCGGTTTGGAAGGCTTGCGGCGGAGCCACTTATGGATTGTTGCCATGCACGGAAACATACTCCATGCATGCACGCCTGCCTAGTGATTGGCGCGGCTCAGGTGGCACCTTTTTTGGGGGCGATCGTGGTACCAGTTAGGCAACCGCCACGCATGTGGCACCGCGCTAACGGCTACAAGAAATCCACGCTCGTGCGGTCCTCGACCGGCTCACGCCATCGCGTCGCCTTCCGCACCTCGACCCGGCGCACTACGTCCCGCAGCATTCGGTTCCGCTCAGCCGGCGTCGCGTCCGGCCACAACGTCAACAGCTTGTCGATCGCACGCACTCGCTCCCGCTTCAGTGGCGCGACCGTCACTGCCTCCAGTTCCGCCATTCGGTCCAGCAGCATCGACAGGTCGGCCTCTAATCCCGGCACCGTCAGCTTGTACGCCCGGTCCGACACGACGCCACGAGCCAGCTTCTCGGCCAACGCAGCTAGCGCCCGTTCCGCCGCCGATACCTCACCCCGCAGTCGGGTCAGATCCGCCCGGGCCTTCGACCGGCGCACCGTAAGCACCGCGGCAGCGTCGCGGTCGACCCGCAGATCACCGACGTAACGGTGGACCTCCGCGAGCACCGCTTCCTCCACCTGCCACACCTGCGGCTGCCCGACACCCCGGCAGCCGCGCGGCGTGTCCTCCCGACAGTGCAACCGCTCCAGCCCGCGCGCCCTGTCGACGTGCCGGACCAGCCCGTAGTGGCAATGCGCGCAGAACGCCAGCCCGACCAGCGAATGCGATACCGCCAGCAGCCGCGACGGGGTGCGGGCGTCCCGCTCGAGCCGGCGCTGCACCCGCTGCCAGGTCACCTCGTCCACCAGCGGCTCATGCATACCCGGCGCCTCTCCCGCCGCTGTCCGCAGCCGGCCGACGTAGACCGGGTTACGCAGCATGTCCTTCACGACGGTTTTGGCTGTCGGTGTGCGCCGGGCAGCGGAGAACCGACGCACCACCTCCGCGATCGGCAACCCAGCGGCGTACTCGGCGAACGCCCGGGCCACCGCTGGGCCAATATCCGGATCGGGTAGCAGCGGACCGCTGACCTTCTGCCGCCCTGACGCCGTCTTCACCCCTTCGACAGGCGCTCGCAGGTAGCCCAACGGTGGCGTCGACCCGGTGTAGAGGCCCCGCTCGAACCGGTACGCCTTCAGTTGTGACCAGCGTCGGCCCAGTTGCTTCGAGTAGAGCTCGGCGAACGCGAGGAACTGGGTCAGCATGAACTGACCCTCGGGTGAGTCGTCGAACGGTTCCGTCGTGGAAGCGAGCCGCACTCCTGCGTCGCGTAGCACCCTGATCTGGGTCAGTGACTCCGTGACGTTGCGTCCGAACCGTGCCAGGTCGTAGGCGATCAGCAGGTCGATCTCGCCGGCCCTGGCGTCGGCGATCGCTGCCTGGATGCCGTCACGGTGGAAATCAGTGCCGGTCCGGTCGATGTCTTCGTACACACGGTGTTCGACCGCGCCGAGGGATGGGAGAACCCGCCGAGCGGCTTCGAGTTGCAGGTCAGGTGAGCGGAACGTTTCGTCCGACCGTCCCATAAGGGCGCTGACCCTTACATACAGACCGGCGCGCTTCGGTGCGTCCGGTACCGGCGCGAGCGGACGGCGCCGCGCCGGGCTCATCGGCCGATGATGGTACGGGTGCTCACTTGAGCATCGCCTGCACATCGCTAGCGGTAAGCGTGCTGTACGGAAGAAGCTCGACCGTGACTTCTCCAGCCGTCTCCGCCTTCTGATCGACGTCGCTCGCGACGGAGGTGCAACTCTCCTCTGACTCCAGGCATGTCAATAGCGCGGCAAGCCCGTCAGACACCGCCTGGAACTTCGCAGCAGCGTCACGGGCTAACGCGTCGGGCACACCTGACGGCGCAGGAGTCAATTGTTGTGCGGCAAGTCGCGCATCGCTTTCGGCCAGCTGGTACTGACCTTCCTCTGAGGCGAGAGAGCCGCTGATGTGGGAGAGCAAATGCGCAGCGTGCGCCATGCGCGTGACGGCGGCGTCGACTGTCGCCGTGTCTGTCGGCTGGGTTGACTGGGAAGGAGTCGTCGAGGATCGCGCGTTGAGATGGGTCGCGCCCCCGCAACCCGCGATTAAAGCCAGCAAAGCAAGAGTGAAACAACGTTTCATGTAATCCCCCGTTCAACCATCCGAAGGCGGCAATTAATGATCATCAACGAGCGGTTAGATCAACGGGCCTGAAGACTGTCTTGCATCCGACGCACCGGACCCGGTTACGCGGTGCGAGCAGCCCGAGGAACAACTTCGCGTAGGGCGCGCGGCACGTCTTAAAGCTGTGACCACCGCAGGTCGGGCATTCGAAACCTGTACTCATGCGATCCCCCGATGCTCAGCGAGAAGCGTCGCCGCGTCGAGCACCCGGTGCTCCTCATCCGACAGCGTCAGCAGTCGAATCCGCAGCGTCTCCTCGTCCACGTTCAGTTCTTCGGCCATCTCCCGCTCGTCTTCCGCCCACATCACCAGCCGCGCCAGCTGCCAAATCGGAATCAGGTTGCGCGCGGCCCGCACCGACGCGGCGATCTCCTGCCTGGTCGCCAGCACCGGCGATAGGTACGGCGAGTCCTCGTCGCCGCGCTCGACGTGCATGAGTTCGTGCATCAACGTCGAACGCATCTGGCGACGTGACTGCCGCCTGTCTAGCCAGATCGTGCGGGTTTCCGGGTCGAAGAATCCGAGACACCCGGTTTCGAGCACCCCGACGCGAAGTTCGACGTCCGGCGTTCTTGAAAGCAGCTCCCAGGGTGAGTTGTCGTTGTCGCGCATCGCCATGTCCTCATGTCCGATCCGGTTTCCCCCGACGGGCCGCAGCCCGAATTGGTCTCGCGACTGGCGCGTCCGGGGAAGCGGGACGTCTTGAGGTCTTCCTAGCCGGTGTCTCCGACGGTTCGTCCGGGCCGAGCCGACGGAGCAGGGCGTACTGGTTGAGCAGATGCAGCCGGGCCTCGTCGATGAGGTCGGCGTCCCGTTTGATCGCCTCGGCAACGTCCGCGACGACAGCGCTGCTGGGCGTGTCGGTGACGCCGAGCTCGTCCGGCGACACGTAGCCGGCGGCGATCAGCAGGTCGAGCATGGTGGCCCGCAGCGGCGTCGCGATCTTCCGCAGCTGGTTGACCTGGGGGGTTCGGCCTTCGTTCAGCCAACGGCTGATGACGGACTGGTCGACTCCTGAGGCCTGGCCCAGTTCGGTGGGGGTGCCGACTCCGGCGGTGGCGCGCATCCGACGGCGGAGCCATGTCGCCCATCTCTCGTTGACCTCGCGCTCCCCCGACACGGCGGGAACGGTACGGCGCGACATTTGCGACTCCTTGGACCTTTCCCCCCGCGTGCATGCGTGCATGCGGTCTGCGCGACGAATTGCACGCATGTCTTTTCGCAGATGAGAGCCGGTTTCCGTGCAGAGATACACGACACGAAAAAAATCATGCACGAGAACCTAGGCAGGCGTGCATGCCTGAGGTATGTTCTTGTGCATGGCCACAGGCACGGATGCAAAACCGCAGGTCAGAGGCACGCTCGGCCCCACCCTCACCAAACCGGCGCCGATCCGCATGCGGCTCGACCTGTTCGACCGAATCGCCGGTGACCGCGGCTGGCGCAACGACACCGACAAGGCCAAAGGCATCGGCGTCGACCCGTCCGTCCTAGGCCGCGTCCGCCGCGGTGAGGTCGCGCCCGGCGTGCGGTTCATCGCCGGCGTTCTCACCGCGATGCCCAACTGGCCGTTCAACGAACTGTTCGTCGTCGACATGGCGGCCGACGAGGTCAGCGAATGAGACCCCCCGTCGCCGTCAACGGTACGGACCGCAAGCCTGTCGAGCCGCTCGACCCGGACTCGCCTAAGGCGAGGGAGCTGGCCGCGCGTCTATCGGTGACTTTCGCCGAGATCGAGGACGCGATCGCGGCGCGCAAAGCCCGCGAAGCCGCCAAGACAGCCGAACACCCGTAAACGCGATGAGGGCGCACCCGCGCGAACGGGTGGCCCTCAGGTAATCGCAGCCCAACCCTAACAGGAGGTAATCGCAATGACCACGAACGAAGCCCAGCGGATGGCGGACACGCTCGAACTGCTCGCCGCGTTCCTGCGCACCAACGAGCCGCCGATCATCTACGTCGCCATCAACGTGCACGACAGCGGCCGGCCGAACACGGTCAGCATCCAGGTGTCGCACGACAAGGACCGCCTGCCCGGACGCATCGCGGTCTGGGCCGAGCTGCTGCACACCGACGTGCGCGTCACGGAGATGCCGAACTCGAAGGACTACCTGCGCTGCTACGACGTGTACGGAGAGATCGGCACGCAGCAGGTGCACGTGTTCGGTTACATCGACCGCGTTCCCGTGCAGGTGCCGGCATGACCGCTGTCGTGGAGCAGGTCGCCGAACTGACTCGTCTGGAGCAGGCCCGTAAGGCTGCGTTCCGGTTCGGCGCGACCATCAACGACGTCACGCACCTGCTCGAACTGCTGTCGACCGCGAAACTCGACGACCTGGCCGAACACGCCGACAAGGATGTGCAGCGCGCGATCGCGCTCGGGCACCTGCAGTCGGTCCTCGACTGCCTCACCCACTCGCTGCGCCGCTTCGACGTGCACACCCGATGCGCCCCACCGGACGCGCTGCAGGACCTGGTCGCGGAGGCATTGACCTCGTGCGGCAACGAGCTGTGCGAAAACCAGGTTGCGCCATGGGATGCGTCGACGTGCAGCCCTGAGTGTGCCGCTGCCTACGCGTGGCAGGTGGGCGAGCGATGACCGGGCCGGAGCACTACCGCGAAGCCGAGCGTCTGCTCAACCGCTGCCGACGGAACGCCGTGACATGGGATCTCGAACGGCGCCAGCTCGTCGACGGTGACGACATCACCTACGCAGCCGATGACGGCTCGGACGATCTGATCGCGGCGCAGGTGCACGCGACGTTGGCGCTTGCTGCCGCCTCGGCCTATCCGGCGGTCAGGACGTACCTCGGCGATGCGGAGTATGAGCAGCGCGAGTGGGCGAGCGTCACCGCTCCTGCCCCCAAGCCGCGACTCGTGAAGTGCCCGCAGTGCGACGGCCAGGGTGTTGTCGCGGGTTGTGGCCCCGACTACTTCGGCAACCAGGACTCGGCCGACTGCAGCCTGTGCCGCGGTGACGGTGAAGTCACGGCCGACGTCGCTGCGAAGTTCGAGGACGACAAGGCGGCAGCGTCATGACCCCGGACCCGATGCACGCCCAGCAGGCTGGCGCGTCACATGACGTGCTCGTGCACGCGCTGACCACGGCGCTCGGGTCGTTGCTGCACGCCGAGCAGACCGCGGTCGGTACGGACGTTGACCGTTACCGGCTGGCGGTGCGGGAGATCGAGCACGCTTTGTGGCCGGGGGCGGCGGCATGACTACTGCCCAGAGCACTGCCCAGAAGTGTCAGACGGAGTACACGCTCCTGAGTGGCCCGTCCGCTGTGTTCTATCCCGAGCCGGTGACCATGCTCGTAGGGCTAGAGGACGAGCCAGATGGGTCGCTGCGCGTCTACCTCGGTGCCCGCTACAAGGGCATCTACCTGCGCGTTCCCGCTGGCGAGGAGTCGCAGCGCGAGTTCCGCCGCGCTTGGAACAGCGGCGGGCATGTGTTCATGGCCCCGGTCCCGAGCGCCGACGTTCTGCACCGCGAGGTACGCGATGGCGACTGACGACTCTGCGGCCTACCGGCATTGTGGCTGTCGCAACGGATGTGGACGGGTGCTTCGATCGCCAGCAGGTCGTTCAGTGCACGAGAGAGCCTGCCGAGGCGAGGCGGTAGTCGTCCCCGTGAATCCGCCTCGACCAGTAGCCGAACGGTTCTGGGCTCGCGTCACGCCCACGACTGACGGCTCATGCTGGATCTGGCAGGGACGCCCGAGCAGCACTGGCTACGGAAAGCTGGGCGCCGAGAACAACCGCGGATCGATGCTGTACGCGCACCGAGTCTCCTACGAGATTCACAACGGCCCAATCCCCGATGGCCTGCAAATCGACCATCTGTGCCGAGTGCCGATGTGCGTCAATCCTGACCACTTGGAAGCGGTAACGCCAGCTGTTAACACGATGCGTGCCCGTCCCTTCCGCACCAAACAGCAACGGCGACGCACGCACTGTCAACGAGGGCATTCCCTGCACGACGCGGTAGTCGTCAAGCGCAGCGAGGGCAGACAGCAGAGGCTGTGCCGGACATGCGAGGCGGCGCGCAGGCGTTGCCGAAGCGGCCACACTTACTCGCTCGACGCCGCACGCGACAGGGGCGGCCGTCGCATCTGCGACACATGCATCGCGATTAAGGCGGCGTCATGAACTCGCCGCTGAACCGTTGTGGATGCAGGGCTCAATGCCTCGCGCCGATCCTGCCGGACGACGCCGTGCTCCACATCGACGGTCACCTCGTCCTCATCGACCACCTGGCGCGGCTCGACCCGTTCCCCGCCGAGCAGCACGACGTGGCGCGGGTGTCGGCATGACCGCGCTCGTCTTCATGGACACCGAGACAACCGGGCTGAGCCTGGACGACGACATCTGGGAGTTCGCCGCGATCCGCCGCGAGCCCGACGGCAGCGAGCGCGAGCTGCACCTGTTCATCGAGCATTCGCGGGACAAGTGCCGACGCCTGCCCGAGCCGTTCTACAACGACCACACCGGCCGCTACCTCGACCACCGGGCCGTTACTCGCCGGGACGCCTGCCAGGCGATCAAGGAACTGTTCGGCGACGATCGGCCGCACGTCGTCGGCGCGGTTCCCAACTTCGACACGGAGCGGCTACGCCTCATGTTCGCCGCCGAGTGGCCGCACTGGCCGAGCCGTGAGCCCTGGCACTACCACCTGATCGACGTGGAAAACCTAGCGGTCGGCTACCTCTTTGGCCGTCACCCCGTTACACAAGCCCTCAAGGTCCCGGACCCGGTCTTAGCCCTCCCGTGGGATAGCGATCGGCTCAGCGAGCAGGTCGGCGTTACGCCGCCGACCGATGAGCGGCACACGGCGATGGGCGATGTCCGCTGGGCGATGGCGCTCTACGACGCCTGCACCGGCGGTGCGGCATGACCGCCGACCGGTCGCCGCTGTGGGCCTACGCCCTCACTGTGCTCACGTTCATCGCCTTTTGGCCCGTCTACTTCCTGCTCTACCGCTGGGTGCAGATCACCGTCCGCCGCGCCTGGGCTCGACGGTGCCACGTCGCGCCCGTCATCCCACTACGCGAAAGAAGCCGCACATGACGACCGTCAAACTCGCCTCCGCGCTCCCCGCCGACCATGGCCTCACGGCGGTCGCCACGAGCCTCATCGACGACCCCGAGCAGATGCACATCGTGCTCGCCATCGTCAAGACGAAGAAGCTCACGACCGACGTCGAAAGCGGTGACGTCTCCCCGACCGCGCACATCAAGCGCATCGAGGTCGTCGGCAGCGACAAGGACGAGGCGAAGCGGCTCCTGCAAATCATGCGCCGCGCGCATGAACGCCGCACCGGTAACACGGTCCTGCCGCTGGACCTTGAGGACGACCTGCGTACCGCTCTCGGTGAGGCCATCGACCCAAACACGGGTGAGATCGGATGACCGCAACCGACGAGCGCGTCGTCATCCACGAGCCGGGCGTGTACCCGGACCTTGGGCATGACGACTACCACCGCGACCCGGTGCCGGGCGGGTCGCTGTCATCGACTGGAGCGCGGCGCATTCTGCCGCCGTCATGCCCAGCCAAGTTCCGGTGGGAGCAGCTGAACCCGACGCCGCCGACGAAGGTCATGAAGGTCGGGACGGTCGCGCACGCTCTCGTCCTCGGCACCGAACTTGCCGTCAAGGTGCTCGACTTCGACAACTGGCGCACCAACGCGGCGAAGGAGCAAGCCGCTGAGGCTGAGGCACGCGGGCAGATCGCGATGCTCCGTAAGGAGTTCGAGCCGATCAAAGCGATGGCCGAAGCGCTGCTGCAACACAAGATCGCGGTCAAGCTGATCGAAGGCGCGCAGCCGGAAGCATCACTGATCTGGCAGGACACCGAAACCGGGATCTGGCGGCGCGCACGGTATGACCTGCTGCGTCAACCGTCCGCGTCCGGCCGACTCCTCATCCCCGACTACAAGACGAGCACTTCCGCGAACCCAGCGAAGTTCACCAAGTCGGTGGTCGAGTACGGCTACCACCAGCAAGGCCCGTTCTACGTTGACGGTGCGGTCGCGCTCGACCTCGGTGACGACCCGGCGTTCCTGTTCATCGTGCAGGAAACCGCAGCGCCGTACCTGGTGTCCGTCGTGCAGCTGGACCCGCTCGACATGCGGATCGGGGCGCATCTCAACCGTGAAGCCATCCGCCTCTACGCGCAGTGCGTCGCCCGTGATGAATGGCCCAGCTACAGCGACGACATCGCGCACGTCGCCCTGCCGTCCTGGTACACGCGCGACTTCATCGACTTCGACATCTAGGAGCAAGCCATGACCATCGACACCACTCAACCGCAGCCGGGGACGGACGTCGCCCGGAAGGAACCCAAAACCGTTTACGGCGTCATCGACTTCATCCGTGGGCAGATCGCCGAAGCACTTCCCCGGCACATGGACGGTGACCGGATCGCGCGGATAGCGCTTACCCTTGTCCGCCAGTCGGAACGGGAAGCGGAGAAGATCCGCAAGCCGGAGAACAGCCTCGCCCGCTGCACCCCCGAGTCGTTCGCCGGGGCGTTGCTCACGGCTGCCGCGCTCGGCCTCGAACCCGGCGTCAACCAGGAGGCGTACCTCGTCCCCTACAAGGGTGAGTGCACGCTGATCGTCGGCTATCAGGGCATGGCGAAACTGTTCTGGCAACACCCGCTCGCGAAGCACCTCGACGCGCACGCCGTTCACGAGAAGGACCACTTCGACTACGCCTACGGCCTGTCGCAATACCTGCGGCACAAGCCGGCGATCGGTGACCGCGGGAAGATCACGCACTACTACGCGGTCGCGGAACTGTCGACGGGCGCGTCCCGGTTCGTTGTGCTCACCGCCGAAGAGGTCAAGAAACTCCGTGGCGGGAAGGTCGGGCCGTCCGGTCAGATTCCCGACCCGATGCACTGGATGGAACGCAAGACCGCGATCCGCCAGCTGTTCAAGTTGCTGCCGAAGTCGAGTGAGATTGCCGCCGCGCTTGCCGTTGACGAGCAGCCCGGATCGGTGCTGCGTGAAAACGACGTCCCGTCGCTGCTCGCGAACGGCGACATTCTTCCCGCGCTTCCCCCGTCTGTCGCTGACATGCACGAGCAGCAGGCAGAAGCGGATGCGGCGCAGCGCGTGACGAGCGCCGACGTGTTCGACGATGCGCAACCGCAGGAAGCGTGCCCCGGATGCGGCGTGATCGGTGCCACTCATTCCCCGTCTGCTTGCCCAGCGGCTGCCGACCTAGCCGACAGCGTCGACGACGTCGAGGAGCCGCAGGTCTGATGGCTGCCGATCCCATGCGCTCGAAAGCGCTCGCGTGCCTGCGGGAACGTCGCGTCACCGTCTACGGCGTCAAGCTCGACGACCGTTGGCGACCCGTGGCTGTGCTCGCCCGGGTGCTTTCAAGCCGGGATCGGCACCCGTACCGCGTGCAGTTCCGT
>Ga0070681_10003833_pt1 | contig 14139 bp, 17 predicted proteins | sample KBSC83BmetaG_FD_65650 | JGI IMG/M metagenome (GOLD analysis project Ga0070681, IMG submission 65650) | Corn rhizosphere microbial communities from Kellogg Biological Station, Michigan, USA - KBS C8-3B metaG | ecosystem: Host-associated > Plants > Roots > Rhizosphere | place: USA: Michigan... | reverse complement strand
GGCCGACGCCGGCTTTTCGTCCTTGCGGATGCCGCGGGCATAGTCGCCCAAGGATTCAGTTTGCGCGCCGGCCAGAGTGACCAGCATGCCCGCCAGAACGGCCTCGGCCAGAAAAACATATCCCATACGCTTCATAGAATGCTCCGTTTCTTTCAGTCGTGCCGCTTCAAGCCAACCGAGGCGGCATTCGACGTAGTTAATTCAAGTTTTCGAACCGGCCCTCGCGCCTTTCGCGCTGGCCAGAAACCCGCCAATCGTACGATCCAGGTGCGCTGCCTCCACGGCAATGTCGGACGCCAGTTGCCGCGCCAGTTCCGGTTCGCGGCTGGCCGCCAGCTGTTGGGCATAGCCCGCGATAGTGGTCAGCGAGTTGCGCAGGCCCAGTGCCATCTCGGCGGACATTTCCCCGCGCAACTCCTCCTGGCGGCGAATCTCGGTCACTTCCGTCCGGTCATTGATCAAACAAGCAACGCCCAAACAAGCAACGCCCTGACCAGCAACGCCCGGACCAGCCATGCCCGATCCAGCCGCGCCCGGAGCCTCGCTGTCCGGCGCGTGCACCGGGCTTATCGTAATATCCAGCGCCCGTTCCTCGCCCGCCGGCGTGCGATAACGCGCTTCCAGCCGCTGAAATCGGGTCTTTTCCCGCAAGCCGGCGTTGACTGCTTCAGCCAGGTTCGCGTAAGTAGTTTGGGATGACGAAATCAATTCAGCTTCGCGAAATATTTCAGACGCGCTCATCCCCGTGGGCGAGGCGAAGCCCAGGATCTGCTTGGCCGAAGCATTGGCCTGCCGCACCAGCCCGTTGGGAGTGAAGAAGAGTACACCCGATGAAAGATTCGCAAGCACGGCGGCGCTGATGTTCTCCGACGTCCTGGCGCGTCGCCGCTCCGCCACCTGCAGGCTCTGCAGTTCGTGCTTCTGCTGTTTCAGTTGCTGAATCACGGCATGATAGGTGTGCAACGGGAAACTCTCGGATGCCGAAGATGCGGAGGCATCGGAAAAAGAACCTTCGTCGCTGATACTCCGTCGCATCCGTTTCATCAACAGCAGGCCCACTACGAAGGCAAAACTGCCGGCCACGAAAACCAATGCCATGCGCAGCACGATGGGATTGGTCAGCAGCTTCACAACAACCCCCAGTACCACTTGAGAAAGCTGTTGCCATAGAAGAGAGCGACCATGGCCATCCCGCCCAGAAAAACGCCAAAGGGCATTTGATGGCGGCGCAGCGCAATCGCCGCCGATCCCCAGGCCCGCCGTCTGGCGTCGCCGGCGGATTCATGATTGAGTTTCATGCGCCGGCGGGTGCGCTTGATCCATACCGCCAGCACGGTGAACAGGCCAAACAGCGATCCCGCGATCGATGCCGAGAAGAGCGTGAAGATGGTCAGCTTGGCGCCTAGAAACGCGCCCACCATGGCCATCAGTTTCACATCGCCGAAGCCCATGCCTTCCACGCCCCGCGCCCGCAGGTAGATAGCGCCCGCGCCATAGATGAAGGAAGCGCCGACGACGGCGCCCAGCACGGCGTCCACCAGCGACAGCAGGTGCCAGGAAACATCGGAGCTCACCGGCAAAGACACCAGCCCCGGCAAAAGTTGCGAAGCCAGGTCGTTCACCGGAACCACCAGGCTCAGGCCCAGTCCCAGAGCTAGCCCCGGCAGGGTCATCTTGTCGGGCAAGAGATGGGTTTCAGCATCAGTAAAGATCAGGCCCAGCAGCAGAAATCCAAAGGCACAGTATTTGAGGGTTGCCAGGGTGGCGCCAAAGTGCGCGTAACAAGCCAGAAAAATTGCAGCGGTCAGGAGCTCTACGACCAGGTAGCGCGGCGAAATGTAAGCTTTGCAATTGCGGCAGCGACCGCGCAGGATCAGCCAGCTCAGGACCGGAATATTGTCGTAGGCCCCGATAAGATGATCGCAGCGGGGACAAGTCGAGCGTGGCCGAACCACCGATAAGTCACGCGGCAGGCGGTAGATACACACATTCAGGAAGCTGCCGAAAACCAGCCCCAGGACGAAGATCGCCGATGCCAGAACAGGGTCCACCCTTGATCCTTTGCGCAAATTCCTTCCGATTTACAGTGATTATACGGTGATTATGCAGGCCAGCCTGAGTACGAAGGTCACTGACCGTGCGGAGGTGTAGGTGTGGCGCGGGCGCCCCCGCCCGCGGCCTTTGCCTTTGATTTTGTCGCCCCTAATCGTCGGAGCAGGGAATATGACTGCCTCTGACCCTGATCCACGCTGCCCGGAAGCGCCCACGGAATTTTCCCCTCGGCCACCCACGCGGGCGAAAGCGCCCGCGCCACACAAACCATCGCACAGAGCCCGTATACTCGATATAGTTATGGAACACTCTAAAGCTTCCATTTCGCTTGCAGGAAGAAACAGTGAGCCCCAGAGAGTCTCTCGCCAAATCGCCGCGCCTGCCTGATCACAGCGCTCCGAAGATGCTCTTCTCCTTCCTCGACCTGAAGGCGGAGTACGCCAAGATGAAAGCGGAAATCGGGCGCGCTGTAGAGAAAGTCCTCGAAAGCCAGCAATTCATCATGGGTCCCGAAGTCCGGCAATTAGAAGCTGAAATTGCCAGTTTCATCGGCTCGCGTTTTGCCCTGGGCTGTGCCTCCGGATCGGATGCGCTCCTGCTCGCCCTGATGGCGCTCGGAGTCGACTCGGGAGACGAAGTTATCACACCGCCCTTTACCTTCGTGGCCACCGCTGGCAGCATTTCGCGTCTCAAGGCCAAGCCGGTCTTCGTAGATATTGATCGAGAAACTTATAACCTCGATCCGGCGCGCCTCGAAGCTGCCATTACCAGCCGTACCCGGGCGATCATGCCGGTCCATCTCTTTGGTCTTGCAGCCGAGATGGAAAAAATCAACGAAATCGCGTCGGCCCACCGCGTTCCGGTGATCGAAGATGCGGCCCAGGCGATCGGGGCCCGCTACCACGACCAGTATGTTGGCAACCTCGGCGCCTGCGGCTGCTTCAGCTTCTTTCCCTCAAAAAATCTTGGCGGGGCAGGTGACGGGGGGATGATCACCACCAGTGATCCCGAGTTGGCCGACCGCATCTCCGTATTGCGCGACCACGGCAGCCGCAAGAAATATCAGTACGATCTGCTGGGCATGAACAGCCGTCTGGACAGCCTGCAAGCCGCCATCCTGCTGGTGAAGTTCAAGCATCTCGAGGCCCATGCTCAGGCCCGCCGCCGCAACGCCGAGCGCTATCGCCGGTTGTTCAGGCAGGCTGGACTGGAAAAGCTGGTGGTCCTGCCGGTTCAGCCTGAGGGGCTGCATCACGTTTACAACCAGTTCGTGATTCGCACGCCGCAGCGGGACCAGTTGCGCGAGCATTTACGCAACCGTGGAATACCCACCGAGATCTACTATCCGTTTCCCCTTCATCTGCAGCCGGCTTTTGCTGGTCTGGGCTATCGCCCGGGCGCATTTCCGGAATCCGAGGAAGCCAGCCGGCAGGTCCTCGCCTTGCCCGTGTTTCCGCAAATGACGGAAGAACAACAGAAAGTCGTCGTTGACCGAACTGCGGAGTTTGTTGCTGGAGGAACCTAGAGATCAACCCAGAGTTCGAAAGCCCAATCGACGGTGGAGTTCGCAGAACAGGCGGACGCCAGAATTGAATCCATGCATGCCCGCCCGCTCCTGCGGGTCGCGGAGAGTCTTGCAACTCGCTATCGCACTCCAGCCGCTTGGCTTTCTTGGCCAGAGAAGGTATGCGGTGCCATGAGATTCTGGCAAGTAGCGAGGACGTTCTCCATCAAGGCATTGAAAGCTCTTGCCATCGTGAAGGTGAGTGCCACAATGCTGAGCTTAACGTCGCAGAGATCAGCAGCGGGCAGCCACTTGTCCCTGTGTCGAAAGACTGTCGGATTCCAATCGGCTAAGTCATGTGTGCTGTGGGCAGAGCGCACTTAAGGGACCTGTGCGATAACCACATGATTTTCACACGCCGCAGTCCCGTTTCCGAATCGGCCGTCACTAGAGACGCATTCCCGCTCTTGTCGGCGAACATGCGAGAACGAAGCTTCCAGTCCAGTTCGCGGGATTCACATCTGCAAAGCGCGCGTTTAATTAGGAACGGACAACAACGCCGGTCGGTCGATGGCTGCCGCATCCTCCCCGTACTCTCGTCGGTAGATCGCGGGTGATGGCATCACGTATACCCTCTCTTGCAAAATGCGCAAGTGTGCGGCAGGCTCAAAGGCGGATGTACTGGATCAAGACGCGAGGTTTCGAGCGGTTATGGTGGGGCGCGGTCATTTCCGTCCTGTCGATCGGCGCTATGCTGCGCATCTTCGATCTCGGCCTGAAGCCGCTTCACGGTGACGAAGGCGTGAACGGTTTATTCCTCCTCAGCCTCTTCCGAGACGGAATCTACCGCTACAATCCCGCCAACTATCACGGCCCAAGTCTTTATTACTTCGCGCTACTCAGTTCCAGCCTGAACCACCTTCTGTCCGGCAAAGAAGGTCCCAGTACTCTGGCTATCCGGATGGTGCCGGTCGTCTTTGGCATCGGATTGATCGGCCTGCTCCTTACCTTTCGCCCCCGCCTAGGAGACCTCGGGACTCTTGTCGCTGCTGGACTGGTCGCATTCTCCCCAGGCATGGTGTACCTGTCTCGCGACTTCATCCACGAAACTCTGCTTGGGTTTTTCACGCTGTGGCTGGTGGTCTGCGGATTACGATTTTGGGACACAAAGGAATCCAAGTACTTATTCCTGGGCTCCCTGGCGGCATCGCTGATGATTTGCACAAAAGAAACTGCGCCCATCTCCCTGTTTGCCTTGACTGTCGCGGCAGCGATTGCCCTGGTCTGGGTCCGGCAGGACCGAAGTCTGAGTGCCGCCGAATTCGGGGGGTGGACGCAATTGGCATGGCTGTCAGTGACCTCGTTGGCATTGTTTCTGGCATGTAGCTTCCTGTTTTTCTCCTCTTTCTTCGGAAACTATCCACAAGGTGTGCGTGATGCTGTCATGACCTACTCGTATTGGGCGCGGACCGGTATGACCGAGCAGACCGCTCCCCCGTATACATACGCACTGTGGCTGCTTCGGGAAGAAGCTCTCATTTTTATTCTCGCGACCATCGGAACCGGCATGGCCCTGGTGCAGCGACGCAACCGCTTTGCGGTATTCGCGGGGGTTTGGGCTCTTGTCTTGCTCGCCGCCTACTCTGTGATTCCCTACAAGACTCCGTGGGTGCTGCTCAATATGATCGTGCCAATGAGCATTGTGGGCGGCGCTGGGGTACAGATCCTGGGGGATCACTTCGCGGAGCATTACGGCGGAAAACTAGCTCGACTTGTTCCTGCGGCTCTGTCCGTTGTCGCACTGGCAATCTGCTTCTATCAATCGGTGCAACTGAGCTTCTTCCGTTATGACGATGACACCTACGTTTATCCATACGTCCAAACCCGTCGTGGCTTCCTGAACCTGGTTGCAGAGATCAACCAGCTCGCTGCCACCCGGAGCGGGATTCAGACCTCAGTGGCGGTTCTGACTCCCGATTATTGGCCTCTCCCCTGGTACCTGCGCGACTACAGAAACGTGGCCTATTTCGGCAAAGCGACTCCGACCGACTCCCCGATCGTGATCGGATCGTTTGCACAGATCGTGGAGCTTCAGCGTCTGCTCGCGGGACGTTATCGGTTGGTGGATGGGTATCCTTTGAGGCCAGGGGTTGATCTTGTACTCTACGTCGCCAACGAAACAGCACGCTGACCCAGGACCGCCTTGTTGGCTCTCTAGGCTCACCGGCTGGATGCCCGTTATTTTTCTGGTAGCAAGCTTCGGACTCCTCTTTTACAAGCTGCTCTCCTCCCACATGCTTCTTGCCCGACCCGACGGCTGGTATTCCGCGGGAGTCACATGGGCGGACTTAGCCTGGCATCTTTCGATGCTTTCCAACTTCGCCGAGCGCGGGCTAAGCGCCGTCAGAGAAGATCCGATCTTTCCCGGAACAAAGCTGGCGTATCCATTTCTACCGGACCTGTTGAGCGCTTGGTTAGTGCGTTGCGGAATTAGTGTGCAAACCAGCCTGATCACGCCTGCGTTCCTGGCAATCCTGGCCTCGGTGATCGCACTCTACTTCTTTGCCCGCCGAATTGCTGGGCCTATCGGTGCGATGGCCGCACCATTTTTGCTGTTCTTCAATGGCAGCATCGTGGGTTGTTACTATCTCTGGCGAGATAACCGAATCTCTCATTCCCTGGGCTCAACACTTCTCAGTCCCGGCGTCGATTATTCTCATCTCCCCGAGCGAAACATTCATTTTTCCAATCTCATCTCAGAGTACATTCTTCCGCAGCGGGCCGCCGAGTTTGGGTTGTTCCTGGGGGTGCTTGCCATACAGTTCTTGTGGCTCTACTGGGACACGCGCAAGCGGAAGTATCTGGTGTATACGTCTCTCACGCTGTCATGCATGCCCTACGTGCATTTCCACAGCTTCCTGGCGTTGGTAATTGTGGCGGCATTCCTGTTCTGCATCCAATTCCTCGTCGATCCTGGATACTGGAGCGTCATTCGCGAATGGCTTTTCTTCACCGCGCCGCTCATTATTCTGGCTCTGCCGCAAGTGCTCTTGATCTCGCCGGCGCATGCAGGACACTTCCTGCGCGCGCAATGGGGCTGGATGAGCGGCAACGACTCGGTGTGGCTGTTTTGGCTGAAAAACATGAGCCCGCACGGGCTGGTCTTTGCCCTCGCCTACTGGATGGCAAAGCCAAAGTTGAAAACTTTCTATCTGGCTTTCGTCGGGCTCTTTGTCGTAGGCAACATTCTCGTTTTCCAGCCAAACGACTGGGACAACATCAAGCTGTTCGTCTGGTGGCTCCTGCTCAGTTGTGTTCTAACTGGCTTTTTTCTGGAACAGCTCTGGCAGCGCCACTCTTGGCGCGGAGCTTCAGTAGCGCTGCTGCTGTTTGCTCTGATGACAGCTACGGGAGCGGCATCCGTCTATCGCGAGCTGCACTTGAGCTGGCTGATGTTTTCGCGGGAAGATCTGGAGCTGGCAGACTTCGTTAGAGGCCACACGTCCAAAGATGCCCTTTTTCTAACTTCCGACAAGCATAACAATCCAGTCGCCTGTTTGGCAGGGCGCCGAATTCTGATGGGTTACCGGGGCTGGCTATGGAGCCACGGAATCGACTACCGCGAGCGCGAGCAAGACATCATGGTTATGTATTCCGGCTCAGGGAGAGCCCGTGATCTTCTTACTCACTACGGGATCGATTACGTTCTGATCGAGCAGGACAAAATGGCAGACTTTCACGAGAATGTCGGCTTTTTTGCGGCACATTTCCGGCCGGTATACAGCAGCGCCCACTACATTCTGTTCGACGCGGCAAGGTAATACGGCGGAGCGGGGCATACGGACTTGGATGAAAAAGGGGCGAGAGGAACCTTCTCTCGCCCCGAGAAGTCATCACATCGCACTGCTCAGCTAGTGTGACTTAGCGCTATATACGGGTTGTTTTTCTGTTATTAGTCGACGCATCTCCCGATCTTGTCGTTGTTGATGTTCTTCTCGAAGAAGTCTTGCAACGCTGCCATCGTGGCGTCGCCGGCGGCGATCGCCTGATTGGTGGCATTGACGATACCCGTAGCAGCACTGCAGGCCGATGGGCTTGATGTGGTGGCATTCAGCCATGCACTGATGGCCTGTCGCATCAGGTTCAGCTGCTTCTGGGCCGTGGTGCCACTGCCGCAAGCGCTGGCAGGAGCCTGCAACACCCCCAGCAAACTCTTGCCGCTCACGCAGGGGTCGATTCCTGAGCCCACGCCAAAGATCGTAGATACCAGTGTGTCCTTGGTCACACCAGCCACGCAGCTTCCACCGTTGATGAAGGTGGTGTGGTTCTTGTAAAACCCGGGCGTACATGACTCGCCGATTACCGGCGTAGTCGTTGGGCTTGGGGTTGGGGTTGCGGTTGGGGTTGCGGTGTTGGTCGGCGCGGGTTGTGCCTGCGCGGCCGTGATTAGGGACGTGTTTAGGGCCTGCTTAGAATTCTGCTCCAGTTGATGGTTCACTATCGCCACGAGCGCGAGCAGCAAGAATGAGAGGGTGAGAACCTTTCCAACTTTCATCTGTTACCTCCAAGGAGATCTCAAGACATTTTTGGCGCGGCCGTTGCGGAAACGGTCTCGCGCTGGCTGGTTTCACTATTGGGAGTCTGCTGACTTATTGCCTCGCCCAGCGACGCCCAAAATCGAGCCAGCGAATTCTTGCACAAGCCACATTTTTGTCAATGGAATTACGATTGGTTTTGATAATTGTTCCTGACAATGTGCAATTGCTTGCAACTATTCACCACAGTCTTGCACGTTAGAATGGGCTTCCGGCAAGGGTTTCGGAGGATCGCGTCCCTCCACCTCTGCGGCAGCTGTCAAGAAAATCGGTGTAACAAGGCAGACTGAGGATGTTAGCAGCCTTCATCATTGTGATCTTAGGAATGCAGCGCCAACACGATTCGCTTCCAACATCGCCGTTGTTTCCACACCCTCTACACCGTGGTGTGATGTGCACGCAGGCTCGGTTCAGCATTCGTCGGCGCCGATGTGGACTGGTCGGAAGCTGGAAAGAGCCATCGAACCTTACGAGCGTGGTATTTGGTTCGGTCGCTTTGCTGGTCTTGTCCGTATCTCTGATTAGTGATGGAAGCATGGCCGATCGTTCTTGCAAGCAGGCGGTTTAAACGCTTTCCACTGCCCCTATTGGGCCAAATCGCCCGCTGGGAGCGGGGTCGTGGCCTCCCTGTGCAAAACTTTTAGCGCGGCTTTTGCTACTATGCCCGGGCCGCTATTTCGTCGAGCCCATGGTTCTGTCCGAGTACTGATTCATACTCGGAGACACCTGTTTGCAGCAATGTCTCGCATTCCAGGTCAGGCACGTCTAGATGCGCTGAGGACATGGCATTCGGTTTTTATCATAAAGAAGTTTTAGTGAGCGGAGTGATCACCGGTGTCCTTCCTTCGGGTAGACAGCCGCTGAATATCGAACCGGCACACTGAGCGTAAATCTTCAAGAACTCAGCAATCGGAAATTTGAAGCGTTTGTAAAGCCCCGCAGTCCCTCTGGCCAATCAGGGAATGGTTCGCCATTCCCATCCCAAAATGCAGGTGAGGATTTCTATGAATAGAATGAGTGTTTTGGTTTTGGCAACTCTTTCCCTGGCTGGTTGCGGCGGAGGAAACATGCCTTTCGCTACGCCTCATGATACCGAGGCTACAGCCAGTGGGCCGAATAGCCTCGTACTAGCTCCGGCTGGCGCGACGTTTTTTGACGACTTCTCGAAGGGGTCGCTCGACACTTCCAAATGGATCGCCTCCAATTGGGGGGCTCCTGGTGGAGGCAAGTTCGTTCCATCGAATCTCGACTTCTCCTCCGGAATGCTGCGGATCAAAGTCACGCAAACGTACACTTCGACGGGCGGGATCTCCTCGGTGGGCGGCGAGCTTCAGTCCAGAAAGACCCTCGGCTTTGGAACCTACGTATGGGTCATGCGCGCTTCTTCGACTTCCAGCACTCCCACGGGATCCGGCGTAGCAGTTTCCGGCCAGATCAGCTCAGGCTTCGTCTTTGTCAACAACTCACAGACCGAGATCGACAGCCCGGAGATTGAAGGCCAGAATCCCGGCAAGCTGTGGTGGACAAGCTGGGCGGGCCTTAGCAGGAAGCAATACACCTCGACGCAAGCGCCCTTCGCCCCTGAGAAAGGCTTCCACTATTACAAGTGCGTGTGGACGCGGACGGGAATCAAGTTCTATGTGGACGGCGTACTGGTGTCTTCGCACACCGGGGTCGTCCCGCAAACTCCAGCGTACGCCATGATCAACCACTGGGGAACCAACAGCAGGGGCTGGGGCGGTCTGGCCACCACCAACATCGCCCGCTACATGTTTGTACGGAGTTTCAGTTTCGTCCCGCTTCAATAGCCAACCGGTTAGCCCTCCCTTAGACCGCCCCTTGGACGACAGCCGTCGGGCGGTTCTTGATGGCGGGTGGTTGGGGTTGCCTAGCCCATCCGGGCCATTCCGGCTCAACGCCTGAGACCGTATGCTGCCTTTGAGCAGACTTCGGGGGAATGGTTGTTCGCGAGCGTCCCAGTACTCAAAACGAGTCTGGGACGTTTTGGTTTGCGGCTTACTGACAGCTTTTATCCCTTCCCCTTATGTGTAGTTTGAGAGTAAGGGGCCTATCAATGCGGAGAGTTGTTCTTCTGGTTTTGTCGCTGTTCATTGTTTCACGACCTGTTGCTCAGAACGGAACTGGACCGGCGATAGAGCCCGTCCGCAGCGGACCTGCGGTAAGTCCGCCCACCTTTAGCGACACTTTCTCCGGCGGACGCCTGGATGCGACCAAGTGGTTTGTAGATGATGGGCGAGCTCCAGGAAATATTCCGGGGAAAAACCGCGGCACGCTCAACCCAAAGAACATCGACCTCGCCACCGGCATGTTACGGCTCACCTTGACTCAGAGCGTTTCGGACGGGCTGGCTACTTCGGAAGGAGCCGAAATTCGCTCGAAGCAGCTGTTCGGTTATGGGAGCTACGTATGGGTGGCACGCGCAGCCTCGACCTCGGACACGCCCGGCGGCGTCGGCTCGGCAGTCTCTGGTACCGTTACCGACTTCTTCAACTTCATCAACGACAGCGAGACGGAAATTGACTTCGAATACCAGGGCACATCGCCTTCTAGGTTGGAGATGACGAACTTTTCCACGGTGTCGAACAGCCAGAGCACTGACACCCCTGTTTCCGGGGCGGAAAACAGCTTTCACGAGTACAGGTATGTCTGGCGCGCCGACAGGATTGAGTTCTATGTGGACGGAAAGCTGGTCTCGACGCATACGGAACATATTCCGTCCTCCCCTGCAGCAGTGCTGATCAATCTATGGGGAACGAACTCCAGTTCGTTTGGCGGACTGGCTACCGACGCCGTCACACGCTATCTTTACGTGTCATCGTTTTCGTACACACCGTAAGCGCCAGAGCGGAAGCACCAAAGGCGAACCGATCCCTTTTGGCCCGCTCAACCCGTGTCAGACGTGCCCCTTCAAATGCGGCAGGGAACGCGGGATAAAGGCGCATGGCTATGGCGTGTACTTGAAGCTGCTGACGTACATGTACCGCGTCGGACCGATCGTCGCCATGCCTCCCCACGTAGACTTATTCGTCCCCCAGGCACTGAAAAGAAATGGAGCGGCGACACTGGGTACTGCCTGGGTGTGATGGACGACAAGCTGACCGTCCACGTACCAATCCACATAGCCGGGCTGCCACACAATCTTGAAATCGTGGCTGTTCCCCTGGTCAAGACCAAAGACCTGTGTGTCCTGGAAGTTCGAGACTCCGCGCCAGTTCGTGCAGTCCACAGCGTCCGCCTTGTTCCCCACCTGTTCCATGTCAATTTCGGTTTCAGAGCTGGGCGCATACAGGAAGCCCGTGGTAATCGAACCCGAATAGACCCCGGCTACCCTTGAGGTGAACTCAAATGTGCCGTAGCCGAATTTCCGGAGAGTCATGACTTCTGCCCCGCTGGACAGAATCTGGCTGCCGCTCTGGGTCTGGGTAAGGGACAGGACGAGTTCAGATCCAACGGTCACGTTCATAGGATCGAAGGTGCCCACGTTGCCATTCGCGTTGCCCACCGGAGGCGCGGATCCTCCATGCGTCTCCCAGTCGTAGCCTGAAAAAGTGAACGTGCTCGGACCGGTCACACTGCCCGACCCGCTGCCGCTGCCTGATCCGCTGCTACTGCCCGAACCACTGCTGCCGCTGCCTGAGCTGCTGCTGCCTGAGCTGCTGCCTGAGCTGCCGCTGCCCGAGGACCCGCTGCTGGAATCACCCGAAGACCCGCTACTCGAAGTACCGCTACCAGAAGATCCGCTGCTCGAGGTGTCGCTACCCGAAGAACCGGTGCTGGATCCGCTACCCGACCCGCTGCTGGAGCCGGTGCCACCCGACGATCCGTTGTGGGGAGGAGTGGTGGGCATAATCCCGCCCCCACAACCGACTAGGAAAAGGCCCGCCACCACTACAACGCCAATCCTCAGCATGAAATTTCCTTTTGATCACGGGGATAGGGATTGAACACACCAACCCTTGTGGCCAGAGTGACTGCAGGGGCCCAAAGAAGATCAAATTTCAGATTGCCGAACTCTGAAGATTCTCTCGGCGTCCCGGCTCAAATCCCCACGGCGCGCTCTTACCAACATGCTTGGTAACTTCGCCCGTTCGTTACTTCCCAAAGCGAAAGTAACACCACGTCGTCAGAGTGCCCTGTTACGGAAGGACGTGGCAGAGCCTAGAACTGCCGGGATAGCGTTTCGATAAGGTTTTCCGCGTCCGTTTTTGAGGACCCGGACAAGAACAACGAGAGCTAAAGCAATAGACGAAGAAGCGGCAGCCACAGTATAGCAAGACTCACAGTTTCGGGTTTTCCACAGGCCCCGTCAACCGCTGAAAAAACGACTGAGTCGGTTGTCATTTCGAGTCTTGCGACCCCCTTCGGATTTACTGGGGTCCTGACCAACAGACGCTCCGAGCTGACGTTGGTTCCGATCGGTCATCCATTTCAAGTGGCAGGGCGAGCACTCTTTCATTTTTCGAGGCGAAGCTTCCTCTCGCAGACTCGTGAATCAGGTGCATTACGGGTCCCCTCAGAATTTGCGAGCTGCCTGTCTGCGACTCCAGCGCAATTCTGCAACTTCTCCCCCGGTCGGAGAAAGCCATTCTTGTCCGCGCCCATGTTCCACCGAAGTGCAATCCTTTGCGGTAACCGTTACCGGGGATGTGCTCAAGACCTCGGCTGCGGACACCCGGTTTTGGTCTTCGGCGTGCTTTTGACCCTACGAGGCGGTGTCGATTGCGCCTGACGATTGTTGATCAGGAACAGTTTCCGGCCAATCACATTGCCGGAGAAAGTAGTGGAGCCGAGTGAAGCTTGTATCTGTAGTTTTTGTGACTCTTTTCCTTCTCGGATGCGGCGGAGTGAATTCTCAAGCCCCGAACCCGCCTTCTGTGGCGACATCAAAGGATCCCGTCCTGACCAGGATCAGCCTGTCCCCAGCAACCGCTTCGATTCATGTGGGTGATGAGCAAGCTTTCCTTGCTCAGGCTTTGGACCAGTACAACCATCCCATGACTGGAGTTACGTTCGACTGGAGTTCCTCCGATGATGGTGCCAACGGCAATGCGATCGCGATGTTTCACGGCGGAGTTGCCACGGGGATATCGGCCGGGGTAATGCACATCACGGCGTCAGCTTCAGGAGTAACTAGCGCACCCGCGGCTCTGACCGTGCTCGCCCCTCCTCCCACCATGGCCACCGTTTTAGTGACCGCGGTGCAACCGTCAGTTGGGCGGGAGGAACCCGGCAGTTCAACGCCGTGGCCAAGGACCAATACGGAAACGAGATCAGAGGAATAGCGTTCACTTGGTCCAGCGCAAATCCCGGCACTGCGACGGTCACGGAGGCCGGGCTGGCAACCGGAGTGGCACCGGGAACTACGGCGATCAACGCATCGGCGCAGGGAGTCCTTGGGAACGGCAGCGTTTTGACCGTCGTCAGGCCGGCCTCTGTGCTGAATAGCATTACAGCAACACCAACAACGGCCAGTGTTCAGGCAGGGAACACACTGCAGTTTACGGTCGTCGGTTTCGATCACCCTCCGCACTCCGGGTTTTTGCGTGTTGACCGTGCAGCGAGTTCTCGTAGTCGCAGTTCCGCCGAGCTAGAATTGATTTGCGTGGACGATGGTTCGCGCGACAAATCCAGGGAAATTCTGGCTGACCTGCAGAGTCAACACTCCGACTTGGTCTGCGACCGGGAAAGGCCTCGGAGGGATGAGGCGCATTAGAAAATGCGCTATCGCGGTAGAGGCCGAGTCGAAAGCAATATACCACGCAGGGCTTTTGATCACGCCAGACCTATCCCCGTTCTTCACAGTCACATCGACTTGCCTCATTAAATGTCGGTGTCCTGCGTTGGAGCGTCACCATCTACTTTGCCTGGCTTCTCGGGAATGGTGCGGGTTGAATGTGTGGAAGACTTTTTCCTCCTCGTGCCAATACTCTTCCACGGTCATGAGGTTGATGCGTTACCTAAGTAACG
>Ga0070681_10003832_pt1 | contig 14140 bp, 26 predicted proteins | sample KBSC83BmetaG_FD_65650 | JGI IMG/M metagenome (GOLD analysis project Ga0070681, IMG submission 65650) | Corn rhizosphere microbial communities from Kellogg Biological Station, Michigan, USA - KBS C8-3B metaG | ecosystem: Host-associated > Plants > Roots > Rhizosphere | place: USA: Michigan... | reverse complement strand
GATCGCGCGTATCGCCTCGATACCTGCTACACGTTCAGCGGGCTCATCGTGAACGGCACCGAGTATGGCGACCTCCCCATGTTCGAGCCAGCGGGGACGTTCCTGGGTCCGACAGGACGCCGCGCATGGTTCGACGCGAAGCACGCCTCTCCGGTCTGTGGGCCAGGGGGGGACACGCACGCGACGATCTGGTTTGCTGACACCGTGCATAGCGTCTATGACGAGTCGGGCCAGCCCTTTCAGCAGATTCAGACAAAAGACTGGACGCAGGACCCGGCCGGCTTCCGGGAGGTCGTCAAGGAAGTCCTGTGGGATGGGTTCGTCCCCGAGGTGTTCTTCGACGGCGATACGCTGGGGCCAGTCAATGGGTTGCGGGCCTGGACGGAGGCCCATGCCATCCTGACCTCCGATCCCGACTACGGCGACCTCAGTCAATACGTCGTGTATGACTACTGCTACGATTCCTGCTTCTACGGCAATACGGACCCCGGACAGTTCAAGGTATTGGGGGACAGCATCAAGCAGGCGTGCCCGACGTGCCTGCTGATTACCGAGATGCAGACCGGCCACATTCCAGTCGGCCAGGGGCTTCGGGACTGGACGCCGGGAGGCAATATGTGGAGCTGGGATGGGATGTCGGTTGAGTTCGACACCAACATCCACGAAGACTCGACATGGCAAGTGCTGGGGAGACTCCTCGGCCCCCGCTACCGGCGACCCTCGGATCAGCCGTCCGGCGATGACCCCACGCCCCCGAACTACTTCGCGGCGGGGCAGTGGGCGACGTGCCGAGAGTCGGGCCTCACGTATGCCTGGGTGCGGACAGATGTCCACAACGCGGCGGCCGTCTCGGCGTTCATGGCGCAACGGGACGCGCAACACACGTATCTGAGCGCCATCGGGTGTGGGCACGCGTATAACTAACATGAGCTGAGTATACGCAGTGTAGTCCTCTATTGCAACACCCTTCCACGTATGGTAGAGTTACTGATGTCAGTGTAATCGATTACACAGGAGAGTCCGATGGACGAGCCCGATTACGTGACGGTGAATCCGGCCATGCCGTTTCGGAAGTTCAATGCGGTCGTGATGCGGTTCGATCACACCCAGCAGGAATATGTGGTGTTCCGCATCTCTGAAGCTCTCCCCGAGACGGCGGCGAAGGCGCTCGCCAGTAGTTGGGCGGCGGCCATGCGTGTGGAGGTGAGATGATCAAGATCCCGTTCCCTGTCAACTGTGAGTGGCGGGGCTGTGAGAAGATCGCGCGATGGACCGTGTGGAAGGACCGAGACTTCATCGTCGGCCGCTACTGCACGCACCACGCCGATCATATCGTCAACGCAACAGTGTCCGAAAGGATGGTCAGTGATGGCAAAGAGACTCGGCCCGAAACCTCCCGTTGAAGTCACCCCCGTCAAGCCGACGCAATTCGTCGCTGCACGCACGAAGGGGCTGCAATTGCTGGCGACCCTCCAGCCCATCTCCATTGAGAGGATTGTCTCCATCGACTCGCCGGAGGGGTTCCTCCAGATGGATGCTAAGCTCGCGGCGATCCGCAATGCCCGCGCGCAGTGGAAGCTCGCACTAGACCCCATTGCCGGCCCCCTGGAGCGCGCGATCCAGAAGCAGAAAGAAGCCCTCGCAGAAGCCAAGAAGGCTGGAGAAGGGGTCCGGCAGCTTGAGGCGGAAGTGGGCGACCGACTCGACATGCTGGAACGGAAGGCCAAACAGCTCATGGCTGACTACAAGCAGCGGGAGCAGAGGCGCATCGCAGACGAGAAGCGCGAGAAGGAACGGAAGGCGCAGGCCCTCATCGACGAGGCGAATCGCAAGCGGCTTCAGGCGGCTTCCGCCCGCACGCCTCAGCTCAAAGCCCGACTGGAACAACAGCGTGCCGAGCTGGAGGCCCAAGCCGAGGAGGTCTCCGAACAGTCTGAGGAGGTCACGCCGGTCAAGGGGGCGTCCTCTACGACGCGCACGCAACAGAAGGTCCGAGTGGTTGACCCGATGAAGTTCCTGGCCGCCGTGAAGTCGTATGAGCCCACGGCCGGCGTGTATGACATGGCCCACCCCCCGCTGATGACGACGGACCGCAATGGGGAGCCAACACCCCTGGTCGAGATTGTCTCAGCCCGCCTCAATGACCTGTTCCGGGAGCAGCCGGGGGTCGTCGCGAGCTGGCCGGGGGTCGAGGTGTATGACGACATCACGATAGCAGGCCGGTGATGGGGTCCCACGTCGCACGCATCGGGAATGCCATCCTGGCGTTCCGTGGGGCCTACGGCTTCCTCTCTAACCTCTACGTGGAGCCAGACGGATCACACGTCGAGGGAGAGTATCAGCGGGCGAAGTGTGCGTTCTACTTCGAGCGCCATCTGTTCGACGGATTGAGCCCGCTCGATGCGAAACGAGTCGGCCGGCGCGTCACCATCCGAGAGGATTGGGAGGACGTGAAGGTCGATATCATGCTGTTCTACGTGCGGAAGAAGTTTGCCGACCACCCCGACCTCCTGGCGAAACTCGTCTCGACCCGCCCCGTGCAATTGGTCGAGGGGAATACCTGGGGCGATACGTTCTGGGGGGTCTGCCGGGGCCAGGGTCTGAACGCTCTGGGGGAGATTCTGATGTTAGTGAGAGATAGTCATGTCGGATAAACCGACGATCCACGTTCCCGATATGTGTCGGATGCATCAACGGTTGTTGGTGCATCAGGTGCACTACCGCCCCATCGACCCGTGGCGGGCGCTCATTGTCATGGCTCAAGTGGCCCTCTTCCAAGCCGCGACGGCTGATCCCTACTTCCACGAACGCACGGGCGGGGATCTCCAGCGCATCGGGGAGATCGGGTGCCTCGCGTGCTTCAAGCCTGACGCGTTTGGAGAGATCGTGGAAGCCGCGAAGAACAAAGACGACCGGGGGGCCATCAAGCGCCTCGGAGAATCCTGGGTGAAGCCGTGACAGATTATTCGGAAGGTCCCGCCGTCCGCGATTCGCTCTGGATGCACTTCCACGCGTGCCCACGATGCGCGCATAGCTGGAGCTGCAACAGCTCAACGTGTCTCGCCATGCGGGGCATGATTACGCCAGGGCAGCAACAGCCCGTGTGCAGCCTCTCTGTCGTTCGGCTCGAGAGCCTCTGTCGGACGTGCCAAGCGGCGCTATGAGCTTCACACCCTACGAACGCCGGCAGCTCCGCATGTGCCTTCACGGCTTCTATGGGTCCATCAACCTCCTGTGGGCCTACCTCGCTGCCTGCCTCGGGCGGCCACTGACCGAGGATGAGAAGACCGAGATTAGGGCCGAGTATCTCGGCCGCCGCAAACCGTAATCGATTACACAGGGAGAGAACGATGAAGGAATACGAAAAACTCTGCCACGCCATGCAAACCGGGGTTGCCATGAAGATGCACTACGACCCCACAGACGCGAGCCCCAAGCATCTACGCGTCGGGGTCAACTCTGCGCTGTGCGATTCCGCCGCACTAGCCCGACTACTCATCTCGAAGGGAGTCTTCACCGAAGCCGAGTATGAGCAGGCCATCACGGACGAGATGCGGCGAGAGGTGGCCCGCTATAAAGAGGAACTCATAAATCGGTTTGGTGTGAGAGTCGAACTCCTGTAATCGATTACACTCGGGGGAATCATGCCAGAGGCGAGACTACGCAGAACCAGAGAGCACTATCGTTGCCCCATGTGTGGGAGGGATTCACTTGTGGGAGAGCATAAGCGGATCGTCTATCCAGATGGGAAGATTATCGAGCGATGCCCTACTCGGCTCTTCTATTCCACCCCTCCCGATACCCGCCGACTGATTAACGATTACCGCTAGGGCAAAAGGAAAGGGCTGGAGGATCGTCTCTCCAGCCCTCGATGTTGGTGGGATTGCTGCGGGGGTCTACTTGCGGGAGGTCGCCTTCAGCTCGCCCGTAATGGCTGCGAGCTTCTTGGACATCTGGCCGTCCGTCGTGATGCTGTCGAAACACTCCTTGATGGCCTGCCCGATGGCCGCCACCTTCGGATAGCTTGTGACGAGCGCGAGATCCTCGATGCACTTCCGCATCTCGGGTCCGGTCAGCTTCTTGCGCGCGCCGTCCACGCCTTCCGCCTTCGCGGCCTTCTCGATGGCCTTCGGGCTCACCTTGCCGTCGCCCTTCGCCTTCTTCGCCGGCTGCGTGGCGGCCTCGCGCGCCGCTTCGAGCTTGGCTTTCAGCTCGGCCGCCGTCTTCGAGAACTTCTCCTTGTTCTCCTTCGCCTTGTTGATCTTCCGCTGAGCCTGCTGGCGATCGCTCTCGGCCGCCTTCGCGGAGACTTCCGCCGCCTTGCGCGCCTCGGTCGCCTTCTTGAGCAGATCCTTCGCCTTCTTCTTCGCGTCCTCCGTCTTCGCCCGCGCGATGGCGGCCTGGGCGTCCTGCTCCTTCCGGTAGAGCGCCTGGGCAGCTTCCTGCTTCTCAGCCACGTTCTTATCGGCCAACTCCAGCTCGGCGGTCTCGGTGTCGAGCGCCGTCGTCGCCTCGGCTTCCTTCTTGGTCACATCCTCGATCTTGGATTCGAGCGCCTCGAATTTCTTCTCCTCGCGCTCCTCGGTCTCCCGGATGCCCTCCTGCTCCTTCTCGGCGCGTTCCAGGATCGCCAGCCGCTTGTCGGCCGGGGCCTTCATCAGACGATACGCGGACGCCAGCCCGAGATCGTTGTTGTGGACGCGCGTCTGGATGGCCTTGGGCAGCTCCAGCAGACCCAGCACCATGTTGAGCCATGCGTTGCTGGCCGCCTTGAGCCCGCCGCCCTTCGTGCCAGCCGGCCGCTTGAAGACCTCCCGCACCTCCTGTCGCGACATGCCCGCGTCGAGCATCTTGCGCGCGTTCGTGGCGATGTCCATCAGGGAGAGCGACTTGCGATCCACGTTCTCCGAGACCTGTTCGCGGAGGACGGCGACCGGATCGGCGTCGTGCAGGACGATGGCCGGGACCGTGACGCCCGCGCCGGATTCGTTCGCCAGGAGCGCGCCTGCGACACGACGGAACCCGTAGCGGAGCTGATGCGTGTAGCCGTTGGCCGGCGGGGTGAGGACGGTCACGCCGACCGGCTCCATGATGCGACCGACTTCGAGGATGGACGCCTTCATCTGCTCGGCCTCATCGGCCGCCACAGTGTCCGAGAACCGGGCATTGTTCGCCATGAGGATCACGGCGGGGTCGAGCTGGACGAGCGTATCGGGAGCGGACGTTGCGGGCACCGACATACCGGGGGTCGTGGACCTTCGAGCCATCTGCCTACCTCCAATCACTGACATTAACGAATCAAACAACCTGTGCATCGTAGTGCGCCGACGTAGACGAGTCAATCAGAATCGACCAGGGTCCGAGAGATTTAACACAGCTACTAGGGGTGGTGGTCACTCGACCATATCACCCTAACTGTAATCGATTACAGTTTCCGTTTGTCCGAGACGAGCTGCCGATACATCTCCAATTGCGTGCGGTTATACACCGTCTCCTTGGGCCGCAGATGCGCGTCCACGATGCACGCGTCGGGATACTTGCCATCGTGGTAGTTCTGCAACCACAGCTCCGAGACGGCGGCCTCCTCCCCCGAACGGGCTAATATGTGACGAACGACCGCGAGCACGCTCATACCACCTCCTTTACTCGACCTTATTAGAGGCCCACTTTCGCCTCACTTTCAGAACCCTAACAACTTCCAAATCTTCGGGTATCCCAACTCAATCCAATCGAGACATCCGCCTTGTGCCTCGATATGGCGGAACGCTCGGCGCATCATCTCTACATCTAGTCGATTGGCCTTATGGTTATTACAGGGCTGGCAGCACCATACGAGGTTCTCCCGAATGTCTGGGCCGCCCTTTGACTTAGGGATGATGTGATCAGCTCCCACGCCAGGACAGCCACAGTAGACGCACACGGTATCCCGCCACCACACGACACGGGACGCCGCCTTTGCCCTATACTCGGCCATATTAACTCGACCTTATTAGATGCGATTTAAGCCCCGATCTCGGTTTAAGCTACCCCCCTACAGGCGACTCCGAGATCGTGCGATTACACGTCGATTACACTCGGTTCTGAGTCATCCGGGAGGCCATCCCGGACGTGTTCAAGCTGTCGAATCAGGGCCGACAGCTCGGGTTTGGTCATCTTGACGACGACACGCCGGCCGCCGTGCTCGGGGATCTCCGGGGCGATCTCGACGCGCAAGGTCGCCTCCCGGTTGATACGGTCGCCACTGACGAGCCAGATACGTCCGGGCCAACTCACCCGCCTCATGTTGTCCTCCCACGTCGCGCGCAAGGGCACTGCCAATGTGTCTGCCCTGGCATTGCCTGATGCAGCGCCCACGCGCGCCTTGTATATTCGACGGCGAGCTGGCCAGGGTAGCGGCGCTCGGCCGCCTGGGCGAGTGCAGGATAGACGAAGAGAGTATCCAGTCGTCGCAATCGTCGATGCCACCACCGGAGATACCACGGACAATGCTTCACGATTCCACCAACCAATCTGGCAACCATTGGCCGCCGAATACGCGCGCCACCAAGTCTCGCACGGCCTCACGTTGTGCCGTGGGGAAGCTCCAGACTCGTATGGAACCCCGCCAGGACGCGCCAGCAATCGACCGCGCGCCGAGCTTGAACGCTTCTTGATACGGGCACGCGATAATGATTCGCTTCCCACGTCGCGTGATGGTCACTTCCCCGCGCGCCAGGGACGCCGGGTCACTGTGATAATGTCTCTGCCACGGATTGATCCGCATGTTTCCGAGCCTCTCGTGTAATCGATTACAAGTCGCCCCCCAGACCCCCCTTCCCCTCCGGGGAGGGCACCATTGTATCGTGGATTGTTGAGCTTGTATACACAAATGTTGAGTTTAGTTATCCCTGATCCTGCCACCTCCCACGTCGCGAGATAGTTCCCCATAGCACGGTTGACACATCCGCATTCGGCAATCGCCACCATGCGCGCATCAGTCGGGCGTATTCCACCGCGAGCACGCGTGCAGAGTCACCCGACACCCGTCCGATGTCCTGCTCGATTTCCCGAATGCGTCGATACAACTCGCGCGCCGATGTGTAATCGATTACACCGGGCGGCGCACGTTTGGATCGTGGCCGGCGCATCACCATAACGGAAACGGAGTGACCGATGCGATGATCCATACAGCGGCAGCCCAAATCACAGCCGCCATGCAGAGCAATTCGATCATGTCGCGCGTGCTATCTCTCATGCCTCCTCCGTCTTTGGTGACAGCGTGGCGAGCCACGCCGCGAACAGACGCGCGAAATCGGCATCGCCCGACAGCTCGATACGCGTCCAAGTGGATGAAACTCGCATCGTGCCATACGATATCCCGTGCGCGTCGAATGAATAGCTAACCTCCGTCTCGTCGGTTCGTCGTCCCTGATACGTGTCTCGCCTGAGACGATCTCCGGCGATCTGCTCGACCGTGCGCGCCTGCACTTGTGTGCTCGCCACATACGCATGATGCGCCGCGCATTGTGTCTTGTAAGCGTCCAGACACTTGCGGTAGTTGGGCAGGAATCGCCGGATGATATCGCGGGCGATCTGGGCCGGCGTCTTTTCGGCTGAGACGCTAATACTTTCATCGATCAGATCCCGGCTCACATCGCGCGGAATCCATTGTCCTTTTCCGTCGGCCCGTTCGCCATACGAGCTATGCACGCGCAATCGCTTGTCGTGTTCGTCGATATTGAGATAGACCCGCTCCCCTTGCGAGCCGACGAGCCGAGGATTCCATGATGTATCTTCGGCGTGCTCGACCGTCCAAACAGTCGGCGCCTCGTCCTGGGCTGTGAGCTGTTCAGCAATCGCCGGGATCGTCTCACGATGCACGTTCGCTCGCCATGCATAGCGGATTTCGTAATCATTCATTGGACATTGCTCCTCTCGAGCGTGGATTCGCGCATCCGATTTACACTCTGTCGTATGTCTTCGCAGTGGCCTATGCGTGGCGTCCGCAAAGAACCCGACGCACGCGGGCGTAGCTGGCCGATGTGATGTTATCGTCCGGATGAATCGCGTAATAGGTCTCGGAACCATCCGAGTAATCCCGAGCCGGATCAATCGTGCTAAACCAACTCCCGTTATCCTCGAATCCGCCCCGATCCCGAGGAGAGAATCCGACTGCCAACAATGCCTCCCGCAGCGATACGTGTTCTCTCACGAATCCCTGATCTGCTACGTCCGCGTGCTCCGCTGACTCTGGCGTAATCGTCTCGTATGTGACGTTGAACATAGCTCCTCCCACTATCCCTGGAAAATCGGTTCAAATACCGCGCGAATGGTCGGACAATCCCATCCGATTCCCGGCCACGGAATCGCGTAGACGGTCGCGTGCAGTCTCTTCGCGTGCCGAATGGCCGAACGCTTAACGGTCGCCGTGGCGAACATGGCTCGACCGTTCTCCGTGAACATCAACACGTAACGCTTTCGTTCTCTCATGGCCTGTATCCTCCGCTCAGCCCACAAACCGTTACGCTTGTGAGCTGACGCAAGATGCACGCTAAACGGCTCGGCTCTGCTGACTCTCAGGCACATACGCCACGTCTTCCCCGTCGTCAGAGACGGCAATCAACGGGACTCCGGCCGCCGTTTTCGCCACTGGCCCAATGTTGGCGAACGTATGATGATCGTCGGCGTATCCTCCCTCGCAATCGATGCAGGACTGCTGACGAGTTTTGCCGTGCTGGCATCGCGCGACACGGTAAATGAGTTTCAATCCGCGATACTTCGCGATGTTCTCCAGCTCGCACCAATCCATACCGTTATCGATACGTGTCATGTGTCCTCCCGATGTGTAATCGATTACAGTTACTTGATTCGCTCGACGCGCACGCGATAGACGCGGCCGTCTTCCACTTCCACGTCGCAGTATTCCATCCCGTGCGACTGATGAATGATGCACATCTTCGCGGCCGATCCGAGTGCATCGCGCCACGCCTGCGGCAACATGGTGGCCGGCCGACTGCTGACCGTGGGATTCGGATCGCCCTGCACGTAGTGGCGAACGTGCCACATCTTGCGCTCAGCTCCGGCGACCATGTCGGGTTCCCGTTCGATGCGATACAGAGACATTGCCTCTCCTCCTTACGCCAGCGTATCGGCGTATTCGTTAACTGGCTGTAGAACCGCGTCCAGATTCGTTGTGTAGTCGCTGATCACGTCCCATCCGTCATTTCCGTAGACGAACAGAATCCAGCCCACTGCGATCATGCGCGCGCCGGTGTCCTTGTAAACCCTGAGATGTTCCACATCGGTAGCGAACATGGCCGCCAGGATGGCCGAACGATTCCGAGATGCCTGCATCAGCTCGTCGTCCTGGCCGCCGTTATTGACGTTCAGGGAGAATCCAGAGGCTAACAGGGCATCAACCATGCGCGTGCAGATGTCGTGCTCGACGGCAATCCGCTGGCAGACGTGGCAGAGTTTCGGCGCTTCGGGTTTGTCCTGATGTTTGTCGCAGCGGTCATTACGCCATGCCATATTGTTACCCTCCAATGTGCGCGAATGCGCCGACGATATTGGTCTGCATGATCGTCAGCATGTGATAGAGCAGATACGCGAGGACGACGGCGGAGACGAGGGTAAAGAGTTTCATCGAGACTCCCTCGCATCGCTCAGCAGATATGAACACTTGCGCGCGTGCGTCAGACGTTCCGACCTGGCTGTCAACATGAGCTGACGTGCTCGCTCGTCATACCGTCTCCACCTGTCTGTATTCGTCATGTGCGTTACCTCCCGAACCCGATGGTATCGACTGTTGTTCTAGATGTCAACACCTATCCACAGTCTTTATATAATCTTTATAACTTTTTAGCTGCTCGTCCGCTCCTCCCATCCGCCGATTCCCCACTCCCCCCATCCCTGTAACTCCCAATAGACGCAACAGGTTAGCCGTCGTGTGAGCGGTAGACCGCTGGACATTGCAGCCCTAGGGCTATCCGTCCAGCCCACCAACAGGCATCGAGGACGCGCGCACTGTAATCGATTACACTCCGCTCGAGAATCGTTCACACATAAACCATTCTCCGCTTGACAGCGCGCACCAACCTAGAGTAGCGGCCCGCCTGCGCCCACCGTGCTCCAGTCGACAGACCAATGGAGAGACCTTGCACACCGAGGTATCACGATTCCTCGAGCCGTGTTCCGGGATTCCGGGCGCGGAACCGGGACGCATGGACCTGGAGGGAGGGGTGCCCTAGGGTCTAAATGACTGTGACGGCACATTTGTCCAGAAGTTGGGCGACAGACTGTAATCGATTACACATCGACCTTTCCAACCCATCGACGATTTCCACCTCTCTTATGTACGCTACGTGTGGTCAGCTCGGTCGCGCTGCGCGCTCCCTCTCTGCCCCCACTTCGCTACAGTTTTTTCGTGGACTGAGAACAGGGAACGAGCCGCGTCTCGGTGGGTAGATACAAGGGGCGTTGCGAGTAGGCCGCCCCTCCATTCCTCCACCTCGCTCCGCTGCGCTCCGTCTCTGTGGCTCCATTTCGGGGCCTACTCGGGGGTTGGGGAAAGTGTAATCGATTACGGTGTGTATGAAATCGATACAAATCACTGGAGCATATTGGTCAAAAGTGTAATCGATTACACTCTGAGGGGGGTCCGGTATGCTCTAATAAGAGCCCAAGGAGAATCCCATGCGGAAAATACTCGTGCCTCTACTGGTCGTCACCTCGACATTGACCCTCTACGCCCAGACCCCGACCACGCTCGACCTGTTGAAACAAGCACAGGCCGCGATTGCCCAGGCGATAGCGAACCTCACGCCGGCCCCGACTCCCACGACGATCACGGTGGCGGCGGGGGGAGACGTGCAGGGGGCACTCAACACCGTGCCCTGTGGGGGCACCGTGGCATTTGCCTCGGGTGTGACGTATACGGGGAACTACACCTTCCCCAACAAGTCTTGTGGCTCAATGGCGGTGACGGTGACAACGGGGGGCCTCACGATTCCTTCGGGCCGCGTGAACCCCACGCTCGCAGCCCCGTTTGCGAAGTTCACGAGCGCAAATGCCTCCCCAACATTCTCATTTCAGAGCGGCTCCCATGACTGGATATTGAGGGGGCTGGAGGTGAAAGCGGGCGCGGGGATCTACCCGTTGGGACTCATCACGATAGGGGTGGGGGATACCACCCAAACGACACTCGCGCAAGTCCCCCTGCACGTCATCATCGACCAGTGCTACATCCACGGGGACCCGGTGACAGGGGCAAAGTTCGGGGTGTCCCTCAATGGGGGCGACCTCACCGTCACGAATAGCTATCTCTCCGATATCAAGGGGAAGGGCCAGGACGCGCAAGCCTTGGTCGGGACGAATGGGCCGGGACCCTTCCTCATCCAGAACAACTACCTCGAAGCCGCCGGCGAGAATGTGCTTTTTGGCGGTGCTGACCCCAGGATTCCCGGTCTCATTCCGACCGGGATCGTCATCACCCATAATCTGTTCTCCAAGCCCCTGAGTTGGAAGGGGCAGGGGTGGAACATCAAGAATGACCTGGAGTTCAAGAACGCGCAGAACGCTCACGTTTTCGGCAACATCCTCGAGAACTCATTTGTGGCGAACCAGTCGGGGTTTCTCCTGATGGTGACGCCGAGAAATCAGAGCGGCGGGTGCCCGTGGTGTACCGTACAGAATGTCGAGGTGGATCATAACGTCTTCCGGCATGCCTACTCGTGGGTGAATATTCTAGGGCTGGATGACACGAAGGACAGCTCGGGGGTTGTGCGGCCGAGTGTTCGTGTGCAGGGGATCAACATCCACGATAATCTGGCCTACGATATCGGGACCGCCACGTATGGCACGGGCACCTCGTTCGGGGTGGCGGTGAATAATGGACCGGTGAATGTGAGTATCATCCACAATACCCTCGCCGGCACGACGAGTGAGTTCCTCACCCTCACGCTCGGGGTCTCGGGGGTGCTCCCGGTGAATCTCCAATATACGTGCGATGTGGTGCCTGAAGGGGCGTATGGGATTGCTGGCTCCACGACAGTAGGCGCCCCCTCTTGGACAGCCGGGGTGGACCCGACGAGCACGTTCGACTACAACGCCATTTTACCGGGGGGGCTCCGAAAGATTGTCTACCCCGGCGCGCAGACCCGACTTGGGGCGTATACGTTCGATACGACGTATACCATGACTCCTGCGCTGACGTGCGCAGACGGCAAACCGGCTGGGGCTGATATCCCCGCCGTCGTCACGGCAACGGGCGTGACGTTCTGATGGAGAGACCGATGAAGAAGATCCTCGCCCTCTCACTCTTCTTGCTGCTCGCGACGATGAGCTGCAAGAGTCCAGTCATCGAACTGGAGGCCCAGACCCTCCCCTATAACCTCAAAGCGGGATGGGACAACAACCCGGCGACCGACAACGTGCTGAATTACAGTGTGTATGTAGACGGACAGAAAGCCGTCACGGTCGACAATGCGACCGCTTGCACCCCGGCCGGCTGCTCCACCATCGTGCCTATTCAGACAGCGGGGCAGCACACCATCTCGGTTCTCGCCACAAACCAATACGGGGATAGTCCCATCGCGGGCTGCACGAGCTGTGCCTTCACCATCAATCTGACGGTGCCCACAGCGGTCAAAAATGCGAGGATTGTGCCCTAACCTGAAGTCAAAAAAGGGTTTGACGCCAACCCCACCACACGATACAATGGTCGCTCCGACCGAAGGGAGGAAGGGGGTCTGGGGGGGATCTTGGAAATCCCCCCTCGATTACCCTGGTTCGGCCTGATCCTTTGACCTTGGAATCGATATCGTCGCCGGCTCGCCCTCGTGCTCAAGATAGTGCCGCCCGTCTCGTACCTTCCGCATTTCTGCCAGCCACCGCAGCGCGTCAGCGAGTGAGAGCGAGCGATAGCATAGGTGTCGGTATCCGCTCGGCAGCAGTCGGATGACGAGGACGCTCATGAGCGGCGACCGAGCCCGTGCGGCCGGAGCGGGTTCGATCGGTGCGCAGCGTGGCCGTCGTTTGTCCAGCGCGATCCGGAGCGCGGCTAAGCACTCATCGACGGATCCGTGCACACCCTCCTCGCCGCAACTCCAGCAGACGGGCGCAGTGGTCGTCACCCGCGTGGCGCCCTTCGCGCCTCACGCCAGCGTTGCTCGCAGTGCTCCCGATACCCTGGGACTTCCGTCCAGAGCTGTTCCGCTGGCGCAGGCGGCGCCGCCTCGCTCGGCTGAACATCGGCGGTGGATGGCGGTTCGACGACCGTTGTTCGCTGTCGTTCCGGCGCAATGAATTCTGTGGGCGCTCCAGGTCGCGTCAACGTATCGGCGTAGATGCGGACCGCGCCGCCAGCGGTTCTGCAAAAGGCCACTTTCCCCGTCGCCAGCCAGTTGTAGATGGAGCGCCGCGAGACGCCGACCTCCTGACAGGCTTGCTCGATAGTGATGATGCGCCGCATGGCTACTCCTCTTTCAGCGTCAGACTCGTCGGAGGACGCACGAACGTGCCGACAGCAAACGCGGGCGTTTCGTTCCCGGCGATGTCCTTAGCCCTCGGCTGGAACCTCGTTATAAAAGCGTCGAAGCTCCTCTTCCTTGCGGCGTTTCTCCTCTTCTTGGAACTCCCGCACAATTGCCGCCGGATCGGGCCTGAGCGTCCCTTTTTCCCGCTTCTGAATGCGATCTTTCAGGCTATGCCATTGGGTGTGGCCGGCATACGCCACGAACTCCCCACCGCCGAGCGTCACGAACTCGACGCGGATGTTCCCCAACTCATCAGCCTCAAACTTGTCCTCGGGGTAGATCGTCATGTCTTGCGTGCCCCCCGAGAATCCCACCGATAATTCTCGGATGGTAATCTCCTCGTATTCTTTCACGGGACGTAGGGGGGAGCCAGGGGTCTCGGGATCATCAGTCATATCGCCTCCAAAGTGTAATCGATTACACTGTGGTATCCTACACCAACACAAGGAGACGGGCATGGCCGGAAAGAAGCAGAAGCCGCTTCAGGAGACACGAGCCTACCAACGTCGGCAGGAGGCGATTCTCAAACAAAAGAAGAAGCGAGAGGCGGCCCGAAAGCAGAAAGAGGTGGCCCGTCAAGCGACCAAAGCGGCCATTCACGAGGTCGCGGAACAGGCATTTGGGGA
>Ga0070681_10003831_pt1 | contig 14140 bp, 14 predicted proteins | sample KBSC83BmetaG_FD_65650 | JGI IMG/M metagenome (GOLD analysis project Ga0070681, IMG submission 65650) | Corn rhizosphere microbial communities from Kellogg Biological Station, Michigan, USA - KBS C8-3B metaG | ecosystem: Host-associated > Plants > Roots > Rhizosphere | place: USA: Michigan... | reverse complement strand
TCTGTTGCTTGGTGGTTTTCAACCACCGCGGTGGTGGATATCGGCATAGTCCGGCTGGTTGACATCAGTCACGAGCGTGTCGAAGCCGCAGATGGAACTGGCGGACAAGAAACCCTCTCCCGGATTTGGATATAAGGCCTTATATTGCGTGCTGAACAATCGCGAACGCGGACAAGGATCTCAGAACAAAACGAGTGTTGAAGCGAATGAAATGCACATGAGTCCTGCGGTCATGAACGAGCTGCAAAAGGAATTCCCGGGATTGTTCCTGTGTCTCCGCACCGCGGCAAATTGTCACGTGCCGAGGCCATGGCGCCGCTTTGGAAGCAGGCAGCGTTCATCTGCCGGACCCCCACATATTCAAGCTGCCCTGGATGGAAGCCTATATTCACAATCTCTGTACTTTTCCGCGGGCGGCCCATGATGACGATATGGACGCAATTAGCCAGGCGCTCATCTAAGCAGGTGCGAGTCGGCGCCAAGATCGTGGACGATACCGCCTGGCAGAAGTGCACCCTGGGCGTTTACACCGGGTTCAGCATCGGTGGCAGCTATGTGAAGACCTGGAAAGACGGCGAGTTCACGCGCTTCACCGCCAATCCGGTGGAGATCAGCGTGGTGGACAACCCTTGTGTTCCGGGCGCGCATTTCACGGCCGTAAAGAGTGATGGTTCGAGTGAAGTCAGAAAGTTCAGCAGCACCCATCATCGTGTGGCACAGCCGCCCTCGGCTGGGCATTCCTCAGCGCCTTGGGATGGTGCGGCTGCGAATGGGGATTCACTCCTGAAGATCGGAGCAAGGCACTCCAAAGAGACCCTGGCCCATCTGACCGCCATTCAAAGTTCGCTGAACAAGATGGCTGAATGCCACCAGGAAGCGTGCGCGCATCTCGCGCTGCTGATTGATAAAGATGCCGTGATCGATTCAACGAGTATCAAAAAAGATTCGGGCGATATCCGCCCGGAAATGAAAACGGGAGAGCAATATACCATGCAGGAAAAAGACGAAGCACAATTCAAAGCCCAGTTGGAGAAGGCCAACGCCAATTCCACTTCTGCGCTCTCAAAAATCGCGGAGGTGGAGAAGAGCGTGGCCGCGCTCCGCGCGGAAATGGAGAGCAACAATCAGGAAATCCAGAAGTCTCTGACCAATCTGGTCGCGCTGCTGGAAAAGCTCGTCGGCGGACAGGAGCCGCCGGCGCGGGTCGCGCGCACTGCCGTGCCCACATTCACTGTCCGCAAAGAGGAAGAGAGCCGCGGCTCGAGCAAGCCGGCCGAAGGTGAGAAGAGCGTCCATGACCTGCTCAAACAGGCGCTGCAGAACCCGCAGCGCGCGTCGGCGTATCTGCGGTAAACAAACTCTTCGCCCATTGTCATCCTGAGCGAGCGCGACTGAGGAACGAAGGAGCGGGAGTCGAAGGATCCCGAGAGCACTTCGGTCTTAAATGCTGATTCGGGGTGTTCTCACCAGACTGTATCGAGCGAACTCCCTGAAGCGGTACGGCGGAGGAAACATTCTCGGGATCCTTCGACTCCGCGCCGATCACTCTGGCAGGTCCCAACCCAATCGGCGGCGCTTGGCTCAGAATGACAGCAGTTAACAATCTGTTGATCCCGGTCATCCCATCGGTTGGGACACTCAGGATCACAAGCTTTCAGCTATGTGGAAAATCCGCCGGCAACTTCAGTAACCACCGATCACGGCGCTCCGTGCGATGACGCGCGATGACTTCCGGAGCAGTCCGGTAGTTCCTTCTACTACTCACCAGAAAATCTTTGAAAGGGATAAACCATGTTCTCTGATCTCTCCCAGCAGACTATCGATCTGCTGAACAAGGTGGACATCACCGCCTTGAGCAAAACTACTTTGAGCCAGGCCACGAACCTCAATGCCTTTGATTTGAGCGGCCCGGCGCTGCAACTCTATCCCGTGCTCACGCCTTTGCGGAACAAGCTTCCGCGGGAGGTCAGCGATCGCGGGGACCTGGCCACGCGCTGGAAAGCCGTAACCGGGGTGAACGTCACCAACATTGATATGGGCGTCTCGCCCGGCAAGCGTTCCGGAGAAATCCAGATCACGGAGCAGGATTTCGTTGCTTCCTATGCCGGCATCGGCCTTGAATCCTCGATTGACTGGGAAGCCATCTGGTCCGGAGGCAAGGAGTTCGACAATAAAGCCACTGTCGTGCAGTCGCTCCTGCGCGCGGTAATGATCGGTGAAGAAAACCTGCTGCTGAGCGGCAATGCTTCACTCGCGCTGGGCGCGCCGGCAGCCCCCGTGGCAACGCTCGGCTCCGGCGGATCTCTTACCGTGCAGGCCGGCAACCTGGTCTTTGTGGTGGCTCTCACTGCGCGCGGCTTTGCCAATGCAAGTGTGGCCGGCGGCATCCCCGGAGCGGTGACACGCACGAACATTGACGGCAGCACCACACAGTTCGGCGGCGGGTCTTCCGCGCTGAGCCCGGCTTCCAATGCCGTGACCACATCCAGCGGAAACCAGAGCATCAATGCCACAGTGACTGCAGTCCCCGGAGCGGTGGCTTATGCATGGTTCCTGGGCACATCGGCAGCAAACGCCAAACTCGCCGCGATCACGACCGTGAACGCGGTCACACTGTCTGCGAACGCAACCGGCACTCAGCTGGCGAACAGCATCACCGCCGACAATTCGACGAACAACCTGGTGTTTGACGGCTTCCTCACACAGGCTTACAAGGCGGGCTCCGGCGCATTCACGCAGTCGCTCAACGGAGGATTTCTTACCTCCGACGGCGCCAACGGAATCGTGGAGATTGATGCTGCACTGCAGTCGTTCTGGGACAACAAGCGCATGAGCCCGGATGAGATCTGGGTGAATTCGCAGGAGGCGCGCAACATCAACAAGAAGATTGTTGCCACGGGCGGCACCCCGCTGTTCCGCTTCACAGTGCCGAACGGCCCGAACGGAGACACGCCGGCGATCATGGGCGGAACTTCCGTGGCCAAGTACTGGAACAAGTTCACCCAGCAATTCCTGGACATCATTATTCACCCGAACCTCACGCCGGGGACCATCTTCTTCAAGACGAATGAGATCCCGTACCCGCTTTCGGGCGTGGGCGCGGTCAACTTCGTCCGCTGCCGCCGCGATTACTACCAGATCGAGTGGCCGTTCGTGTCACGCCAGTACGTGTACGGCGTTTACGCCGATGAGGTGCTGGTCTGCCGCGCGCCATTCTCGCTGGGCGTGATCTCGAACGTGGGGAACGGATAACCGGAAGCGAACCCAAACACCTGCCACGGGACACGGAGGCGCGGAGAAAAGCAAGCTTTAGGCCTTCGAGTGCGGAGTTCCCCGCCGCACACAGCCGACAACTTCCCCTGTCGAGGCCCTCGCTCTAGCGAAGCTACCGTCGGTTGTTTCTCGCTTGATCTGTTTTTCTCCGTGTCTCCGTGTCCGTGTCTCCGTGGTGGGTGTGAATTTTGAAAGGAGTTCCCATGGCTGCAGCCCCTGATGATCTTTGCACGCTCGCCGAACTCAAAGCCTGGTTACCAAACCAGGGCAACAATGACGACATCACGCTGCAGAGCTTGATCACTAACGGCAGCCTGCAGGTGCTCCAGTACATCAATCGCCCGCACATTCTCTCGTCGGTGCTGGGCACGCTTACTGAAATTTATGACGGCAACGACTCAGATCGTCTGCTGCCGCGCAGCTTTCCGGTGATCTCCGTCAGCAGCGTGATGGTGGATGGCAATGCCGTGCCGCAGGCGCCGCAGCCGTGGCTGCCCGGCTTCCTTTGGGACGGCCGGCGCATCCTGCTGCGCGGATTCATCTTCAACCGCGGCGTGCAGAACGTTCAGATCTCATACACAGCCGGCTACCCCAGCGTGCCCCTCGATTTGAAGCAGGCGGCCATTGAGGCCTTCGCGCTCGCTTATCGCCAGCGCACGCACATCGGCGAGAAATCCAGCAGCATGGGCGGCCAGATGACGCAGGCGTTTGACATGAGCGACATGCCGCCGCGCTCGCTCAACATCTTCAACCAATACCGGAGGCTGGCGCGATGATCAAGGTTGAAATGGATCAATCGGCATTGCAGCAGGTACAACAGCGGCTCGCCGCGATGCCGCCGCGGCTCATCGCTGCTGTCTACCGTGAGCTGAAGCCGCTGCTCTACCAGGCATTCTCGATCGCATTGATCAAATATTTCGCCGGCAACGCGCCCAAACGTGGCCCGGCAGGGGATGTGCTGAGCTTCCGCACCGGTGAGCTGTTCAAGTCAGTGCTCGAAAACTTTCAAGTCACGAGTGACGGCATCGCGCTGCAAATCAGCGTGAGCGCCAACACATCGTACGCATACATCCAGGAATACGGCGGCTACGCGGGACGCACAGGACCGTTCAAAAAGAAAGATGGACGCCGGCCCTACATTCGTCCGCGACCGTATCTGCGTCCAGCGCTCCAAGACCTGCAGAATATGTTGCCGGGTCTGCTGGAGCAGGCGATCCAGCAGGCGTCGGCTAATCCGATTCAATAAGGCAATCCACCGCGGAGACGCGGAGGCGCGGAAGAATTTGTTGTTTTTGATCAACCCCGCGTTAATCCGCGCGATGGCCCGATCTTTCCGCGTTTCTGCGTCTCCGCGGTGAAAACTGAGTTTCGAGTGTGCTGCCATGAACTTTCCTCGTGAACAAATCTATTCCGCATTGTTTACAGTTTTGCAGGGCGCCCTCCTGCAGCCGGCTGGACCGTTCAAGACGGTCAGCCGGCGCTGGCAGGACCCCAGCCAGATCTCGCCCGCTGACCGTCCCGCGCTCTACCAGGTGCAGAAAGATGAACTCGCGGCCACGGCTGTAAACGGGCTGCCGCTGAACTGGAAAGCTACAGTTGACCTGGTTCTTTACACGACGGGCGACACGGACCCAGGCGCGATTCCATCCACCGAACTCAACTCACTGCTTGATGCCATGGAAGCCGCGATTCGCAGCGCTAGTACCGGCCTGGCGCAATCGCTTGGCGGAATCGTCTCGCACTGCCGCATTGAAGGCAAGATCGAGATCGTTGAGAACGTGCAGGGTGCGATGGCAATGGCGGTGGTGCCGGTGGAGATCGTGACCACAGCCTAGTTCGGACTTTCACCTCGGAGGCGCGGAGACGCGGAGAGAAATCGCCATAATCGCACGTAAATCGGATCACTTCTGAAATGGCGCCGAGGGCGGTCCATTTCGAAATGTAGGGTATTTAGATCTTCGTCCCAGGCGCGGATGGATCTATCGCCGGATGACCCGACCGTCTCCGCGCCTCCGCGTCTCCGCGGTGAGTTCTTAAAAAAGACCAATCACGCGCGATGTCGGCGATGACGTGCGATGCCGGCAATTTCAGATCACCCGATCTCCCGATCACCAGATCACCCGATTTTCTGGGAGTGCCTGACCACTCCCACTTTGAAAAGGAGAGTTACCCATGTATCAGTTTGGCTCAGGCACGCTGTTTGGCTTTCCCAACGGCGGCAACACCGCGCCCAACCCCACACCCATGAAGTTCGGCACGCTGCAGGACGTCTCCGTTGATATCTCCGGCGACGTAAAGCAGCTTTACGGACAAAAACAATTTCCTGAAGCCGTGGCCCGCGGCAAGTGCAAAATCAGCGGAAAGGCCAAGTTTGCTTCCATCAACGGCAAGATGATGAACGACCTGTTCTTCGGCCAGCCGATGAGCACCGGCATGGTGAAGACAGCGCTGGATGAAACTGCCACCGTCCCTGCAACGCCCTTTCAAATTACGGTGGCCAACTCAGCCACGTTCAAACAGGATTGGGGCGTGCGCTATGCGTCTGGCCCCAATGCGGGAGTTCCGCTCACGCGGGTTGCGGCCAGCCCGGCGACGGGACAGTACAGCGTGAACACAGCAACGGGCGTTTACACGTTTGCATCAGCCGAGACCGGTTCCTCAGTTCTGATCTCGTACACCTTCACGGCCGCCAGCAGCGGGACGCAGCTCAACATCACCAACCAGTTGATGGGCTTCGCACCGACGATCCAGGTCTTGCTGGAGAGCGCCTATAACACCAACCAGTTCTCGATTCTGCTCTATTCCGTCATCGCGTCCAAACTGAGCTTTGCCACCAAACAGGAGGACTTCATTATCCCCGAGTTTGACTTTGAAGCCTTTGCGAATGCGGCCGGCCAGGTCGCGGACATGTACTCCAACGAGTAACAAGTTCGAGCTTGATTTTCCAGCTCAATCAGGCGCCGGAATCGCGCTGCATTTCAAACGCGCAGCGATCGCAAGCCACTGCCTGGTTCAGTTGGATCCCAGGCCCGGGTGATGAGCCTGGGCCTTCATCTTGGAATTCACATTGCATGGAGGAGATAAAGCAGTGCTTAAGCAACAGAACGTTTCCACTTCCATTGGCCAACTCACGGCTTCGTCGCTAACTTTGGGCGAGCTTCGCCAGCTGGATCCCCTGTTGACGCAGGCAGCAGCAGACAAAGAAGGCAAAGGTGTGGCTTCGCTGCTGAAGCTTTTGCCTGCGATCCTGAGCTCGCTTCGCAAGGTGCATCAGGACCTGTCGCTCGATGCGCTGGAGAACGGCCTCACGCTCGAAGATTTCACCACGCTGTTAACCGCTGTGCTGGAGGTTTCCGGCCTCAAACAGGCTGCCGCGGGGGAAGGCTCGCCGGTAACGGTCTAGCTGACTGGTCCTTTATCTATGGCCATATCGCAACCGTTACCGGATGGACGTTTAACCAAATCGATCAATTGAGTTTGTGGGAAGCGAATGATTTGTTCATCTACTGGAGTGACTACCCGCCGACGCACGTGTTAGTCAGCGCATACCTGATGGGGCCGAAAGCAGCCCGGCGACCGAGATCGCAAACCGGGAATTTTGGCGAGTTACAGCAGGCGATTCGCAGTATTGGCGGGACATGCGGCAACAAGCTGCCGGCGTGTTACAAGCAGTAAAAAGGTGGTGCTGTTGCTGGCCTCCGTAGCGCGCCGGAATAAAAAGTGATTGCTCCAAGCTGCCCTGTTTGCTACACTTTCGCCCCATCATAAAGAAATTGGGTTCCGAGGAGACTATGCGCTGGACTTTGGTGTTGATATTCCTCGTTTCGTTGGCGATTGCAGGTTGCTCGAAACAAGCACAAGAGAAGCCAACATCCGACGGAAAGCGGGCCGTTTCGGATGAGCAGCTGGCATCCACCAAGCTGAAGGGCGATAAGCCAGATGCCCAACTGCGTGAAGCTGGATTCAGTGATAAGGACATTGAGGTGTTTCGTTACCTGCAGGGCAGGAACTGGAAGAAGTCCGTGGTGGTTGATCCCATGGATGGACACAGAGATGTCAGCTTCAGAGTCTTTGCTCAGCCAATCTACGATGGCTGGCAGAGCAGGCGGGATATTGGAATTGAACTTATGGTCCCGTGCAAAACGGATATCGATGTCACCGCCAAAATTAACGATGCCCCTGACGGGCACGTGCGCCTGCGATTTGATGATGGCCCGGTACAATCGGAACAATGGCCCGTTGGCGGACACATGCTGGTGGAGCGCCATTCCAGGGAATTCGTCCGCCATCTCCTGGCGGCAAAAACCATGAAATTTGAATACACGCCTAAAGACTCGGGTTCTCAAGTCTACGAACTTTCTGTTCTGAATTTGAAAGACCTGATGGCGCAGGAACCTTCCTGCAAGTTTCTAATGCCATAGAGGATTTACTTTTCACAAGTGCAGCCTGGCGCGGGCTGGCTTTGTTTTGAAATGTGGTGAATTTCGGCGTCGCCGAAACAGTCTAACTTTGCTATTCGCCAGGAGGCGAGACACAGATGTTACCAGAGCCGATTCATTTCCAGAGCAAGAATAGGATTGCGGCGCTGAAAACGCGACCGCCGCGGCTGAGCCTCATTGCAATGTTGCCGTTCCTAATTGTAGTTGCCGCCTTAAACGGTTGCTCGCGCGGGCGGAGCGAGAAAGCCGCAATCGAAGCTCTGAATCAAAGCTTTAAGCACGATCCTCTCGTGCTGCGGCTCTATATTGGGCGCGTCGGCAGCCAATGTACTCCGATCGTGGGGCTGGTCCGGACGCCGGATCTCACAAGCGTGGTTGAGTACAGGGCCGCGCAGAAGTCGGGCTTGATCAATATCGCCCAAGACGGCCCAGGATTTTGGAAGGTTAGTTTAATCAGTCCCAGTCCGAAGCTCGCCGCAGCTTTGGCAAAAGCGCCGCACATTATGAAGGGTGGCTGTGATGACCAATCGGTTGCCCTCCCCGTTGCTTCCAGAGCTGTAGTCGATCTAGTAAGCCTGCAGCCTGTCACAAGCGAGAAGTCTGCCGCGATATTTACCTGGAAGTGGACCCTGGAGCCGGATGGAGTCAAGCTGGTTGATAACCTTTCCGACCAGGAGCGCCTTGAGCTTGCTCCCCAAATAGAACGCGTAAATCCGCTTTTACGCCAATCCTCTTTCAATCTAGGCGACATGACCGCGAGTACAGGGCCTCACCAGGACAAGGCAACTCTGAAGAAATCGGGTGACGGTTGGGCCATTGATAAATAGGAGAGCAGTTGGTTTTTTGCCAGGCAGCCCGCGGGCTGCCTCAATTTTTGGCAGTTGCTGCTTCAAACAGAAGCAGGATCGGAGTTGAGCCGTGGCCGATAATGAAATCAACCTGAGTGTAAAGACTGATGCCAAGGATGCTCTTTCTACTTTGCACGACGTCAAAGACGCCTTTGACCTTGTTGGTGGGACCGTTGGCGCAATCGGAAACCTTGCCATTGAAGCTGCAGAAAAGATAAAGCAACTGCAGACTGAAGTGCGCCAGATGCGCGAAGACTTTGAACAGGCAGCGGTTTCCATCGGAAGAACGGCGAGCGCCATTACGAATGAAAATTTGAAACTGCAGGACCAGATTGCCATTCTCCAAGGGCGCCAACCAACGAACCAACTTGCGATTGCTCTGATCGAAGCGTCGAGCCGCGCAGAGGATTTGACCGCATCTTTGCGTGACGCTTTGCTTAAGGAAAGGGAGTTGCTGGAGAATCAGTCCGTCGGATTCCTGAAGTCGCTAGTGGCAGGCCAGGCGGAAACGAGCGGCCTTTCGGAGGAGTTTGCGCCGAAAATTGATTCATTCGTGGACCTTCTAAATAAGAAACAAATCGCCATTGCGGATTTTAATCTTAAGAATCAGGCGATGCTTGAGCATGGCACAGCGGCGCAGCAGAAATCGTTACAAAGAGAGTTGGAGGTACTGGTAGCAGGTTATAACGCTCAACTTCTCGCGGCTGGTAAGGGGATCACGGCCCGCCTTGCTGTTGTTCAGAGCGGCTTGGAAAAGGAAAAGAAAGCAGAAGTCGAAAAGCTCGTAGATGCGACCAATCCCGAAACGCAAGCTAGCTTGGGTATAAGCCAAGCAGATGCCCAAAAGTCTGTGACTGAGGAGTATCGCACTCGCCAATCCGTGGTTGACTCTCTCCGTCTGACGATCCTTCGGCTGTTACAGGCAGGTACTGCTGAAACTGAGAATATTCAGTTGAGAGTGGCGGCTGCAACAACACAGGCCAGGCAGGAGCAGGTAATCACCGTCCAAGCCCAGAAAGATCGAATTGACACGACCCGCCTGGCCGGCCAGCAGGTAGTTGCCGACTACCGGCAATCGTTTGCCGCGATCAATGCCTCCGCTCAGCAATTCAACAGCCAGCAGCTTTCCATCCTAATGACTGGAATCAACAACAATTCCAATCACATCATCCAGGCGACGGATGCCATGCACAAGAAGCTGCAAGCGAAAGAAGCGGAAGTCCAGCAGCAACGGACCAAGTTGTGGGACCAGACTTTCAAAGGTATTTCCGGCGCCTTCAGTACATTCATCAACGGCGTTGTCAGTGGACACCAGACGCTCAGCCAGGCCTGGGTGAAACTGGTGGACGGGATGGCGGCCAAATTCGTCGACGGCCTGGAAAAACAGCTCATGTCGTTCGCCGAGCACAAGCTGATGGAGCTCACCATTCACACGACAACAGAAAGAGCCAAAGACCAGGCCAGCCAGGCGGCCCACGCAAAGGAAGACGAGCGCACAGCCTACAGCGCCGCCAAAGCCGCATGGGAGTCCGTGGTTCATACGCCAATAGTTGGTCCTATACTCGCGCCGATCGCCGCTGCAGCGACGTTTGCTGCGGTCACGGCATTCGGGTCGGCTGAGGGAGGACAATACATTGTTCCGTCCGAGCAGCTTACGATGCTGCATCGCAATGAAATGGTGCTGCCTGCGGGTGTAGCCGACCGGATGCGCGGCGTCATTGAGGGCGGGGGTGGCGGCGGCGTGACTGTAGTGGTGAACCATTCTGTGAGCGCCGTTGATGCAGAATCCTTTCAGGCGCATCTTCGCCGCCACGCCAATCTCATTGGCCAGGAAGTTTCACGCATGCTGAGAAAACGGTCGCCTGTAACAGCCTGAGTCCGTACCGGCCGTCGTCTTTGCCGAACATCTCTTCAAAATACGAGCCGCCTGCGGGCGGCATTTTTACTTTTATGAGCAACGTACTGTTTCCCAAAATTCGCGGGCTGGCGTGGTCGGTTACGAAGACCCCTACGTTCTCCACTGAGATCCAGGAGTCGGTGGCCGGGCGCGAGGTGCGAGTCCAGAATTTCCAGAATCCCATCTGGGAGTTCACCCTCAGCTATGAATATCTGTTGAACGATCCCAAGTCGCGCGACGAAAACGAGCAGACGCCCCTGGAAACCCTCGTCGGCTTTTTTCTGGCGCGCGGCGGGCAGTTTGATGATTTTCTTTTAAACGAATCCGACCTGACCGGGCGGCTTGAGGACTCGGTGTACTCAGGCCAGCCGATCGCAATTGGCGATGGAACAAGCAAGAGCTTTCAGCTCGTGCGGAACATTGGAGGCTTTTTAGAAGCCGTGCAGAATTCCATGAACCAGACCGCGACAATGTACGTCAGCGGAGTACGGAAAGTGCAGGGGGCAGACTACAGCATCAGCAATGGCCTGGTCACATTTGTGAATGCTCCGGGAGCAGGGGCGCCCATTACAGCTGATTTCATCATGTTGCATCGCGTCCGCTTCGATACCGGCACGTCCCGCAGTGGCAAAGAAGGACTGGAACTCAGCAATTTCTACTACAACCTGTATGAATGCAGGGAAGTGCAGCTGAAAACGGTGAGAAAGTGAAGCACGCGGCTCTTGGCCCTCGGCTCTCGGCCTTTAGCCGGAAGTGTTGCAAGCTCCGCAGATGAGCTAAGAGCCAAAAGCTAAAAGCCAGAGGCTGCTTTATGAAAACTCCTACCAACATCAACGGCAACGACCTGATCACGTGGCTGCAGAGCGCCACGGAAATTCGGATGGCCGACCTGTACACGATTACCTTGAAGAGCGGCACAGTCGCGCGCTATACAAGCTGGGATAGGACCATCAACGTGCTGGGGAATACGTACCTAACCGGGCCGCCGCACCTCAAGCGTTCGCAAGTGGAGGAGAAACTTGGATTGGATGTCTCATCTCTGGAACTGGAGATTTCCGCGGGCTCGAGTGACACGATCGATAACCTTCCCGTGCTTCAAGTGATTGCCAACGGCTCGTTTGATGGCGCGACGCTGCGCATCGACCGGCTCTTCATGGATTCCACCGGAAACCAAATCGGCTCAGTGGTGCGCTTCTCGGGGATTATCGGCGAAGTAGAGAAAGTAGGACGCAGCTCAGCCAAACTGACTGTGAATGCTCTGGTGCAGGTGCTCACACAGCAGTTGCCGAACATCATCTTGCAGCCGAATTGTACGAATACGCTCTTCGATGCGCGCTGCACGCTGAGGAAGAAGAACCTGCTCAAGTTCTCTGAACAGTTTGACAATGCCGCCTGGCAAGCTTTTGTCAACGGAACGGCAACGGCTCCAGTGGTTACCGCAAATGCACTTGCTGATCCGAATGGCAATGTGACAGCGGACAGGATTGTGTTTCCGCCCACGGATTCGAGTTCAACTTCGCGGCTGTACCAGATGGGAACCCTGCTCACCGTTCCTGTCGCAGGAGCAAACTACACCGGATCGGTCTGGCTGCGTGCGGACACGCCATGCTCCGTGAGCATTTTCCTTAAGAAAGACGGCCAGGCGGTGAACGTCAGCAACGTTCTCCTCTGTAATGTCACCAGCGCCTGGCAACGCTTTTCTGTTTCAGGAGACGTGGGCGTCAGCAGCTCTCTTTCCGCGGGGTTGACCATTGCCGTTCTTCAAAGCAGTCCAGGAGCGGCCATTTATGCATGGGGAGCGCAGTTTGAAGCCGGTTTGGCAGTAACCGACTATGAATCCACTACGGGTTCTGCTGCGGGTTTTTTTGAGGCCAATACCGTCCAGGGAGGAAGCACCGTGAACAAGCTGATTGCGTCCTCGGCAAAGGCGGATGGGTACTACGACAACGGCCAGATCGTCTTCACCTCCGGAGCAAACAATGGGACTCTGAAAGCAATCCGCAGCTACTTTGCGCAGCAGTTCTTCTTTAACTCGCCGCTGCCGTTTGCGCCGAATGCGGGCGATACTTTCATCGCATATCCCGGATGCGACAAGACGCAGGCGACCTGCACGACAAAGTTCAACAACCTTGCGAATTTTGAGGGCTTCCCGTATGTGCCTGTGCCGGAGACAGCCATATGAGCGGCGCACAACCAGGCAAAGCGCTGCAGCAGGCCGAAGACGCGGCCTTGCAGGAAGAGTTGCACTTCTTCCGCGAGCACGAGCGCGAATGGGCGCGCGAGCGCGGTGGCTGGTTTGTGCTGCTCGGGAAGGAAACGTTCGGAGGCTTTCACCGCAGCTATGAAGAAGCGCTTCAGGCCGGCCTTCGCGCGTTCGGGCCGGTAGCGCCGTTTCTGATTAGAAAAATTGGTAGCCAGCGATGATGGAGAGAACGCATGCCACTTACGGCGGAACAGCGCGATCGAATTGTTCGCGCGGCCAAAGACTGGCTTGGGACGCCATACCACCATCATGGTCGAGTCAAAGGAGCAGGCGCGGATTGCGCCATGTTCCCACTGGCCGTATTTCAGGAATGCGGACTCCTGCCGCTCGATTACCTGCCGCCGCAGTACTCCGTGCAATGGCACCTGCATCGCTCGGAAGAGCTGTATCTCAACGAGCTCACGAAATTCTGCGTTGAAATTTCCCGGCCGCCCAGGCCCGGAGACTTCGTCGTCTTTCGCTTCGGACGGACGTTTTCTCACGGCGCTATTGTGCTTGATTGGCCAAAGATCATTCACTCCTACATTCCTCATGGCGTCCTGCTGTCAGACGCTTTGCGGGATGGCGAGCTTGCCGGGCGAGAGTTGAAAATTTTCGAGGTTTTTACCGCAGAGGACATGGAGAACACAGAGGCAAAATCGCAGTGCCCCTCTGAGACCTCAGTGGTGAAAGGTTGATTTCAATATGGGAATGATTGGCGGCAAAGCCGGCGGGAAAAAATCGCTCGCGAGCAAACCGAACCTCCTGAGCGCGCTACGGGTGCAAACCAGCACGTACGGCCAGGTGATCCCGATCGTGTACGGGCGGAACCGTATTTCCGGGCGGTTGCTGTGGAGCGGAGATTTTGCGGCCATCCCGCACACATCCACGCAGAAAGTGGGCGGCAAAGGGTTGGGCAGCGGCGGAGGCAACGCGATCACCAATACCACCTACACTTACCAGACGGCGGTGGCGATTGCGCTCTGCCTGGGGCCGATCCAGAACATTCACAACGTCTGGGATTCAAAGGGCCGGCTGACGATGATCAGTTCGTCGGTGCAGTTCACGGTTCCGGGCGGCGGCGGATCATTCCACGTGGTTCCTCCCGGAACCGGCGTGTTTCATTCCGGACGCGGTGTGAGCCGCGCAGATGCTTACAGCTTTTTGGCCAGCGATTTCGGATCAGATGGTCCCATTACGCTCAGCGGCACGCAGCAGACTCCCATGGGCATGGTTCCCGGCACACCCGCAGCAGGACAGTACGGGCAGAGCGGTAACAGCTTCACCTTTTCCGCGGCCGATGCCGGCAAGACCATGACTATCAACTACGTCTACTCGGTCCCGGACTCAAACTCGAACGGCCAGCCGCTGGAAAAGCTCAGCCTGACTCTGTTCACCGGTTCGCGACCGCAGACGCCCTGGAGCTATTTAACGTCACGCC
>Ga0070681_10003829_pt1 | contig 14146 bp, 9 predicted proteins | sample KBSC83BmetaG_FD_65650 | JGI IMG/M metagenome (GOLD analysis project Ga0070681, IMG submission 65650) | Corn rhizosphere microbial communities from Kellogg Biological Station, Michigan, USA - KBS C8-3B metaG | ecosystem: Host-associated > Plants > Roots > Rhizosphere | place: USA: Michigan... | reverse complement strand
GGGGAAATACCTGTCGGCGGAGGCGCGCGGCTTCATCAACCAGATCAAGCCGGGGCTGCTGGCGCATCGCGAACACGACGAACCCGGGCACTCGGAACGCTGAGACCTGCCGGAAGAGGGCATCCAAAAGCTTGCGCAAGCCTCTGATGCTCCAATAAGGCAGCCACTTACTTCATCGCCGATGCCCCCACATATGCCCCCAGCGCACGCCGTTGACGCCGCCAGCGCTGTGTTGCGTACGCTGCTATTGGTTGACTACGATTCCGGTAATCATTGACCGGCAATCTGGTAACCGCTGACTAGTGCGCTGGTGCTGATCAGCCGGCCAGCCCACGATGGTGGGGCAAGTTCCGGCCAGAAGACGACATTGACTGACGCGACGGGAATGGCTGCTTTTCGGAAACGAGTACGGATGCTTCGACGCTAGCCGGGCGCGAAAACCATCGACATGATCGAACAATCCGGCCGATAGCTTCCGCGCAAACCCGACGGCAAGCGCACACTGTTGTGACCGGCGGCTTGCGAATCACTACCTGCCCGCACGGGCCTGATCAGCACGCCCGGCGTTTCGCTCGTCGGACTTGAGTGGCGGCTTGGCTTCCTTGTGCCGCAGGGCCGCAACCTGGCCCGCGGTGACAGCCGAAGCGTGGTTGTTCCAGCCCTGGCGCAGGAATGTTGCAAGCGTGGCCACATCGTGGTCGTCGAGGCGCCACGCAAAACCAGGCATCCGGAAGCGCTCCGGCCGCAATTGGGTCGACGGCATCGCCGCCCCATACAGGATGGTCTCGATCAGGCTTGTCGCCGACGCCGCCGTCACCGTTGGATTGCCATCGAGCGTCGGGAAGACCCCGGGCGCGCCGAGGCCGTTGGCAAAATGGCAGCCGTCGCAGTTGTCCAGATACAGGCGCGCACCGAGCGGCGTGGACGGGTTGGCCGCAGTCAACATAGCCTGTGTTTTTGTCGGCACATCGTTGGAATGCGCAGAGGCCTCCGTGGTGCCAGCGTCGAGGTATTTGAGGTAGGCGGACATGGCCATGATGTCGTCGTAACTCAGGTGCTGGAGCGAATTGCCCACCACGGAAGTCATGTCGCCCGCCGCGCCGGTGTAGGCATTGCGGCCAGTCGCGAGGTATTGCGCAATCTGGGTCTGGCTCCAGCGCGTGGTGACACTGTCCTTGCCGCGCAGCGGCGGTACCGCGCGACCGTCGACCTTGCCGCCGGTCAGGTACTTGGCATCTTCGTCGCGGATGCCGTTCGAGGCCATCAGCCAGTTGCGTGGGCTGTGGCAGGCGGCGCAATGCCCGAGTGCCTGTACGAGGTATGCACCGCGGTTGATCTGCGGGTTGTCGGTAGGCGGCTTGAACCTTGGGTTCTTGAGAGCCAACCAATCCCACACCCGGACGCCCAAGCGCTGGTTGAACGGAAACGCGAGGTGCGTTTGCGGTGGCTGGTCATGCACCGGCTTCACTTCATCCATGTAATAGCGATACAGCGATTCGACGTCAGCTTCGCTAAGCAGGCGGTAGTTTTCATACGGCATAGCGGGGTAAAGCCGCGTGCCGTTCTTGCGCACGCCGTCGTACAACGCAGCGCGGAAATCATCCAGCGAGTAGTCGCCGATGCCGTACTGCTTGTCGGGGGTGATGTTGGTCGAATAGATGGTGCCGAAGGGGCTCGCTACTGTCAGACCACCGGAATAGGCCTTGCGGCCCGGTCCGGTGTGGCAGTCCTCGCAGTTGGCAGCGCGTGCCACGTAGGCACCACGCGCTGCAGTGATGTCCGACGTCGGTAGGTCAAGCGCCTTGGCCGAAGTGCGTTGTGCGGGTGCCCAGATGATCAGGGCAATGGCAATGAGGATGACGACGATCACGCCGCCCAGAATACGCAGGAAGGATTTCATGCGCGTTCTTCTCAAGACAGGTCGCGCGGGTTGCGCAGGTAGTCGGTGCGGATGGCATGCGCCGACCAGTACGCCAAACCACCCAGAAGCCCGGTCGGGTTGAACTGGATATTCTGCGGAAACGCCCCCGCGCCCATGACGAACACGTTGTGCACGTCGTGGCTCTGCAGGTAGCGGTTGAGCGCCGAACTTTTCGGGTCCGCACCCATGATCGCGCCGCCCACGGTGTGCGTGGTCTGATACGGCCGCACGTCGTACATCGCGCCCTTGTCTTTGAAAGAGGATTGCATGACCGCGGGCTTCATGCTGGCGGCAATGGCCTCGATCTTCTTGCGCATGAACTGGGTCATGCGCAGGTCGTTGTCCTGCCAGTTAAAGGTCATCCGCATCAACGGACGGCCGAAGTGGTCCTTGTAGGTAGGGTCGAGATCCAGATAGCAGTCCCGGTAGGCCATGCACGAGCCCTGCGAGCCGATCGACATCGAATGGCCATACCATTGCTTGATGGCTTTTTTCCATCCTTTGCCCCACGTTGGGGTGTCCGACGGCAGCGGCAGGGAGTGGATCGGTTGCCCGTTGGTAGTGCCGGCCGAGATGCTGCTGCCACCGATGAATCCTTCGCGGCCCAGGTCGATCCGGTTGGTGGTGTAGTCGGTGATGACCACGTCGGTGGCGCCGGTGCCGACGAACGGGTTGAAGGTGTGATCGGGCATGAACATCGTCAGACCGCCTTCGGTCTGGTAGGCATAGGATCGACCGGTTACGCCCTCGCCGGTGGCAGGGTCGTAGGGCTTGCCGATGCCCGATAGCAGCATCAAATGCACGTTGTGCAGCTGGAACGCGCACAAAAGCACGATGTCGGCAGGCTGGAACACTTCCTCGCCGGTCGTATGGTCGAAATAGGTTACGCCGGTGGCCGTCTTCTTGTCGGCGGCGAGGTCCACACGCAGGACTTCGACCTTGACCTTGTAAGCAAAATTGGGTTTGCGTTTCAGCGCATCAAGAATGCAAGTCTGCGGCGACCCCTTGGAATAGTTGTAGCAACCATAGCGCTCGCAGAAACCACAAAAACTGCAGGGCCCGAGCTGCATGCCGTATTCGTTGACGTAGGACTGCGACGCGATCGACGCGGGCTGCGGAAAAGGATGGCAGCCCATCGCCTTGGCCGCCTTGGCGAACAGGCTGGCGTCGTAGGTCGAAGGTAGCGGCGGCATCGCGTAATCGCGTGAGCGCGGACCTTCGAACGGATCACCGCCGTCGATGATCTTGCCGTTGATGTTGCCGGCCTTGCCTGAAATGGCCGCCATGCGCTCGAAGCGGTCGAAATACGGTTCGAGCTCCGCGTAAGTGACAGGGTAATCCTGCAAAAACATACCATCCGGAATGGTCTTCTGACCGAATTTCTCGGTGACGTACGAGTGCAGGCGCAGTTCCTCCGGTTGCGGACGCCAAGTCCGTCCGTTCCAGTGTACGCCGGCGCCGCCGACGCCAATACCCGGCAGGAATGAACCCAGCTTGCGGTACGGCAGCGCGACTTCGTCCAGCGTGCGCCGAATCGTCAGGGTCGAGTTGGCGGGTTTCTGCATCAGCTCGTACCGCACCGCGTACTTGAGCTCGTCCATCTCGTTCGGGTACTGGAAGTTGGGCACGGTTTCGCGGTCTTCGCCGCGCTCTAGCGCCAGCACGTCCAACCCGGCTGACGCCAGTTCCATGCCGAGGATCGACCCCGTCCAGCCCAGCCCGACGATCACCGCATCCTTCTTGGGAGCCTTGCGCGCCATGCTCATGCCCTCTTGCCGGCAATGGAAACCGGTCCCAGCGGATACGGTTTGTTGTACTGCATTGCCCATTCCTTGAAGCTGGCACGTGCACCGGGAAAGCCGATGTAGACCCACGCCTGCATACCATGGTTGCCGCCGTATTTCGGATCGGCGAAGTAGCCCTCCCTGGTGTTGGCGAGCAGCACCGAGAAGAACCAGCTCAGTTCCGGCACAAGTACCAGTCGCCCGTTTTGCAGGCTTGTCAGGGTTTCATCCTGAATCGGCGCATCGAGATCGGCGAACGTCTTGCCGTGGCGTTTTTCGCACCACACGTTCACGGCCTTGATGCCCTGGCGATACAATTGGGCCGGGGTCAAAGGTGTCTGGTAACCGCGATCCGGACTGGCAGACGGATCGTAGGGGCCTTGCATATACCAATCGGTCGCCGCGCCGTACTTTCCGGCGAGCTGCCGATCGATGAACACGGGCACCCGCGTTTCACGTGCGCCAGGGCCCTCGCCCTCGGAGGGGATCAGGCGCGCCGTCGCCGCCATCACGAAGGCCCATTCGTCGACGTTTAGAAATTCCGGCTGATATTTGTGAAGTGCGACGGGTGCGTCGGCGGCGTTCAGGTGCAACGGGACGGCCGCCATGGCGACGCCGGCCGTCGCGGCCGCTTCCAGAAACGCCCGGCGGGACAACCTCCACCCCTCGAACGGCTTGTCGGTCATGTGCTTGCCCCCAATGTGATGGCAGGCCAGCATACATTGCGATGGAATGTGGCAGAACGCCGTCGACTTCCCCGCACAGATTGAGCGCAACGATCGCTCAATTCACCATGATAAGCGGCCGTTTGCTGCGATCGCTCGAAGTTCCGCTTCACGCCCTGAGTCAGTCCGTCAAGTGGTTTTCGGGCGCAACCCGGCGACCGCCGCGACTCCGAGTTACGGGCGAGTCCGGCCACGTGCAGACATTTGGTGAGCTTGGTCCCATAGCGCGCAGATCCCTTTCTTGACCTCACCTTGGGCATTGTCTTGGGGTCTGACGACGCAGATTAGGCCTGAGGGCCTAATCTTGCTGGAATGGTGGCATTATCGAATCTTGGGCCACAGGAGCAGTCGAGTGACGCGAGCGAGTGCCGCTGGGCGGGTAAGAATTTACTTCTCAGATTTCTTCGAGGTGGACAAGGATCTACTGGAGTCCTATGGCGCGTTTAACGTGTCGCTGGTCAATGACCTGCCACTGTTCATCGACCCGTTCCTGCTGTTTGACAGTAAGGACGCCGTCTACCAGCGTCTCCATGAGAAGATCATCGACTACCTCAAGTTCCTGCGCGATGTATCCGCCACCGGCGCGCTCACCCAAGTCCATATCGACCAGTGGTTTCGCTTCGCCGAGGTTAAGCAGAACTGGCTGGGGTTCAGCCGGTCGGGTAACAGCGGCAACGGCTTGGGCGCGCAGTTCGCCAACACGCTGCACAAGAACCTCCACCATGTGTTCCGAGACTTCGGCGCCGAGAAGATCACCAAGTCCAGCCATCTGGAAAAGCTGTGTTTGTTAAGCGAAGGAGTGGGCCGCGATCACCTGAGTGATTTCGTCACCAACCTGATCAAGCAGTTCCTCCTGGACTACACCCAGACGTTCGCCAAAACCCATCTCCGCAGGGAGTTCGTGCGGCCGGTCGGGGTCAACCGCGTGGTCTTCAATCCGGCCAGCAAACGTTGGATGCCTGGGAGGTATGACCTGCCGTTTATCAATGGGGACTACGTAATCCTGACGCCGAAGGACATGCTGACAAGGGACGAGGCGTGGATCAATCGCGGGGATCTGCTGGACGGGATCGAGGACGTCTACCAGTCCATTCCTAACCAGCAGCTGCGCAATCAGATCGATGCCTACTTCATGTCCCGTTTGACCGAGGACGCGACCGATCAGGATCGAATGCGCTTGGCTGCGCAGACGGTGGAGCAGTTTCCGATCCTTCTGGACCACTTCATCCGAACCAAGGAAGACACCGCCGACGAAGCGCATCGGACCAGCAAGAAGAAGGTGGCGGATACCCAGGCGCAGTTCGTCGACGAAGTGTCACGGCTGGTGCGGGAGCATTTGGAAGGAACGGTCTTCTACGCGGGTGGCACCTCATTCACCGAGAGCATGGCGCGTGTCAACTTCTTGAAGGATGTCATCGAGCACAAGGATGGCTGGCGGATTTTCTACATCAACGGTATGCCCATCACGCAGGAGGCTCACCTTCAACTCCTCTACCGTCTGACTTGGTTCGCGTCACGGATGGACGTCAACCGTGAAGTCAATAACGGTCGAGGTCCGGTGGACTACAAGATCTCGGAAGGCAACGTTGACAAGACGCTGGTGGAGTTCAAGCTCGCGCGGAACAATAAGTTGAAGATGAACCTGCAGAACCAGGTGCAGATCTACGAAAAGGCCAACGACACGTCGTCGTCCATCACGGTGATCCTGTACTTCACCGATGGCGAATGGACGCGGGTGAACAAGATCTTGCAGGACCTGAAAATCGAGAAGGCCAAGAGCATTGTTCTGATCGACGGCCGCTCCACCAACAAACCCTCGGCGTCGACCGCGAAGTAGTCCGATACCAGAGTCCGCTCTGGGTCGGTAGCACCCGTACGGGCGGACGCCACCCCGCAAGCGTGCCAGTGAAATCGGGTGGATCCGGCGTGGCGTCTGTCGATCGGCTTGTGGCTATGCCGCCAAACGATGCTTGTAGTAGGGCCGATCCCGGTCGTCCAGGATCGCGTACAACGCCGCGAGGTTGTGTGGGTCCGGATTGAGCCAGGCGTCGAGGTGTTCGGGCTTGATCGGGATGATGCAGCGGTCGTGGCCGGCTGCGGCAATCTCTGGCGGCGGCTCGTCGGTGATCGCAGCGAATGAGTACAAGCCAGCGCGTTCGTCGAATGACCACAGGCAAGCCACCAGCATGTCGTGGGGTGGGTTGGGCCTGAACTCCAGCACCACGTTCTCTTCTTGTTCGCCCGCCTCAAGCTCGCGGTGTTCCACCTTGTGTCGCGACACGTTCTCGTAGAAGGCGTTGACCACCATGATGCTGTGACTGTAGCCAAACAGTTTGGCCCAGGTCTTTTCCAGGTTGTCGCGTCGTGCGTTGTAGGTGCCGGGGTACTTGCGCTCCATGATCTCGTTCCAGCCGGGCAGCCGGCATTGATAGCGCATCGGGATCACCGTGCGCCGGCCATCCTGCAGAACCATCACGGGCGCCCATTGGCCCGGAAAGATGCGCGCGTCGCGCGGCAATCGTTCAGTCCGCTTGAGGTCGGCAAGGCCCCGCTGAGCGGCTTCCATTTTGTTCCGCGCGATACGCTGTTCGTTCTGAGCCTTCTTCGTGACCTTGGCCTGCAAGGCCCGTTCGGCATCAGCCAAGCGCTTCTTCTGCGTGAATAGTTCCTGTTCCAGCGTACGGGCCAACTCGGCGTCGCCTTCAACGATCAGGTCGTGGATCTTCCGCTCGTCCTCGCTGCGGGGATCCGCAAAGGAATCCTTGATCGCCTTGGCGATCTTCCGCCAGGTGCCGTCCTTCTTCTTCTCCCAGAAAAGGCGGACGTACTGGTGGACGTTCATGACGGCACCGAACTCCCGCTCGAACTTGCGGAACTCGGCCCAGATTTGCGCGGAATAGCACATGATCGGTGCTCCTGATTGGTTGAGCTTAGCGAAACGAGCGACTATCAGTCCGCAAGAAACTTAACGGAAGTCGCGCGAACGGTTGTCCAGCGCACCCAGCAACGAACTGTAGTCGTGCAGTCGCGCGGCGATGAGGTGCTGCACGCCTTCGACGCTCTCCCAGCGGCCTTCGACGCCGAGCATGGTCGCGGTCAGGAGTACACGGCGCTGGCGTTCGGCGAGGTCCGGCCAGACGACGACGTTGACCATGCCGTCCTCGTCTTCGAGCGTGACGAAGGTCGTGCCCTTGGCGGTCGCAGGCCGCTGCCGCAGCGTGACCAGACCCGCCGCGCGCACATGACTGCCATGCACGAGCACGCGCAGTTCGCGTGAAGGCCGGCAGCGGCGGGCAGCAAGTTGCGCGCGAATCTGCTTCACCGGATGCGTGCCCAGCGTCAGGCCCGTTGCGGCGTAGTCGGCGAGGGTGTCCTCACCCGTGGTGGGGGGCGTGATTGCGATGGCGGATTCATCGGGACTTGCATGTCCGAACAGCGGACGCTGTGGTTCGATGCCGGCCACACGCCAGCGCGCACGATGTCGATGGCCCGCAAGACCGCGCAGCGCTCCCGCGTCGGCCAGAAGCTGGCGATCGCGGGCGTCCAAACCGGCGCGTTCGACCAAGTCCGCGGTGTCGGCGAATGCGCAATTAGCACACGCGACATGGATTCGTTCCGCTACATTTTCGCGAAAGCCCCGAATCAATCTGAAGCCCAGGCGCACGGCAGGAGGGCGTGAAACATTGCCTGGATTGTCTTCGAGCGTGCAATCCCAGCCGCTCGATCGCACGTCTACCGACCGTACCTCGATGCCGTGGCGGCGCGCATCCTGAACCAGCTGGCTCTCACTGTAGAAGCCCATCGGCAGCGAATTGAGCAACGCGCACACGAATGCCGCGGGTTCGTGGTACTTCAGCCAGGCACTGGCGTAGGCCAGCAATGCAAAACTCGCCGCGTGCGATTCCGGGAAGCCGTAGCTGCCGAAGCCCTTCAGGCGGTCGAACAGTTCTGCGGAGAAATCTGGACTATATCCACGCGCCAGCATTCCTCGGGTAATGCGTTCCCGGTGCTTTTCGATATCGCCGTGGCGCTTCCACGCCGCCATCGATCGGCGCAGCTGGTCGGCTTCGCCACCGGAATAACCCGCCGCCACGATCGCGAGCTGCATCACCTGTTCCTGGAACAGTGGAACGCCGAGCGTGCGCTCCAGCACCTTGCGTACATCCTCGGAGGGGTACGTCACGGGCTCCTTGCCGTTCCGCCGTGCGAGGTACGGGTGCACCATGTCGCCCTGGATCGGGCCAGGGCGGACGATCGCCACCTCGATCACGAGGTCGTAGAAGTGGCGCGGTTTCAGGCGGGGCAGCATGGTCATCTGCGCACGCGATTCGATTTGGAACACGCCGACCGTGTCGGCACGCCCGATCATCGCGTAGGTGGCCGGATCCTCGGCCGGGATCGTGGCCAGCGTCAGGTCACGACCACGGTGCCGGCGCAGCAGGTCGAGGCACTTCCGCAGCGCCGTCAGCATGCCGAGAGCCAGGCAATCAACCTTCAGGAGGCCCAACGAGTCGAGATCATCCTTGTCCCACTGGATGATGGTGCGATCCGGCATCGCCGCGTTCTCGACCGGCACCAGGGTCGAGAGCGGTGCATCCGAGATCACGAAACCGCCGACGTGCTGTGAGAGGTGGCGCGGGTGGTCAAGCAGTTGTGCGGTCACTTTCAGGACACGCCGGATCACGTGACTGTCGGGATCGAAGCCGACTTCGCGCAGGCGTTCGTCCATGGGCGTTTCGCCGTTCCACCAGCCGAGCGCGAAGGACAACTTGTTCACCGCGTCGAGTGGCAGTCCGAGTGCCTTGGCCACGTCACGTATCGCGCTCTTGCCGCGATAGCCGATCACGGTGGCGGTCAGCGCCGCGCGCTCGCGCCCATACTTCTTGTATATGTATTGAATGACCTCCTCGCGCCGTTCGTGCTCGAAGTCGATGTCGATGTCGGGCGGCTCGTTGCGTTCCTTCGAGATGAAGCGCTCGACCAGGGTATCGATCCGGGCGGGATCAACCTCGGTGACACCGAGCGCGAAACACACCGCCGAGTTGGCGGCGGATCCACGCCCTTGGCAAAGAATCCCCTCGCCACGTGCGAAGCGCACGATGTCGTGGACGGTCAGGAAGTACGGCTCGTATTTCAGCTCCGCAATCAGGGCGAGTTCGTGCTCGACCTGCGCGCGTACCTTCGCGGGCGTGCCTTCCGGCCAGCGCCAGTGGAGGCCTTCCTCGGTGAGCTGCCGCAGCCATGAAGTTGGGGTGTGGCCTTCGGGCACCAGTTCTGCCGGGTAGCGGTACTGGAGCTGGCCGAGTGAGAAACTGCAGCGTTCGGCGATGCGGACGGTCTCTGAAAGCAAGGATTTGGGATAGATCGCGGCCAGCGTCTCGCGGCGGCGCAGATGCCGCTCGCCGTTCCGGAACAACAAGCCACGCGCTTCGACGAGGGTCTTGCGATGCCGGATCGCGGTGAGCGTGTCCTGCAGTGCGCGGCGCGAACGCACATGCATGTGCACGTCACCCGCGGCAACGGGCGGGAGGCCGAGTTCTTCTGCAAACGACGTCAATGCCGCGAGCTTGACCGCATCATCGCCGTCCCGGACCAATTCGACCGCGAGCCACAGGCGATCCCGGAACAGTGATTTCAGCCACGCGCCGTGTTCGCGATTCGGCACCGGATCTGGCAACCAGAGCGCCAGCGTGTCGGGCAGGCCGGTTGCAACGTCGGCGCGCGCGAGATGATACGAACCCTTCTGCGACGCGCGCCGCCCACGCGTGATCAGTTCGCACAGAGCCGTGTAGCCTGCGTGGCTCTCGGCCAGCAGCACCAGCTTGGGTCCATCGGCCAGTCGCACCTCGGTGCCGATGATGAGCTTCACGCCGGTATCGCGCGCGGCCTCGTGCGCGCGCACGATCCCGGCGAAAGAACACTCGTCAGTGATCGCGAGCGCGCTGTAGCCACAGCGTTTCGCGCGCTCGAACAATTCGCGTGCGCTGGACGCCCCGCGTCCGAATGAGAAGTCCGACAGGCAGTGGAGTTCGGCGAAGGCGGATGTCATGCGAACCACCCGTGCAACATGAAGGGACCCCGTTCACCGGGTGGGCAAAAAGCCCAGGCGCGCTGACCGGTCGCAAGTTCCACGATGTAATAGTCACGGCGCATGTCTCCACCGTCCCACCAACCTGTTTCCAGGCGCTCGGGTCCGGCGATGACGCGCGGTGCCGGGCCGCGGAGCGGAATGGGGCGTGGCAGCAACCACGTCGGCCGCAGCGGCAGATGCGTCGTGGCGGAATCCGCGGCGTCATCGCGTACGCAGGCGCGTTCAGGCCGTGGATCGGCGTCGACACGCAGGCCATAGACGGCGTCTGCACCCAGTCGTGCACGCAAGCGTTCGACCAGTTGCGGCCACGGCAGCGCGTTCGCCGCACGCTGATCGAGCAGGTCTGCGCCTTGCGGTACGAACGGCGGCAGTTCATCGGCGTGAAGTTCCAGTTCCAGCACCGGCGCCGGCAGGCGGGTCTGGTCAAGCCGAAGTTTCGCCACTTCGAAGAGGGCCGAAGCCTCGCGCTCGGGTACGAGGAGTCCGATCGAAAGGTCGGTCGGCGCCGCATCGGCGTGTAGGCATCGGATGACAAAGCGTTGCAAGCCGCCGTCGCGGGCGGACAGGAACGCCGCGAGATCACCCAGCATGCGCTTCAGCGGAAAAAGCAGGCCGTGAACGTGCTCCACCTCGCAGCCAAAATCGATGCGGGCATCGAAACGGTCCGGTGGCCGGTAGCGCAGGAGTGGATCGGGTTGTTCGCCCAGCAGCACAGCGAGTGATTCGATAAGTGCCCTTCCACAACGCCGCTGCAAAGCGGGGCGCGGCAGGCGCAGTACCTGGCCAAGGGTACGCAGGCCCATGCTGTTCAATAATGCTGCGGCTTCCTGCGGCAGACCTGCACAGGTGATCGGGATGCGTGCAAGTGCCGATGGCAGATCGTTCACAGACTCTACTGCGGTGCCGTCGTTCGCACCTGCAAGGACACGCGCCGCACGGGGGTTGGGGGCCAGCGCAATGCGATGACGAAAGCCAAGTTCATTGAGTTCGTTCCTCAACCGCGGTTCGAGATCAGGCCAAGGCCCGAAAAGGCGCAGGCTCTTGCCGACTTCCAGGCTCACCGTGCGCGGCGGATCCAGCAGTACGTCCGAGGACCAGCGGTACGCCCATGCCGCAATCAGCGAGAGTGCCGTCCTTGTGTGGGCGGTGTCGTATTCGGCTGTCAGGAGATTCCGACAGATTGCCTCCGCTTCCGCGAGGCGCTGACCCGGCCGAAGGCCGGCCGCTCGCGCCGCTTCATCGACCGCAACCAGCGTGCGTTGCTGCGCCGATCCGTGCACCAGCGCGAACGGACGATCCGGCACCGGCCGCTCGCGGAGGGCGGCATCCAGTGCCAGGGTCGGCAGCAGCAGCGAGGCCCACAGCATGGCGCACCTTCACGACGCAGGAAACGCGATGGGTGCAGGCGGATTGCCGCCGCGGCACTTGAGGACTTGCAACACACCGGGCGCGACTTGGATGCGCAATGCCGCGGGCGAGGGATTGCCAAGCGCCGCTCGGTTGCGGAACAGGAAACCCAACGCTCGACCGGTGTCGGCGGCGACCTGCAAACGTCGCAACGTTCGATCATCGGCATCGGGGAGCCAGCCCAAGACCGCGGCGCAACTGCCCGAATGCAGAACTTGTTCAAGCGTCCAGGCACGTTCGCCCGGCGCGGCATCGATGATGGAGACATGTCGCCAGTCCACGCCCGCCGCCTGCCAAGCCGGTGCGTAGGGAATATATGGTGGTGCAACGATCACGACCCGTTCACCGTGTTGCGTCAGTCTCGCCAACGTCGGCAGGACCAGACGCAGTTCACCCACGCCATCCGCGGGGATCAGGATTTCCGTGAGGGCAGCTTCGGGCCAACCGTGTGTAGGCACCACGGCATCGAGTGTCGGCCAGCCCGTCGGCTGCGTGCTCGGTGGCAACGCAGCCGGTTGTCCACGCCAAATGTGGCGATCGCGGATTAGGCTGTCGAGGGCGATGACGGCGTTCATGCCGCACTCCGGATCAGGCCGCAATACAGCCCTTCGATCGCGAACCCGCGTGTTTCGTCCACTTCGATCGGCGCGTACGCGGGATTGCGCGGCAGCAGATGGATGCCACGGCGGTCGCGCTTGAACACCTTTACGGTGAACGCATCATCCAGCCGCGCCACCACAATCTGGCCGTTGCGCGCTTCGGGGGTCTGCCGCACCGCGATCAAGTCGCCATCCTCGATGCCGGCGTCCACCATCGAGTCCCCCTGGACCCGCAGCAGGTAATCCGGCACGGGCTTGAACAACGCCGCATCAACGCGCAACGTGCGCTCGATGTTGGCTTCCACCACGATCGGGGCACCCGCTGCGATGCGGCCGATCAGTGGCAGGGCTAGCGAGTCACGTTCTGCTGCAGCGGCGCCGACCAGGCGAATCCCACGCGCCGTGCGCTCGGGCAGATCGATCAGGCCTTCGTCGGCCAACGCTCGCAGATGCTTGGCGACGGCATTCGGATTGACGTGCGCTGCCCGCGCGAGTTCGCGCAAGCTCGGTGGATAGCCATGCCGGGCAAGATGCGCACGGATCAGGCGCAGGGTCTTGAGTTGGGTAGGGGTGGCGGTCATGGGTGGACAAATGTACACCCATTCCAATCTCACGAATCGAGATGCGACGGATCAATTAGATGCGTACGCAACTAGCGAACTCTGATGAAGTTTGTTCACGAGAGCGGGTTGTCGCCAACCGCATCTCCATCCGATCGGCAGTACGCAGGTACGCCCGGAGTCGGCCGATTCTGTTGAAAAACTCGGCGGTTTGCGGAACGTGCGGCGGGCTGCGTGGTCGAAGTTTCCAACGCAGATCGAGGGCATCGCAATGATGGGACGCCAAGAAGTTGCGCAAGCCCCGTTGTTCTATAGCTTCAATCTCGACGCCCACATTCCCGCCAACCATCTGCTCCGAGGCATTGATCATTTCCTTGATCTGAGCGAGCTGCATCAGCACCTCGCATCTCACTACAGCAACACGGGCCGTCCTTCGATCGATCCTGCGTTGCTGATCCGGATGCTGGTAATCGGGTATTGCTTCGGCATCCGCTCGGAGCGTCAGCTTTGCGAAGAAGTGCACTTGAACCTGGCGTATCGCTGGTTCTGCCGGCTGGGTCTGGAAGACAAGGTGCCCGATCACTCGACGTTCTCGAAGAACCGGCATGGTCGGTTCCGCGACAACGACACATTGCGATTCGTGTTTGAGAAGGTACTGGCGCGCTGCCTCGAAGAAGGCTTGGTCGGTGGCGAAGGCTTCGCGGTTGATGCGAGCGTGGTCCGGGCGGACGCCAGCCGCCAACGCGGCGTGCCTGGCACCGAAGTGAACTTCGATCGGACTGCATCCTTGGCGCGACCGGTGCGCGAGTACTTGGAAGCGTTGGATGCTGCCGAGGAACCCGAGACTCCACCCAAGAACGTATCGCTCACCGATCCTGCGGCGCGCTGGACAGCCGCGCCAGGTGGCCCCGCGTTCTTTGCCTACTCGACCAACTACCTGATTGATGTGAAGGCTGGGGTTATCGTCGATGTGGAAGCCACGCCTGCGTTTCGCACGGATGAGGTCAACTCCACCCGGACGATGGTGGATCGTGTTGAGGAGCGCTTCGACCTCAAGCC
>Ga0070681_10003825_pt1 | contig 14149 bp, 13 predicted proteins | sample KBSC83BmetaG_FD_65650 | JGI IMG/M metagenome (GOLD analysis project Ga0070681, IMG submission 65650) | Corn rhizosphere microbial communities from Kellogg Biological Station, Michigan, USA - KBS C8-3B metaG | ecosystem: Host-associated > Plants > Roots > Rhizosphere | place: USA: Michigan... | reverse complement strand
CTGGCCGTGCTGCCGCTGTTCGCCGGCTTCGACCTGGACGCCGACACGCCGGCCCGGGCCGCGCGGATCTTCTCCTACGACGTCACCGGTGGCCCGTACGACGAGCAGAACTTCGCCGGCATCGGCTCCGGCTCGCTGTTCGCCCGCGGCTCGCTGAAGAAGCTCTGGCGACCGGAGATGAGCCGGGCGGACGTGATCCGGGTCGCCGTCGAGGCCCTGTACGACGCGGCCGACGACGACTCCGCCACCGGCGGACCCGACCTGGTCCGCAAGATCTACCCGCTGGTCATGCTCGCCACCGCGGAGGGCACCAGCCGGGTGTCCGACGACGAGATCGGGCGCCTGGCCGAGGCGGTCGTCGCCGAGCGCACCGCCAACCCGGTCTGAGCGGAGGGATCACGCCATGACGATGCCGTTCTATGCCTCCGCCGAGCAGATCATGCGCGACCGCGCGGAATACGCGCGGAAGAACATTATGCGAGGCCGGCCGGTCGTCGTGCTCAAGTACGCCGAGGGCGTGCTGTTCGTCGCCGAGAACCCGCAGAGCACGCTGTACAAGGTCGGCGAGATCTACGACCGGATCGGGTTCGCGGCGGTCGGCCGGTACAGCGAGTACGAGACGCTGCGGGTGGCCGGGATCCGGCTGGCCGACGTGCGCGGCTACTCCTACGACCGCCGGGACGTCACCGGCCGGGCGCTCGCCAACGCGTACGCGCAGACGCTCAACTCGATCTTCACCGAGCAGCAGAAGCCGTTCGAGGTGGAGCTGTGCGTCGGCGAGGTCGGGGAGACCTCGGCGGACGACCGGCTCTACCGGCTGCTGTTCGACGGCTCGATCTTCGACGAGCCGGAGTACGTGGTGCTCGGCGGGCAGGGTGAGCCGATCGTGGCGGTGCTCAAGGACGGCTACCGGGCCGACCTGCCGCTGGCCGAGGCGCTCGGGCTGGCCATCCGCGGGCTTGGCACGGTCGGCGCCGACAACGGCAAGCCGCGGGAGCTGGCCCCCAACCAGCTCGAGGTGGCGGTGCTCGACCGCGGCCGGCCGACCCGCAAGTTCCGCCGGCTGCAGGGCGCGGCGCTGACCGCGCTGCTGCCGCAGGCCGCCGCGGTCACGGCGGCGCCGGCGAGCGAGAGCGGCTCGATCGACCTGGACGCGACCGACGACCCGGAGGAAGGCTCGCCGTCGTGAGGTAGCCCGGTTGCGATAACCTTCGCCTGCGGTGCGGGGGTTGGAGGCCGGCGTGGGGGTCTTGCGCGGTTCGGTCGTCCTCGGCGCGGTCGCCGTCGGGGTCCTGCTGGTCGGACCGGCGGCATGGGCCGAGCCGGTGCCCGGCGCCACGAGCAGCGCGCCGCGAGGAGAGTCACCCGGCGCGCCGACCGCCATCCCGGAACCGGTGACGACCCCGCCGGCGACCACCACGCCGACGACCACCCCGCCGACGAGCTCGCCGGCGACCACCTCGCCGGCACCGCCCACGGCGACGTCGCAGCCGGCGACGTCGCAGCCGGCGACGTCGCAGCCGGCGACCCCGACCGCGAGCCCGACCGCAGCGCCGACCGGTACGGCTTCCGGCGGTGCGGTGACCGGCACCGCCGTTGCCGACTGCTCCGCCGAGCAGGTCGTGTTCACGGTCGTCAACGGCACCGGCGCGGGCATCACCGCCGGCATCACCGCCGGCATCACCGCGTCCGGTGCGCCGCCGTTCCGCACGTTCCCGGTGCCGGCGGGGGAGCAGCGGGTGGTCCGGCTGTCACCGGGCACCGGCCCGTTCCAGTACACCCTCCAGCAGGTGAACCCCACCCGCGTCCTGGCGACCGTGGACGGCTTCTTCTCCTGCCCGTCCCGGCGGGACCTGGCCATCCCGGCCACGTCGGGGCGGCCGGCCACGGTGTCCGGCGTGTGCGCGGTCGCGGTCTTCCTGACCGGCGGCGGCCCCGCGCACGGCCGGGTGACGGTGACCGGCGACACGGGGCTCACCTACACCTCCGCCGCCGGCTACGCCGGCCCCGACCAGTTCGACTACGCATGCCTCACCAGCGAGGGCGTGTTCGGCACCGTGTTCGTCCAGGTGCACGCGGCAGCGACCGGCACGGTCGAGCCGACCCGGCCGGCCGCGGTGGTCCAGCCGACCGAGCCGCCACCGAGCGCGGGGGCGCTGGCGAGCACCGGCAGCGACAGCGCCGGGATCGCCGCGTCCGGGGCGGCGCTGGTGCTGGCCGGGGCGCTGCTGCTCGGCGGTCTCGGGCTGACCCGCCGTGCTCAGCGGGGCGGGCGGTTCTGGTCGTAGGTCTTGCCGGCCTGCTCCCGCTCCCTCATCCGCGCCTCGTACAGGTGCCGGCGCCCGCGGGCCAGCGTCTGCCTGGCCCTGTTCTCGTACTCGCGGAACACCGACCAGTAGGTGTCGTCGTACTCCTCGACGATCTGGTAGGTCCACTTGCCCGGCAGCACGTCGCGGCCGACCAGGCCGGCGTCGATCTGCTCGGCCAGCTCGTCGTGCCCGGCCGCGCGCAGCATCGCCACGCCCTCCTGCAGGTACAGGTCGGCCGAGCCGGACAGTTGGTGGAACGAGTACAGGTGGCCGCGGGCGCGGTCCGCCTTCTCCAGCGCCTCGCTGATCTTCCCCAGCGCGTCGATCGTGGCCGGGTCGGGCCGGTGTTCGGCTGAGTCCGTCACGGCCCCATCACTACCCCACGCCGTAAGGTGGCAGGCATGGATCGGCGCATCTTCGGGCTCGAGAACGAGTACGGCGTGACGTGCACGTTCCACGGGCAGCGCCGGCTGTCGCCGGACGAGGTGGCGCGCTACCTGTTCCGCCGAGTGGTGTCCTGGGGACGGTCGAGCAACGTCTTCCTCCGCAACGGCGCCAGGCTCTACCTGGACGTCGGCTCCCACCCGGAGTACGCGACGCCGGAGTGCGACAACCTGGTCGACCTCGTGGTGCACGACAAGGCCGGCGAGCGGATCCTCGAGGGCCTGCTGGTGGACGCCGAGCGCCGGCTGCACGAGGAAGGCATCACCGGCGACATCTACCTGTTCAAGAACAACACCGACTCCGCCGGCAACTCCTACGGCTGCCACGAGAACTACCTCGTCGCCCGGCACGGCGAGTTCTCCCGGCTGGCCGACGTGCTGATCCCGTTCCTGGTCACCCGGCAGGTGATCTGCGGGGCCGGCAAGGTGCTGCAGACCCCGCGCGGCGCGGTCTACTGCGTGTCCCAGCGGGCCGAGCACATCTGGGAGGGCGTCTCGAGCGCCACCACCCGGTCCCGGCCGATCATCAACACCAGGGACGAGCCGCACGCCGACGCCGAGCGGTTCCGCCGGCTGCACGTGATCGTCGGCGACTCGAACATGAGCGAGACGACCACGCTGCTCAAGGTCGGCGCCACCCACCTGGTGCTGCGGATGATCGAGGCCGGCATCGTCTTCCGCGACCTGACCCTGGAGAACCCGATCCGGGCCATCCGCGAGGTCAGCCACGACATCACGTCCCGGCGCCGGGTCAAGCTGGCCAACGGCCGGGAGGCGACCGCGCTGGACATCCAGCGCGAGTATCACCAGAAGGCCGCCGACTTCGTCGACCGGCGCGGCGGCGACCCGGTGTCCAAGCGGGTGGTCGAGCTGTGGGGGCGCACGCTGGACGCGATCGCCACCGGCGACCTGTCGCTGATCGACCGGGAGATCGACTGGGCGACGAAATACCAGCTGATCGAGCGTTACCGGGCCCGGCACGGGCTGACCCTGTCCTCGCCCCGGGTGGCCCAGCTCGACCTCGCGTACCACGACATCCACCGCGGCCGCGGGCTCTACTACCTGCTGGAGAAGAAGGGCTCGGTCGACCGGGTCGCCTCCGACGTGGCGATCTTCGAGGGCAAGAACACCCCGCCGCAGACCACCAGGGCCAGGCTGCGGGGCGAGTTCATCCGCCGCGCCCAGGAGAAGCGGCGCGACTTCACCGTCGACTGGGTGCACCTCAAGCTCAACGACCAGGCCCAGCGCACCGTGCTGTGCAAGGACCCGTTCCGATCCCAGGACGAGCGGGTGGAGAAGCTCATCGCCTCGATGTGAGCGCGGCCGGGGTCGTCGCTCGTTGGGCGCCGGGCGGCCGGGGGCAGGGCATCCGGCCCGACCCGGGACGCCGCATAGCGTGACGCGGGCCCGGTGGCGACTACGCTGGACGGGTGTCGTCGCGCCGGGCCGAGCGACTGGTCAACCTCGTGCTGTGCCTGCTGTCCACCCGGCAGTTCCTGACCGCGGAGCGGATCCGGACCGCGGTCCCTGGATACGAGCCGGACGACGGCACCGCGCGCGCCGACGAGGCGTTCAAGCGCATGTTCGAGCGGGACAAGGCCGAGCTGCGCGAGCTCGGCATCCCGCTGGAGACCGGCCGGACCAGCATCTTCGACGTCGAGGAGGGCTACCGGATCGCCCGCCGCGACTACGAGCTGCCCGAGGTGTCGCTGGAGCCGGACGAGGCCGCCGCGGTCGGCCTGGCCGCGCGGCTCTGGCAGTCGGCGGAGCTTGCCGACGCGGCCCGCGGCGCGCTGCTCAAGCTGCGGGCCGGCGGGGTGGACGTCGAGCCGGCCCGCACCCTCGACGTGGAGCCGCGGCTGGACGCGGCCGAGGAGGCGCTGCACCCCTGCCTGGACGCGGTGCAGGCCGGCCGGGCGGTGCGGTTCGCGTACCGCAAGCCCAACGGGTCCGAGTCCGACCGGCAGGTCGAGCCGTGGGGCGTGGTGTCCTGGCGCGGGCGGTGGTATCTGGTCGGCCACGACCGGGACCGGGGCGCGCCGCGCTGCTTCCGGCTGTCCAGGGTGCTCGGCGCGGTCAGCCCGGCCGGGCCCGAGGGCGCGGTCAAGGTGCCCACCGGCATCGACCTGGTCGAGTACGTGGTGGCGACCGAGCCGCCCGAGTTCCACCGGGTCGCCCGGGTCAGGGTCCGGCGCGGGCAGGGCACCTGGCTGCGCAAGATCGCGGCCCGGATCGAGCCGGGGGAGCGCGGGTCGGACTGGGATGTCGCCGAGATCGGGTACGACGACCCGGAGTGGATCGCCGACCGGGTCGCCCGGCAGGGCAGCGGGGCTGTGGTGGACGAGCCGGTCGAGGTCCGGGAGGCGGTGATCCGCCGGCTGCGGGCGCACGCCGGCCCCGCCCGCCCGGCCGCCGCCAGGCGCGGCACGCCGGTCGCGGCCGGCGGCCCGGCCCGAGCCGGCGGCGCGACCCGATCCGGCGGCGCGGTCGGAACCGGCGGCGCGGCCGGACCTGACGACGAGGCCCGAACCGGCGGCGCGGTCGGAACCGGCGGCGCGGCCGGACCTGACGACGAGGCCCGAACCGGCGGCGCGGCCGGAACCGGCGGCGCGGTCGCCGACGGTGCCCCGGCGGCCGCGGGGACGGGCTCCGCGGGCGAGGGGGGCTCCGCGGGCGAGGGGGGTTCCGCCGGCGGGCCGGGCGCCGCGGACGGGTCTGGTGGCGCGGACGGGTCTGGTGGCGCGGACGGGTCTGGTGGCGCTGGCGGCGCCCGCGACCAGGCGGCGCCGGTGCCGGAGGGGCAACGGTGAGCGGCTCCGGGGACCGGCTGCCGCGGCTGTTGGCCCTGCTGCCCTACCTGCTGGCCCACCCCGGCGTCCGGGTCGCCGAGGCGGCCGACGACTTCGGCGTGCCCGAGCCGCAGCTCCGCCGCGACCTGCAGCTGCTGTGGATGTGCGGGCTGCCCGGCCACGGCCCCGGCGACCTGATCGACCTGTCCTTCGAGGGCGACACGGTCAGCGTCGGGCACGACGCCGGACTCGCCCGGCCGCTGCGGCTGACCACCGACGAGGCGCTGGCGCTGGTCGTCGCGCTGCGCACGCTGGCCGACGAGCCGCGGCTGACCGACCGCGGTGCCGTCGAGCGGGCGCTGGCCAAGGTCGAGGCGGCCGCCGGCGGCGCGGTCGAGGCGGCCAGCGCGGTCGCGGTCGCGGTCGAGCCGACCGACCGGGTGCTGGCCCAGCTGCGCGGGGCGCTCGACCAGGGCCGCGCGGTGCACCTGACCTACTACGTGGCCGCCCGGGACGAGACCACCGAGCGGGACGTCGACCCGGTCCGGCTGCGCTGGGCCGACGGCCGGTGGTACCTGGAGGCCTGGTGCCGCTCGGTCGGCGCGATGCGGTTCTTCCGCATCGACCGGGTCGACGCGGTGGAGATCCTGGACGAACCGTCCGCGCCGCCGGCCGACGCGGTCCCGCGCGACCTGTCCGAGGGCATCTACCAGCCGGCACCCGAGCATCCGCTGGTCACGCTGCGGCTGGACCGGCCGGGCCGGTGGGTCGCCGAGTACTACCAGTGCGAGACGGCGAGCCCGCTGCCGGACGGCCGGCTCGAGGTGACGCTGCGCGCGGCCGACCCGGCCTGGATGCGGCGGCTGGTGCTCGGCCTCGGCCCGGCGGCGGAGGTGGTGGGCCCGGCGTGGCTGGTCGAGCAGGTGCGGGCCGAGGCGAGCGAGGCGCTGGCCGCGTACGGCTGACCGGGATGCGACCGGCCCCCTAAAACTCGGGGGCGGTAGGGTCGCCGCCGTGGTCGTCCTGATCGTCTGGCTGGCCGTCGGCGGCGTGTCCCTGATCGTCCTCGCCGTCCTCGGCTACGGACTGTTCTCCCAGTTCAGGCGGCTGCAGCGAACCGTCGAGCGGGCCAGCGACGAACTACTTCCGTGCATCGAGGCGCTGCAGCCGCAGACCCCCCAAGGTCGGCACCGGGCGGACTGACCGGGGTCGGACGGCCCATTCTGACTACGGTGCCCTCCGTGGTTCGCGTCGTACGATGTCGGCGTCGTCTTCTGAGAGGTCAGGCCCACCATGCTCGGACTCGGTCCGCCAGAATTGATCATCATCGCGATCGTCATCCTCGCGCTGTTCGGTTACAAGAAGCTGCCCGACGCGGCCCGCGCCGTCGGCCGTTCGGCCCGCATCCTCAAGGCCGAGACCAAGGGCCTGCGGGACGACCCCGCGCCGCGCGACCTCGAGGCCAAGGCCGAGGCGGAATACCGGCGCGAGACCACTGCCACCCCGCCGCCGGCCGCCGCCCCCACGCCGCCGCCGCCGGTCGCCGAGGCGCCGCCGCAGCGCCCCATGCACGTCCCCCCGCCGTCCGAGACCCGCTGAGGTAGGTCGCGCAGTGACCGTGCCGAACGTGCTGCGGCGCGTCATCCGGAGCCGACCGCGCTCCGATGACGGCAGCGGCGGCACGATGTCGCTGCGCGACCATCTCTCCGAGCTCCGCAGCCGGCTGATCAAGGCGCTGCTGTTCGTCGCGCTGGGCGCCGTGATCGGCTGGATCCTCTACCCGCAGATCCTCGACCTGCTCAAGGAGCCCTACTGCGCGCTCCCGCCGGACCGGCGGTTCAACCCGAGCAACGGGTCCGAGTGCCAGCTGGCGTTCTTCGGGCCGCTGGACGGCTTCGTGCTCCGGCTCAAGGTCGGCGTGATCTGCGGGATCATCCTGTCCTCGCCGTTCTGGCTCTACCAGCTCTGGGCGTTCGTCACGCCGGGGCTGCGCCGCAACGAGCGGCGCTGGACCACGCTGTTCGTGTTCAGCGCGACGCTGCTGTTCCTGGCCGGCGCGGTGCTGTCCTACTTCACCATCGGCAAGGCGCTGACCCTGCTGGTCAACCTGGCCGGCAGCGGGACGGTCGCGGTCATCGCGGTGCCGAACTACATCGGCTTCGTCACCTCGATGCTGCTCGTGTTCGGCGCCGCGTTCGAGCTGCCGCTGCTGGTCTCGATGCTCAACCTGGTCGGGGTGCTGCCGGCGGCCCGGCTGATCAAGTGGCAGCGCATCGCCATCTTCCTGATCTTCGTCTTCGCCGCGGTGGCGACGCCGAGCCAGGACCCGATCAGCATGTGCATGCTCGCGATCCCGATGAGCATGCTGTTCGAGCTGTCGGTCCTGCTGGCCTGGCTGCACGACCGGCGCAAGGCCCGCCGCGAGGCCGAGGCCGGCTTCGGCGACCTGGCCGACGACCAGATCTCCCCGCTGGACGTGAGCGTCCAGCCGGTCGACGAGCCGGCCGAGCTCGACCCGCCCCGCCGCTGACCCGCCGCTGACCGGCCGGCCCGCTACGGTTCGCACCGTGGCGGCGACGGTGGCTCTGCTGGCGAACCCGCGGGCCGGTCGCGGCCGGGGTGCGCGGTTGGCCGATCCGGTGCGGGCGGCACTGGCCGCGACCGGGCTCCGGGTGGTCGTCCTGTCCGGCGCGTCCGGGGCCGAGTCGGCGGCGCTGGCCACCGACGCGGTCGGCTCCGGCGTCGACGCGGTCGTCGCGGTCGGCGGCGACGGGCTGGTGCACTGCGTGGTCCAGGCCGTCGCCGGCACCGGCGTGCCGCTGGGCATCGTGCCCGCCGGCGGCGGCAACGACCTGGCCGGCTTCCTCGGCCTGCCCACCGACCCGGCCGACGCGGTCGCGGTGATCGCCGCCGGCCGCACCCGGGACGTCGACCTCGGCCGGACCGACCGCGGGACCTGGTGGGCGGGCGTGCTCAACGCCGGTTTCGACTCGCAGGTGGTGGCCAGGGCCGAGCGGATGCGCCGGCCGCGCGGACCGCTGCGCTACGACCTGGCCGCCTACCTGGAGATCGCGAACCTGCGCCATCACCGGATGCGGATCACCCTCGACGGCGTCACCACCGAGCAGGAGGTCACGCTGGTCGCGGTCGGCAACAGCACCCGGTACGGCGGCGGCATGCTCATCGCCCCCGGCGCCGACCTGACCGACGGCGTGTTCGAGGTGGTGGTCGCCGACGCGATGACCAGGGCCACGCTCGTCCGGCTCAAGCCGCAGGTCCGCGCCGGCACGCACGTGCGGCACCCGCAGGTGCACGTCCATCGGGCCGCGACGGTCACGCTGGACGCGCCCGACCTGCCCGCGTACGCCGACGGCGAGCCGATCGGCGTGCTTCCGGTCACCACGACCTGCGTTCCGGCCGCAATGCGCGTGCTCGTGCCGTGAGGAGACCGTACGGTCGACCGCGTGGCCGGTCTCGAGTCCGTCAACGTGGGAGTCCCGAAGCCGTACGTGGGCAAGGGCGGCCGCAGCGGCATCGACAAGATGCCCGCCGCCGGCCCGGTCGCGGTCACCGTCCCCGGCTGGGGCGCCTCCGGCGTGGCCGGCGACGCGATCGTCGACAAGCCCAACCACGGCGGTCCCGACCAGGCCGTCTACGCGTACGCCCGGGAGGACCTCGAGGTCTGGGCGGCCCGGCTCGACCGGTCCATCCGGGCCGGGTTCTTCGGCGAGAACCTCACCACGGTCGGCGTCGACGTGACCGGCGCGGTCGTCGGCGAGCTGTGGCGGGTCGGCACCGTGGTGCTGCAGGTCACCTCGCCGCGCATCCCGTGCGCGACGTTCACCGACCAGATGAAGCGCGCCCGCTGGGTCAAGGAGTTCACCGCGCATGGCGCTCCCGGCGCCTACCTGCGGGTGCTGGGGCCGGGCGAGCTGCGCGCCGGCGACGAGGTCACGGTCACCGACCGGCCCGACTCGCCGGTGACGATCGGGGTGATGTTCCGCGCCCTGACCGGCGAGCCCGACCTGCTGCCCCTGCTCGTCGCCGCCCCCCTGATCCCGGACGACATCCGCGCCCTGGCCGCCCGCCGGGTGCCAGCGGGGTAGCGCGTGGCCCTGGTCCGTACGCTGGGAGGGTGAGCAGTCCGGCCGAGCGGTACGCGGCGGCCCGGCGGCGGGCGGAGCGGCCGGCACTGACCGACTTCACGGCCGGTTACCCGTTCGAGCTCGACCCGTTCCAGACCCAGGCGTGCGAGGCGCTCGAGGACGGCCTCGGCGTGCTCGTCTGCGCGCCGACCGGGGCCGGCAAGACCGTGGTCGGCGAGTTCGCCGTGCACCTGGCGCTGGCCGAGGGCCGCAAGTGCTTCTACACCACGCCGATCAAGGCGCTGTCCAACCAGAAGTACAACGACCTGGTCGACCGGTACGGCGCGGGCCAGGTCGGCCTGCTGACCGGCGACAACTCGGTCAACGGCGACGCGCCCGTGGTGGTGATGACCACCGAGGTGCTGCGCAACATGCTCTACGCCGGCTCCGGCGCGATCGACAACCTCGGCTACGTGGTCATGGACGAGGTGCACTACCTGGCCGACCGGTTCCGCGGCGCGGTCTGGGAGGAGGTGATCATCCACCTGCCGGCGTCGGTCCGGCTGGTGAGCCTGTCGGCGACGGTGAGCAACGCCGAGGAGTTCGCCGACTGGCTGGTCACCGTCCGCGGCGACACCAAGGTGATCGTCGACGAGCACCGGCCGGTGCCGCTCTGGCAACACATGCTGGTCGGCACCCGGCTCTTCGACCTGTTCCGGGGCGGCGAGACGGGCAAGGAGGTCGACCCCGAGCTCGTCCGGTACGTCCGCGAGCGGGAGCGGTACGTCGAGCCGGTGCGGCGCGGCGGCCGGTCCCGCGGCTGGCGCCCGCCGGCCCGCGTCGACGTCATCGACCGGCTCGACCGCGACGGCCTGCTGCCGGCGATCACGTTCATCTTCAGCCGGGCCGGCTGCGACGCGGCCGTGCAGCAGTGCGTGGCCGCCGGGCTCCGGCTGAACACCCCGGCCGAGGCGGCGGAGGTCCGCGAGGTGGCGGACGAGTACACGGCCGAGCTCGCCCCGGACGACCTGGACGTGCTCGGCTACTGGGAATGGGTCGACGGGTTGCAGCGCGGGGTGGCCGCGCACCACGCCGGGCTGATCCCGACGTTCAAGGAGGCGGTCGAGGAGCTGTTCGCCCGCGGCCTGGTCAAGGCCGTCTTCGCGACCGAGACGCTGGCGCTGGGCATCAACATGCCGGCGCGGTCGGTGGTGCTGGAGCGGCTGGTCAAGTTCAACGGCGAGACGCACGCGGACGTGACGCCGGGGGAGTACACCCAGCTGACCGGGCGGGCCGGCCGGCGCGGCATCGACGTCGAGGGGCACGCGGTCGTGCTCTGGTCGCCGGGTGTCAACCCGGAGCAGGTCGCCGGGCTGGCCTCGACCCGCACCTACCCGCTGCGCTCCTCGTTCCGGCCCTCGTACAACATGGCCGTCAACCTGTCCCGGCAGCTGTCCCGGCCGCAGGCGCGCGAGCTGCTGGAGCGTTCGTTCGCGCAGTTCCAGGCGGACCGGGCGGTGGTCGGGCTGGCCCGGCAGGTGGACCGGAACCAGGAGGCGCTGGCCGGCTACGCGGAGTCGATGCACTGCCACCTCGGCGACTTCACCGAGTACTTCGCGCTCCGGCAGCGGCTCAAGGAGCGGGAGTCGGCGCTGGCCCGGGAGGGCGCGGCCGCCCGGCGCGCCGCGGCCGAGCAGTCGCTGGAGCGGCTCCGGCCCGGCGACGTGATCCGGGTGCCGAGCGGGCGCCGGTCCGGGATGGCGGTCGTGGTCGACCCGGGCGTGCACCCGGCCGGGGAGACGCGCCCGCTGGTGGTCACCGAGGACCGGTGGGCCGGCCGGCTGTCCCCGGTCGACTTCCCCACCCCGGTGGAGCCGCTGGCCAGGGTCCGGATGCCCAAGCACTTCGACCACCGCTCGCCGCAGGCCCGCCGCGACCTGGCCTCGACGCTGCGCAACGCGCGGCCGGAGGACGCACCGCGCCGGCGCCGGGGGCGCTCACCGGCCGCCGACGACGAGGAGATCGCCCGGCTGCGCCGGGAGCTGCGCCAGCACCCGTGCCACGGCTGCGCCGACCGGGAGGAGCACGCCCGCTGGGCCGAGCGGTATGCCCGGCTGCAGCGGGACACGGCCAGCCTGCGCACCAGGGTGGAGAACCGCACCCACTCCATCGCCCGCACGTTCGACCAGGTCTGCGCGCTGCTGACCGCCCGCGGCTACCTGGCCGGCAGCGGCGCCGACGCCGGCGGGGTGACCGACGCCGGCCGGCAGCTGGCCCGGATCTGGTCGGAGTCCGACCTGCTGGTCGCCGAGTGCGTGCGGGCCGGGGTCTGGGACGAGCTGTCCGCGGCCGAGCTCGCCGCCGCCGTGTCGGTGCTGGTGTACGAGTCGCGCCGGGAGGCCGAGGCGCCGGTGCGGCTGCCCGAGGGCCCGGTGCGCGGCGCTGTCGAGGCGACCCGGCGGCTGTGGGCCGAGCTGGAGGAGGACGAGCAGCGGCACGGGCTGGCGCTGACCCGGGAGCCCGACTCCGGCTTCGCCTGGGCCGCGTACCGGTGGGCCCGCGGCGAGCCGCTGGACCGGGTGCTCGGCGCGTCCGTGTCGGCCGGGCAGGAGCTGTCCGCGGGTGACTTCGTCCGCTGGAGCAAGCAGCTGCTGGACCTGCTCGACCAGCTCGCCGCGGTCGGCGGCACCAAGCTGGCCGGGACCGCGCGGGCCGCCGTGGCCGCGGTACGCCGGGGAGTGGTGGCCACGGCCGGTACGGTCTAGCCCGTGCCGGACGGTATGACCTGTACGACGTGTTCGACCCTGAATCCGCCGTGCGCGCCGGCCTGCGTGCGCTGCAACACCCCGCTGGACGCGGCCGCCGACGCGGCCGCGGGCCCGGCCGCCGCCGACCCGGCCCCCGCCGACCCGGCCGCCGCCGACCCGGCCGCCGCCGACCCGGCCGCCGCGGGCCCGGTTGCCTGGCCCGGGAGGGCGACGCGGCCGGGTGAGCCCGCACCGGACCCGACCGAGGGCTCGAAGCGCATCGGGGCCGGCCTGTCCGCCGCGGCCACCGGTGTCCCGGGCTCGTCCCGGGACCGGGCCGCCGCCGTCCAGCCGCCCGGCTACGGCCTCGACACCGGCGACCCGGAGCCGCCAGTACCGCCCGGCCGGCCGGCGGCCGACGACCCGCCGGTCGCCCGCCGGGTCGCCCTGGTCGGCGCGCTGGTGGTGCTGGCCGTGCTGGCCGCGGGCGGCATCGCGCTGTGGCTGACCCGGCCGCACTACCTCGACTCCGCCGCCGTCCAGCGGCAGATCGCCGACCGGCTGACCGCCCGGCTCGCCGGACCGGTCGCCGTCCGCTGCCCCGGGGACCAGCGGCAGCAGGCAGGCGTGACGTTCCGGTGCACGGCGACCGACAATGCCGGGGGACGGCGTGCGGTGACCGTCACGGTAGTGGACAATTCGGGCAAGTACACCTGGACCCTGGGGACCGCGTAGGGTCTGGAGCGCGTCTCGTCGCCGACGGGCGCGGAGCACGGGCAGGTGTGGAGGAGACCACGATGCAGCCAGGGCAGCCGCCCGAGCAGGACCCGCAGCGCGGCCAGCAGCCCTACGGGCAGCAGCCGGCGTACGGGCAATATCGCCCGGAGGATGAGGGCGAGGAGGCTGCGCAGCAACAGTACGGCCAGCAGCCGCCGCAGGGCGGCTACCCCTCCGGCCAGCAGTACGGCCAGCAGGGCTGGGGTCAGGGTCCGACCTCAGGCCAGCAGCCGGCCCAGCCGGCCCAGCCGCCCTACCCGTCCGCCCCGCAGCCGCAGCAGCCCTGGGGCCAGCCCGATCAGCCCCAGCAGGGCTACGGCCAGCAGGGGTGGGAGCAGCAGCAGGGCTGGGGCCAGCAGGCCGGCCAGCCCTCGTCCGGCGCGCAGCCCGCGCAGGGCTGGAGCCAGCCGCCCGGCCAGCCCGGCGGCTACGAGTCCGGCGCGCAGCCGACCCAGCAGTGGGACCAGCAGGGTTGGGGCCAGCAGGGCGCCCAGCCGACCCAGCAGTACGGCTCGGCCCCGGCGTACGGGCAGCCCGGCTACGACTCCGGCCAGCAGGGCTGGGGCCAGCCGAGCGGCCAGCCCGGCTACGACAGCGGCCAGCAGTACGGGCAGGGCGGCTACGGCCAGGCCGGCTACGGTGGCCAGCAGGGCTACGACCAGTACGGCGGCCAGCAGTCGACCCAGCAGTTCGCCTCGTACGGGCAGACCCAGCAGTTCGGCCAGGCGCAGCAGTACGGGCAAAGCGGCGGCTACGGGCCGACCAGCTACCAGCAGCCGTACGGGCAGCAGTACGGGCAGCCGGCCTACTCGCCGCCGGCGCCGCCGGCGAAGAAGGGCCGCGGCGCGCTGTTCGCGGTGCTCGGCGTCATCGCGGTGCTGGTCGTGCTCGGCGGCGTGTTCGGCTTCCTGGCGCTGCGGCCCAAGGTGTTCGACGCGACCGCGCTCAACTCGACGATCTCCCAGCAATACAAGGAGAAGTTCGGCGGGTCGACGATCG
>Ga0070681_10003824_pt1 | contig 14151 bp, 14 predicted proteins | sample KBSC83BmetaG_FD_65650 | JGI IMG/M metagenome (GOLD analysis project Ga0070681, IMG submission 65650) | Corn rhizosphere microbial communities from Kellogg Biological Station, Michigan, USA - KBS C8-3B metaG | ecosystem: Host-associated > Plants > Roots > Rhizosphere | place: USA: Michigan... | reverse complement strand
ATCTTGAAAGCGTGGGAAGCGCTGCGCGTGGTTTCGCCCGGGACATGCCGGCCATTTTCGAAAGACCGCAACGGCATGGTGCTGGGAGAGGGCGCCGGCATGCTGGTGCTTGAGCCGTTCGAAGCTGCACAGGCTCGAGGCGCGCGCATTCACGCCGAAATCGTAGGATTCGGCATGTCCTCGGACGCCTGTCACATCACTCAGCCTTCGGCGGACGGGGCTGCACGGGCGATGCGATCGGCGATCTGCGATGGGCGCCTGTTGCCGGAGAGTATCGGCTACATTAATGCGCATGGGACCGGTACGCAAGCGAACGATCCGACTGAAACGGCCGCCATTCGGACCGTTTTTGGCGCGCATGCGAACCGGCTCGCCGTCAGCTCGACAAAGTCCATGCACGGGCATGCTCTCGGAGCGGCCGGCGCGCTCGAAGCACTGGCGGCCATTCTCGCGCTCCGCGACGGATTTCTCCCTCCTACCGCAAACTATAACGAGCCCGATCCCGCCTGCGACCTGGATGTGGTGCCAAACAGGGCGCGTGATGCCCAGATCGAATACGCTCTCTCTAACTCCTTTGCCTTTGGAGGATTGAATGCCGTTCTTGCATTCCACAGGTGCTGAATCCAATCTTTACAAGTTTGAATCGGCGGTGCCCTTAAAATAGGAGCGTGGACCAAGTGACCGAGACCCCAGCAGTCAATGACATTGGGCGCCGCCGCTTTTACCTTACGTTTATCTATGGCCTCTGGGGGTTAATGACCGCCGCTCTCGCTGCTCCCGCGCTGGTTTATCTTCTTTTGCCGCCGAAAGTCCGCGGCGGAACTGAATGGGTGGATGCGGGCGAGGTGAGCCCATTGCAGCCGAAAATCCCGGTCGAACGGGTCTTCCGGAAAAATCGAATCGACGGCTGGAAAATTACCAGCGAGAACGAAACGGCCTGGGTGGTGAAATTCCCGGACCAGAAAATTGTTGCCTTCGGTCCGCAATGCACACATCTCGGCTGCGCTTATCACTGGGACGAAGGCACATCGGAATTTCTATGTCCCTGTCACTCATCGGTGTTTTCGTTGGATGGTGCGGTTGTTTCGGGACCGGCGCCGCGCGCGCTTGACCGCTACGACGTCAAGGTCGAAAACGGCAAGCTGCTGCTAGGCGAGCTTCGCGAATCTGACGGAAAAAATGCATGAGGTGGCGGGACCGTGTGATCTTCTGGCTCGACCACCGTACGGGTGTCGAGACCGCGATTCGCAATTTCCTGTACGAAGACATTCCGGCATCGAGCGGCTGGCACCAGGTGTTTGGCAGCGTGGCGCTGTTTCTGTTTCTCGTGCAGACGTTCACCGGGGCTTTACTGGCCTTCAACTACGCGCCGACGCCTGGAGATGCATACAACAGCCTACGATATATCATGGCCGAAGTGACCGCCGGCCGTCTGATGCGCGGCCTGCATCACTGGGGCGCCAGCATGATGATCGTGGTCGTAGTGCTGCACATGACGCAGGCATTCCTCTATGGCGCCTACAAGAAGCCGCGCGAGGCAACCTGGATTGCGGGCGTGTTCCTGCTGCTTTTGACGCTGGCATATGGGCTTACCGGTTACCTGCTCCCGTGGGACAACCGCGCTTACTGGGGGACGGTTGTGACTACGGCAATTGCAGCCAAAGCTCCCATCGTCGGTCCCTACCTGGTTCGCCTGCTCGGGGGGCAGGGAAATATCGGGGTGGTGACATTCGCGCGTTTTTACGGATTGCATGTGCTGCTGCTGCCGCCTGCCACCACCCTGTTGATCGCGGTACATGTGTATCTGGTACGTAAGCACGGTGTAGCGCCGAAGCTTGGCGACGAAACCCAGCCCAGCAAGAAATTCTTCCCAAGACAGGCGTTTCACGATACAGTGGCGATCTTTATTGCTTTCGTGATCCTGTTTGTGATGGCTGCCGCTGTACGGGTACCACTCGAGCGGCTTGCCGATCCGACGGATACAACCTATGTCCCGCGGCCGGAGTGGTATTTCCTGTTTTTGTTCCAGACACTCAGACTGTTTGAAGGCCCGCTCGAAATCATCGGCAGCGTGGTGTTGCCCGCGATGGCCATTCTGGCGTTGATCCTGGTGCCATTCATTGATCGCGGCCGGTTGCAGAAAGTAACCCAGCGGACGTTCGCAGCGGCGGTCGTGGGTCTGGCGGCCATCGGTTGGACCGGCCTGACGCTTGCGGCCATCCACACGACTCCCAAACCACTGATACCGGTAGAGATTGATTTTTCACAGCCCACCGACTGGCTGCAGCTGTCGCCCGTCGAGATGGCCGGTATTGGCTACTTTCGTGAGGAAAATTGCATCAGTTGTCACACCGTGGGGACAGGGAAGCCGACAATTGGTCCGGATCTCGCAGGTACGGCCATCCACAAATCGGGCGCGTGGATGATCCAACATTTTAAGCACCCCGCAGCGATGGTTCCTGGCAGCCCGATGCCGGCCATCCAACTGAGCGATGCGCAACTCAACACGCTCGCGGCGTTTCTCTTAAAGCTGAATCCGCGCAACGCCGAGGCGCTGCAATCTGCTCCTGAGTTCGCCGTCGCCGGCGCCCTGCTCTATCAAAAGAATCAATGTGGCGTCTGTCACGCCGCGAATGGGATCGGCGGCAAATTGGGTCCGCCATTGAACGGTCTGAGGCGACGGCGCAGTCAGGTCTGGATCGAGAAGCATTTTCGCGATCCACAAGCGTTGTCGCGAGGCAGCATGATGCCGGCATATAAATTCAGCGCCTCGGAGATGCAGGACATCGTGGCGTACTTGTTCGTGCTGCCAGATGAGTAGGAAGGCGAGGCATGCCCGGCCTAGTGGGCGCCCCTCGGCCTAGACGAGTGCGTTCGGTGAATGAATGCCGGCGGAATGCAGGGCGGCGGCCATTTTCTCGAGGGCGGTCTTGTGAATCTGCGAGACGCGGCTTTCGTTGATGCCCATGATGCCGCCGATCTCCCTCATGGTCAGTTCCTTGGTGTAATACAGCAGCACGACTTTCTGATAGCGCACCGGCAGCGTCTTCACCGCTCCCGCCAGTACTTCGCGCAGCTGTTCGTGGGCGCACATGCTGTCGGGCTGGCTGTCGCGTGAAGCGGGAAACTCCGGAGTGGCGTTCGCGTCCCGATCGGAGGCGTAGCTGGAAGCCGACATCAACCCTACTGTTCGCAGCTCGAGTACCATGCGGCGCCAGCGATCCACCCCGACCCCCATTTTTTCCGCGATCTCACCCTCGTTCGGAATGCGCTTCAGCTTGTCGGAAAGCTCGCGCGTGATGGCCTCAACCAACTTCTGCCGTTTGCGCAGATCGCGCGAGGCCCAGTCGAGTTGGCGGAGGCTGTCCAGAATCGCGCCTTTGATGCGGTACTTCGCATAGCTGTGAAACGCGACCTTCTTTGCGGGATTGTACTTGGTGGCGGCGTCAAACAAACCCAACACGCCCGCGTGAACGAGGTCATCGAGATCAACGTGTACTGGAAGGTTCTCATGTACTCTGACGGCAATTGCCTTCACTAGCGGAAGGTGGTTTAGCACGATCCTGTCGCGGGCTTCATTAGTGACACGAGGTGCCCGACGAGTAGACACACGGTTGACTTGCATTGATCTTCTTTATCCGCCTGTTTTGAAGTGCCGGTTTGCGTTAGCTCTTGTTCCCCGCCGGCGATCGTTGTAATGCAAGGGCGGGGCCACCCGGGCTACATGCGGGAAAACCCTTAGATTCAAGGCCACAATCGCTGGCGCGCGAACATGCGTTTCAGACTGGCACAGGCGACTGTTCCGGGTTGGCACAATAATCCCGGATTGATGCACGGTGGTAGCATCAAATAGATGCAGAATGCGCCTGGCATGCGAAATCTGATTGTTCTGTTGTGCGTCGCAGTCGTGCTTTTCGCCGCGTTGACGCCGGCCGCATCCGGTCTGCTCTATGCCCTTCTGGTTCCTTTTTTGTTCCTTGTCGCGATAATCGTGAGTTTCCGGTTCCGCGAAATCGAGAAAGTCTGCCGTCCGCAAACCCCGCTTCTCTCGCTCACCACATCCCGAGCTCCGCCGGCCATCTAGGTTTCGCATTCAAATCCGCCGTCCGCTGGACGGTCTGTATTACCTGGAGCGAATCACTGGAGGAAAAATGTCTTGGAAGCGGAAGCTTCGCGCCTGTGTATTCTGCTTCGGCCTTGCTTGGGCGTCGGCTTTAGGGGCGGCAATGCGGCCGGAGGAGATCGAAGAACTGCTGGCGGCTATGAATCAAACCAAAATAGAGTACATCCTTCCACAGGAAGAAGACGAACGGGACGATCGGTTGCGAAAGTTTTTCGAGAAGAAGGGCGAATTGCAAAAAGCGGAAAGTAATTGCAACAGGAGACGACCCTTCTGAGCCGACTACATATTCCCGGTATGAAAAACGCGGATTTAGTTATTACGCACGCAGCTGGGCGAATGGATTTTTCCAGATATGGAGTTTATACTACAGATATGGGATTGGGGACAAACCTCGCAAAGAAGGAGGCAGTCGAGCGGGTATCAGCTGGGCGGCGGCAGGACCCGGGGGTGCGCAGCAAGATGTCGCGCCCGGCGATCCGGTCTCTTTTTAACGTTGCACAAGCGTGGCAACTGGAGAACGAGGAAGTACGGGCTCTACTCGGCTGGCCGCCGTTATCCACGTTCTATAAATACAAGGCTGGGCAGGCCGGTCCCCTGGGGTATGACACATTGATACGCATTTCGCTGGTGCTCGGAATTTATAAAGCCCTGCACATTCTGTACGCAGAGCGCGATCTGGCCGATCGCTGGGTCAAGCTGCCCAATAGTAACCCTTTATTCGGCGGTAGACCCGCGCTCTCGCTGATGACGGAAGGCGGCATGGATGGTTTGTATCAAGTGCGTCGATTGCTGGATAGCCGGCGCGGCGCATAGAAAATGATGCCTCCAAAGAAGCGTGTCCACTGGGTCGATACCTGTCGCCTAGTGCCCAGTCGCTATCCACCGGTAGGGATTCTCGACCAAATATCCAGTGCTGAAGACCTGCCGTTCATTTTTGAATTGGAGAGTTGGACGAACGATCGTATCTCCACTGAATTGGGATTACTGCACCGAATTCCGAAATCCGAATGGGTTGTGGGGAGGCCGATGGCCAGTGTCATCATGGCGGCATTTTGTCATCCGCGCCCTGGCGGAGGCCGGTTTAACGGACCAGACAGAGGCGCGTGGTACGCGGGGACATCGCGCGATACGGCTCATGCAGAGGCCATCTATCATCGAACAGCAGAATTGGCCGAAATTGGTGTCTTCGAGACCCGGGTCCAAATGAGACTTTATCTCTCGGATTTCGATGCCGAATTCCATGATGTACGGCCCACTATCCGTGCAAACAAATCGCTGCACGATCCGCGCAGTTATTCGACCTCTCAGGCGTTGGGGCGCAAGCTGTTGGACTCCGGTTCGAACGGCGTGCTGTACCGGAGCGTCCGGCAGCGAGGCGGCCAGTGCATCGCGTGCTTCCGGCCTGCGCTCGTCTCTAACGTGCGCCAGGGCGCGCATTTTGAATATCGGTGGACGGGGAAACCGACTCCGGCGATCCGGCAATTGTGATTGGACGGCTGTCGCAAAAAATTGAGGTATCTTCCAGGTGCCAGTCTGCGAGCCCGTGACATTTGAAGTGCAGGCATGAATGCCTACTCCACTGAGCTGCAGGCATGACGAGTGGAATGGGCTTCATTCCTGTATGAGCTACTAACACCGCGGGCGCCTTTTTCTTTTGCGGTATATTGTTATTGATAGTGGGCGACTAGCTCAGCTGGGAGAGCGCTGCGTTCGCAATGCAGAGGTCGGGGGTTCGATCCCCCCGTCGTCCACCAAGTCAACCTTCCGAAAAAATTCAGGCGTTGGTTTGCTGGACGGCTTCCGTCGCCCAGCCCAGTAGCGCTTCATGCGATCGGAAACCTGCTGGCGGGCTTGCTCATCCATGGACTTGCGGCCGCGTTTTTTTTCGGAAGCCGCCGCATTCGCTAGCGCCGTGGTCTGCTGCATTTCCTCGAGTGAAGCAATTACGTTGTCCAGCCGCGTTTTCTCCGCGTACAACTCGCGAATGGCCTTGTTAATATTCATGGCGACGTCTGCCCCGTTGCAGTGCACGAGGATCGCCCTGATAGTACACCAGATTCATTCCGGGATGCCAGTCTCCGAATGTTTACATTACCGTGTAATGAAAGGCCAGTGTGTCACGAAATGGTAATGGAATCTCGCAATTGCAAGGTATACGGCCGCAGCTAATACGAGCAAGATTCCGCCGATCCACCAGAAGGCAATCCGCCATGGAAACTTCTTGTTCTCACGGTGTAGAACCAACAGGTAACTCGCGAAAATTCCCACATAAAACAGGCCGCACATAGGTACGGCGAACAGCATCATGTTGAAAATGTCCGGCGTGGGGGTAACGATGGCAGCAATAATGACGATGCCCAAGATGGCATACCGGCTGTTCGCGACCAGGAAGCGCGGGCTGGCGAGGTGCAGGAGTGTGAGGAAGAAGATCACCACCGGCATCTCAAAAATCAATGCGATGCCCAGCATCACGTTGACGAACAGGTCAAAGTAGTGCGTGACAGTGACCATGGGCGTGATGTAGTTGTCGCGCCCGAGTCCGAGCAAAAACGTAAGTCCAAAGCGAAACGCGACGAAGTAGCCGAATAGGCCGCCGACGATGAACAAGCCGGCCGAACAGATGACAAACGGAGCGGCCCACCGGCGTTCTTTCTTATAGAGCCCGGGAGCGATAAAGGCCCAGACCTGGTAAAGAATCCAGGGTGACCCAATGAAGATAGCGGTAAGGATTGGCAGCTTTACCCAAACGATGTTAAAAACTTCCATGGGTTCAATCATGGTGAGGCCGGGGGGGCCGCCATTCGGCCCTTTAAAGCCGAGTTGCTTTAACGCATCCACAGCCGGCGCAGCAACGAATTGCCACAGCTCTTTGCTGAAAGTCAGGCTGACGACAAAGGCAACGCCGACGCCTGCGAGGGCGCGCAGAATCCTCGAGCGCAGTTCCTCGAGGTGCTCGAGAAACGACATGCGTAGCATGCCTCCCTCGTCCTCATCGCCGTCGTCGGGACCCGATGGTGGAGGTGGAGGAGCGGAGCCGCCGGAGCCGCCCGCTGCGGGTGTAGCCGGAATGACCGCCGTAGAGGGTGATTCGGCTTGTGTTTGGACGGACGAAGCCGCGTCGCCGTACGTATATGGATCGTCGTACGCGTAAGAAGCGTCAGTTACCTGCTCGTAGCTGATGCGCGGTTCAGCCGGTGCGCCGTTTTCCGGCTTTGGTGGTTCTGGGGGGACGGACGCACCATCCCCCGCGGGAGCTGGCGCTCCCTTCGGATCCTCGGGTGAAGCCATTCTAACTCTTCAATGGTTGAGGCTCAGTCGTCGGTGATTCACTTCCGGTGTGAGAGGGCACTCCATTTACGGAGACACCCGACTCGGCAGTTTTCGCGGAGGAATTTTCCGTTCCTTCAGCGGCCATCGTTCCATTTGCGATTGTGCCTTCCGGTAAGGTTCCCGGCGTTGACTCAGCGCCCTGAGGTGCGGATGCGCTTGCGGTGATTAGTGCAGTATTTGCGGGCGAGTCGTGCGACTCAGAACCATAGGTCCCTGAGTCGTAGGAATAGTCGTAGTTCTGATGATACGTGTCGTGGTACGACGTGGTGACTTCCTTGATCGCTTCATGTTCCCGCTCCAGGCTTCGCATTTCCCGCTCGAACGTGCCCTTCAGCTCGTTTTGCGCGCGTCGGAATTCGGCCAAACCTTTCGCCAGGTGCCTGCCCAATTCGGGTAGTTTTTTCGGCCCGAACAGGAGAAGAGCCAGGAGAAAGATGAAGGCCATTTCCTGAAAACCTAGGGGACCCATCTTGCTACTTCCTCCAATGTTTAAAATCTAATTAGATGATAGCACCGGCGTCCTGACGGATGAAACGCAGAAGTGCCGCGGCATCAAACGTGCTGATCGAATAGTGCGCGCATATCGCGCGACCTCGGGAAAGGAGAGTGGGAAATGTTACATTGGAGCCTGGTTTTTCTTGTGATCGCCATCATTGCTGCGGTTCTCGGCTTTGCCGGAATCGCGGGGGCCGCGGCTGGAATCGCGAAAATCCTTTTCGTCGTGTTTCTGGTTGTCTGGCTGGTGGCTTTATTTGTCGGACGTCGCGCAGTTTAAGCCTTCGGAGGGCCCGACGCCCCCAGATTTATGCGACGTGGGGCCCTTCGAGGACACACACATCGGGCAAGTTGCGGTATCGCTCGCCGTAATCCAGACCGTAACCCACCACGAATTCATCCGGGATCTCAAAACCTACATACGTGACTTTGACTGGCCTCAGCCTGCGGTCGGGCTTGTCCAGAAGCGCGGCAATCCGTACCGAGCGCGGTTTGCGCTGTTCCAGGATCTTGACCAGATAGTTCAGGGTGACGCCGCTATCGACGATATCTTCGACCAGTAAAATGTCCACACCTTCGATCGGGAGATCCAAATCTTTTGTCAGCTTCACGGCGCCGGATGTCGTTTTGCCGCGGCCGTAGCTGGAAATACCCATAAAATCAATCACTACTTCGCGGTCGATGGCGCGCGCCAGGTCGGCCAGGAAAAAACAGGCGCCCTTCAGAATACATACCAAGTGAAGGCTGCCCGCAGGATAATCTGCGCGGATCTGCTCACCCATTTCCAGAATCCGCGCGTGGATCTGCCGCGCCGAGAGCAGAATGCGTATCGAATCGGACATGCAGATATTCTATGCTTGCGCCGGCGGATGAAAAACATGCGTCGGCGTCTGGGAAAAAATCGGGCCGGGCATGCCCGGCCCCTACGAGTGTGGTCGTAAAAGTCCGGTAAGGGCCGAGCACGCTCGGCCCAGTTTAGGGGAACCATCTATCTAGGCGCATCGTAGTATCTGGCTATGAATGATTTGCGATTCGCCGGGCGGACGATGCGGAAGAATCCGGGGTTCAGCGCGATTGCCATAGCCACGCTGGCGCTGGGAATCGGGGCCAATACAGCGATTTTCAGCGTGGTCGATCATGTCATTCTGCGGTCCCTGGGTTATCCAGAAGCCGAACGCCTGTTCACCATCCATGAGGTGGTACCAAAATTCGCCAACCTCGCACCTTTGATCCCGGTCAATGCCATGCATTTCCGCGAATGGCGCAAGAAGGCGCATTCGTGGGATCAGTTGGCGCTACTTGGGGGTATCACATTCAACCTCACGGGTATTGGCGAACCTGAGCGCATCCCGGCTGCGCGCGTCTCGCCGAACATTTTTCCGATGCTGGGTATGCAAACGCAGCTCGGGCGCACGTTTACGGATGACGAAGACCAGCCGGGCCGCGACCGCGTGGTCGTCCTGAATCATGAATTGTGGGTGCGGCGATTCGGGGCCGATCCAAACATCGTGGGCCGGAACCTTATGCTCGACGGCAAGCCTTACGAGATTATCGGGGTGCTGCGGGCGGGTCTGCATTTTCCGAAGCTGAGCCAGCTCTACGCGATGACGGTTTCGGAAGATCGGCCGCAACTTTGGAAGCCGTTTGCCGTGCGCGACGACGAACTGGACGAGATGGGCGATTTCAATTTTGCTTGTATTGCGCGATTGAAACACGGCGTTGCGGCATCTCAGGCGTTGTCGGAACTGAAAGTATTGCAAGCGGATTTCGTCAAGAACGCGCCATTCAAGGTCGAGCTGCGCGCAGCGCTGATTCCCCTCCAGGACCAAATCACCGGCCGGTCGCGCACGGGTCTCGAGCTGCTGCTGGCGGCGGTCGGGGCCGTCCTGCTGATTGGCTGCGTAAACATAGCCAATCTGCTGCTCGCGCGCGCGATTGGCCGGCGGCGCGAGATTGCGATTCGAAGCGCGATCGGGGCCAGCAGGTCGAGGCTGGTACGTCAGGCGCTGGTGGAGAGTCTGCTGCTGTCGGGCATGGGCGGATTGTTCGGCATGATCGTCGCGCAGGCTGTTATCCGTGCCATCGTGGCTTACGCGCCCGTGGATCTACCGCGGATGGATGAAGTGCACCTCGATTTGCGCGTTCTTCTTTTTACGCTCGTGGTCTCCATCCTGACCGGTCTGCTGTTCGGTTTTCTTCCAGCGTGGCGCTTTGCCAAAGCCGATCTCCAGGACGCTATGAAGTCCGGGGCGAGGGGCGCAACCGCAGGGCGGGGGAGCGGTCGCCTTCGTTCGCTGCTGGTGGGGGTCGAAACCGGGTTGAGTGCGATGTGCCTGATTGCAGGCGGCCTGCTGCTGCATAGCTTCGTCAAACTGATGCACGTCGATAGGGGCTTCGAGGTGCAACGCATTGTGACGGTCGACTTGAGCTTGCCGGCCAGCCGTTTTCCCGAGATCGAAAAGAGAGCGTTTTTCCTGCGGTCGCTGCTGCAAGGTGTGGCATCCCTGCCGGGCGTCACATCGGCCGGGATCTCCAACCGACTTCCGCTCAGTGGCGAAGGCGGAAACAACCTAGTGGATGTGGAAGGTTCAAAACTGCCGTTGATGGAGCGGCCGCTCGCCGACATCCGCCAGGTGAATCCGGACTATTTTCGTACCATGGGTGTGCCGTTGCGAAGCGGCCGCATTTTTGACGAGGCCGACCGGAAGCGAGAAGTCGCGCTGGTATCGGCGATGACAGCTCAGGGGCTTTGGCCCGGACAGAACGCCGTTGGGAAGCGCATTCGCATGGGCGGAGACGACTCGAAACTCATTGAGGTCACCGGCATTGTCGGCGATATTCTTGGCGTGAGTCTGGACAAGGCGCCCACACTCACTGTTTACGTGCCGTACTGGCAGCGCAATTACAATCAGATGTCGCTGGTAGTGAAAACCGCGATGGACCCGGCGGGGGCTTCTTCGGCGATTCGAAGCGCGATTCGCCAAACTGATGCGGATATGCCGGTGCCTGCGATTCGAACCATGGAGGATATCGTGACTGAGTCGGTTGCGCAGCGGCGGTTTCAGTTGAGCATGGTGCTGCTGTTTTCGCTCGCGGCGACGCTGCTGGCGAGCTTAGGCATTTACGGCGTAGTTTCGTATTCAGTGGCGCAAAGAACCAATGAAGTGGGGATCCGGATGGCGCTTGGCGCGAACCCCGGTAACATCGGATCCATGATGCTGCGGCAGGAGCTACTGCCCGCCGCGCTCGGCACCGTTACTGGTGTTCTGACTTCGCTAGCCTTGGGTCGAGTGCTGCGAAGCCTGCTGTTTGGCGTGAGTGCGGCGGATCCCGTGACCATTTGCGGCGTGGTGGCTGTGTTGAGCGCGGTTGCCGCAATCGCAACCTATATTCCAGCGCATCGCGCCACACGCGTCGATCCGGTGACGGCGTTGCGGTATGAGTAAATACATGTAAACAAATCGGGCGACCGCTCCGTCACCGTCGCGGCTCGGTAGCAGGCGGACGTGCACGGATGCGTCTTTTGTTTTTGTAACGCAGCGCGGGTATTGGCTGCGGGCGCTTTACGAAATCGCTCAAAGGCTACCACGGCGCGGCGCGCGATTACATCGAATAGCTTGTTGAACTGCAGGCATGAATGCCTACTCCACTGAGCTGCAGGCATGAATTCATGGACGACTTCGGACTATCCATTTTCAGACCTGCGGGCATCTTGGTCAGGTCATCAAAAATCCGCGGGTCCGCCCGACCCTATTCGAACCTTAGCGCGCGCATGGGGTCGATTCCTGTAGCGCGGCAGGCCGGTAGATAACCGGCCAGCATGGCAACGGACGCGATGCCGGCGGTTGCCAGAAGCATTGTCATTAGATCGAGTGGTTTGATCCCGAACAATTGCGCCTCTATAAGCCGCGTCAGTCCCCACGCCGATACCAGGCCGGTGGCGAGGCCGATCGCAGTCAGCAGAAAAACTTCCTGCATAACGAGCCAGAGGACCGAGCGCCGGCCCGCGCCCAGCGCCATACGAATTCCGATCTCCTGTGTGCGCCGCGTCACCATATAAGCCATGACGCCGTACAATCCCATAGCGGCGAGCAGCGTAGCGAGACCACCGAAGACAGTGGACAGCGTCGCCATCAAACGCTCGGTCACGAGAGAAACCTCCACCTGCTCGTGGACCGTTCGCATGTCGTACATCGGCACGCTCGCGTCAACTTTTCGAACCGTTTGACGTACCGCGGAAAATAAATTCGCGGGATTACCGCGGGTGCGCACGTATGCGGACATTCCAAGAACAAAAGTGGTCTGGCGGTACGGAATATACAACTCGTACGGCACCTCTTCGCGCATGCTCTCGTATTTCGTATCCCCGGCAACCCCGACGATTTCGATGTCCATCTTGGTACCGGGATCGCCTCCTATACCCACGTGACGCCCGATCGGATTCGCATTGGCGAAATACCGCTTGGCAAATTTCTCGTTTACGATGCCGACTTTGGGAGCGCTCTTGTCATCTTTGATGGTGAAATCGCGACCCAAGAGAATGGGGATTTTCATGGTTTTAAAGAAGGCGGTAGACGCGAACTGCATGTGGGGATCGACATTTTCGCCCTGTTTGGCAGTATACCCTTCAACTGTTACCCAGTTGTTCCCATTCGTTGCCAGTCAGCAGAGGCATAACGGCGAGCGCGGCGGAGGTGACGCCCGGAACCGTCTGAAGCTGCTCGGTAAGGCGGCGGTAATATTCCAAAGCTCGTCCCGGGTTGAATTCGTTTAGGGTCGGCTCGACGGCGAACGTTAGCAGGTTCTCCGTTTCAAAACCGGGATTCAGCTCTTGCAGGTTCTTCAAACTGTGGATAAAGAGTCCCGCGCCGATCAGCAGCAGCAGCGAAAGTGCGACTTGCGCCACAACCAGACTCTTTCTCAAGATGACGGCCGTGCCGCCCACAATGGCGCCAGCCTGGTCCTTTAGTGTGGACGCAAGTTTGGGCCGTGTCGCCTGCAGCGCCGGTATAAGTCCAAAGATCACACCAGTGGCGAGCGATACGAGCGCGGTAAAACTTACGACGGTCCAATCCGGCGCCTCAGAGAGCGTCAGCGGCATGGTGCTCGCCGGCAAAAATCCGATCAGGACCTTGTCCGTGAAGATGGCAAGCGCTAGACCCGCAGCGCCGCCCATTGCCGAGAGGAGAACGCTCTCCACTAACAGTTGACAAACCAACCGCCGCCGGCCCGCTCCCAGCGCCAGCCGGACCGCAATTTCTTTTTGGCGTGAAGACGCTCGCGCAATTAACAGATTCGCCAGATTCGAACAGGCAATCAAAAGCACGAGCCCGACAACTGCCATCAACGCAAAAAGCGGTTTTGAGAATTGTTCGCGTAATTGTGAACGGCCTTTAGATGCCGGCAACACGTCCATCCACATGCGCAGGAACTGCTGTTTTGAATAATCGGTGGCTTTCGCGAACGGCTGTTGGTGGACTTCCATTTCGAGCATCTGGTGAAAGAGGGGCTGCAACCCGGCTTTCGCGCGCTCCATCGTCATGCCCGGTTTCAGTCTGGCGAATGCCTGAATGAAGCGGCGGCGCCGATCGTTCAATTGCGGGTATGGGCCGCCCGGCGGCAAGTGATCCTGCATGGTGATGGGGATGCGAACCTGCGGCGAATATCCGACTTCCGCACCGTCGAAACCCTGCCGGCTGACGCCGATAATAGTCAGCGGATAGCCGTTTACCACGATTTTCCGCCCGACGATATTTCGGTCGCCGGCGAAGCGCGCCTTCCAGTAGCGATAGCTGAGCACGGCAACCGGGTGACCGCCCTGAATCAGATCGTCCGAGGCTGTGAACCGCCGGCCCGCGGCCGCTCCCACACCCAGGACCGGAAAGTAATTTCCGGAGACCATCTCGGCCAGCACCATCTCGGTTCTCCCATCGAAGTTCAGGCTGACGGTCTCGCCGTGGCGACAGAACATCCCGCTGAATACCTGATTTTTGTCGCGAAAGTCCTGATACATGGGATAGGAAACCGCGTTCGAGCCGGAGTTGCTGCCGTAATGATTTCCGCGCGCAGTCAGGAGTACCAATTCGTCGGGATGTTTCACCGGGAGAGGCTGCAGAATGAGCTGATTGATCAGCGCGAAGATGGCCGCGTTGGCTCCAATCCCCAATGCGAGCGACAGCACAGCCACCGATGCGAATAGCGGC
>Ga0070681_10003823_pt1 | contig 14156 bp, 10 predicted proteins | sample KBSC83BmetaG_FD_65650 | JGI IMG/M metagenome (GOLD analysis project Ga0070681, IMG submission 65650) | Corn rhizosphere microbial communities from Kellogg Biological Station, Michigan, USA - KBS C8-3B metaG | ecosystem: Host-associated > Plants > Roots > Rhizosphere | place: USA: Michigan... | reverse complement strand
CACGGCGGCGTCCATCTCCTGGGCCGTGGCCAGCGCCACGCGCGCCTGCACCTCGCCGGTGTTGGGGTTGAAGATGTCGCCGTAGCGGCCGGAGGTTCCTTGGACGGCCGCGCCGTCGATAAAGTGGGTGATTTCGCGCATGGCCGCGATTTAGACCTAGAAGCCGCGTGCGCCTAGGGTGGTATGCGCCCTTTTCGCCGACCGCCGGTATGCCCGGGAGCGGCGCGCTTGCTCAAGGCGGCGGCGCCAGCGCATCCTTGCGCCATGACGGCTGCTTCGCCCGCCCAAGACGCGCCTGGGAAGACGCTCAGCCCTGCGCGGCGGGGGGATCACATCATCGACGTGCTGATCGCCGAGCGCGCGCCGAGGCTCGCCGCGAGTCCCGCCTGGCCGATCCTGCGGCCTACGCTCTATGCGATCCTCGACTACGCCAAGGCGCGGCGGATGGCCGACGCCATCCGGCCCCTGCCCGGGCGGGCGGGCCTGGAGCACGTGTCGAAGCTCCTGAGCGTGAAGGTCACCGCGGCGGGGCTGGCGCGCATTCCGCGCACCGGCCGGGCCATCGTGGTCTGCAACCATCCAACGGGGATCGCCGACGGGGTGGCCGTTTACGACGCGCTGAAGGGCGTCCGCCCGGACCTCTGCTTCTACGCCAACTCCGACGCGCACCGCGTCTCGCCCGGGCTGATCGACGTCCTGATCCCTGTGGAATGGGTGGAGGCCAAGCGCACGCGCGAGCGGACTCGCGAGACCCTGATGCTGACCCGCGAGGCCATGGAGGCCGAGCGCTGCCTGGTGATCTTCCCGGCCGGGCGGCTGGCCCGTCATCAGCCGAACGGCAAGCTCGCCGACCCGCCCTGGGCGCCCTCCGCCGTTTCGCTGGCGCGCAAGTACGAGACGCCGGTGATCCCGATGCATATCGCGGGGCCGTGGTCCGGCCTGTTCCATTTCTTCGACCGCTTCTCCGGCGAGTTGCGGGACATGACCCTGTTCCACGAACTGCTGAACAAGCAGGGCCGCGCCTTCTCGCTGACTGTCGGCCAGCCGATCGGGCCGGAGGCGCTGGACGGCGAGCCGGCCGAGGCGATCGCCCGGCTCAAGGCCTACGTCGAGGCCGTGCTGCCCATCGAGCCCGACCGGCCGTTCGCATGATCCTGGCCGACGAGGCGGCGAGCGCGCGGGTGGGCGCGGCGATCGCGCGAGCCCTGCAGCCCGGCGAAGCCGTGTGCCTTTCCGGGCCGCTCGGCGCGGGCAAGTCGACGCTGGCGCGCGCGCTGATCCGGGCGCTGACCACGCCGGATGAAGACGTGCCCTCGCCAACCTTCACCCTCGTGCAGTTCTACGACGGGCCACGGCTGAGGATCGCCCACTTCGACCTCTATCGGCTGACCAGCCCGGACGAGGCCTACGAGATCGGGCTGGACGAGGCGCTGGACGACGGGGCCGCGGTGATCGAATGGCCGGAGCGGCTGGAAGGCCGCCTTCCGCCAGATCGACTCGATGTAGAGATCGGGCTTCTGGACGTTGGCCGCAGCCTGCGGCTGACGCCGCATGGCGCGTGGGAAGGACGGCGGATTGAACCCTGAGCGTGAGGCGCAGAAGGCGCGGTTCCTGGCGGAACATGGCCTGGCGGCGGCGCGGCGCGAGCCGCTGACCGGCGACGCCTCGACGCGCAGCTATGAGCGCCTGCATCCGGCCTCCGGCCCCAGCCTGATCTTCATGGATCAGCCGCCGGCGGTGGAAAGCGAGCCCTGCCCGCCCGACGCCGACGCGGCTGAACGCCGGGCCCGAGGCTATAACGCACTGGCCCGGCTGGCGGCTGGGCGGGTGGACGCCTTCGTCGCCGTCGCGGGCTGGTTGCGCGCTCAGGGGCTCTCGGCGCCCGCGGTGGTCGCCGCCGACCCGGCCGCGGGCCTGGCGGTGTTGGAGGACCTGGGCGACGCCCTCTTCGCGCGGCTGATCGAACAGGGCCAGGACGAGGCGCCGCTCTATGACGACGCGATCGCCACGCTGGCGCGCATGCACGAGATCGAACCGCCCGCGGTGCTGGCCTACGACGACGCGACCTGGCCGCTGCTGACCTATGACGACCTGGCGCTGAAGACCGGCGGCGAGATCATCCTGGAGTGGCTGCCGAAGCTGAAGCCGCAGGTGTCGTTCGGTGCAGACGCCGTCGCCGCGTGGGAAGCGATCTGGGCGCCGGTCCGGCGGCGCGGCGAGGCGGGCGCCCACGTGTTCTGTCACCGCGACTATCACGCCGAGAACCTGATCTGGCTGCCGGATCGCGCCTCCCCCGCGCGTGTGGGCCTGCTCGATTTCCAGGACGCGCTGAAGGCGCACCCCGCCTGGGACATGTCGATGCTGCTGCACGACGCGCGGCGCGACGTTTCGGCGGAGATCGAAGCCTGCTCGCTCGAGCGCTATTTCGAGCTCAGGCCCGATGTCGACCGCGCCCAATTCCTGGCGGATTACCACGCGCTCGGCGCCCTCAACGTGGTGCGGATCATCGGCATCTTCGCGCGGCTGGTGACGCGGGACGGCAAGCCGCGCTACGCAGCCTTCATGCCGCGCCTGTGGACCTATCTCGATCGCTGCCTCGCCGATCCGCAGCTTGCGCCGCTCGCGGCCTGGATGGACGAGCACGTTCCGCGCGAGGCTCGAAGGTGACCGGTCCCAGGACCGCCATGGTCTTGGCCGCAGGGCTCGGCACGCGGATGCGGCCACTGACCGACACGATACCGAAAGCGCTGATCCCGGTGGCCGGGCGACCGCTGATCGACCGGGTGCTGGACAAGCTGGTCCAGGCGGGCGTCGAACGGGCGGTGGTGAACCTCCACCACTTCGCCGACCAGATGGAGGCGCACCTGCTGCGCCGGGACGATCTGGAGATCCTCTTTTCGGACGAGCGGGGCGCGCTTCTCGATTCCGGCGGCGGCATCCAGCGCGCCCGCAGCCTGCTGGGCGAGGACCCGATCTTTCTCGCCAACATCGACTCCTTGTGGATCGAGGGCGCGACGCCGGCGCTCGAGGCGCTCAAGGCGAGTTGGGATCCGGGGCGGATGGACCTGCTGCTGCTGCTGGTCGGCCGCGGCCACGGGATCGGCTTCGAGGGCCCGCAGGGCTTCTTCATGGACGCCGCAGGGCGGTTGACCCATTCGACCTCGCCGGACGTCGTGACGCCCTACGCCAACGTCGGGTTCGGCATCATGAAGCCCCAGGTGCTCGACGATCAGCCCCGGACCGGGGCGTTCAGCATCTATCCGACCTGGCGACGGCTGCAGGCCGAGGGCCGACTCTATGGCGTGGCGATGGACGCCTTCTGGATGCACGTCGGCGATCCGGCCGCGCGCGACGCCGCTGAAGCGCGATTTGGGGCCGGACCGGGGTGACGGCCTTCTTCGAGCGAGCGGGACCGCGCTGGTACGCGATCCCAGCCCATCGCCCGTTCGCCCAGGACCTGGCGCGCGGCCTGCACGAGGCGCTGGCGCCGCTTGGCCCCGACGCGCTCTCAAAGGCTGTCGTGCTGACGCCCACGCGGCGCGGAGCCCGGGCGCTGGCCGACGCCTTTGTCAGCGCCGCGGATGGCCGCGCGGTGCTGCCGCCGCAGATGCGGCCGCTGGGCGATCTCGAGGAGGGCGAGCCGCCCTTCGAACCGGGCGACCTGGCGCTCGATCTTCCGGCGGCCATCGAGCCGCTGAAGCGGCGGTTCGAACTCACCCGGCTGGTCACCGACCACTGGGACCTGCTGGAGGGCCGCGAACGCACCGCCGCCTCGGCGCTGGAGATGGCGGATGCCCTCGGATCCTTCCTAGACAGCCTGCAGATCGAGGAACTGGAGCCCTTCGAGAAGCTTGCCGGGCTGGTCGAAGCCGATCTGGCCGACCACTGGCGCGTGTCGCGGCGGTTCCTGGAGATGGCGCTCGCCGAGTGGCCGAAACGGCTCCAGGCGCTGGGCGTCGTGGACGTCAGCGAACGGCGGGTGAAGCTGCTACGCCGCCTCGCGCGGGCCTGGACCGACCACCCGCCGCAGGGGGTGCTGGTCGCCGCGGGGTCTACGGGAACCGCCCCCGCGACCGCCGCCCTCCTGAACGTGATCGCCCAGGCGCCGCAGGGCTGCGTCGTGCTGCCGGGCCTGGACGAGGGGCTGTCGGACGAGGCCTGGGCCGAGGTCGGCGAGCAGCACCCGCAAGGGGCGATGAAACGCCTGCTCGCCGCCGCGCGCTTCGACCGCAAGGACGTCGAGACCTGGCCCGCGTCGCTGGTCTTTTCCGCGCGTGGCCGATGGCGCCAGCGGGTGATCAACGAGGCGCTGCGGCCGCCGGAACGCACCGCCGACTGGCTCCGCGTGATCGCCGACCTGAACACCCGTGCCGACGGCGAGGCGGTGAACGGCGTCGCGTTCGGGCTGGAGGGCCTGTCGCTGGTCAGCGCGCGTTCGGAGGAGGAGGCCGCGACCGTGGCCGCCCTGCTGCTGCGCGAGGCGCTTGAGACTCCGGGGCAGACCGCCGCCCTGATCGCGCCGGACCAGGCCTTGGCGCGGCGGGTGACGGCCAAGCTGGCGCGCTGGGGCGTGATCCCGGACTCCTCGGCCGGCGAAGCCCTGGCCGGCTGCCCCTGCGGCGCCCTGGCCGGACTGGTGGCCCGCGCCGCCGTCGACCCGCTGCATCCCGTAATACTGCTCGCGATCCTGAAGCATCCCTACGTCCGGCTGGGCCTCGATCCCGAGGATCTGACCGCGTGGCGGGATGCGCTTGAGCGTCATGGGCTGCGAAGGGCGCGGCCTTGGACCTGGACGGGGCTGAAGGCGCGCCTGGCGAAGGCGCCGGACGCGGCGGCGCTCGCCGAACGGGTGGAGACTGTTTTTTCGGCCTTGCCCACCGGCGCGGTTCCGCCGGCCGAGGCGGCGCGGGCTTTGGCCGCCGTCATGGAGGCTCTGGCCGATGACGGACGCGGCGGCGCCGGCGACCTCTGGAGCGGCCATGGCGGAGAGGCGATGAGCCGACTGCTCGCGGGGCTGATGGAGTCCTCGGACAGCCTGCCGCCCGCCACGCCGCGCGGGTTCGCCGACCTGCTGGAACGCCTGCTGGAGGGGGAGACGGTGCGCGCTGGCGGGGCCACCCATCCGCGGCTGCGCATCCTGGGCGCCATCGAGGCGCGGCTAGTTCGGGCGGACCGCCTGATCGTGGCGGGGCTGGAGGAGGGCGTCTGGCCGAAGGGGGCGCCGCTCGATCCCTTCCTGTCGCGGCCCATGCGCGCGACGCTCGGGCTGCCGCCGCCGGAGCGCCGGGTGGGCCTGGCCGCCCACGACTTCGCCCAGGCCGCCTGCGCGCCGGAGGTGATCCTGCTGCACACCGAGCGGCGTGAAGGCGCGCCCGCGGTAAAATCGCGCTGGCTCTGGCGGCTGGAAACCCTGGCCAAGGGCGCGCGCGTCGATATCCCCGGCCGGACGGAAGCGCTGGACTGGGCGCGGGGCCTCGACGCGCCGGCGGAGTACGCGCCCGCCAGGCGGCCCGCGCCGGTCCCGCCCGCGGCCGACCGACCGACGGCGCTCTACGTGACGCGGGTCGAAAGCCTGACCCGCGATCCCTATTCCGTCTGGGCGCGGGACATCCTGAACCTGCGCCCGATGGACCGGCCTGACGAGCCGGTCGAGGCGCGCGCCCGCGGCACGGCGATCCATGCGGCCTTCGAGCGGTTCGCGATCGCCCATCCGGCGCAACTGCCCGACGACGCCGCGGCGATCTTCGAAGGGCTCTATCTGGAGGAACTGGAGGCGGCGGGCATGCCGCACGAAGCGCTGGCGCGGGAGAAGGCGCTGGCGCGGGAGGCCGCGGCGTGGGTCGCCGAGCTGGAGGCGCGGCGCCGCGCCGACGGCCGCGCGATCCATGTGGAGAAGACCGGTCACCTGATGCTTGAGATCGACGGCCGGCCGTTCAAGCTGAGCGCCAAGGCCGACCGCATCGAGGCCGACCCGCAGGGCTTCGGCCACATCCTCGACTACAAGACCGGCCGCGCGCCTTCCCAGAAGGTGGTCGACGCCGGCTTCTCGCCGCAGCTCACGCTGACCGCGGCGATCCTGGCGCACGGAGATTTCCAGGGCATCGGCCGGCTCAAGCCCGGCGAACTCACCTACCTGGAGATCACGGGGCGCAAGCCCGCGGGTCGCGAGGAGGTGCGGGCTGTGGCCGGCGACGAGAGCCAGGAAGCCGCCGAGCGCGCGCTGGCGGGCCTGCGCGGACTGATCGCCCGCTACTGGGCGCGCGACCAGCCGTTCGTCTCGCGCACCGCCCCACAGTTCGTGCACCAGTACGCCAGCGACTACGACCACCTGGCGCGGGTCTTCGAATGGTCGACCAGCGGCGAGGAGGGCGAGGAGTGAGCGGTCCTGTCCTCGACGATCCGCAGCGCACCGCCGCCGATCCGGCGATCTCGGCCTTCGTCACCGCCAACGCGGGCTCCGGCAAGACCAAGACCCTGATCGACCGGGTGGCGCGCCTGCTGCTGGCCGGAGTCGATCCGGAGAAGGTGCTCTGTGTCACCTACACCAAGGCGGCGGCCGCCGAGATGCAGCGGCGGCTGTTCGGCCGACTGGGCGACTGGTCCGTGATGGAGGACCAAAGCCTGATCGGGCGGCTGACCGAGCTGGAGGGACCACGCGATTTCGACGGGCGGCGGCTCTCGGAAGCCCGCGCGCTTTTCGCCCGCGCCCTGGAGACGCCCGGCGGACTGAAGATCCAGACGATCCACGCCTTCTGCGAGAAACTGCTGCGGCGGTTTCCCCTGGAGGCCGGCGTCTCCCCGGGTTTCCGGGTGATGGACGACGCGGCCGCCGGGGCGATCGCCGACGCCGCTCGCAAGGATGTGGCCCGCCGCGCCCTCACCGGTCAGGGCGGCATCGCAGAAGCCTATGCGCGCTTCTCGGTGAAGCTGGACTTCGCCGCCTTCCAGTCGATGTTCCTGGGCTTCGAGGCCCGCCGGGCTGCGCTCGCAGCGTTCTTCGCGCTCCACGGCGGCGAGGCCGGCGCGCAGGCCTGGGTCTGGGACGCCTGCGGCCTGTCGCCCGGCAGCGATCCGGAGGCCCTGGAGGCGGACGCGCTGGCCAAGCTCGACCGCGGCCTGTGGCGCGCTGCCGCCGACGTGCTGATGGCCGGCGGGGTGAGCGACCAGAAATGCGCCGCCAAGCTGTCGGCCGTCGCTTCGGACGACCATGCCACCCTGGCCGCCGCGCTCGACGTCCTGTTCACGGAGAAGGGCGAGGGCACGCCGGCCGCCTGGGTGCTGAAGACCTCTGGATTGAAAGGCCGCGAAGACCTGCGCCAGGCGCTGCTGGACGAACAGGACCGCCTGGCGATCGCCCGCGAGCGGATCCGCGGCGCGCGGGTGGCCGCCGACACCGTCGACGCGCTGTTGCTGGCCCAGGCCTATCTCACCTCCTACCGCATCGAGAAGGCTTCCGCGGGCGCGCTAGATTTCGCCGACCTGATCGAGAAGACCAAGGCGCTCCTGGCCAGCAAGCCCGCCGCCGCCTGGGTGCTCTACAAACTCGACGGCGGCATCGACCACATCCTGGTGGACGAGGCCCAGGACACCGCCCCCGACCAGTGGGACATCGTGCGAGCCCTGACCGGGGAGTTCTTCTCGGGCGCGGGCGCCGCGGGGCGCGAGCGGCCCCTGCCTCGCAGCCTGTTCGTGGTCGGCGACGACAAGCAGTCGATCTACTCGTTCCAGGGCGCCGACCCGGCGCGGCTGCATCTCGAAACCGAACGGTACCTGGCCGAGATCGAGGCTGCGGAACTCGCCGGCCGGCGCGTGCCCCTGACATCCTCCTGGCGCTCCACCGTCGAGGTGCTGAAATTCGTGGACGCCGTCTTCACGGCTGGCGTGCCGCCGGGCGTCGCGGCCCTCGCCCACGTCCCGATGCGCGTCGACCACAAGGGCTGCGTCGACCTCTGGCCGCTGGAGCGCGAGGTCAGGGGCGAGGAGCGCGACGCCTGGACCGCCCCGCTCGACCTGGAAGCCGAGGGCAGCGCCACGCGGCGGCTCGCCCGCAACATCGCCTGCGAAATCGAAGCGCTGGTCGAGCGCGGCGATGCGGTGTTCGACAAGGACCAGGGCGTCTGGCGGCCCGCGACCCCTGGCGACGTCCTGATCCTGGTCCGTAAGCGCGGCGGCCTGTTCGAGGAGATCCTGCGGGCCTTGAAGCACGCCGAAATCCCCGTGGCCGGGGCCGACCGGCTGGCGCTCTCCGAGCACATCGTCTTCGACGACCTCCTGGCGCTCGCGCGGTTCGCCCTGTTCCCGGCCGACGACCTGACGCTCGCCGCCCTGCTGCGCAGCCCGTTCTGCGACGTGGACGACGAGAGCCTCTATCGTCTGGCCAGAAACCGGCCGGGAAGCCTTTGGCAGGCGCTGCAGGACCGCGCGGACGAGACGCCCGAGTGGCGCGGCGCCGCGGATTTCCTGTCCACCCTGATCGCGCAAGCCCGCGAGCGGCGGCCCTTCGAGCTCTACAGCCGCGTGCTCGGGCTGCGCGACGCCGCCGGCCGCTCGATGCGCGGGCGGCTGCTGCGCCGGTTGGGCCGCGAGGCGGAGGACGCACTCGACGAGTTCCTGGCCCAGGTGCTGGCGGCCGAGGGCCGCGGCGTCCACGATCTCGAGAGCCTCGCCGCCGCCCTGGCCGGCCTCAACATCACCGTCAAGCGGGAGCTGGAGGCCGGACGCGACGAGGTGCGCGTGATGACCGCCCATGGGGCGAAGGGCCTGGAGGCGCCTATCGTCTTCCTGCCGGAGACCACCACCACCGCCGGCGCGCGGGGCTCGCCCCTCATGGAGACGGAGGACGGCGGCTTCCTGTGGTGCGCCTCGCAGAAGGCCGACTGCGAGGCTTCGAAGGCCGCCCGGGAGCTGCGGGTGCGCAAGGAGACCGAGGAATCCCTGCGTCTGCTCTATGTCGCCCTGACACGGGCCCGCGAGCGGCTTGTGCTCTGCGGGCGCATCGCGGCGAACCGCAAGGAGGAGACGCTCAAGGGCTGGTGGGCGCAGATCCGCACGGGCTTCGAGCATGCGGGGATCACCCCGCATCTGCGGCAGGTGGCTTGCGGGGACGTCCAGGCGACGCGCTATGGGCCCGATCCGCTGACAGCGCCCCGCGCAGGGGCGCCTGCCGCACGCATCGCTGCGACGCCCGCCTGGGCGGGCCAGGACGCCGGGGCCGAAGCATTCGGGCGCTACGCCTCGCCATCCGACCTCGGCGAGGGCGGCAGGGCGCCGGCGCCGTCGCCCCTGACCGCGGTCGGCGGGCTCGGACGGTTCCGCAGAGGCGACCTCATCCACCGGCTGCTGCAGGTCCTGCCGGACCTGCCGCCAGGCGGATGGGCGGACGGGGCGCGCGCCCTGCTGGCCCGCGAACGCGACCTCTCCGACGCCCAGCGCGCCGAGATGACCGCCGCGGCGCTCTCGATGCTGCAGGACCCACGCTTCGCCGAGGTGTTCGGGCCGGGCAGCCGCGCGGAGGTCGCCATCGCGGGATCCGCCGCGGCCTTGCCGTCGGGACTGAAGATCTCCGGCCGCATCGACCGGCTGGTGGTGCTGCCCGACAGGGTGCTGGTCGCCGATTTCAAGACCAATCGCCCCTCGCCCGCGCGCGTCGAGGACACCGATCCGGCCTATCTGCGCCAGATGGCGATCTACTCAGCCGTGCTCGCGGAAGTGTTCCCGGGCCGCGCGGTCGAGGCGGCGCTGGTCTGGACAGATGGCCCCAAGCTGATGCCGATCACAGAAAACTTGCTCGCCCGCAGCCTTGCCGAGCTGTGGCGTAGCGGTTGATACCAGGCGGGGGGCCGCCTACATCGGCGGAGCAAGAGGCGTCGGCCCACGTTTGGAAGCGGCCGACGCGTAAGGAGATTTCCATGAGCACCGTGAAGGTCACCGACGAATCCTTCGAAAAGGACGTCCTGCAGGCCTCTGGACCGGTTCTGGTCGATTTCTGGGCCGAGTGGTGCGGCCCCTGCAAGCAGATCGCCCCTGCCCTGGAGCAGATCGCCGACGAGCTCGGCGCCCAGGTCACCGTGGCCAAGCTGAACATCGAGGAAAGCCCGACCACCCCTTCGCGCTACGGCGTGCGCGGTATCCCCACCATGATGCTGTTCAAGGGCGGCCAGATGGCCTCGATGAAGGTCGGGGCCATGCCCAAGCAGAAGATCCTCGAATGGCTGAACGAGGCCGGGGTCGCCGTCGCCGCGGCCTAGAGCGCGATCACCATCCCGCCTCTTTAGGGGAAGGATAGGGCGCGCAGCGGCCAGGGTGGGGGAGTCGCGCTCAAGGCGTTGACTCTCCACCTGACCCACGTACCCCCACCCGTCCGAGGCTTCGCCTCGTCCACCCTCCCCTGAAGAGGAGGGATTTTTCGTTATCTCAGCTCGGCCAGGTCTCGGGACTCATCGCCAGCACCTCGCCGGCGAAGTGCAGGCCGCCGCAGATCAGCACGTGGGGCGCCGGCCCCGCGGCATCCAGCGCCTTGCGCACCCCTTCAGTGACATCGGTGACCGGCTCGGCGGAGAGGCCCGCCAGGCGTGCGGCCTCCGCAAGGTCTCCCGGCGTCGCGGCGTTGGGCGAGTCGAAGGTGGTGGTGAAGACCTTCGGGTGCATCTCGGCGAACGGGCGGAAATAGCCCTCGGAATCCTTGCGCGCGAACATGCCGGTGACCAGCACCAGGGGCCGTGGATCACGATCGACGAGACGCGACGCCGCCTCGGCCAGCGCGCGGCCCGCATGCGGATTGTGCCCGCCGTCGAGCCACAGGTCCGCCCCCCGCGCCCTGGCGAGCTCGGCCAGCGGCCCCTTGGTCAGTCGCTGGAAGCGCGCCGGCCACACGGCCGAGGAGACGCCGCGGCCCAGGTCGTCCTCACCGAGGCCGTGGTTGAAGGTCAGCGCCGCAGCGACCGCCAGCCCCGCGTTCTCGAACTGGTAGCCGCCGAACAGGCTGGGGGGCGGCAAGTCCAGCAGCCGATCCGGCATCTGCACCATCAGCCGGCCACGCTCCTCCCAGGCGTCGAAGTCGCGGCCCATCAGGAACAGGGGCGCCATGCGGTCGTCCGCCTCGCGCTCGATCATCTCCAGCGCCTCTTCCGGCTGGCGAGCCACGACGGCGGGCCGGCCCCGTTTGATGATCCCGGCCTTTTCCCAGGCGATCTTGGAAAGCTCGGGCCCCAGCATCTCAAGATGGTCGTAGTCCACCGGCGTGATCACGCTGACCGCCGGCGCATCGAAAATGTTGGTGGCGTCGAAGCGCCCGCCCAGGCCCACCTCGACGAGGCAGATGTCGGCCGGCGTCTCGGCGAAGGCCTCGATGGCCAGCACCGTGGTGATCTCGAAGAAGCTGATCGGCTCACCGCCGTTGGCGGCCTCAAGGCGGTCGGTGAGCTCGTCCAGCCGCGTGTCGCTGATCAGCTCGCCCGCGACGCGGATGCGCTCGGCGAACCGCACCAGGTGCGGCGAGGTGATGGCGTGGACCTTGAGCCCCTGCGCCTCGGCGATGGCCCGCAGGTAGGCGACCGTCGAACCCTTGCCGTTTGTGCCGGCGACATGGATCACCGGCGGCAGGCGGCGCTCCGGATGGCCGAGCGCGGCCAGCAGGCGCTCGACCCGGCCAGTCGTCAGGTCGATCAGGCTCGGGTGGTTGGCGCGCAGGCGCTGGATGACCGCGTCCGAGGCGCGGATGGGGTCGTGATCCAGCATGGAGGGCGCGTCAGGCGGCGGGAAGGCGGGCCCGCCCCATCATCAAGGTCTTGAGGATCGAGCTCAGCACGGCCCGCAGTTCGCCGCGCGAGACCACACGGTCGACCATGCCGCGCTCGACCTGGAACTCGGCCCGCTGGAAGCCCGGCGGCAGGGTCTCGCGAATGGTCTGCTCGATCACCCGCCGGCCGGCGAAGCCGATCAGGGCGTTGGGCTCGGCCAGGTGCACGTCGCCCAGCATGGCGTAGGAGGCCATCACGCCGCCGGTCGTCGGATCGGTGAGCACGACCACATAGGGCAGGCCCGCGGCCTTGACCTCGTTGATCGCGAGCGTGGTGCGCGCCATCTGCATCAGCGACAGCGTGCCCTCCTGCATCCGCGCGCCGCCGCTGGCGGTGAAGATCACGAAGGGCACCTCGCGCTTCACGGCTTCCCTGGCGGCGGTGATGAACGCCTCGCCCACGGCCATGCTCAGCGAACCGCCCATGAAGGCGAAGTCCTGCACGGCCACCACGACCGGCTGGCCCATGATATGGCCGTAGCCGATGGCGAGCGCGTCCGGCTCGCCGCTCGCCTTGCGGGCGGCCTTGAGGCGCTCGGGATAGGGTTTGACATCGGGGAACTTCAGCGGGTCGTCGGCGACCACCGGCGTGGCGATCCGTTCGAACTTGCCGTCGTCGAAGGTATAGCGGAGCCGGGCCTGCGCGCCGATCCGCATGTGATGGCCCGAAGGCGTGACCCAGAGCGCGGCCTCCAGGTCGGGGCGATAGATCATCTCCCCGGTGTCGGGGCATTTCACCCAGAGGTTCTCGGGCGTCTCGCGCTTGGAGAACGCATTGCGGACGCCGGGCGCGATGCGCGACAGCCAGCCTGTCCGTTCTCTGGGGGCGGCGGGAGGCCGCCCTGGCTTGTCGTTTCTCTGTTCAGCCATCGCCATGGTTCTAGACCGTCGTTTGGCCGACTCGCGCGGAGCGGACAGCCTTAGACAAGGAATTCACTTTGGAAAGAACCCGCGCGGTCACGTCTTCGTTCATATCCAGGGCTTCGGCGACTTCGTCCACAAGTGCGGAACCCACCACGACGGCGTCCGATACCCGCCCTATAGCCGAGGCTCTTTCCGGTGTCTTGATCCCGAAGCCCACGGCGACCGGCAGGCCCGAAGCCTTGCGGACGCGTTCGACGTGCGGCGCGACCGCGGCGGCGTCGGCTTCCTTGACCCCGGTCACGCCGGCCACCGAGACGTAGTAGACGAAGCCGGACGTGCGCTTGACCACCACCTTGAGACGTTCGTCGTCGGTCGTGGGCGTGGCCAGGCGGATCAGCGAGACGCCGGCGGCATCGAGCGCGTCGGCGAGCGGCCCGGCCTCTTCCGGCGGGCAGTCGACCACGATCAGGCCATCGACTCCGGCGTCGGCCGCGGCCTCCGCGAAGGCCTCGAAGCCCCAGGTCACCAGCGGGTTCATGTAGCCCATCAGGATCAGCGGCGTGGTCGTGTCGCCGGCGCGGAAGCCGCGGACCAGGTCGAGCGTGCCGGCCAGCGTCATGCCCTTGGCGAGCGCCCGTTGCGCGGCGCGCTGGATCGGCGGCCCCTCGGCCATGGGATCGGAGAACGGGAAGCCGAGCTCGATCAGGTCGGCGCCGGCGGCGGGCAGGCCAGCAAGGATCGCCGCGGCGGTCGCCGCATCCGGGTCGCCGGCCATCACATAGGCCACGAAAGCCGCGCGGCCTTCCGCCTTCAGCGCGGCGAAGCGGACGTCGATGCGGGCCTTGCTCAAGCCTCTTGCCCCAGCCACGCAGCGACGGTGGCGACATCTTTGTCGCCGCGGCCCGAGAGGTTCAGAACCACGATCCCGTCCTTGCCGACGTCCTGGACGATCTGCGGCAGGCGGGCGAGCGCATGGCTCGACTCCAGCGCCGGGATTATCCCTTCCAGGCGCGAGCAGAGCTGGAACGCCTCCAGCGCCTCCTCGTCGGTGGCGGTCAGGTAGGTCGCGCGGCCGACCTCGTAGAGCCACGAGTGTTCCGGCCCGATGCCCGGATAGTCGAGCCCCGCCGAGATCGAGTGGGCCTCTCTGATCTGTCCCTCGGGGTCCTGGATCAGGTAGGTCTTGTTGCCGTGCAGGACGCCCGGACGGCCGCCATTGATCGCCGCGGCGTGCTTGTCGGTTCCCATGCCGTGGCCCGAGGCCTCCACCCCGATGATCTTCACGCCCTCGTCGTTGAGGAACGGGTGGAAGAGGCCGATGGCGTTGGAGCCGCCGCCGACGCAGGCCACCACCGCGTCCGGCAGGCGGCGTTCCATTTCCAGGATCTGGGCGCGGCTTTCGATGCCGATCACCGCCTGGAAGTCGCGGACCATCTCCGGATAGGGATGCGGGCCGGCCGCCGAGCCGATCAGGTAGTAGGTGTCCTCGACGTTG
>Ga0070681_10003820_pt1 | contig 14163 bp, 13 predicted proteins | sample KBSC83BmetaG_FD_65650 | JGI IMG/M metagenome (GOLD analysis project Ga0070681, IMG submission 65650) | Corn rhizosphere microbial communities from Kellogg Biological Station, Michigan, USA - KBS C8-3B metaG | ecosystem: Host-associated > Plants > Roots > Rhizosphere | place: USA: Michigan... | reverse complement strand
AGAACGACGACCGGCGGGCGCCGAAGGCGGAGTGCAGGCCAGCGGTGAAGTCCTCGGCCCGGGCCGGTTCGACGAGGGCCATGAAGTCCTGGGCGCCGAGGCGGCCGGCCAGGCCCTCGGGCTCGAGGCGGGTGAGCTCCAGCAGGAGCTCGGCCACCGCCCCGACGAGGCGCTCGCCCCGGGCGAAGCCGTAGTGCCGCGTGAACGGGCGTAAACCCTGGATCTCGGCGATGACGACGGCCACCGGCTGGCCGGCCTCGAGGCGGCGGCGGAGGTCGTCGTAGAGCTCGACGCTGCCGAGGAGCCGGGCGGTGCTCCGGGTGGTCTCGGCCTGGTGGTGGAGCCGGACCCGCTCGACGAGCTCGCCGACCTTCACCGGCTTGACCAGGTAGTCGTCGACGCCGCACTCGAAGGCGGCGAGGCGATCGGCCACGTCGGTCCGGCCGGTCAGCATGATCACCGTCGGGTCCCAGCCGAGCTCGCTGCGGATGCTGCGGCACACCATCGTCCCGGTGCGGCCGGGCATGGCGGCGTCGACGATGACGATGGACGGCTGGTGCAGCCGGGCGGCGGCCACGGCCTCGTCGCCGTCGGCGGCGGTGATCGTGCGGTACCCGTCCAGCTCGAAGGCGATACGGAGCAGCCGGCGGACGGAGTCGTCGTCGTCGGCGATGAGAACAGTGGTGGGGAACGGCGCGAGGTCGGGCTCGGCGAGGGCCATCGTGGCTCAGTGTCGGGCCCACGCCGCGTCGCGGCGAGGATCATTTTGAAAATGACGCGTCAGAGCTACGCGCTCGTGGCCAACGGCGCGAAGGTGCCGCCGGACAGGCGGGCGAGGTCGGACGGCGCCAGCTCCAGCTGCAGGCCCCGGCGGCCGGCGCTGACCATGACCGCCGGCCGGCCCTGCATCGACTCGTCGAGGAACACCGGCAGCCGCTTCCGGTGGCCGAGGGGGCTGATCCCGCCGACGACGTAGCCGGTGGCCCGCTCGGCGTCGGCCGGTTCGGCCATCGCCGCTTTCCGGCCGCCGGCCGCGGCGGCCAGCGCCTTCAGGTCGAGGCGGGTGGCGGCGGGAACGACGGCCACGGCCAGGCGCCCGTCGACGTCGGCCACCAGCGTCTTGAACACCGTGGCCGGGTCGACGCCCAGCCGCTCGGCCGCCTCGAGCCCGTAGGACGGGGCCGCCGGGTCGTGGCGGTACTCGTGGATCCGGTGCTCGACGTTGGCCCGGGCCACCGCGGCGGTGGCCGGCGTCCCCTTGGAGGCCATGGCGGCAAGCCTGCCATCTCAACCGCCCGGGGCAAGCGTCGACTATGCGACGGGCTTGTACCGCCGGGCCTGCGGACGGGAGTGGGGCCGCCGCGGCTGCACGGGACGGCCGCACGGCGGTCGGCGCTTCCGGCTGCGGTTCGTTCCCATGGCCAGTGAGTTCGCCGTCGTCCACTGGCCTCCTGCGCCACCGTGCATCTCACGCGACACCGCCCACGAGGAACGGCGCCGCACGCAGCCAACCTTTGCCACGCAACGGTGACGAAGGGTCACCCGGGCCCCAATCACGCCCGAAATGACTAGCCGGAACGGTTCGGCGCCCGGCCGCCCGCCGCACCTCGGCGTCAAGCCGGTGGGGCGACGCCCCGACACTCCGGGCGTGACCCATATCCGGCAACGCTTCCGCGCTCTGCCGAGGAGGCTCCGGCTCCTCGTCTGGATCGGCATCGCGACCGGGGTGGGGACGGGGATCGCGATCCCTGTCTCGTCGACGCACGGCGGGCACGGCGGCCCGGTCACCGCCCACGGGGCTGCGGCTCCGGCCGCCGGTACGAGCACGACCGTGCCGCCGACAACGGCGACGACGGCTGCGACGACGACCACCGCCACGACGACCACTGCCACGACGACCACTGCGAAGAGCCAGGCGTCTTCGGGGGTCTCGTCGGCGGAGAGCGAACTGAGCCGGCTCCGCATCGCCGCCGAGGGGCCGCGGACGGGGTACGAACGCAGCTTGTTCCCGCAATGGATCGACGCCGACCACGACGGCTGCGACACCCGCCACGAGGTCCTGATCGCCGAGTCCGTCGTGCCGGCCCACGTCGGGGCGGGCTGCACGGTCACCGGCCGGTGGTACTCGGCCTACGACGGCGTCACGACGAGCGACGCCTCGACCTTCGACATCGACCACGTCGTGCCGCTGGCCGAGGCCTGGGACTCCGGCGCCGCGACGTGGGACGCCGCCCGGCGCACCGCCTACGCCAACGACCTCGACCACCCCGAGACCCTGCGGGCCGTGTCGGCCTCGGCCAACCGGGAGAAGGGCGACGACGACCCGGCGGCCTGGAAGCCGCCGCTGCGCAACGACTGGTGCTCCTACGCCACCGACTGGATCTCGGTCAAGGCGACGTGGGACCTGACCGCCGACCCGGCCGAGGTCGACGCCCTGCGCAGCATGCTGGCCACCTGTACCGGCGCGGGCACCCCGGTGCCGCGGCCGGTGCCCCAGGCGGCTCCGACGTCGACATCGACGAGCACGACGAGCATTGCGCCGCCGGCTGCCGGCGGGACGGCGTCGGGTGTCACCGTGAGCGCCCTGGACTGCGCCGGCGAGACGGTGACCGTCGCCGACGGCGGCCCGGCGGCCGTCGACCTGACCGGCTGGACGATCCACGACCAGGGCCCGAACTTCACCTACGACTTCCCGGCCGGGTACAGGCTGGCGTCGGGGGCGACGGCAACCGTCCGCAGCGGCGGCCCGGCCGGCCCCGGCCAGCTGGCCTGGACCACCCGGCCGGTGTGGAACAACACCGGCGACACCGCCTACCTGGTCGACGCGGGCGGGAACCTCGTCTCCACCCGCAGCTGCTGAAGTCGTCCCGAGCGGCGTCCCGGTCAGTAACCGACGTAGCCGGCGCCCCGGGCCAGGGCCCGGAGGCCGGGGGTGTCGGCCGGGTCGCCGTAGCGGTCCTTGATGTAGTCGATGGCCGCGCTGAGGTTGTCGACGGGATCGAGGATGTTCGTGTGGCCCGGCTGGGCGTGGGCGGCGAACGTCGACGGCAGCATCTGCATGAGGCCGAGCGGCGTGGCCGCCGGGTTGCCGCCCGAGGCGGCCAGGTTGGCGGCGGACGGGTCGAGCGACGACTCGTGTTCGGCGATCGCCTTGAGCGCCGGGGCCCACGAGGCGGGGGCGCCGGTCCGGGCGAGGGCGGCGGCGATCCAGCCGTCGGCGTCACCGCCGGCCGGCGCCGTCCCCGCCGGCGCCGTCCCCGGTGCGGTGCCGGTCGGGCCGAGACCCATGGCCGTGCGGAGGGCGGCGGCGAAGTCGTTCCCGGCCGCCCCCGGCGACGCCGGGGCGGCGGGCGGCGCGACGCCGAAGCGCCCCAGGATCTCGGCGACGCGGGCTTCGACGGCGGCGATCCCGTCCATGACCCGACCCATCGGCGCCCCGACCGTCCGCCTGAGGCCTCCGGAGGCGAGCCCGTTACGCAACTGAGACGGAAGTGGACGCTGTGACGCAATATGCAAATGTGGTCGGCGTACTACTGTGTGCACCGTGGCCCGCTCGCATCTCCACCGGCGCTTCCCGCTCATCGTCGGTCTCGCCCTGGTCGTCGTCTTCCTGCCGGTGGTGGCCCGGGGCCGGGCCGGCGTCCGGGCCCGGGCCGCCGGGCGGCCCAACATCCTGTTCATCCTCATGGACGACATGCGCTCCGACGGCGTGATGAACAACCCCGCCGTCCTGCCGAAGACGAAGCACTGGCTGGCCGACGCCGGCACGACGTTCACCCAGGCCTTCACCACCACGTCGCTGTGCTGCCCGGACCGGGCCACGATCTGGAGTGGACGCTTCGAGCACAACCACGGCGTCGTCGACAACTACTCCGGCGACAACCTCGACCGGGACTGGATCGAGCCCCGCTACCTCCACGACGCCGGCTACACCACGGCGCTGGTCGGCAAGTTCATCACCGACTGGAACTTCCGCTACGTGCCGCCCCACTTCGACGAGTACGCCGCCTTCCAAGGCGGCTACACGAACTCGCGCTTCATGGTGAAGGACCTGGGCGAGGCCAACCGCCACACCGAGACGGCCCCCTACACCACCGACTGGATCGGCCAGAAGGCGGCGTCCTACATCGACGGCTTCGCCCGGGCCGGCAAGCCGTGGTTCATGCAGGTGGCACCCCACGCCCCGCACCAGGAGCAGACCGCCCCCGGGCCGGATTCCTGCAACCTGCACAAGATGTACAGCTGGCCGGCCCGCTACGACTCGGTGCCCATGCCGAAGTGGAACCCGACGCCGGCCGTGACGGTCGAGGCCGGGCCCAACGGCCGGGCCGAGAAGGCCGACAAGGTGCCCTACGTGCGGGGGATGAACTTCACCGAGAAGTGCGGCGAGATCACCTACGAGGGCCACATGCGGACGCTGATGGCCGCCGACGACATGGTCGACCAGCTGATGACCCACCTGCAGAACACCGGGCAGCTGGCCAACACCATGGTGATCTTCACCACCGACAACGGCTACGCCTGGGACGAGCGGGGCCTCACCAGCAAGGGGATGCCGTGGACGGAGCACGTCCAGGCGCCGCTCATGGTCCGGTGGGACGGCGTCTTCCCGCCGGGGTCGACCGACGACCGCCTCGTCGGCACCGAGGACTACCTGCCGACCTACCTCGACGCCGCCGGGTACACGCCGCCGGTGCTGCGCTATCCGTTGGACGGGTTGTCGTTCCTGCCCGGCCGGCCCGCCCGCAACGAGAAGCTGCTGGAGTTCGGCCCGATCCTGCGGACGTCGCCGAAGGGCTACCAGGGCCATCGCGGCATCCCGACATGGCTGTCGCTGCGGACGAAGAACTGGCAGTACATCGAGTTCTTCGAGAAGGTCAACAACACCACGGTGCAGTGGAAGGAGTACTACGACCTCACCAACGACCCCTGGGAGCTCGACAACCTGCTCTACGACAAGAACTCGAAGAGCCTGACGCTGCCGCCCGACGTGGCGGCGATCGCCGTCCGCCTCCACCGGGCGGCGACCTGCGCCGGGAGGTCCGGGGCCAACCCTTGCCCGTAATGTTCCGGGCATGACCACCGCGGACGAGACACAGTCGGAGACGCCGGGCCCGCCGCCCGTCGACCGGGTCGAGCAGGCCGAGCGCTTCCTGGCCCTGCACCAGGGGCCGGAGCCGCTGCTCATCCCCAACGCCTGGGACGGCGGCTCGGCCAAGCTCCTGATCTCGCTGGGCTTCCGGGCCCTGGCCACCACCAGCAGCGGGTTCGCCGCCTCGCTGGGCCGGCTCGACGGCCACACCATGGACGACGAGGCGCTGGCCAACGCGGCGGTGATCGTGAAGGCCGCCGGCACCGTGCCGGTGTCCGCCGACCTGGAGAACGGCTTCGCCGACGAGCCGTCGAAGGTGCGGATCACGCTGCTGAACGCGCTCGGGGTGGGGCTCTCGGGCTGTTCCATCGAGGACTACACCGGCCGGGCCGACGATCCGCTCTACGACCTCAAGTTCGCCGCCGAGCGGATCGAGGCGGCGGTCACGATCGCCCACCGGGGGCCGGCCCGCATGGTGCTGACCGCCCGGGCCGAGAACTTCATCCGGGGCCGACCCGACCTGGCCGACACCATCGCCCGGCTCCAGGCCTACCAGGAGGCCGGCGCCGACGTCCTCTACGCCCCGGGGCTGACGTCACTCGACGACATCCGCTCGGTGGTGACGTCGGTCGACCGGCCCGTCAACGTGCTGGCCCTGCCCAAGGGGCCGACGGTGGCGGAGCTGGCCGAGGCCGGGGTCCGGCGGATCTCGGTCGGCGGCGCCTTCGCCTTCGCCGCCTACGGCGCCATGATCGAGGCCGCCCGGGAGCTGCGCGACCAGGGCACCTACGGCTACTGGGCCCGGACCGAGATCGGCCGCTCGGCGGTGAAGGAGTCGTTCGGCGGCTAGCTAGCGGCCGGACTTGGTGAAGGCGACCAGGAACTCGATCACGCCGTGGTCGTCGGTGCTGGCCGGGCCGAAGGTGGGGTTGGGGATCCCGTAGTCGGCGAAGACGACGGGGATCGTCCCGTTGACCTCGATTGTGCCGCCGGTGGGCTTGGCGGCGATGGTCGTGGTCACGGTCTTCGTCGTCCCGTGGAGCGTGAGCCGGCCGGTGGCCGGCACGTTGACGGTGACGCCGTCGGCCGGGAGCGTGCCGAGGTCGATCGGCTGGGTCAGCTCGAACGTCGCCGTCGGGTAGTCCCGGACGTCCATGATCCGGCCCCGGAACTGGCCGTCGCGCTGGCTCCTGTCGCTGGTGACCGAGGCGAGGTCGACGGAGATGTCGGCCGTCTCGACCTTGGTGCCGGCGATGGTCAGGGCGCCGTCGACGTTGCTCGTCCGTCCGACGGCTTCGGTGCTCTGGCCGAAGAGGACCTCCTTCACCCGGTAGCCGGCCTGGCTACCCGACGTCGCCGTCCAGGTGCCGTCGAAGCTGGCCGGCGCGGCCGTGACGGCCTGTCCGGCGGCTGCCGTCGTCGTGGTGGCCGGGAACTTGTCGTCCACGCTGCCCCCCAGCGTCAGCCGGGCCGGCGTGTCGCTGCTCAGCACGTGGATGTAGGTCCACGTGCCCGCCGTCACGAGGACGAGGGCGGCGATCGGCACGGCGATGATCCACTTCAGGCGGCGCACGGCATCGGCCTTTCGGTGAGGGGCGGCGTCCGGGTCAGCATCGGGGCGCAGGCTCCCGCCGCCCTGTGACCTCCGTGAGAGTTTCCTGGGAAGGGCGAAACGTCCGGCTTTGCGCCGACCCCATGCCCCGGGTTCTGGCGTTCCTGGCCGGCCTCATGGCGCGGTGAGGAACGCCGGTTTGAGGGGTGGCGGCGTGCGTTCGTTTCTGGCGTTCCTGGCCGGCCGTATGGCGCGGTCAGGAACGCCGGTTTAGCAGGACGCAGGGCGGTGAGCACCGGTCCGGCGAATTCCAGCCGGCGGGCGACCCGAGCCGCCCGTCCTCCGCCGGTACCGGTGCCCGACCCGCCGTCGGGCCCCTCCGGGACGGCGGTAGGGCCGGCCGCCGCCCCGGGAAGGGTCCTGTCGTCCGCCGGAGCCCTCGGGGGAGGAGCAGCGGCCGGCGAAGAGCTCGTCATCGCACGATGAGGCGCGCCACGCCTGCTCCGCCGGCAGCCGCTCGGCCAGCGCCCCGGTGCCGTCGGTGCTGCCGTTGTCGGCCACCGTGATCCGCCGGGCGAACGGGAACCGCCCGCCGAGGTAGGTGTGGAGCCGGCGGACGCTGAACTCCAGCCCGGCCGCCTCGTTGTGGACGGGCACGACCACGTCGACCAGCACCCGTTCCCCGAGACCGGCTGGCGCTCCCACGAGATCCTGTTCGACGCGCATGGGACGAATGTGACGAACCGTCCTGAGGCGGTACTTCGAGACGTCTGTGAATTCGCCGAGTGCGGCCGCTCCTCATCGAACTCACAGGAATCTCCGAAAGTGGCCCCAGCCGTGCACCCGACGGTACGGCCATGAACACACGAACGCGAACCATCGTCCTCTACACCACGCTGACCGTCGCGGTGGTGGGTGCCGGGGGCCTGGCCTACGGCGCCATCGACTCCTCGGGCAGCTCGTCGACCAAGACCTCCACCCGCCTCGTGTCGGCCACGGTCGGGACGGTCTCGCAGACCGTGACGGCGACGGGCACGGTGGAGCCCGCCACCTCGCTCAACCTCAACTTCGCCACCGGGGGCACCCTCACCTCGGTCAAGGTGAAGGCCGGCGACAAGGTGGCGGCCGGCCAGGTGCTGGCCACCGTCGACCCGTCCACCGCCCAGGTCGGGCTGCAGTCGGCCAAGGCCAACCTGGCCGCCGCCCAGCAGAAGCTGACCCAGGCGCAGAACCCGACGACGGCCACCACGGCGGCCCAGAACCAGAACGCCGGGCAGAACCAGGGCCAGGACGGGACCGACGTACCGTCGACGACGACCACGACGGTGGCGCCGACACCCGACCCGGTGGCCATCGGCCAGGCCCAGGCGGCCGTGGCCCAGGCCCAGCTGGCGGTGACCAACGCCCAGAAGGCGCTGAACGACACCACGCTCAAGGCACCGCAGGCCGGCACGATCTCGGCCGTCAACTACTCCGTCGGCCAGACCGTCGGCGGTGGCGGCAACGGGGCCTCCAGCTCCGGCTCCAGCTCGGGCTCGGGGGCGGGCAGCGGCTCGGGCTCGAGCGGCTCGTCGAACGCCTTCGCCACGCTGCTCGACCTCGACCACATGGTGGTCAAGGTCGGCTTCGCCGAGGCCGACGCCGGCAAGATCGCCGTCGGCCAGCCGGTGACGATCTCGATCGACTCGCTGACCGGCCAGGCCCTGACCGGCACGGTGTCGGAGATCGACACGATCTCCACCGTGGTCAGCAACGTCGTGACCTACAACTCGATCATCGCCTTCGACTCGGTGCCGGCGTCGGTCAAGCCGGGCATGACGGCCAACGTCTCGGTCGTCACCGCCAGCAAGGACAACGTCATCGAGGTGCCGTCGGCGGCGATCTCCGCCACCGGCGGGCAGAGCACCGTCACCATCCTGGTCAACGGCAAGGACCAGGTCACCCCGGTGCAGACCGGCCTCAAGGGCGACGGCACGACCGAGATCATCTCGGGGCTCAACGAGGGTGACCAGGTGGTCATGTCGGTGGGCGTCGTGTCGAGCAACAGCTCGAGCTCGAACCGCACCGGCACGCAGACCCGGACGGGCACCTTCGGTGGCGTCGGCGGGGCCGGCGGGTTCGGCGGCGCCGGCGGGTTCGGCGGCGGCGGCTTCGGTGGCGGCGCCGGCGGGCGGGGCTGACGGCGATGAGCACCCCGATGCAGGCCAACGGCGCACCCGTCCCCATCCCCGTCATCGACCTCCACTCGGTGTCGAAGACCTACGGCAACGGCAAGATCGAGGTGACCGCCCTCCACTCGGTCGACCTCATCGTCGAGCGGGGCGAGTTCCTGGCCATCATGGGCCCGTCCGGCTCGGGCAAGTCGACGATGATGAACATCATCGGCTGCCTCGACGTCCCGACCCGGGGGCGGTTCTCCCTCGACGGCGTCGACGTCCGCACGCTGGACGAGGCGGCCCTGGCCCAGGTCCGCCTGCGCAAGATCGGCTTCGTCTTCCAGAGCTTCAACCTCATCCCCCGCACGTCGGCCCTGGCCAACGTGGAGCTCCCGCTGATCTACCAGGGCCTCAAGCCCAAGGAGCGCCGGGTCCGGGCGCTGGCCGCCCTCGACGCCGTCGGCCTCGGCGACCGGGCCGACCACCTCCCGTCGGAGCTGTCCGGCGGGCAGCAGCAGCGGGCGGCGGTGGCCCGGGCGCTGGTCTCCGACCCGGCCCTCCTCCTGGCCGACGAGCCGACCGGGAACCTCGACAGCAGCTCGACCGCCGAGGTGATGGCCCTCTTCGCCAAGCTCCACGCCGAGGGCCGCACGGTGGTGCTGATCACCCACGAGGACGAGGTGGCGTCCTACGCCTCCCGGGTCGTCCGCCTCCGCGACGGCCGCGTCCAGTCCGACGAGCGGCGCACCGGCCCGCGTGGCAACGGCCTCGCCGCTCCGACCCTCGAGGGGGTGGCGTCGTGACCCGCGAAGCCATCAAGATCGCCCTCCGGGGCGTCGGTTCCAACAAGCTGCGCTCGGCGCTGACCGTGCTCGGCATCCTCATCGGCGTCGGCGCCGTCATCGTGCTGGTGGCGGTGGGGACGGGCTCGTCGGCGGCGGTGCAGTCCCGCATCCAGGCGCTGGGCACCAACACGCTCACGGTCTTCAACCGGGGCGGGGCGGTGCGGGGCCAGGTCGGCCCGCAGACGCAGCGGATCACGATCACCGACGCCGACCTCACCGCCCTCAACGACAAGCTCCAGGCCCCGGACCTGGTGGCCGCCTCGCCGGTGGTGTCGGTCAACGGTGCCACCGCCACCTTCGGCACCGCCAGCACGACGATCGGCCAGATGGTCGGCACCGATCCCGCCTACATGACGACCACCGACCGCCAGATCGCCGCCGGCCGGGACATCACCGCCGACGACGTCTCCAGCCACAGCCGGGTGGCGGTCATCGGCCAGACCACGGCGGCCAACCTCTTCCCGCCCGGCACCAACGTCATCGGCCAGACGATCCAGATCAACAACGTGGCCTACGACATCGTCGGCGTCCAGGCGGCCAAGGGCACCAACGGCAACCAGGACCTCGACGACATCGTGATCGCCCCGGACACCGCCGTGGTCGACACGCTGGCCGGCCGGACCACCGGCTACAGCCAGATCGTGGCCCAGGCCAAGTCCTCCGGCGTGATGGACCAGGCCCAGGCCGAGGTCCTCACGATCCTCGACTCCCGCCACAACATCTCGGACGGGTCGACGTCGCCGTTCAGCGTCCTCAACCAGGGCAGCCTGCTCGCCACCTCCGAGTCGACCACCCGCACCTTCACCGTCCTGCTGGCGGCGGTGGCGGCCATCTCGCTGCTGGTCGGCGGGATCGGCGTGATGAACATCATGCTGGTCAGCGTCACCGAGCGGACCCGGGAGATCGGGATCCGCAAGGCCATCGGCGCCCCCAAGCGGGCCATCGTCACCCAGTTCATCAGCGAGGCCGTGATCCTCTCGCTGATCGGCGGGGCCGCCGGCGTGGCCGCCGGCCTGATCGGCAGCCGCTTCAGGATCGTCGGCATCCAGCCGGTGATCGCCGCCTACAGCATCCCCCTCGCCTTCGGCGTGGCCATCGCCGTCGGCCTCTTCTTCGGCATCTACCCGGCCAACCGGGCCGCCTCCCTCCGTCCGATCGAAGCCCTGCGCCACGAGTAGGCGTCCCCCCTTTTCCACCAAGGAGCGACTGACATGAACCCCGACGACACGCTTCCCCCCGTCCCCCCGGCCTCTGCCCCCGCCTCCGCCGACGACGGTGACCTGTGGCCGAGCTCCGGCCCGGCCAAGGGTTTCCGGGTCCGCCTCCCCATCGCCATCGCCGCGCTGGTGGTCGTGGCCCTCGGCGGCGCCGCCGCCGGCGCCAGCCTCAAGAAGACCACGTCGACGACCACCCAGGCCGGGGCCATCGGCAACCGGGCCCGGGGCAACTTCGGGACCAACGGTGAAGGCGCCACCGGGGCCAACGGCGCCCGCGCCTTCGGGCCGAACGGCGGCGGCGTCCTCGGCACCGTCACCAAGGTCGACGGCAACACCATCACCGTGACGCAGCGGGACGGCTCGACCGCCACCGTCGTCGTCCCCTCGACGGCCACGATCAGCAAGACCGACTCCGGGTCGATCACCGACCTCAAGCCCGGCACGTCGGTCGTGGTGCGGGGGACGACGGCCAACGGCACGACCACCGCCCAGGACGTCACCGTCGCCCCGGCCGGGTCGAACGGCGCCTTCGGCGGCTTCGGCGGTTTCGGCGGCGGCCGCAACCGCACAGGGACGACGCCCACCACGACGAATTGATTCTGCACTGATCGCTGCAACCCGCTGCGGCGCGCCGCCCGGCCCCCTGCCCCAGGGCCGGGCGGTGACTCCCGGACCGTCAGTCCCAGCTGGTTCCCAGGTTTCTCCGAGCCGCCTCCAACCGGTGGCGACGATGCTCTCGGGTGAGCCCTCAGGAGCAGACATGCCCGACCACCACCCCGAGCTGCCGCCGACCCCGCCGACCCCCGAGGCCGGGCCGGTGATCGATCCGTCGTCGACGGCCGTGCCGGCTGAGCCCCGGCCGACGGCCCCGGCACCGCCGTCGGCGACGACAACGCCGTGGTACCCCGACTTCGAGCGCCCGGCGCGAGGAGCGGCGGCCGCCGCCGTGGGTCCCGCCCCCGCCCGGCCCCGCCGGACGGCGGCCGACACCCGCCTGCGGACCCGGGCCATCGTCGCCGGCACCAGCGTCGCCGCCTTCCTGGCCGTCCTGGCCGGCGTCGCCGTCCACGGCCGGGCGCAGCCCGCCTCCAACGTCTCCGCCGACACCGGATCGGGCACCGCCGACCCGAATTTCGTGCAGCCCAACACCGGAGGCGGCCTCGGCGGACCGGGTTCGTCGCAGGACCCGTTCGGCTCGTCCGATCCCTTCTCGCGCCGCTTCTCCGGCGGCGGCTTCTCCGCCACCCCCGGCACGCCCGGGAGTTCGGGCCAGACCCGCAGCCACGGCAGCTGACGTCCGGCGAGCGTGAATTCGGCCCCGCCGGCCGGGATTAGGCTCGCGTCGCGCCGCCCATCGGGAACCTCCCCCCGACCGGCCGTCCCGGGGAGCGTACCCAATGCGGCGGGCGTTACCCGTCGAGCCGCATCCGCACCCTGGTCGTGAACCGGATGTCGAGGGAGCGGAGGTAGGTGTGGAGGCCGGCGTCCTGCACCGGGATGAGGTGGGCGTCCTGGCCCGATTCGTTGTGGTGGGCGTGCCACAGACCGGGTGGGGTGACGAAGGCCGCGCCCGGCCGCCAGTCGACCCGGGTCGGGTCGACGATCCGTCCGTCGTCGTCGAGCCGGTTCCCGACCAGCGTGTAGCAGCCCTCCGGAGGGCAGTCGATGACGAGGTCGAGGGCGACCGACTGGTGGCGGTGCGGCGGCTGCATCTGCCCGGCCGGCAGCAGCCCGAGCATGGCCCACAGGACGTGGGTCACGGTGAGGCTCTGCGGCTGCCCGGCGTTGGCCAGCAGGACGCTGATGCGGTTGCGGTTGGCCGCCCGGGGCGCCGCCGCCACCCGGGCCAGCTCCGCCCGGGAGCGCTCGGCCGGGTAGCGGGTGGGCCGGAAGCGGGGGACGGTGGCCTCCACCCCGAGGTAGCGGAGCAGCGGTTCGTCGTGGACCCAGTACAGGACGGTGTCGTCGTCGGCCCGGTGCGTCGAGTGCGACCCGGCGGGGAGCGTGAGGACGTCTCCCCCGCCCCAGGCGACCGTTTCGCCGTTGACCGATGACGTGCCCCGCCCCGAGAACACGTAGTACAGCTCCGAGGTGGCGTTGGGGGCGGTGGCCACCTCGTCGCCGGCCTCGATCCGCACGAAGCTGGCCAGTAGCCCCGGGCTGGTGGCGGGCCCGGCCACGCCGAGCTCGCCGGCGAGGTCGAGGGAGACGACCCGGGTCGGCCCGCCCTGGTGGAGCTCGGCCGGGAACCGCCGGATCGGGATCCTCGGCGTGAGGCCCGCCCCGATCGGGTTGACCGCCTTCGTGTACTCGAAGTAGCGGGCGTCGGCCGTCCAGTCGGCGAAGCGCCCCTCGAACGACCATTCCGAGACGTCGATCGCATGCATTCCGGCCTCCTTTCGGCTGCAATCGACTCTACGGAGCGCCGCCCGGCGCGACTGTCGTGGCGGCGACGCTCCGTCGGCGTTGGCGACGACGATGCTGCCCCGGCGGGGGCGGTTTAGGATCCGCTCATGAACGGAGCACCGTCGAGCGGGACGATCACGGTGCTGTTCACCGACGTGGTGGGCTCGACCGAGCTGCTGTCGCGCCTCGGTGAAGGGCCGTTCAACGAGCTGCGGCGGGCGCACTTCGCCGCCCTGCGGGAGGAGCTCGCCGCCGCCGGCGGGACCGAGGTGAAGACGCTGGGGGACGGGCTGCTGGCCACCTTCTCCTCCGCGGCCGCCGCTGTGGCGAGCGCGGTGGCGATGCAGCAAGCGGTCGGACGCCAGAGCCGCACCGCCGGGATCCCGCTGGCCATCCGGGTCGGCCTGGCGCTGGGCGAGGTGACGTTCGAAGAGGGCGACGTCTTCGGAACGCCGGTGGTGGAGGCGGCGCGCCTGGTCGGCGTGGCCCGCCCCGGCCAGATCCTGGCCACCGCCGTCGTCCGCATGGTCGCCGGCCGCTCGGGCCCGGACTTCTCCGACATCGGCCCTCTGGAGCTGAAGGGGCTGCCCGAGCCGGTGGCGGTGTGCGAGGTCGCCTGGGTGCCACCGTCGACCGGGGGCCGCCTCCCGCTCCCGTCGCTGCTGGCGTCGATGGGCCGGGTGTTCGTCGGCCGGGACGCCGAACTGGAGCGGTTGGAGCTGCTGTGGAAGGACGCCCAGGCCGGCGACGCCCGGCTGGTCCTCGTCGGCGGAGAGCCGGGCATCGGCAAGACGAGGCTGGCGGCCGAGCTGGCCCACCGGCTGCACGGCGACGGCGCGCTGGTCCTGGCCGGGCGCTGCGACGAGGACCTCGGCGTCCCCTACCAGCCCTTCGT
>Ga0070681_10003819_pt1 | contig 14164 bp, 14 predicted proteins | sample KBSC83BmetaG_FD_65650 | JGI IMG/M metagenome (GOLD analysis project Ga0070681, IMG submission 65650) | Corn rhizosphere microbial communities from Kellogg Biological Station, Michigan, USA - KBS C8-3B metaG | ecosystem: Host-associated > Plants > Roots > Rhizosphere | place: USA: Michigan... | reverse complement strand
CCTCGCCGGGCTCCTGCTCGTGCCACTGTCCGCCTGGGCCGCCCGGAGCCTGATGACCGGCCCGGGCGCCGCCGCGTCGGCCGAGTCCGGCGTCCTGTCCGCCGCCGGCCGGTCGGTCGTCGATCCCCTCGGGGAGGCCCGCCTCGAGGCCGAGGCCCAGCGGGCGGCGGCCGAAGCCGCCGCGTCGGGTCCGGCCGCCGACCCGGCCCCCGCCGACCCCCATGCGGCCCGGTCCCGGGCGTCCCGCAGCGCCGTCCGTTCCCGTCCCGCCCCCCCGGCGCCCGCCCCGGTTCCCGCTCCGGCCGACGCCAACGACGTCTGGGCCAGGATCCGCCACTGTGAAGCCGGCGGCAACTACAGCCGGAACAGCGGCAACGGCTACTACGGCGCCTACCAGTTCTCGCCCGGCACCTGGCACTCGCTCGGGTACTCGGGGCTCCCCCACCAGGCCCCGCCGGAGGTCCAGGACGAGGCCGCCCGCAAGCTGCAGCGCCGCTCGGGCTGGGGGCAGTGGCCGGCCTGCTCCCGGCGGGTCGGCGCCCGCTGATCGGTCCGCGGCCCGGGCCGCGACGCCACCGCGGCGTCACGGCCCGGGCTCGATGATCCAGACGTCGTCGCCGAGCTTCTCCTCCAGCGTGCGGACGAGCTTGCCCAGCGCCGGATCGCTCCCGTCCCAGACGACGAGGGCCTCGTCGGCGTGGCGGGCCAGCCAGGCGTCCCGCCGGGCCAGGGCGGCGCCGAACTTCGGCTTGCTGTCGGGGACGGCCCGCTCCAGCAGGACGGCGGCGCCGGCGTGGCGGATCAGGTCGGCGTAGCGGTCCTGTGACGCCTGCGGCCACTGGCGCTCCGGCGCCGGGTAGGGCTGCACCGCCACGTAGGGCACGCCGGCCACCCGGGCCGCCTCGGCCGCCAGCTGCTCCGCCCCGAGCAGCAGGCCGGTCAGCAGCCACAGGTCGGGGTACAGCTCCTTCTTGGCCGCCAGGATCTCGGCCAGCCGGTCCCGCACCCCGGCCGCCACCGGGTTGTCGCCGTACCCGCCGAGCTCCGGCGGCCGGTGCCCGAAGGCCACCACGAGGCGACCCCCGGGGAGGCGGGCGTCGCGCCCCCCCACCACGTCCGCCGGGCCGAGGTCGTCCTCCCCCGGGAGCGTGTCGCCGGAACGCGGCAGCTGCGTCAGCGACGCCTCCACCGCCAGGCGGTCGACGGCGTCGTTCAGCCGGTCCGAGCTGTGGCCCTTGACCCAGGTGAAGCTGATCTCGCCCGTCCGACGCCGGTAGCCGGCGATCAGCGGCTCCCAGAGGTCGCGGTTGGCCACCGGCTTCTTCTGGGCGTTGACCCAGCCCCGGGCCAGCCAGCCCTCCCACCACCGGTCGCGGAAGCAGTTGACGACGTAGGTGGAGTCGCTGCGCACCTCGAGCGGCCCGTCGAGCGCCGTGAGGGCCTCGAGCACCGCCCGCAGCTCCATGCGCTGGTTGGTGCTCTGCGCCTCAGCGCCGCTGCGGAACGGTCCCGTCGGCGCCACGGCCCAGGCCCAGCCGCCCGGCCCGGGGTTCCCCGAGCAGGCGCCGTCGGTGTAGACGACCCGGGCGTTGCTCACCGGCGGTTGCTACCACAGCCCGCCGGGCGGCAGGCGAACCAAGGCCTCAACCCCGGACCGGTTCGCGCCGATGGTTGGGGAGCAATCCGGAACGAGCCGGAACCGCCAGGAGGACCGACCGCCGTGCAGGACAGAGCCCACCGCCTCAGCGCCCTCGCCAACCACCCCGGAACCCAGCCCGAGGTGGCGGGCCGTATCCGCTCGTCGGTGCGCCGCCACGAGCGCCGCCGGCGCCTCGCCGCCCTGGCCGCCCACCCGAGCACCAACCCCGCCGTCGCCCGCCGCATCCGCCGGGCTTTGACGGGCGCCGATTCCTGAAGCACTGAAGGCCGAGGGCCGGCTGCGCCGCAGCCCGCGACGATCCCCGCCGTCGCGGGCTACGGCCGCGCTCTAGGACCCCGGAGCCGGACGGGCTCCCGTCCGCAGCCGGTACTCGGCGAAGAACGCCTTGCCGACGGCCAGGATGGGGTTGGCCAGCAGCGCTCCGACGAACCCGCCGGCTGCCGCCCCGGCCAGCACGGCGGTCATGTTGGCCAGCGGGGAGATGTGGATCGTCCGGCCGATGATGACCGGCTGGAGGACGTGGTTCTCCAGCTGCTGGAAGACGAGGAAGGCGGCGGCGGCCAGCAAACCGGTGTGGAGTCCTTTGGTGGCCGACAGGGCGACGAGCGTGGCGCCGCCCATGAACCCGCCGATCTGGGGGACGATGTTCCACAGCCCCGACCACACGCCGACGGGCAGCGCCAGGGGCGTCCCGACGGCGAGGCCGATCGTCGTCACGGCGGCGGCGTTGACCACCGCCAGGAAGCCCGTCCCGGCGGCGTAGCGGCCGATGACCCGGTAGCCGAGAGCGCCGAAGTGGTTGACCTCGGCGTGGAGCGGCGGCGGGAGCACGTCGCGGATCTCGCCCCCGAGGCGGGGCCCGTCGAGCAGGGCGGTGATGGCCACCAGCAGCACCCAGAACACGGTCACGAGGCCGTCACCGGCCCTCGTCACGAGGCCCCGCAGGGCCTTGTCCCGGGTGGCCAGCGTGTCGGGCAGGTTGTCGAGGAAGTCGGCCACCCGCTGGTCGATCCCGTTGTCCCGTATGGGTTTTCCGGCCACCGGCAGATCGTCGAGCTCGTGGACCACTGCCGACACCTGGTCGCCGACATGGCTGAGCTGGTTCACCGCCCGGGGCACGGCCAGCACGCCGAAGGCGCCGGCGCCGACGAGGAAACCGCCGATCACCAGCGTGACGGCGCCCGCCCGGCCCACCCGCAACCGGCGCATGGCGGCGTCGACCACCGGGTTCAGGGCCAGGGCGAGGAAGAGGCCGAGGGCCGAGCGGATGAGCACGGCCGGGATCGAGGTCAGCATCCAGTACGTCAGCACCAGGGTCACGATGACCAGCAGGGCGAACACCACCGAGCGGGGAGCGAGGTCGACGGCCACGTGGCGGACGGGCCGGTCGTCGGACGGCGGCGGAGGGGGCGGCACGTCGAGGGTCACGGCACCGCCTCGCCGGGCTCGGGCGGCAGCGGCGGCGGCGGCGGCACGGCGAAGAGCTGGTCGAGGCTGCGGCCGAGCTCGCCGGTGACGTTGAGCCGCCGGGCCTCGGCCAGCGCCGCCCCGACGGCGGCGGCCACGAACACGCCGACCACCGCCCCGCTGATCCGGCCGACGTGGAGCCCGGTCATCACCGACAGCGTGAGCAGCAGCCGGCTGACGTCGACGCTGTGGCGGGCGATCCAGCGCCGCCGGGCCAGCGCCGCCAGCACCAGCCACACGACGAGCACGGCGACGGCCGCCACCGCCCGCTGGTGGTTCTCGGCCGCGGCCAGGCCGATGATCGGGAGATAGCCGATCACCAGGCCCAGCACCGGGATCAGGCTCCACAGCCCGACCCACAGCCCGAGCACCGACGGCGCCGGCACGGCCAGGGCCTGACCGGCCACACCGGCCACGATGCCCGACACCACCGCCAGCGCCAGCGTCCGCAGCGTGAAGGCTGTGCCGCCCCGGTAGGCCGCGCCGACGACCCGCTCCAGGGCCCGCCGCACCCGCCGGTGGCGGAACAACCCGATGGCCCCCTCGATCGACTGCTGCCCCCGGGTGATCGTGAACATCGTCAGCACGATGACCAGCAGCCCGCCGGTCACCCGGCTGGCGCCCTTGGCCGGATTGTCGGTACCGAGCACGATCCGGGCCGGGAGGTGGCCGAGCCACTCCCGGATGCGGGGCTCGACGTCGGCCTGCTCGATGAACCGCCGGACGGGATGGTCGGGCTCGAGCGACACCCGCAGCTGCTCGATGCGGGCCGGCACCGCGACCTTGAGCCGGCTCGTCTCGGCCACGAGGTCGCGGATCTCCACCGCCGTCAGGAGGGCGAACCCGGCCAGCACGAACACCACGGTGAGGACGGCGGCCAGCCCCAGCGGCATCCGCCGGGCCAACCGCAGCGTGAGGGGCCGCAGCAGGCAGGCCGCCACGCCGGCCACCAGCACCCGCTCGGCCACGTGCTGGGCGGCGTCGGCCACGACGAGGAAGCCCAGCGCCAGCAGGGCGAGACCGACCACGAGGAGGATCGCCCGGGGCCGGACGTGGACGATGACCCGCTCCTCGGTCACCCTGGAATCGTACGTAAGGTGCTGCCATGCGCACGTCGTGGCACGGCGAGGAGGGAGCCTGGTACACCACGCTCCGGGGCCGGCAGGTGTTCGGCGAACCCCGCATCAACAAGGGCACCGGCTTCGGCCCGGAGGAGCGGGAGGCGCTCGGCCTCGTCGGGCTCATGCCCTACAAGCTGTTCAGCCTGGAGGAGCAGGCGGCCCGGTCCTACGACCAGTACTCGGCCCAGCCGACCGACCTGGCCCGGAACGTCTTCCTCACCGCCCTCCACGACCGCAACGAGGTCCTGTTCTACCGGCTCCTCACCGACCACCTGCGGGAGATGCTGCCGATCGTCTACACGCCGACGATCGGGGAGGCGATCGAGCGCTACAGCCACCAGTACCGCCGTCCCCGCGGGGTGTACCTGTCGGTCGACGCCCCCGAGCTCGTCGAGTCGTCGCTGGCGGCCACCGACCAGGGTCCCGGCGACGTCGACCTGATCGTGGCCACCGACGCCGAGGCGATCCTCGGCATCGGCGACTGGGGCGTCGGGGGCATCGCCATCGCCGAGGGCAAGCTGGTGGTGTACTGCGCCGCCGGCGGCATCGACCCCAACCGGGCCATCCCCGTCGTCCTCGACGTCGGCACCGACCGCCCGGAGCTGCTCGACGACCCGCTCTACCTCGGCAACGCCCACCCCCGGGTGGACCGCGAGACCTACGACCGGTTCGTCGACGCCTACGTCACCGCCGCCACGAAGCTCTTCCCCGACGCCCTGCTCCACTGGGAGGACTTCGGGCCCGGCAATGCCCACCGTATCCTCGACCGCTACCGGGACCAGGTCCTCACCTTCAACGACGACATCCAGGGGACGGGCGCCGTGAACCTGGCCGCCGTGCTGTCGGGCGTGGCGGTGTCGGGGCTGGCGCTGCCCGGCCACCGGGTGGTGATCTTCGGAGCCGGGAGCGCCGGGAGCGGGATCGCCCGCCAGCTGCGCGACGCCCTCGCCGGCGCCGGGCTGCCGGAGGCCGAGGCCACCGGCCGGATCTGGGCCCTCGACCGCCCCGGCCTCCTGACCGACGACATGCCCGACCTCCGCAGCTTCCAGCGCCCCTACGCCCGCCCGGCCACCGAGGTGGCGGGATGGCCCCGCGACCCCGCCGTCGGCGGGATCGGCCTGGCCGAGGTCGTCCGCCGGGTGCGCCCGACGATCCTGGTCGGCACGTCGACGAGGACCGGCGCCTTCACCGAGGAGGTCGTGCGGACGATGGCCGCCGGCTGCGAACGGCCGATCATCCTCCCGCTTTCGAACCCGACCCGCCTGGCCGAGGCCACCCCGGCCGACCTGCTGCGGTGGACCGACGGGCGGGCCCTCGTGGCCACCGGCAGCCCGTTCGAGCCGGTCACCCTGGACAAGGTGACCTACGTGGTCGGCCAGGCCAACAACGCCCTGGTCTTTCCCGGCCTCGGGCTCGGGGCGATCGTGGCCCGGGCGGCCCGGGTCACCGACGGGATGATCTTCGCCGCCGCCGAGGCCGTGGCCGGCCTCGTCGACCCCTCGACGCCCGGCGCCTCGCTGCTGCCGCAGATCAACGACGTACGGGAGACGTCGGTGGCCGTGGCGGTGGCGGTGGCCACCGCCGCCGGCGCTGCCGGCGTCGCCCGGGCGCCGCTCGACGCCGATCTCGAGGCCCAGGTCCGGCGGTCGATGTGGGAGCCGGTCTACCGGCCCGTCCGCCCCGCTTGACGGGATTTCGCCGGTCCAGCCAACAGGGTTTGGACAGTTATCGGGGACAGTGCCCAGCTGATGTCCAAACCTGCCGCACCGCCCGGATCATCCGGAGCGGGACCGGCGGCGGCGCTCCTCCAGTGCGGCGACGGCGGCCCAGTGGGCATCGCCGACCCAGGTGCGGGCGAAGCCGGCCGTGGCGGCGGCGGCGAGGTCGGGGCGGGCGGCGGGGCGGGCGGCGTCGGCGGCGGCCTTGATGCCGGCCAGCGCCTCCCGGGGGGCGCGGGTCATCCGCTCCAGCAACTCGCCCAGGCGGTCGTCGAACTCCGCCCGGGGCACGACCCGCTCGACGAGACCCCAGGCGGCGGCGATGGCGGCGTCGACCGGCAGGCCGGTGGTCAGGAGGTAGAGGGCCCGCCCCCGGCCGACCAGCGCCTGGAGCCGCTCGATCCCGCCCCAGGCCGGCATGATCCCCAGCTCGACCTGGTTGAAGGCCAGCTTCACGTCGTCGGCGGCGAGGCGGAAGTCGCAGGCCACCGCCACCTCGCAGCCGCCGCCGAAGGCGTGGCCGTTGAGCGCCGCCACCACCGGGACGGGCAGCGAGGCGACCCGGTCGAGCAGCGTCCGCATCGTCATGGCCATCGCCTGGGCCTCGGCCTCGGTGCGGATGGCCGCCAGCTCCTTCAGGTCGCCGCCGGCCACGAAGATCTTCTCCCCCTGGCCCCGGACGGCGACCACCCGTACCCCGGGGTCGGCGGCGACCTCATCGAGGGCGGCGTCGAGCTCGGCCATCGTCGGGCGGCTGATGGCGTTGCCGGCCTGGGGCCGGTCGATGACGATCAGCGCCGCCGCGCCGATCCGCTCCAGCCGGACGCCCTCAGCCCGCAGCAACGTTCTGCTCCCGCCATAAGCCGTCGACGCCCGCCACCACCGCTTCGATCGACGTTCCGGTGGGGAACACGGCATCGACCCCGAGATCGAGGAGGGCCCGGCAGTCGGAGGCCGGGATCGTCCCGCCCACGACGAGCTTCACGTCGTCCAAGCCGTTGTCCCGCAAGCAATCCAGCACCTGGCGGGCCAGGCCCAGATGGGCGCCGGACAGGATCGACAACCCCACCAGGTCGACGTCCTCCTGCAGCGCCTGCTCCACGATCACCGCCACCTTCTGGCGGATGCCGGTGTAGATGACCTCGTAGCCGGCGTCGCGCAGTGCCCGGGCCACGACCTTGGCCCCCCGGTCGTGGCCGTCGAGGCCGGGCTTGGCGACGAGCACCCGCCGGGGCTGCTCGGCCGACGGCGGCATCAGAAGACCACCGGCTGGCGGTACTCGCCCCACACGTCCCGCAGGGCCTGGGTGATCTCCCCGACGGTGGCGTAGGCCTCGACGGCCTCGACCAGCAGCGGCATGAGGTTGACGCCCGGCTGCTCCGCCGCGCTCTGGAGGTCCTTCAGCACCCGGCGCACGTCGTCGCCGCTGCGGGCGGACTTGACCTCGGCGAGACGGTCGAGCTGGCGCTGGCGCCCGTCCGCATCGAGCCCGTAGACCTGCAGATCGGCAGGGGGCTCCTCGGTCCGGAAGATGTTCACGCCGACGATCGGCCGCTCGCCGCTCTCGATCGCCTTCTGGGCCTTCCACGCCTCCTCGGCGATGAGCCCCTGGACGTAGCCGTCCTCGATGGCCCGCACCATCCCGCCGTGGTCGTCGACGTCGGCCATGATCCCGACCAGCTGCTCCTCCATGGCGTCGGTCAGCGACTCCACGAACCACGACCCGCCGAGCGGGTCGACCGTGCGGGCCACGCCGGTCTCGTAGGCCAGGACCTGCTGGGTCCGCAGGGCCAGCGTCGTCGACTCCTCGGTGGGGAGGGCGAAGGGCTCGTCCCACGCCGAGGTGAACATCGACTGCACGCCGCCCAGCACCGACGCCATGGCCTCGTAGGCGATCCGCACGATGTTGTTGTGGGGCTGGGGGGCGTACAGCGTCGAGCCGCCGGCCACGCACCCCATGCGGAAGAGGCAGGAGGAGTCCTTCTGCGCCCCCCAGCGCTCCTTGACGAGGCGGGCCCAGCGCCGCCGCCCGGCCCGGTACTTGGCGATCTCCTCGAAGAAGTCGCTGTGCGTGTAGAAGAAGAACGACACCTGGGGGGCGAACTCGTCGATCGTCATCCGCCCCCGCGCCAGGACGGCGTCGACGTAGGTCACGCCGTCGGCCAGGGTGAAGGCCATCTCCTGGGCGGCCGTGCAGCCGGCGTCGCGGAAGTGGGCGCCGGCCACCGAGATGGCGTTGTAGCGGGGGATCCGCTGGGCGCAGAACTCGATCGTGTCGACGATCAGGCGGATCGACGGCTCCGGCGGCCAGATCCAGGTGCCGCGGGCGACGTACTCCTTCAGGATGTCGTTCTGGATCGTGCCCCGGAGCTGTTCGACGGGGACCTGTTGTTTCTTTCCCACGGCGATGTAGAAGGCCAGCATGATGGCCGCCGTGCCGTTGACCGTCCACGACGTCGACACCCGGTCGAGGGGGATCCCGTCGAAGAGGACCTCGGCGTCGGCCAGCGTGTCGAGGGCCACGCCGACCCGGCCGACCTCCTCGGTGACGTCGGGATCGTCGGAGTCGTAGCCGATCTGCGTCGGCAGGTCGGCGGCCACCGACAGGCCCGTTCCGCCGTTGGCCAGGAGGTACTTGTACCGGGCGTTGGTCTCGGCGGCCGTGCCGAACCCGCTGTACTGCCGGAACGTCCAGAGCTTGTGCCGGTAGCCCGTCGGGAAGTTCCCCCGGGTGAACGGGAAGGCGCCGGGGTCGCCGATCCCGGCGTAGTCGAGCCTGGTGTTCGCCGGCGAGTACAGGGCGTCGACGGGGATGCCCGATTCCGTGGTGACCGGCCGGTCGTCCTGGCTCATGGCGGCCTCCTTCCGGTAGCCTGCTGATATGTTACATATCAGGCTTGGCGACTGGTAATCCCGTCGTGGACACCGGACACGGCCGGTGGCGGCCGAAGGTCGCCGCCAAGGAGGAGCCCGGCGGAGGCCGGGCGGGGTCGGCGAAGCCGACCAGAAGCATCGGCGGGACCGTCCGGGCCCGGGCCGCCGAGGAGCTGCGCAACCGGATCCTCACCGGCGCGCTGGCGCCGGGCACCCGTCTGGATCTCGACGCCCTCTGCGCCGAGTTCGGCGCCAGCCGCACGCCGGTGCGGGAGGCACTCCTGGAACTGTCCTACGAGGGGCTGGTGGAGGTCGCCCCCCGCAGCGGCATCACGGTGATCGGCCTCACCCCGCGCGACGTCCTCGACAACTTCGCCATCCTCGGCGCGCTGGCCGGCAAGGCGGCGGAGTGGGCGGCGGCCCGCATCACGGAGTCGCAGCTCGACGAGATCCGCCGACTGGCCCGGGCCGTCGAGCGGGGCGAGGACCTCGTGGCGGCCAACTGGGCCTTCCACCGGGCGGTGCACCGGGCGTCGGGCTCGCCCCGCATCGTGACGCTGATCCGCCAGACGGTCGGCGTCGTGCCGACCAACTTCTTCGACGTCTTCCCCGACCAGGGCGAGCACAGCGCCGCCGACCACGACGAGCTCGTCGGCGCCCTGGCCGCCGGCGACGGCGCCGCCGCCCGCCTCGTCGCCGAACGTCACGTCACCGAAGCCGGCGTCGCCCTGGCCCGCTTCCTGGAAGGCGCCAGGGGCCGGAGCCGGTCGTCCGGACGGGCCCGCTCCGGCGACCGGCGTTCCTGAGCAACAGGGGGTGTTGCGCAGGAACGCCGAAACCGGCCGAGCCGGTATCGTCGAAGGGGCGATGGCCCGCATCGAGCTCCGCCACCCGAAGAACGAAGACGGCGACTGGTTCGTCGACACCCGCTGCATCGACTGCGGGACGTGCCGCGACGTCGCCCCGCACCTCTTCGGGGCCGTCGCCGGGCAGTCGGTGGTGCGGCGCCAGCCCGATCCGGCGTCGGCGGCCGAGACGACCGACGCCTGGCTGGCCGCCCAGGCCTGCCCGACGACATCGATCGGGACGCTGTCGCGGCGGCGGCGGCCGGGGCGGCTGTCCCCGTTCGAGATCGAGCCCGGGTCGGGCGTGTTCGACTGCGGCTACTGCTCGGAGGACTCCTTCGGTGCCTCGGCCTGGTTCGTCCGCCGCCCGGGCGCCGACGGCAACCTCCTGATCGACTCCCCCCGCTTCACCGCCGCCGTGGCCGACCCGATGGCCGAGATGGGCGGGATCGCCCACATCCTCCTCACCCACCGGGACGACGTCGCCGACGCCGCCCGCTACGCCGAGCGCTTCGGTGCCCGGGTCTGGGTCCACGAGGACGACCGCCGGGCGGCTCCCTTCGCCACCGACGTCCTGCGGGGCACGGCCGAGACGGAGATCGCACCGGGCCTCGTGGCCCTGCCCGTGCCCGGCCACACCCGGGGGTCGGTCGTCTACCTACTCGACGACCGCTACCTCTTCACCGGCGACTCCCTGGCCTGGAGCCACGAGCGCGCCGACCTCACCGCCTTCCGCGGCGCGTGCTGGTACTCCTGGCCGGTCCAGGCCGACTCCCTCGAGCGCCTGGCCACCAGCGGCCGCCGCTTCGCCTGGGTCCTGCCCGGCCACGGCGCCCGGACGCACGGCGACCCGACCGAGCTCCACGACCGCCTCGTGGGCCTGGTCGCCCGGATGCGCCGGGCGGCTTAGGCGAGGAGTTCCGAGGCGCTGGCGAACGAGCTCACCGTGATGGCCTCGGATTCGGCGCGCTCCGGCCCGAGTCGGAGGTCGGCGGCGTTGCGCGGCGAGGCGATGACGGGATAGCCGTGGGCGTCCCAGCTGAAGGGCTCGGCGACGATCTCCCGGTCGGCCCAGCCGGGGTCGGCGCTGAGCTTGCGGTGGTAGACGAAGTACCGCCCTCCGCCGGCCTCGATGAAGCAGCCGTGGCCGCCGCCGGTCAGGATCGGCCGGGGCAGTTTCCGCCACGACCCCGGGTCGAGGACGTCGCCGCCGGTCCACTCCAGCAGCCCGACCTTGTACTCCTGCGTCCAGCTGGCGTCGGCCGAGAACGTGATGAAGAGCTTGCCGTCGCCCTCGTTGCGCAGCACCTGGGGGCCCTCGTTCAGGGGGGCGACCCGCTTCTCCCACTCGTACTCCGGGCTGGAGATCCGCACCCGTTCGCCGCTGATCGTCGCCGGGTCGGCCATCGGGGCGATGTAGAGGTGCTGGGGGAACCGGTCCCGCTCCCCCTCCCAGCCCGACCACACGGCATAGAGCCGCCCCTCGTGTTGGAGCACGGTCATGTCGATGGCCCACACGTCGTGGCGGGGGTCGCCGATCTTCCCCAGCCAGTGGTAGGGCCCGAGGGGGTGGTCGGCCTCGAGCACGTAGGCCCGGTGGTTCTCGTTCTGCCCGTCGCTGGCGGCGTAGTAGACGTACCACCGGCCGCCGATCTCGTGGAGCTCGGGCGCCCACAGCTGCCGGCCCCGCCGGCTGCCCCGCAGCGGCTTCCACACGACGGTCGTGCGGTTGCGGTCCATCCGGTCGAGATCGGTGAAGCGCTTGATGACGATCCGCCGGTCGTTGCGGGCCGCCTGGATCAGCAGGAAGGCGCCGTCATGGGGCACGACGAACGGGTCCTGGCCGGGGAACGGCCGCCGCTCCCGGAAGCCGTCCAGGATCACGTCTTGCCGAGGGGCCGCAGGATGCGGTCGCTGCCGAGGCTCAGCAGCCAGCCCGTGGTGAGGAGGATCCACACCGTCAGGCTGGCGTGGGCGATCTTGATGTTGTCCTCGTCCCGCATGTAGTCGGTCATCGCCTTGAACCAGAAGAGGCTGCGCACGAGGCGGCGGACCGGGCGGTTGTGGATGTCGGTCGACATGGCGTCGACGCACCACACCACGAAGGCCAGCGTGCATTCGGCCACGACGACGAACAGCATCATCTTGCGGGCGCCCGTCCGGTCGTACTCCAGCGACACCAGCCAGCCGGTGGTGGTGAGCAACCAGACGATCGCCGCGAAGCGCCCGAGCTTGGGGAAGTTCCGGTGCGTGAACCACCGCCCCAGCGTCACCGGCCAGAGCACCGCCCGGACCAGCCGCTCGAACGCCGGACGGGCGGGCCCCTCGGGCAGCGAGTCGGCGCACAGCACAATGAAAGCCAAGGTCACTTCCACGAGAACCAAGGCCGCCATGGTGCGCTCCGACGGAAGCAGCAGAGCTGCGGGGATAACGGGTTGTACCCGTCTTGTTTCCCCAGGCAGGGCCCGTTTTCCTGCGAAACCTTACGAAGCCGAGGCCACCTTGGGGTGGGCGGCGAGGAAGTCCCAGATCGCCGGCGCCCAGTTCCCGTTGAAGGCGGGGACGTGCCCGCCGCCCTCGATCGTCCACAGCGAGTCGGCCACGCCGGACGGGCAGCCGCTCCACGTCGCCTCGTCGGTCTCGGCGCCGGGGATCGACTGGTCGAGGTCGAGCTTGCGGCCGGTGACGGCGAGCGCGCCGTTGCACCCGTCCTTGGCCGCCCACTCGTCGACGGTCTCCACCGCCCCGGGGTACGGGCCTTCGGGCGTGGCGCCGCCCTGGTAGCTGATCGTCATGTCGTTGCGGCCGTGGACGTGCAGCACCGACACGGCCGCTCCGGGGGCCACCCCCGGCCCCCCGGGCGATCCCGCCGGGCACTTGCCGGGGTCCTTCCACTGCATGCCGGCCAGCGTGACGATCGCCGCCACCTTGGAGGCCCGGTCGCAGGCGTAGCGGTGGGCCATGAAGGCGCCGTTGGAATGGCCGACGACGTAGATCCTCGCCGGGTCGACGGGGTACTTCGCCGAGATCTCGGTGATGACGGCGTCGAGGTAGGCGACGTCGTCGACGCCGGAGCGGAAGAAGTCGCAGCAGGCGTCGGTGGCGTTCCAGAAGCGGTTGCCGAGCCGGTCGCGGGTGCCGTCGGGGTAGGCCAGCAGGAACCCGGCCTTGTCGGCCTCGGTCAGCAGCCCGAAGTAGCGGGCCTGGGTGGCGCCATTGGACGTGTAGCCGTGGAGCAGCACCACCAGCGGGACGGGGTGGCCCCCGTCGTAGCCGGCGGGGACCTTGAGGCCGTAGGGCCGGTCGGCCGTCGGGCTGGCGGCCGTCGACGGCAGGGCCAGCACCCCCGCCGCCAGCACGATCAGGACCACGGACGCCAACCACCGGCGCACGACGTTCATGCTCCAAATGACGTCCGGACCGATGGCGGCATTCGCCCGCACCGCCGGCTCAGGCGATCGACTTCGTGTAGCCGCCGTCGATGTTGCAGGCGATCCCGGTGACGAACCCGGCCCGTTCCGAGGCCAGGAAGGCCACCATGCCCGAGACCTCCTCCGGCCGGCCGAACCGCTTGACCGGCAGCAGCTCGGCCAGCTGGGCGAACACCGCCTCCGGGGTGCCCCCGGACGCCGACGCCATGTCGGCGGCCAGCCGGTCCCACAGCGGGGTGTGGATCAGTGCCGGGCAGACCGAGTTCACCAGGATGTTGTCGGCGGCGAGCTCGTTGGCCATCGACTTGGAGAAGCACAGCATGGCCGCCTTGGCCGCCTCGTAGTCGACGAGGCCGGGGATGGGCGAGTGCGCCCCCACGGTGGAGACGTTGACGATGCGGCCGCCGCCGGCCCGGCGCATGTGGGGCACCACCGCCCGGGTGAACCGCACGGTGCTGTGGAGGTTGACGTCGAGGCAGAGGGCCCACTCCTCCTCGGTCGTCTCCAGCGTGCGCCCCGACCAGGCGTCGCCGGCGTTGTTGACCAGCACGTCGATCCGGCCGTAGTGGCGGACCGTCTCGGCCACGACGCGCTCGATGTCGTCGGGCCGGGTGACGTCGGCGGCGATGCCGATGGCGTCGCTCCCCCGGCTCCGGAGAGCCGAGACCGCCTCGTCGAGCGCCTCCTTGCCCCGGGCGCAGATCGCCACGTCGGAGCCCTCGGCGGCGAACTCCTCGGCCACCGCCCGCCCGATCCCGCGGCTGGCCGCGGTGACCAGCACCTTCTTGCCTGTCAGTCCCAAGTCCATCCGATGACGATAGGCCGGGGGCGGCCCCCGGCTTCCAACGGCGCCGGACTACTGCGGCGTACGGCGGAGCGTGCGGATCAGCTGGTGGTCGGCGGTGAAGAGCCGGCGCAGCGTGAGCTCGCCGCTGACCAGGGCGGCGAAGCCGTTGCCGCCGAGCAGCATGTACATCACCAGCAGCTGCAGGCGGATGGCGGCCAAGGGGGACGCTCCGGCCAGGATCATGCCGGTCATGGCCCCGGG
>Ga0070681_10003817_pt1 | contig 14167 bp, 13 predicted proteins | sample KBSC83BmetaG_FD_65650 | JGI IMG/M metagenome (GOLD analysis project Ga0070681, IMG submission 65650) | Corn rhizosphere microbial communities from Kellogg Biological Station, Michigan, USA - KBS C8-3B metaG | ecosystem: Host-associated > Plants > Roots > Rhizosphere | place: USA: Michigan... | reverse complement strand
CACGAAATGCAACCCGTACGACCGTCGTCCAAATGGACGGTAGGCCGCATCGGGTTCTTCCATTGGTTACCTTGGCACAGCGTACTGTGCTGCATACATTGCCGTGTGATCGGCGGGTTCCGCCCGATCTGGAAATGCACCGACCGCGCGCCGGCTTAGGGTGTGCGGCCATCAAGGACGCGATATGAACGCGAACCTCCGTAATTTTGCTCTCTGGGTCATCATCGTTCTGCTGCTCTTGGCCCTCTTTACGCTGTTCCAGAATCCGGGACAGCGGATGACCTCGCAGGACATCGCCTTCTCGCAATTGCTGAGTGAGGTCGATCAGGGCCGCGTGCGCGACGTCGTGATCCAGGGGCCGGAAATCCATGGCACGTTCAACGACGGCCGGAACTTCCAGACCTATGCGCCGAACGATCCCGGCCTCGTGTCGAAGCTTTATAACAAGGGCGTGTCGATCACCGCGCGGCCGCAGCAGGACAATGTCCCGTGGTTCGTGTCGCTGCTGATCTCGTGGCTGCCCTTCATCGCGCTCATCGGCGTGTGGATATTCCTGTCGCGGCAGATGCAAGGCGGCGCCGGCAAGGCCATGGGCTTCGGCAAATCGCGCGCCAAGCTTTTGACCGAGGCGCACGGCCGGGTGACGTTCGAGGATGTCGCCGGCGTCGATGAAGCCAAGATGGATCTGCAGGAGATCGTCGAATTCCTGCGCGATCCGGGTAAATTCCAACGCCTCGGCGGACGCATTCCGCGCGGCGTGCTGCTTGTCGGACCGCCCGGCACCGGTAAGACGCTGATCGCGCGCGCGGTCGCCGGCGAAGCCAATGTGCCGTTCTTCACCATTTCCGGTTCCGACTTCGTCGAGATGTTCGTCGGCGTTGGCGCCTCGCGCGTGCGCGACATGTTCGAGCAGGCCAAGAAGCACGCGCCCTGCATCATCTTCATCGATGAAATCGACGCCGTCGGCCGTCACCGTGGCGCCGGCCTGGGCGGGGGCCACGACGAGCGCGAGCAGACACTCAATCAGTTGCTCGTCGAGATGGATGGCTTCGAGGGTAACGAGGGCATCATTGTCATCGCCGCCACCAACCGGCCCGACGTTCTCGATCCGGCGCTGCTGCGCCCGGGTCGCTTCGACCGCCAGGTCGTGGTTCCTCTGCCGGATGTTCGCGGACGCGAGCAGATCCTGCGGGTGCACATGCGGCGCGTGCCGCTGGCTGACGATGTGAAGCCGGCGCTGATCGCGCGCGGCACGCCCGGATTCTCCGGCGCGGATCTGGCGAATCTGGTGAACGAGGCCGCGTTGTTCGCCGCCCGCGCCAACAAGCGGATCGTCGGCATGGACGAGTTCGAGCGCGCGAAGGACAAGATCATGATGGGCGCCGAGCGGCGCTCCATGGTGATGAGCGAGGCCGAGAAGAAGATGACGGCCTATCACGAGGCCGGCCACGCGATCGTTGGAATGACCGTTCCGGAGCACGATCCGGTGTACAAGGTCACGATCATTCCGCGCGGGCGCGCCCTCGGCGTCACGCAGTTCCTGCCGGAACAGGATCGCTACAGCTATTCCAAGCGGCGCCTCGAGAGCGCGATCGCGACCCTGTTCGGCGGCCGTATCGCCGAAGAGCTGATTTTCGGCCCCGAATCGGTCACCACGGGCGCTTCCAACGACATCGAGCGCGCCACCGATCTGGCTCGCAACATGGTCACGAAGTGGGGCCTGTCCGACAGGCTCGGCCCGCTCACGTATTCCGAGGAAACGGGCGAGGTGTTCCTGGGCCGCAGCGTCACGCAGCACAAGCAGGTCTCCGACGTCACGGCGCACGCCATTGACGAGGAGGTCAAGCGGGTCATCGAGAACAACTTCCAGCGCGCACGGCACATTCTGGTCGAGGCGCTCGACAAGCTGCACGTGATGGCCGATGCGCTCATGAAGTACGAGACGATCGACGAGGAGCAGCTGAAGGACATCATGGCGGGCCGCACGCCCAAGCCGCCTGCCGGTTGGGACGACTCGCTCGGTGGCAACAAGCCGCCGCCGAAGGTGCCCCCGGAAGCCGGCCCCATCGGCTCACCCGCGGGCCAACACTAAGCGGCGGGGAACGGTCAGCACTTCCTTCGAACGCCGCGCTCGGCTCACGCTGGGCGCGGCGTTGGCGTTTCTGGAGGGCTCGAATTGATCCTGATGTGTGGGGACAGGCCTCTGGACTTGTCCGCGCCCACGATCATGGGCGTGGTCAATGTCACGCCCGACTCCTTTTCGGACGGTGGCCGCTATCTCGACGCCGACGCCGCTGTGGCGCACGGCCAGCGCCTGGCCGCGGAGGGGGCGGCGATTCTGGATGTAGGCGGCGAATCCACCCGTCCGGGGGCCGCAGAGGTTGGCCTGGAGGAGGAGCTGGATCGCGTGATCCCGGTCATCGAGCGCCTGAACAGGAGCACGGCCGCGATCATTTCCGTGGATACCAGCAAGCCTGAAGTGATGCGGGCGGCGGCCGCCGCCGGGGCCGGGCTCATCAACGACGTGCGCGCGCTCAGAGAGCCCGGAGCCCTCGAAGCGGCGGTGGAAACAGGCTGTGCGGTGTGTCTCATGCACATGCTGGGGCAGCCCCGGACCATGCAGCACGCGCCGGCCTATCGCGATGTCGTGAACGAGGTCAAAGCATTTCTCGAGGAGCGGGCGCAGGTTGCGCGGGCCGCCGGGGTGGCGCCGGAGCGGATCGCGATCGATCCGGGGTTCGGTTTTGGCAAGACTCTGGAGCACAATCTCGAGCTGCTGCGCCGGCTGCACGAGCTGACGCGACACACTCCGGGCGGGGCGCCCATCGGTCCTCCCGTGGTCGCGGGTCTGTCGCGCAAGTCGATGATCGGCAAGTTGACGGGCCGGCCGGAAGGTGACCGCGTTTACGGCAGCATTGCGCTGGCCGTGATTGCGTATCGAAAAGGAGCGCGGATCATTCGCGTGCATGATGTCGCCGCGACGGTGGACGCACTGAACGTCGCGGCGGCGGTGTAATCAAGATAGCGTTGCTAACGCGTTAGTAGAGGGATCAGTTTGGGTCGCAAATATTTTGGTACCGACGGAGTCAGAGGACGGGTGGGCGAGCACCCGATGACGGTGGATTTCGCGTTAAGCCTGGCGAGCGCCGCGGCGCGCGTGCTGGCTCCGAACGGCGGCACCGTGCTCATCGGCAAGGACACGAGGGTGTCAGGTTATATGTTCGAGTCGGCTCTGGAAGCCGGCTTCGTCGCCGCCGGGGTGAACGCGATGCTGATCGGCCCGCTTCCCACGCCGGGCATTGCCTACATGACGCGTCGTTTCAACTGCAACCTGGGCGTCGTCATCAGCGCCTCACACAATCCATACGACGACAACGGGATCAAATTCTTCGACGCCACCGGCGCCAAACTCTCGGATGAGGACGAGGAGCGCATCGAGACCGAGCTGCAGCAACCGGCTGTCACGCGTACCTCGCGTAACCTCGGCCGCGCCACACGCGTCGATCGGTCGCGCACGCACTACCAGGATTTCTGCACCTCGACGCTGCCTCCGGGCACCGATCTGACAGGCCTGAAGATCGTCATCGATTGCGCGAATGGCGCGGCGTACAAAGTCGCGCCTCGCGTGCTTGCCGATCTGGGCGCGGAGATCGTGCCGATCGGCTGCTCGCCCAATGGCCGGAATATCAACGACGGTTGCGGCTCGACCATGCCCGATCTGTTGCAGCTCACCGTGCCCGGTGTCCGCGCAAACGTCGGTATCGCACTCGATGGTGACGGCGATCGCGTCGTGATGGTCGACCACTTGGGCCGCATCGTCGACGGGGATCAGCTGCTCTACATCATGGGCTGCGCGAAGAAGCAGGACAGCTCCTTGCGGGGACCCGTCGTTGGGACAGTCATGAGCAACCTGGGGCTGGAGGTCGCGCTGCGCGAGGCCGGAATCGAGTTCCAGCGCGCGCCGGTCGGGGACCGCTATGTCCTGGCCCTGCTGCGGGAGACCGGAGGCGTGCTCGGCGGGGAGACCTCGGGCCACGTGCTGTGTCTGGACAAAACCACGACAGGCGATGGGCTCGTAAGCGCCTTGCAGGTGCTGGCGGTCATGAAAAAGACCGGGATGACTCTTGCCGAGCTTGCGTCCGGGATGCACAAATTCCCCCAGGTCCTGCTCAACGTCAAAGTGGCCAAGCGCTTCGACCCATCGCAGGTGCCCGCCGTGCAGGAGGCTGTAAAACGCATCGAAAAGCGTATGGCGGGCGATGGCCGCGTCGTGTTGCGCGCCTCGGGAACTGAGCCCGTTATCCGGGTGATGGTTGAAGGCCGGGACGAGACCGCCACGCGAGCCGCGGCGACCGAGCTCGCGGAGGTCGTGAAGGCAGCGGCGGCGTAAGGGCAGGGGCAGTTGGCGCCGCCCAAGCGGGGTGCGACCTTCTCATTGCACGCTCGAGGTCCCATCGCTATCATCCGCGCCCCTTCGAGCCCGGTCGAGGTCGCGCCATGCGCCGCCCTGTCGTCGTCGGTAACTGGAAAATGCACGGGTCGCGTGCCGAAAACGCGCGCCTCATCGATGCGCTGACCGGACAGTATCCGGCCAAGGCGGCGGCCGACTGCGTGGTCTGCCCGCCCTATGTCTACATCCAGGAAGTAGGGCGCCTGCTGCGGGATTCGCCGATTGGCCTGGGAGCGCAGGATGTCTGCGCCGAGAACAATGGCGCTTTCACCGGTGAAGTGTCCGTCGCCATGCTGCGGGACGTAGGCTGCGAGTACGTCATCGTGGGCCACTCCGAGCGGCGGCTCCTTTATCGCGAGACCGACCAGGTCGTGGCGCGCAAGTTCGCGGCGGCCTACCACTCGAAATCGCTGACCCCCATCCTGTGCGTCGGGGAGCAGCTCGCCGATCGCGATTCCGGCCGGACGCATGAGGTGGTGGCGAGGCAGCTCGACGCCGTCCTCGAGTTGTGCGGGGCGGAGTCGTTGGAACGGGGCCTGGTGGCCTACGAGCCGGTCTGGGCGATCGGCACGGGCCGAAACGCCACGCCCGAGCAGGCGCAGGACGTCCATGCCTTCATCCGTGAACGGATTGCGGCCCGGGATGGTAGAATCGCGGCCGCCACACGGATCCTCTACGGCGGCAGCGTCAAGGCCGGGAATGCGGCGGAGCTGTTTGCCATGCCCGACGTCGATGGCGGCCTGATCGGCGGCGCCTCGCTCAAGGCGGATGAATTTCTGGCCATTGCGGCCGCGGCCCGGCCGTGAGCGGCCGCTGCTCCAGATAAGACGGATTGCGAATGTTGCGAATCGTTTTGACAGTCGTGCAGGTCATCGCCTCGGCGGCGATCATCGGCCTCGTTCTGCTTCAGCGCGGAAAAGGCGCGGAGGCGGGCGCCGGATTCGGCGCTGGAGCTTCGGGAACCGTGTTCGGCGCGCGCGGCGCGACCACGGCCCTGTCGCGGGCCACGGCGATCTTCGCCGCGATCTTCATGCTCAACAGCCTCGCGCTGGCCTACATGGGCACGCGGCAGGCGGCCGAGCAGCCCAAGACAATTCTTGAGGAAGCCGCCGGCAGTAAGAACGCTCCGGCAAAAGGCGCGGCTCCGGCGACGGCGCCCGCTGGCGCGAACGGATCGGCGGCCAATGGCTCTGGCTCAGGAAGTGCTCCGGCGAGCACGGGTGGCGCACCGCCGGCGAGCAGCGCGCCCGCGCCCGGCACCGGGGCGCCAAGCTCTGGAGCGCCCGCGCCGACGACAGCGCCGGCCGCACCGACAGCGCCTCAGAAGTAAGGCGTCGCGCTCTTGCGGGCGATGACGGTTTCTCGATTGCCGACGTGGTGGAATTGGTAGACACACTAGCTTGAGGGGCTAGCGCCGCAAGGTGTGCGAGTTCGAATCTCGCCGTCGGCACCAAAGATGGTGGGCCGCCGCGCTTCGCGGCGGCACAAGCAGCCCGCGCAGCGGACCCATCCTTTGACAGTCAGCTTTGCTACAATGGGCTGCTTTACACAGGGGGCAGGTGCACGGTGACCTGCCTTTTTTGCGCACTTTGATCCGAGCGCTCACCGGATGCTGACGAATTACCTGCCAATCCTGATTTTCCTGGGCGTCGCCACCGGCCTGGCGATCCTCCTCCTCAGTCTCGGAACCCTCTTCGGCTGGCTCGGCGCGCGCTTCCACAACGATCGCGCGAAGCGCTCGGCGTACGAGTGCGGCTTCGAGGCGTTCGAGGACACGCGCATGAAATTCGACGTGCGCTACTACCTCGTCGCGATCCTCTTCATCGTCTTCGATCTGGAGATCGCGTTCCTCTTTCCCTGGGCCGTGGCGCTGAACAAGCTCGGCCTGTTCGGCCTGGTCGCGATGGGGATCTTCCTCGCCATTCTCGTCGTGGGCTTCATCTACGAGTGGAAGAAAGGGGCGCTGGAGTGGGATTAGAGGCGCAAGGGCCCGAGAGCTTCGCTCAGAAAGGCTTTCTCACCACCCAGGTCGACAACCTCATGAACTGGGCCCGCACCGGGTCCCTGTGGCCCATGACGTTCGGCCTGGCATGTTGCGCGGTCGAGATGATGCACGCTGGCGCATCCCGCTACGACCTCGACAGGTTCGGTGTCGTGTTCCGCCCGAGTCCGCGGCAATCCGACGTGATGATCGTGGCCGGCACCCTGGTGAACAAAATGGCGCCCGCGCTGCGCAAGGTCTACGACCAGATGCCCGAGCCGCGCTGGGTGATTTCGATGGGATCGTGCGCCAACGGCGGGGGCTACTACCACTATTCGTACGCTGTCGTGCGCGGCTGCGACCGGATCGTGCCCGTCGATGTGTACGTACCCGGCTGTCCGCCGACAGCCGAAGCGCTCGTCTACGGCATCATCCAGCTCCAGAAGAAGATCCAGCGCACGAGCACTATTGCGCGTTGAAGGTTCGCGAATGACCGATACCCCGACCGTCTCCGATCGAGTCGAGTCAATGCTGGGCGCCAGCCTCAAGCGCCTGCCGTCGCTTCCGGGCGAGAGCGCCTTCGAAGTCGTCGATCCACAGAACCTGCTCCAGGTCTGCCGCACGCTTCGGGACGCGCCCGGGCTCAAGTTTGAGATGCTGATGGACGTGTCGGGTGTCGACTACCTCCACCACGGCCGCGACGAGTGGCAAACACAGACTGCCACCTCGACAGGCTTCAGCCGTGGACGGGTGGCGCGCGCTTCGGCTCCCGATCCGCAGATGCCGGGACGGTTCGGAGTGACCTACCAGCTGTTGTCCATCACGCACAACTCGCGATTGCTGCTGCGCGTGACGTGCCCGGATACGAATGAGCCGAGCGTCGACTCCGTGATCGAGATATGGGCGAGCGCGAACTGGTTCGAACGCGAGGCGTTTGATCTGTTCGGCATCGTCTTCAGAGGACACCCGGATCTGCGTCGCATCCTGACGGATTACGGCTTCATCGGTCATCCGTTCCGGAAAGACTTCCCGCTGATCGGCAACGTCGAGGTCCAGTACGACGAGGTGAAGAAGCGAGTCGCCTATCAGCCCGTCAGCATCGTCCCGCGTGTTCTCGTGCCGAAAGTGATCCGCCACGACAACCGCTACGAGGCGGCGTTGAAGGACACACCCATGAAGGACCCGGAAAGAGGACAAGCGTAATGGGCGCGAACCCGGATCCCACTGGCACGGCGTTGACCGAGATCCGCAACTACACGATGAACTTTGGCCCGCAGCATCCGGCGGCGCACGGCGTGTTGCGTCTGGTGCTGGAGCTCGATGGCGAGGTCATTCAGAAGGCGGACCCGCACATCGGCCTGCTCCATCGCGGGACCGAAAAGCTCGCCGAGTCGAAGCCTTTCAACCAGTCCATCGGCTACATGGACCGGTTGGACTACGTGTCGATGATGTGCAACGAGCACGCCTATGTGATGGCCATCGAGAAGCTGCTCGGCATCAAGCCTCCCGAGCGTGCGCAGTACATCCGTGTGATGTTCGATGAGATCACCCGTATTCTGAACCATCTGATGTGGTTGGGTGCACATGGTCTGGACATCGGCGCCATGACCGTCTTCCTCCTGTGCTTCAAGGAGCGCGAGGAGTTGATGGACGTGTACGAGGCGGTGTCCGGCACGCGCATGCACGCCACGTACTATCGACCGGGCGGCGTCTATCGCGATCTCCCGGACTCGATGCCCAAGTACCAGGCCTCGAAGTGGCGCTCGCAGAAGGAAGCCGACCGTCTGAACGAGGCGCGCTCCGGCTCGATGCTGGACTTCATTCAGGCCTTCACCGATCGGTTCCCGAAGTCCATCGACGACTACGAGGTGCTGCTCACCGACAACCGCATCTGGAAGCAGCGCACCGTCAATATCGGCGTGGTCAGCCCCGAGCGGGCCATGCAGCTCGGCTTCTCCGGGCCCATGCTGCGCGGTTCGGGTATCGCCTGGGATCTGCGCAAGAAGCAGCCGTACGAAGTGTACGACCGCATGGATTTCGACATTCCGGTCGGCGTGAATGGCGACTGTTATGACCGGTATCTCGTGCGCGTCGAGGAGATGCGCCAGTCGAACCGGATCGTGCGCCAGTGCGTGGACTGGCTGCGCAAGAATCCCGGCCCCGCGATGATCGACGATCGCAAAGTGCGCGCGCCGCGCCGTGAACGGATGAAGGACGACATGGAGTCCCTCATCCACCACTTCAAATTCTTCACGGAAGGCTACGAAGTCCCGGCAGGGGAGACCTACGCCGCCGTGGAAGCGCCCAAGGGCGAGTTCGGCATCTATCTGGTCTCCGACGGCGCCAACAAGCCGTACCGGCTCCACTGCCGCGCGCCGGGTTTTGCACACCTCGCGGCGCTCGAAGAAATGTCGCGCGGCCACATGCTCGCGGATGTGGTCGCCGTGATCGGAACCCAGGACATCGTTTTCGGGGAAGTCGACCGTTGAGCACCGAAACCAAATCCGGCCCCGACAGCAAGCTGCATCTGCTGTCCGAGCATACGCGCCATGAAATCGATCATTGGGTCGCGAAGTTTCCGCCGGGGCGGCAGCGCTCCGCGTGCATCGCCTCGCTGCGCGCGGCGCAGGAGCAGAACAACGGCTACCTCACCAGCGACCTGATGGATGCCATTGCGGAGTACCTGAAGCTTCCGCCCATCCAGGTCTACGAGGTCGCCGCGTTCTACTCGATGTTCGAAACGCACCCCTGCGGACGTCACCACGTCAGCATCTGCACCAACATCTCATGCATGTTGAACGGTGCGGAGGCGCTCGTTGCGCACGCCGAGAAGAAACTCGGTATCAAGCTCAACGAGAGCACCCCGGACGGCAGGATCTTCCTGAAGCGTGAGGAGGAGTGCCTGGCTGCCTGCACGGGGGCGCCGATGATGATGGTGGATCACGTGTTCCATGAGCATCTGACCCCCGAAAAAGTGGACAAGATTCTGGACGACCTCTCATGAGCTATCCCACCGAGAAGATGAATCTCGTGCTGTTCGAGTCCCGTCACCTCGACAAGCCGTGGACGCTCGACACCTACCGCAAGATCGGCGGTTACGAGGTGTGGGAGAAGATCGTGCGGGAGAAGCCGACGCGCGATTCGATCATCGATGCGGTGAAGGCGTCCGGCCTTCGTGGCCGCGGCGGCGCGGGATTTCCGACGGGGACGAAGTGGAGCTTCATGCCCCGCAACTCGCCGGTGCAGAAATATCTCGTGTGCAACTCGGACGAGAGCGAGCCGGGCACCTGTCACGATCGCGACATTCTGCGCTACAACCCGCACGCCCTGATCGAAGGGCTGGCGATCGGCGGGTACGCCACCAACAGTACCGTAGCGTACAACTACATCCGCGGCGAGTTTCTGGGTGAGCCGGTGCCGCGCTTCGAGGCGGCGCTCGAGGAAGCCTACAAGGCGGGCCTGCTCGGCAAGAACGTCATGGGCTCCGGCATCGACATGGACATCTACACGTTCATCGGCGCCGGCGCGTATATCTGCGGAGAAGAGACCGCGCTGCTGGATTCGCTGGAAGGCAAAACCGGCAAGCCGCGGTTCAAGCCGCCGTTTCCGGCCAACTTCGGCCTGTACGGCGCCCCGACGACCATCAACAACACCCAGAGCTTCGCCTCCGTCCCGACGATCCTGCGCAAGGGCCCGCAGTGGTTCGCGGACCTGGGACCGAAGAATTCCGGCGGCACGGTGATCTTCTCGGTCTCGGGCCACGTCGCCAAGGCGGGCAACTTCGAAGTGCCGCTCGGCATTCCCTTCCGTGAGCTGCTGGAGCTCGCGGGCGGCATGAAGGGTGGGCGCAAGCTCAAAGCCTGCATCCCCGGCGGATCCTCCGTCCCCGTGGTGCCCGGCGACACCATGATCAACCTGAACATGGATTACGACTCGCTCAAGGCGGCGGGCTCGGCTCTGGGCTCGGCGGCGGTCATCGTCATGGACGAGACGACCTGCATGGTCCGTGTCCTGGAGCGCATTTCGCGCTTCTACATGTCGGAGTCCTGCGGACAGTGCACGCCGTGCCGCGAAGGGACCGGCTGGATGAACCGCCTGGTCAAGCGGATCCTTGCCGGCGAGGCGCGTAAGGAAGAGCTCGGACTGTTGCTGGATGTGGCCAACCGCATCGAAGGGCACACGATCTGCGCGCTTGGCGATGCCGCCGCGTGGCCGGTGCAGAGCTTCCTCAAACACTACCGCCATGAGTTCGAATACATGATCGATCACGGGGGGCGCAGCATCGTCCAGGACCAACTCGGGGCGAAGGCGGCTTGAATGGCTGACGAATTAGTCGACATTGAGATCAACGGCGTCCCGGTCAAAGCGCCCAAGAACGAGATGATCATCCGCGTCACCGACGCGCATGGCGCTTACGTTCCGCGCTTCTGCTACCACGACAAGCTCTCGATCGCCGCCAATTGCCGCATGTGCCTGGTCGAGGTCGAGAAGGCGCCCAAGCCGCTGCCGGCCTGCGCCACGCCGATCACCCCCGGCATGAAGATCTTCACCAAGTCCCCGAAGGCCATCGGGGCGCAGCGCGCCACGATGGAATTCCTCCTGATCAATCACCCGCTCGATTGCCCGATCTGCGATCAGGGCGGGGAGTGCGAGCTGCAGGACCTCGCGGTGGGATTCGGTCGCGATATTTCCCGGTATACGGAGCGCAAGCGCTCCGTTCAGGATGAGAATCTCGGGCCGCTCATCGCCACCGACATGACACGCTGCATCCATTGCACGCGCTGCATCCGCTTCACGGATGAGATCGCGGGCATTCAGGAGCTCGGCATGATCGGGCGCGGCGAGCAGATGAAGGTGCGCACCTACATCGAGCAGACCGTCAATCACGAGCTGTCGGGTAACGTCATCGACCTGTGCCCCGTCGGCGCATTGGTATCGAAGCCGTACCGGTTCAGCGCCCGAGCCTGGGAGATGCAGTCCTTCCCGCTCGTTTCGCCCCACGACGGCGTCGGCACCAACCTTTTTGGTCATGTGTTGCGCGGGAAGCTCATGCGAGTCGTGCCGCGCGAGAACGAGTCGATCAACGAGACGTGGATCGCCGATCGCGACCGCTACAGCTACGAAGCCGTCTACAGCCCGGAGCGCATCGAGCGCCCCATGATTCGTCAGGGCAACGAGTGGATGGAGACCGACTGGGAATCGGCGCTGGCGAAGGTGGCCACCGGCTTGCGCGATAACGCCAAGTCGCTGGGCGTGCTGACCAGCAGCTCGAGCACGGTCGAAGAGTTGTATCTTGCGGCTCGCCTGGCGCGGGGTCTGGGTTCCAACAACATCGACCATCGGCTGCGGCAGCGGGATTTCCGCGACCAGACCTCCGATCCGGCTTTTCCGAACCTCGGCATGCGCATAGGGGAAGTTGGCTCGTTGAATTCCCTGCTGGTGGTTGGCGCCAACCTGCGGCGTGAGGTGCCGATCCTTGCTCACCGCGTGCGCCAGGCCGCGCGTCGCGGCGCGAAGGTCGCACTGGTGAACCCGCAGCGGTTTCCGTACTTGTTCCCCGTCGCGGCGGAGAAGGTCGTGGCCCCTGGGCAGCAGGTTGCGGAACTGGCCGCGATTCTCACGGCCACCGCCGAAGCTGCCGGGAAGTCAGTCCCTGAGCATGTGCTGACGGCAACCCGGGATGCCCGTGTTGAAGACTCGCACCGCGCCCTCGCTACGACGTTGCTGACGGGCGAGAAGCGGGCGGTTTGGGTGGGTGCGCTGTCGATGCGACATCCCTCCTACGCGGATATTCGCGCGTTGGCCGCGGCCATAGCGGAGATTGCCGGCGCGTCCTTTGGCACGCTTGCCGAGGGCGCCAATGCGGCCGGTGCCTATCTCGCTGGCGCGGTTCCGCATCGGGAGGCGGGCGGTAAGGCGGTTGGCCAGCCGGGACTCACCGCGGCCGAAATGCTTCGCAATCCCCAGAAGGCCTATCTGTTGGTGGGCGGAGTCGAGCCCTGGGCCGATTCGAGCGATCCCGAGAGCGTGAAGGCGCTGGGAAAAGCCGCTTTCGTGGTCGCGATCACGCCCTTCGCGAACGAACAGTTGAAGAAGGTCGCGCATGTGCTGTTGCCGATGGGCACCTTCGCGGAGACATCGGGCACGTACATCAACCTGGAAGGCGTGTGGCAAGGCCAGACAGGCGCGGCGCAGCCCGTAGGGGAGGCCCGCCCGGGTTGGAAGATCCTGCGTGTGCTGGGCAATCTGCTCGACTTTCCCGGGTTCGACTACCTGTCGTCCGAGGATGTTCGGGAAGAGCTGCGCAAGCTTTGTGGGGAGACCGCGCCCGCGGGCTACAAGGGGACCCATCGCGTCACCCAGTTGCGAGCGACAGGGGAGGTCGCGGTCGTCGATGTGCCGATGTATCAGATCGATGCGTTGGTGCGCCGCGCCCCGTCGCTTCAGAAAACCCGTGAAGGCCGCACTGCGGCTGCAACGTACTGACGGTAAGGACCGCACGCGTGTGGGATAACCTGACATCGTATTGGGCATCGCTGGATGGGACGACCCGTTCAGCGGTGATCGCAACGGGGTGGATTCTCGCGATCACCGTCTCGCTCATCATCAGCGTGGCCTATCTGACTCTTTGGGAGCGGAAGGTCATCGGCTGGATGCAGCTGCGCCGCGGTCCCAACCGCGTGCGCCTCTTCGGCCTGTTCCCCGGCGCGGGTCAGCCATTCGCGGACGTCTTCAAGCTCCTCTTCAAGGAAATCGTCATTCCCGAGAAGTCGAGCACGTTCCTGTTCCGCGTCGCGCCGATGATCGCGCTCATTCCGGCGTTTGCCGCGTGGGCGGTCATTCCACTCTCGCCCGAGGTGGTGGTCTCCAATGCCGATGCGGGCCTGTTGTACCTGCTGTCGCTGACTTCGATGGGTGTCTACGGCGTGATCGTCGCCGGCTGGGCGTCGAATTCGAAGTACGCCTTCCTCGGCGCGATGCGCTCGGCGGCCCAGATGGTGGCCTACGAGATCGCGATGGGCTTCGCGCTGGTGGGCGTATTGATGGCCTCGCGCAGCCTGAACCTGGGCACGATCATTCGCATGCAGGAGGGCGGAGTTCTGTCGTGGAACTGGTTCTGGCTCTTCCCGCTGTTCGTCGTGTACTTCATTTCGGGCGTTGCAGAAACCAACCGCGCGCCGTTCGACGTGGCCGAAGGCGAGTCGGAAATCGTCGCGGGATTTCATGTCGAGTATTCGGGCATGGGGTTCGTGCTGTTCTTCCTGGCCGAATACGCCAACATGATCCTGATCTCGGCTCTCACGGCCGTGTTCTTCTTCGGCGGCTGGCAGGGGCCCTTCCAGGGCTGGCCGGGCCTCGGCGACACCTTCCTGGGGGCGCCCAGCTTCTTCTGGCTGGGGATGAAGATTTTCCTGCTCCTGTTCCTTTTCCTGTGGTTCCGCGCCACCTTTCCGCGCTACCGCTACGACCAGATCATGCGGCTGGGCTGGAAGGCGCTGATCCCCGTGACGATCGTGTGGATCGTCGTCGAGATGGTGATGGCGGCCTACAAAGTCGGTCCGTGGGCGCATTGAGGCAAAGAGACTCGACATGGCCGTAAACATACTCAAGACGTTTCTGCTGCCCGAGCTGCTCAAGGGCCTGTTCCTGACCTGGCGGACGTTCTGGACCACCAAGTACACGCTGAACTATCCGGAAGAGAAGACCCCGCAGTCGCCGCGCTTCCGCGGGCTACA
>Ga0070681_10003814_pt1 | contig 14169 bp, 12 predicted proteins | sample KBSC83BmetaG_FD_65650 | JGI IMG/M metagenome (GOLD analysis project Ga0070681, IMG submission 65650) | Corn rhizosphere microbial communities from Kellogg Biological Station, Michigan, USA - KBS C8-3B metaG | ecosystem: Host-associated > Plants > Roots > Rhizosphere | place: USA: Michigan... | reverse complement strand
GCCGGCTCACGGACTCGAACCGTGGACCTACCGCTTACGAAGCGGTTGCTCTACCAGCTGAGCTAAGCCGGCTCTTGGGATGGCTCCGGCACAGGCCGGAAGGGCCCCTGGGCGGGGCGCGCGAATTCTACATTACCGGGTCTCACCCGCAACTTCAGTCGTCTTCCTCACGAATTTGCGATTGCGTGTAGTTCTGGATGCCGACCCGGCCGATCAGGTCGATTTGGGTCTCCAGGAAATCGATGTGTTCTTCCTCGGACTCCAGGATCGACACGAAGATCTCGCGGGATCCGTAGTCGCCGGCCGACTCGGAGTCGGCGATGGCGGTCTTGAGCTCCCCATGGGCGCTCTTCTCCAGCTTGAGGTCGCACTCCAGGCACTCCTGGACGTTCTCCCCGATCAGCAGCTTTCCCAGGTCCTGCAGGTTGGGCAGTCCCTCGAGGAACAGGATGCGCTCGATCAGCCGGTCGGCGTGCTTCATCTCGTCGATCGACTCTTTCTTCTCGTACTCCTCGAGACGCTCCAGGCCCCAGTTGCCGAACATGCGGGCATGCAGGAAATACTGGTTGATCGCCGTGAGCTCGTTCTTGAGCACGGCATTCAGGTGTTGGAGGATCTTGGGATTGCCTTTCACCTGCGCGCGCTCCGTTTCTTCTTCGAGGGCTGGGATCTTGGGCGAATGGGGTACGCGTGGCAACCGCCCCGCAGGGGCGGAACCGCATTGTCTGGACGGGGTGCGCCGGATAGCCTCAGGCGCAGGCAGGCCTAGGCCGCGGTTCTGAGCCGCTGAGGCCGGCTGGGGGCCTTGGCGATCTGTTCGTCGATCACTTCGCGGGCCGTGTCTTCGCAGTGCCCGCAGCAGCTGGCCACGGGGAGTCGGCACTGGACGTCGGAGAGAGAGCACGCGCCGCGCTCGACTTCCTCGCGAATTTCGCGATCGGTGACGGCGTGGCAAAGGCAGACGTACATGGCGAACGAACCCTCTTCCGGCGACACCCGGACCGGGCATCGCATGGGCCTTATCCTAATTGCAAATAAGAATGATTGTCAATTGCACCCAGGAGGGCCCAGGGGGGCTGCACCCCCGGGATAGGCCAGGGCGGCCTGCGACCTCCTGGGTCGCCCGGGTCGCCGTATCGAGGGTCGGCCGGTCGCCCGCGGACGTCCACTCGGCGCGTCGGGACACGAGCCCGCCGTAAACAACTGTAAACTTTCCGCCCAGATAGCCCTCAAAACGGGCTCCGGTCTCAACGCTCGATAGAGCGACTCAAAGGAACCCCGTGGGAGCAAACCCCGAACCGAAATTGGACGTTCCGGCCGACCCGAGTGAGCCGGTCAGGTGGATAGGGCGAGACGCCATTCCGCTGGAAAGGATCACCGTCCGCGAGCCGCTGCCGGGTACCGATGGCACCGGTTTGAGTCCGGAAGCCAGGATCAAATGGATCGCTGCAGCGGCCGTGGTGGTCATCGCAGCGATTGCCGCAGGGGTGTACTGGAAGGTGCGCGCCAGCTCGGCTGCCTCGACGAGCCTCGCCGCGCGCGAGTCGATTCCGCTGGTCTCGGTTGTTACGCCAACCCTGAAACCCGTCACGTCCGCGGTCACCTTCACAGGGACCATTGCTGCCCGCTATGACATGCCGATCGGAATCGACGGCGATGCGGGGAGGATCGTCGCCGTCAAAGTAGAAGCCGGCGATCACGTCAAGCGAGGCCAGGTACTGGCGCAACTCGACGATTCGGTACTGCAGCCGCAAGTGAACCGGCTCGCTGCGTCACTGGAGCAGGCACGCGCGCAGGCGTCCCTCTCGGCCGCTGAGTACCGACGTGCGAAGGGTGTGGAGGAAGCGGGCGCCCTCTCGGCAGAGGAGATTGAGAAGCGCCGCGCTGCAGCAGTCACGGATGACGCGAGCGTGAAAGTGGCCTCCGCAATGCTAGCAGAGGCGCAGGCACGTCTCGCCAGAACTCACGTGGTCGCCCCTGCAAACGGAATCGTGCTCACGCGCAGAGCGGAAGTCGGTCAGATCGCGAGCCCGGGGGGAGAGCCCCTCTTCCGTCTGGCGAGCAACGGTGAGATCGAGATGCGCGGCCAGGTCGCCGAACAGGACCTTCCGTCTCTGAAGGTCGGCCAGTCCGCTTCCGTCTACCTGACGGGACTAGCGAAACCCTTCGAGGGAAGCGTGCGTCTGCTTGGCGCAGTCATCGACACTCAGTCCCGTCTAGGCGACATTCGAGTGTCGCTGAAGCCCGATCCCGCCTTGCGTCCGGGCGCATTCGCTCGCGGGTCGGTCACGACTGCGAACGTCCAGAGACCGATCCTCCCGCAGACTGCCGTGTTGTCCGACGACGAGGGAACGTACGTGTTCGTGGTGTCGGGAGAGAGCAAGGTCCAACGCCGCGGCGTGCACGTCAGCGGTACAACGCCCGAAGGGGTCATCATCTCCAGCGGCCTGAGCGGCACCGAGAAGGTAGTCGCGACAGCCGGCGGCTTCCTGAGGGACGGAGAGAATGTCTCGATCGCGCCGCCGCCCTCGCCGACGGACACCGCAGACTTGCCGCAGAAGGCAGCGACGTCGTGAGGAATATTTCGGCCTGGGCGATCAAGCACCCGATCTCGCCCATCGTCCTGTTCGTAGTGCTGATCTTCGCGGGCGTCGTCGCGTTCGTGCAGTTGCCGATCACGCTCAATCCCGACATCTCCTTCCCGCTCGTCACCGTCAACATCGCCCAGCCTGGCGCCGCTCCGCAGGAGATCGAGACCCAGATCGTCCAGAAGGTCGAAGGCGCCGTCGCGGGCGTCGGCAACATTCACAACATCAACTCGGTCGCCATCGAAGGCGACGCGAACATCTTCATTCAATTCCAGATCGGCACTCCGATCGACCGAGCCGTCACCGATGTACGCGACGCGGTGTCGAAAGTCCGACCCGAGTTACCGGAGGGGATACTCGAGCCGCAGGTACGTCGCGTGGACGTCGATGGCGGCGCCATTGCGTACTATGCAGTGAGCTCGCCCAAAATGACGGAACAGGAGCTCTCCTGGTTCGTCGACAACGCCGTGACGAAACGACTGCTCGCCATTCCCGGCGTGGCACAGGTTGCCCGGGGTGGCGGTGTCAATCGCGAAATCCGCGTCGAGCTGGACCCAGCGCGAATGCAGGCGCTGGGCATCACAGCGGTCGAAGTGAATCAGCAGCTGCGGCAGCTCAACGTCGACTCGCCTGGCGGCCGGACACAGGTAGGTGGCGGTGAACAGGCAGTGCGCGTGCTCGGCGGCGCGCGTACCGCTGCGGCGTTGGGCGATACGCGGATCATGTTGTCAGGCGGCAGGTTTGCCCGACTGAGCGACATCGCAACGGTCCGCGACGGTGTCGGCGAGATTCGCTCGATCTCGCGCCTGAACGGTCGCCCCGCAACGACGTTCGGCGTCTACAAGTCCAAGGGCTCCTCCGACGTGACGGTGCTCCAGAGCACCGCAGCCGAGCTGGAGACGGTCAGGAAAGAGAATCCTCAAGTGAGCATCACCCAGGTGTTCACCACGGTCGACTACACGAAGCAGACCTATCATTCGGCCATGAGCGCGCTGATCGAAGGCTCGATTCTCGCGGTCATGGTCGTCTGGTTCTTCCTGACCGATTTCCGTGCGACCGCCATCTCCGCGCTGGCGATTCCGATGTCGGCGATCCCGACGTTCGCGTTCATGCATTTCATGAACTTCTCTCTGAACTCCATCAGCCTGCTGGCGCTGTCCCTGGTCGCCGGCGTTCTGGTCGACGATGCGATCGTCGAGATCGAGAACATCGTGCGGCACATGCGCATGGGGAAGTCAGGCTACCAGGCGGCGCTGGATGCCGCAGACCAGATCGGCCTGGCCGTCGTCGCCACATCCGCGACCATCATCGCCGTGTTCTTGCCGGTGAGCTTCATGCCGGGAATTACCGGCCAATATTTCATCCAGTTCGGATTGACGGTCGCGGCGGCAGTGTTCTTCTCCCTGCTGGTCGCTCGCCTGATCACGCCCGTCATCGCCGCCTACACGCTCAAGTCCGACAAAGTGGCCTCGCACCTGGAAGGCCCCGTCATGACGTGGTACCAGAAGGTGCTCCGCCTCTCGGTGCAGCATCGCTGGATCACCCTCGGCGCCGGTACTGCCTTCTTTGCGGCCTCGATAGGCGGTCTGATGATCATGCCGCAGTCGTTCGTACCCGACGCAGACTTCGGCAGCTCCAACCTGCAGCTCGAGCTGCCGCCGGGAGTTCGTCTGGAGGACACGGCCGCCGTCTCCGCGTCGGCGTATCGCATCGTTGCGCGCCAGCCTGAAGTCAGCAGCGTCGTCGAGTCGATCGGCGAGGATGACTCCGGCGAAGTGCGCATCGCGAACCTGTATATCTCGCTGGTGCCTCCCAACAAGAGGCACATGACACAGAAGGTATGGGAAGACCGGGTCCTGCGGGACCTCAAGAAGATTCCCGATGTGCAGATGCACTTCCAGAAGCAGTCCGGTGCGGGCATGGGCCGTGACATCACGATCTACATCGCCGGTGACGATCCCGCGCTGGTCGATGTGTCATCGCAGAAAGTCATTCACGAGATGGAGCAGATGCACGAGCTGCGCGACGCGCGCATCAACGGGGATTACCAGCGTCCAGAGATTTTGATCCGTCCCCGATTCGATCTGGCCGCGCAGCTCGGCGTCACGGTCGCGAGCATCAGCCAGACGATCCGCATTGCGACGCTTGGCGATCTGGATCAAAACAGCGCTAAATTCTCTCTCTCCGACCGCCAGGTTCCGATTCGCGTCAGCCTCCGGGAAGACACGCGCCGCGACCTGACCACGCTGGAAAACCTGCCCGTCCCCACGGGAAGCGGCGCGACGGTGCCCCTGAAGTCGGTTGCGGATATCGCCTTCGGTCAGGGGCCGACGAAAATTCGCCGCTACAACCAGAGCCGACGCGTCGCGCTCGAGGCGGACCTGAATGGCGTGGAGCTGGGCACGGCGATGGACAAGATCCGCGCCCTCCCCTCCATCCAGCACCTTCCCACCGGGGTACGCCTGGTGGAAGTGGGTGACGCGGAAGTGATGAACGAGCTGTACTCGAACTTCGCGATTGCGATGACGACCGGCGTGCTGATGGTGTTCGCCGTGCTCGTCCTGCTGTTCGCCCGCGTTCTGCAGCCGATCACCATTCTCTCATCGCTCCCTCTGTCCATCGGCGGAGCCGTGGCGGCCCTGGCGGTCACGGGGCACTCGCTTTCCCTTGGGGTGATGATAGGCTTTCTGATGCTCATGGGTATCGTCGCCAAGAACTCGATTCTGCTGGTCGATTTCGCGATCGAGGAGATGCGCGCCGGCAAGAGCCGGCTCACCGCCATTCTCGAAGCGGGGCACAAGCGTGCCCGGCCGATCGTGATGACGACGGTCGCCATGGTCGCTGGAATGCTGCCAGTGGCGACGGGCTTTGGAGGCGACGAAGCATTTCGCGGCCCGATGGCGATCGCCGTCATCGGCGGTCTGATCACCTCGACGGCGCTGACGCTGGTCGTCGTGCCGGCCGCGTTCACACTCATCGACGACATCGAGCGCTGGCTCGCTCCAAAACTTGGACGCGTGATCGCCACGGAGCCGCCGAAGCCCGGCGCAACCGTGCAGTCCGTGCCCTCTCATCCGACACCTTGAGGCGATGGCGAGAGAGGTTCCGTCCGAGAGTGCGACCGCCGTTGTAGCTACCGCCGCCGAAGCGGCGGCGGTCGGTCGCTCTGCCTGGTGGGTGCGAGCCGTGGCCGCTCTACCACTCGCCGCCCTTTATCGGCTCTCGGATTTTCTCGGCTGGCTCGCGTTTCGCGTGTTTCCTTATCGCGAGCACGTCGTGCGCGAGAACCTTTCTAAGGCCTTTCCAGACCTCGATGAAGCGGGCCTCGCATCGGTGCGCCGAGACTACTACCAAGGGTTTGCGGACGTACTGGTTGAGGTTATCAAGGCCGTCAGCCTCGAGCCGGACGAGATCCGGCGACGCGTTCGGATCGTCAACCTCGAAGCGGCTCGCGCACTGCTGACACAGGGAAAGTCCGTGCTGTTGGTAGCTGCGCACCAGTGCAACTGGGAGTGGATGCTGCTGTCCCTGTCTCTCGAGCTCGGCTTTCCGCTCGATGCCGCGTACAAACCGCTCGTGGACAGCTGGGCCGAGCGCGAGATGAAGAAGCTGCGCACCCGCTTCGGCAGCCGGATGGTTCCCGCCAAGGAACTGTTGCCGGACATTCTCAAGCGACGGGAAGTTGTGCGCGCGATCGCGATGGTGGCCGACCAGGAACCCACGACCAGCGAGCGTAAGCACTGGACTCGCTTCCTGAATCGCGACACCGCGTTCTACATGGGGCCCGAAGAGATTGCCCGGGTCACGCGATTTCCCACGTTCTTCATCCAGATGCGGCGGGTCAAGCGCGGCTACTACGAGATGGAGCTGCAGACGCTCAGCGAGCTCGGACAGACCTTACAGACCGGCGATCTCACCGAGCGGTACGCCCGCCTCGTCGAAGCGCAGATCCGGGCCGCGCCTCCCGACTGGCCGTGGTCTCACAAGCGGTGGAAGTTGAAGCGCAACCTGTACGGTAAGCGCTAAGGCGCCGTCCGGCGCAGCTCGCGGGGTAGTGCGAAATACACTTTCTCTTCGCGCCCGATCACTTCCTGCGGCATTTCGGCTCCCCAGCTCTTCAGACGATCGATCACTTGCCTGACCAGAATCTCGGGAGCGGAGGCACCCGCGGTAACGCCGACGACACGCGCGCCATCGAACCACTCGCGACGCATGTCATCGGGTCCATCCACAAGATAGCCCGATGTCTTCGTGCGATCCGCCAGCTCGCGAAGCCGATTGGAATTGGAGCTGGAACGGGAGCCGACGACGATCAGAACGTCGCACTCCTCGAGGAGCTTCTTGACCGCGTCCTGACGGTTCTGAGTCGCGTAGCAGATGTCCTCTTTGCGAGGCGTGGACAACATGGGGAAGCGCTCACGAAGCGCCTCAACGATGTCCGCAGTGTCGTCTACCGACAACGTGGTCTGCGTCACGAACGCCAGGTTCGCCGAATCGCGAACCTCCACGGTACGCGCATCCTCGATGTTTTGAATGAGGTGCATGTGGCCACCGAAGGACGTGTCGAACCGTCCCATCGTTCCTTCGACTTCCGGATGTCCGGAGTGCCCGATCAGAATGACATCCCGGCCTTCCCGCGCATAGCGTTGCACTTCCATGTGAACCTTCGTGACGAGCGGACACGTCGCGTCGAACACTGTGAGACCTCGGTCCTTGGCCTCCTTTTCCACCGCACTCGACACTCCGTGTGCTGAGAAGATCACGGTGCTGTTCGCCGGTACTTCCGAGAGCTCTTCGACGAATACAGCGCCAAGCGTCCGCAGACGCTCGACGACGTGGTGATTGTGGACCACCTCGTGGCGAACGTAGATCGGCCGGCCGAACAGCTCAATGGCCCTTTCGACGATATCGATCGCTCGATCGACACCGGCACAGAAACCACGCGGATTGGCTAGAAGGATTTTCATGTCTTGGGGCCTTTACGGCTGTCGCGGAATGCATCGAGCAATAGCAACGCCGCGCCGATGGTAATGCAGGAATCCGCTACGTTGAAAGCCGGAAACCAGTGATCGTTCCAATGCGGGAAGATGAAGTCGACCACGTGGCCGAGCCGGATGCGATCGATCATGTTGCCGAGCGCGCCGCCCATGATCAAGGCGAGGCCACACGCCAGCAGCCCTTGCGAGCGGGCCTTGATGCGAGACAGGTACACGGCGATACCCAGGCTCACGAGGGCGGCGAGCGCGATGAACGCGCCGCGCTGCCATCCGGAAGCATTCGCCAGAAAGCTCCAAGCCGCCCCGGTATTGAACATCAGCGTGAAATCCAACACCGGCAGGATGCGATGCGGCTCGAACGGCTTCAGCTCGGCGAGGACCCATGCCTTGACGAGCTGATCGAGCGCAATGGCGCCAACGCTCACCGGAAGCCAGCGCAAGCCGCTGCCTTCCGGCGCGGCGCTCAAGGGTTCGGCACGCACGTCGCTCATACGAACCTTCTCTGCTCTCCCGGCCCCTCGACGTTGAGGAGACAACGTCCGCACAGCTCGGGATGCTCGGCATTGGCCCCGACCTCGGGCCGATGATGCCAGCAGCGTACGCATTTGGCGTGCGCCGACGGAGCTACCTTGATGAACACTCCCGGTTTGCCGGTCTCTTCAGCGGGTTCCGCTTGTTCGGGAGCGGCGTCGGCTCGATGCACTCGCGCCGCGGAGGTCACAAGGAAGAAGCGCAGCTCCTCACCGAGTCTGTTGAAGGTCGCATACGTATCGGGCGTCGTGCAGTAGACGTCCACCTCGGCATCCAGCGGCGCTCCAATCGAGCCGCTCTCGCGCAGCGTCTCCAACTTGTGGGTCACGTCCGCCCGCAGCTTCTGCAAGGCCTCCCAATCGATGCCACCTGTATCCGCCTCGGGCACGCTATGCCAGGTTGTCAAAAACACCGACACCGGTCGTTTGCCCGGAAGCAGCGGCCAGATCTCCTCGGCAGTGAAAGAGAGGACGGGCGCGAGCCACCGAACCATCGCCTCAACGATGTGATACATCGCGGTCTGAGCGGAACGGCGCGTCAGGCTATCCCGCGGTGTCGTGTAGAGCCGATCTCTGACGACCTCGATGTAGAAGCCGCCCAGGTCCACGATGCAGAAGTTGTGGATGGTCTGGTAGATGGTGTGGAAGGTGTAGGCACGGTAAGCGTCCTCCACTTCCTTCTTGAGTTGCCGCGTGCGCTCGAGTGCCCAGCGATCCAACGGGATCATTTGTTCGGGCTTCAGCAGATGCTGCTCAGGATCGAACCCGTGGAGATTGCCCAGTAGGAATCGCACGGTGTTACGCATGCGGCGATAAGAATCGGCCATGCGCTTGAGAATCTCATCCGATACGCCGATCTCGTTACCGTAGTCGGTTGAAGATACCCACAGACGCAGCACATCGGCACCGAGCGTGCTCATGATCTTCTGCGGCGCCACCACGTTGCCCAGCGACTTGGACATCTTGCGTCCCTTGTCGTCCACGGTAAATCCATGGGTCAGGACCGCACGATAAGGAGGTCGCTCGTACAAGGCCTCCGACATCAGCAGCGAGCTCTGGAACCAGCCCCGATGCTGGTCCGAACCTTCCAGGTAGAGATCGACAGGGGCCGCGATCTCCGGACGGCTCGCTCCAACGCACTCGAACGACACGCCGGAGTCGGCCCACACGTCCATCACATCCGGCACTTTTTCATAGACTTCCGCGTCCTTGCCCAGGACCTCTGCCGGATCGAGCGCGAACCAGGCTGCGATGCCGCTGCGCTCCACTCGTGCTGCGACCTCTTCGATCAATTCCTGGGTGCGCGGATGTAACTCGCCCGTTTGCTTGTGAACGAACAAGGGAATCGGAACGCCCCAGGTGCGCTGGCGGGAGATGCACCAGTCCGGACGGCTCTGGATCATCCCTGTGATGCGCTGCTCGCCCCACTGCGGAGTCCACTGAACGTTCGGGATATCGCGCAGCGTGTTGGCGCGCAGGTTCTTGCGATCCATGCTGACGAACCACTGCGGCGTCGCACGGAAGATGACGGGCGATTTGTGCCGCCAACAATGCGGATAGCTGTGCCGGTACGACTCGTTGTGCAGAAGGCGGCCGCGCTCGCGCAGCGTCTCGATGATGACGGGATTCGCCTCGCCGACCTTCAGCCCCCCCACGAGGGGGATCTCGCGGTAGAACCGGCCGTCATTTCCAACGGGACTGGTCACGGGCAGACCGTACCGCTGCCCCACAGCAAAGTCTTCCTGCCCGTGCCCGGGAGCGGTGTGTACCGCACCCGTGCCGGCATCGAGCGTCACATGCTCACCCAGAATGACCGGCACCTGACGCGACTCGAAGGGGTGCTCCAGTTTCAGGCCTTCGAGGACGCGACCTTCGAACTGCGCCAGAGGCGCCCCGACTGCGGTCATGCCAAAACGCTTCAAACACGGCGCAACGAGGTCGGCAGCCAGGATCAGACGACTGACATCGCCCGCCTCCTCCCTGCGCGCCTCAACCAACACATACTGGAATTCATCGCGCAGCGCGACGGCCTGATTCGCAGGCAGCGTCCACGGAGTCGTCGTCCAGATGACGATGTCTGCGGAAGGCGCGCTCCCAAGCCGGCCGGCTCCCAACCCGATCCGCCGCTCGAGGTCGCGGCTGTCGGCGACGCGAAAGGCGACATCCACCGCCGGCGAAGTCTTCTCCTCGTACTCCACCTCGGCTTCGGCGAGCGCCGAACGGCAATCGATGCACCAGTGCACGGGCTTCGCGCCCTTGTAGAGGTGGCCGTTACGAATCACCTTGCCGAAGGCGCGCAGTTGCTGCGCTTCGTACTCGGGCGCCATCGTCCGATACGGATTGTCCCAATCGCCGAGCACGCCCAGGCGCTTGAAATCCGTCCGCTGCAGGTCGATCTGTTCCTGCGCATACGTGCGACACGCTTCTCGAAACGCGGCCGCGTCCAGCTTCTGCCCGGGACGGCCGTACTTCTTCTCCACCTGCAGCTCGATCGGAAGACCGTGGCAATCCCATCCGGGGATGTAAGGGGCGTCGAAGCCGTCGAGCGTGCGCGATTTGACGACGATGTCTTTCAGGATTTTATTGACGGCGTGGCCGATGTGGATCGCGCCGTTGGCGTACGGCGGACCGTCGTGCAGCACAAAGCGCGGCCGCCCCTGCATCGCAGCGCGCTGCTTCGCATAGATCTCTCGATCCTCCCATGCCTTTGCCATCGCTGGCTCGCGTTGCGCCAGATCCGCCTTCATCGGGAAGTCGGTCTGTGGCAGGTTGATCGTCTGCTTGTATCTGTTTTGCTCTGACACTACGAGTCTCTAAAACAAATCACACCGCAAGATTCGTCGCGCTTGTGCGGCATCACGCTGCATCTGCAGGGTCAGCGCGTCGAGGTCCGCGAAACGCTCCTCGTCCCGCAGCTTCGCAACGAACTCCACCTCGATTTCCCGGCCGTACAGCTCGCGGGAGAAATCGAACACATGCGCCTCCAGCAGCGTCTCCACACCATCGACTGTGGGGCGCGTTCCGAGACTTGCAACTCCGGCCGCACCGCCCTCGAGTCCACAGTCCGCCGAGCCATGCACGCGGACGGCAAAGATGCCTGCCAGCGGTGCTCGCCGACGCTCCAGGCGCAAATTCGCAGTCGGGAAGCCGAGTGTCCTTCCCAACTGGTTGCCGCGCACGACGCGCCCTCTCATCGAGTACGCCCGGCCGAGCCGCTGGCGCGCATACCCGAAATCGTTGCGCGCGAGGGCGGCACGAATCGCGCTGCTGCTTACCCTCTCCCCATCGACGGTTACGGGGGAGACGACGTCCACTGCGAAACCCAACCGATCCCCCGCAGCGATCAAAGCAGGGACAGTCGCCTCGCCGTGGCGGCCAAACCGAAAGTCGTGACCGACCACCACTATCGGCGCCCGCAGGTCCTGCGCCAGCAGCTGGGCAAACTCCTCGCCCGACAGATTACGCAGCCTTTCCCCGAAGCGCAGCAGCCATACGGAATCGAGCTGCGTCGCGCACAGGATCCGCCAGCGTTCGCGCCAGGAAGTCAGCCTGGCCGGCGGATCCCGAGGCTTAAGGTACTCCCGGGGCATGGGCTCGAACGTCAGCAGCATGCCAGGCCGTCCAAGCCGGGCTGCGTGGCCCCGCAGGCGCTCAAGGAGGCCCTGATGGCCGAGGTGAATGCCGTCGAACGTCCCGATGGTGACAACCGAGCCGCGGTGACCGTCGTTCAGGTTCGTGAGTCCGCGAATCAGCTCCATGGGCCGTTCAAGCCGCCGACGGCAAAGATTTGAATTATACGGAAAATTCGGGTTCGTTATGACCGTTCCAGCCGCCGCCTTATGTCACCAGAGATTGCGGGAGCGTAGTCTCGGCCACGGCCCCGCCCAGCGTTGACTTTCCTGAACGCGATCAGCAGACTACCGGCCCCCGCGAACCGGGGGATCGTTTCAACGGAGACCGTAGTAGTGGCTAACACCAAGTCCGCTGAGAAGGCGGCTCATCAGGCAGAGAAGCATCGCGCTCGCAACGTTGCACTGCGCTCTCGCATGCGCACGGTCGTTCGCAACGTGACCGCCGCCATCGCCGGTGGTAATAAAGATGCGGCTGCAGCCAGCTACAAGACCGCGGTCCCGGTGATCGACAATCTGGTGAACAAGCAGATCATCCACCGCAATAAGGCTGCTCGACACAAGAGCCGCCTGGCGGCGCGTATCCGCGCAATGCAGTAAGAGGTTGCGATGAACGCCAATCCAAGGATCCGCTGGGCCGCGACCCCAGTTCCCGCACCCACCAGCCTCAAGTTGAAGCCGGCGGCGCGTCGGCAGTATCTCCTGCAGGTACTGCGGAGTCGCGTTCCTCGCGAGCCCGCTCCTCCAAAAACGCCATAACGGCGTCGGTCAGCTCCTTCGTCCCTCGTCCGGTAGCACCGGAGACGAGGAAATGCGGCCCGCGAAACCGTAGGCTGCGAACGATGGCGCGCGCACGCTTCTCGGCCTCGTCGTCGGGCAGCAGGTCTCGCTTGTTGAGCACCAGCCAACGCGGCTTCGCCGCGAGCTCCTTGCTGAACTTCTTCAGCTCCGCGACGATCGCGCGGGCATCGCGTACCGGGTCCGCATCAGGCTCGATGGGAGCGATGTCCACGAGATGCAGCAGCACGCGCGTGCGCTGCAGATGCTTCAAGAATCGGATACCCAGTCCGGCTCCCTCCGCCGCGCCCTCGATGAGCCCCGGAATATCCGCCATTACGAAGCTGCGTCCCTGACCTACATCGACGACGCCGAGATTGGGAATGAGCGTAGTGAACGGGTAATCCGCCACCTTCGGTCGTGCCGCAGAAACGGCGCGAATGAGCGTGGATTTGCCGGCATTGGGGAGTCCTAGCAGTCCCACGTCGGCAATGAGCTTGAGCTCCAATTCCAGCACCCGCTTTTCACCGGGCAGCCCGGGACCAAACTGCCGGGGGGACCGATTGGTGCTCGACTTGAACCGCTGGTTACCCCAGCCACCCTTGCCTCCACGAGCCACGAGCAACGTCTCGCCCTCGCGCACCAGGTCGCCGAAAACCTCGCCGGTCTCAGCATCGCGGACGATAGTGCCGATCGGCACCGGAACATAAAGATCTTCGCCACCACGCCCAGTGCAGTCGTTACTCCCCCCCGGATCGCCGTGCTGCGCTTTGAAGGTGCGCTCTATGCGGAAATCGACGAGCGTATTGATACCCGGCGCTGCACGCAGAAACACGCTACCGCCGTTACCGCCGTCGCCACCGTCGGGACCCCCGAACGGAACGAATTTCTCGCGGCGAAAGCTGGTGCTGCCCCGGCCTCCCGTGCCGGCGCTCACCTTCATTCGGGCTTCGTCGACGAATTTCATGGGTGAGAAACAAAAACCCCGGCTAACGCCGGGGATTTGTGCCGGTCGTTACACCGTGAACCTTCAGGCGACCTCGGTCTCCACGGGCAGGATGCTGACATACTGCTTCTGTGCGGTTCCCTTTCTGTGGAACTGCACCTTGCCGGACACCTTGGCAAACAAGGTGTGATCGGTGCCGATGCCCACATTCGAGCCCGCGTGCACCTGTGTGCCCCGCTGGCGAATGATGATGTTTCCCGCGAGAACGTGCTCGCCGCCAAAGCGCTTCACGCCCAGGCGTTTGGAGTGGGAATCGCGGCCGTTCTTGGTACTGCCGCCTGCTTTTTTGTGTGCCATGACTGTGTCCTGCGAGCGCCGGGCGTCAGCCCGCGCTGATCTCGGTAACTTTGACCTCGGTGAACTTCTGCCGATGCGTCTTCTGTCGCAGATAATGCTTGCGACGGCGGAACTTCACGATCGCCACCTTCGGCCCCTGACCGTGACGCACGACGGTGGCCACGACCTTGCCGCCCTTCAGCAACGGCTTGCCCAGCTTCACCTCGGCACCCTGGCCGACGAGGAGCACTTCCCCGAACTCGACGGTTGAGCCGGGCTCGGCATCCAGTTTCTCGACGCGCAGTACCCCGTCTTTGGTGACACGATATTGCTTGCCGCCGGTGGCGATGACTGCGTACATGGGGG
>Ga0070681_10003812_pt1 | contig 14173 bp, 21 predicted proteins | sample KBSC83BmetaG_FD_65650 | JGI IMG/M metagenome (GOLD analysis project Ga0070681, IMG submission 65650) | Corn rhizosphere microbial communities from Kellogg Biological Station, Michigan, USA - KBS C8-3B metaG | ecosystem: Host-associated > Plants > Roots > Rhizosphere | place: USA: Michigan... | reverse complement strand
ACTGAAGCAGAGGCAACCACGTTTACGATGTCGACAATCGGTTTTGTTTGCGGCATTTAAATAGGTTATAAAGTGGTACCATATATAACCAATTACATAACTACCATGACTGGAAAGGTAAAAGATCTTACAGTATGATCCAAAACCAATAAAATTCGATCAAAAAATTGATCGTAGTTTTTACATCCAGATAATTTTCCAATCAGATCAAGTCATCACGATGATATATCATCTACAAACCAGATCTATTGCATATCACAGAGATATGATATGTTATCACGATCTTTATTTTGTCTAGATTGTCAATAGATCAGATTTTTGTGTGGATGTGATACTAATCAAGAAATTTCCATGAGATATTTTACAGATCTATTTCAAGATGCTATCTTTTTACAGATTCACAAAAATTTCTCAACAGTCAAAGTATGGTCAGACATAACAGGTGATGAATTCATGATATATCATTGTAAATAAATTGTTTGAGATTTTTTTAACACATTCACAATTAAGATATACATACAATGGCATACACATGAAAAAATATTTTTATAATTTCATGATATATATTTTGGTTAAAAACAAATCAAGTTAATGCATCCAGACAATTCTCTTGGCAAACCAAAAGATGACGATGACAGAAAATCAGAGATGACAAAGTTAAAAAAAGATATGGATGCCGTAGACAAGATATTTTTCAAAGAACTCTCAAGCAAGTACTTTCTTTTGGACAAGTTTAGCATAGACCAATTAAAAGAAATGTGTACTAACTTACTTGGCAAGGGTCCAGATGTAGAATATTATGAAGACAAGTCTACAAAGAAAAAATTGGCGCTTCCACAATACAAGGAAGATTACATTTACTTTATAATAGAAGAGTTTAGGTTTTCTGAGATCAAAGATTATGCACTAGAAAAATCCATAGTTACCAAGCAATTTTTTGAGAAATAATAGGCACAAAATTACGGCATTATGCGCAAATCAAGGAATTTTGTCTTGGTGACAAAGCCATCAGATGCACTAATCCCAACCGTGTAATCCCCAGGAGCAACCCCGGTACCATTCAGAAATACATGAACTATACCATGAGAGGAATTCACAGCATTTGAAGAAAATCGGGCTGTAAGATTCCCAAGTTCAGCAGTAGGAGTAATTGAGCTAGATGCATTCAGGGAGAGAGCATCAGAATAATGAGAATTACCTGTTATAGTCAAACCAACAACGCTTGTCTTGTCATGGTTTAGCACTATTTGTGTAGCATTAAGATTCAAGTCAAAAGGTATTGGCATATTTCCGTCCACAACCCCGACCTTGTCAGTGTTCCACTCTGAGAACCAGAGAGTTTTTTCATCATGTGGATCTTGCGATATATTTAGCGGATAGGTGAGATAGCCATCTTTTGGCAATGACGGAATGGAATATTCTATCAGCGTTTTGTTGGAAACATCAAAGCGACCTATTTTGTTTCCCTGGTGTTCGTTGAACCACAAGACTTGTGGATTATCCGTTCCACGAATCCAGAAAGGTAGAGTGGTAGTATGAAAATCATTTTGAGATGTTGGATATCGTGTGATTTTTCCATCATTGAGATCATAACTTGTAAGAAAACTTGTACCGTGTTCGGTCAACCACAGGATGTTCTTGTCAACTAGAAGATCGGTTGGAGATGCAAACAGAGTGGAATTATCATTTGGAATTTTTTGTGCGATGGTGACATCTCGTGCCAAATTGTCTTTTTGGCTAATGGCATACTTGAAAATATTTTGCGATACCACATTTGCTGTCCACACAGAATCATTTTGCACAAATATTCCAGCTGGATTAGTATTGTATCCCGTATCAAAAGTTGAAATGGCATAATCACCGTTTTGCGGTTTTATGACGCCTATTGTATTGCCACTCAGAGTAGTAAACCAGACCTCGCCTTTCTTGTCTGATTTTATCTGAAACGGAGCCCCAGTCTCAGACTTGTAAGTGCCAAAGACATGACTTTCAGGGTCAAATCTCCAGATGGTCTTGGTCCCAAGTGGTGAGAACCAGATATTGCCAATATCATCTTGTACAATGGCCCAGACCATAGTAGAGTTTACACCCGTATTCGCATATGGTACAGTCCCACTTTTTATCAGATATTTCTCCACCTGCCCGCTTGATGGATCGATAGAATACAGTGTGGCGTTTTGTGCCGTAACCCAAACCAATCCTGTCTTATCTACAACCAATCCATTTGGCGCAGAACCAAGAGGCAGAGAGTATTCTTTGATATACGGACTCTTTTTTTCAGGTAAAACATTTTCAGGTTCTACTTTGCTAAAACTTTGATCAAAGTACACAGATACAACTATTGCCATTACAATTACTGCAACCAGCACAATTTTTTTTGATACCAAGTTATCTCAAGATACAATTGGCAATGTCTGCTCTTATTAGTCTCTCTAAGTTCAGACATTTTACGAACCAGAAAACAAACATCCTGGCATCACGACAAATACAGTCAATATAATATAGGAATGTGCCCATGTCATCTTGTGAAGAAACGATTCTATGTCTTTCTCCCAATTTACTTGAGCTTTTTTGTAGTACTAGGAATATACGAAGTGTATCATCCTCCATTTAGTACAGACTCGGCAAGGATTGGAGATTATGAAATTAAAGTAGAAACCACCCCTCCCGTTCCAGAGACAGGAAAAGTTACTACAATACATTTTCTGGTTCTTGACAAGAATGAAAACCCTGTTGACAGTTTTAGGATGGGTGTTCAAGTGTATTATAATGATAACATTGTAAGCTCATTTCCCTCGGCAGACCATAGCTTTGGCAAATGGGATTTGGACTATACCTTCAATGAGCCTGGAAACCATGTAATCAGAGTAAATCTGGTTGATTTCAAAAATGGAGGAACGTTATCATATGCATTCAATGTAGGCGTGCTTAATTTCTACATGAGTTTATTCACGTATCTCATAGTAGCCGGACTTGCAGGTGCTGCAGGAATCATAATTGCAATAATCTTTTTTCAGAAAAAACTCTGGCCCAAGAAAAGTAAAACATAAGGCGTGGTCCTACGTTGCAGGATATTTGGAGATTACCTCCCATGGAATCAACGCCATTGCGTGAATTCTTCAATCATACCTGCGGGACCACGCATCGTCAAGCCATTTGTAGTGACTCTACGATCACAACTATAATACAATTTCAAATTATTTAAGAATTTATGTCAAAAATATAGTAATAAAATTATTATACAAAATATTTACATGAATACAAAATTTTTATCAAATTATCACATAAGGATAACATCAATCAAGCAGATTCCAAAATCTGGAATATCGAAATAGACCAACCCAACCAGAGATAAACAAGATGATTGACAGTGCAAATAACAGGTACATCTCTCTTTTGCGATGCGCCAGATCAAGATTTAGAAATACAAATGCACCTAGTCCTATCAGGCCAAAAAAAAGTATCAGCCTTCCAAGTCGTTTGAAATTCAACTAGTGACACACTCCATGGCATAATATAAAACAGATCTGCCTTGATGCCATAAACTAGGACGGTAAAAAATTACACAATACCGCATTTTTCATAATATTGCTGGTGATATTCTTCTGCCTTGTAGAATTCAGTTGCAGGCACTATCTCAGTTACAATTTTTTTCCCATATTTCCCAGATTTTTCCAAGTTCTCTTTTGAGATTCTTGCCTCTTTTTCCTGTTCTTGCGTGTGACAAAATATGGCAGACCTATACTGTGTACCTACATCTGGGCCTTGTCTATTTAGCGTAGTTGGGTCATGATTATTCCAAAACATGTCCAGAATTTCTCCATAGGATATTGTGGTAGGATCATACTCTACCTGCACGACTTCGGCGTGCCCAGTCATGTCTGTGCAGACATCCTCATATGTGGGATTTTTGGTTTTGCCTCCCATGTAACCAACACTTGTTGATGTTATTCCTTTTTTTCTAAAGACATGTTCTATACACCAAAAACAGCCTGCACCAAATGTTGCTTTCATTAATTAGATGTCATACAATACAAGAATTAATTTCTATCGAGAAAACAGATAGATAGATTTTGCTACATCCTGGTCTGACACCTTACCTTCTGACCATCCACACAATGATGCCTTATCAGGAGTCTGGACCAATGAATCCCCTTGGACAAATATAGCGCCACGTGAAACAAGATATTTTATTGAATTGTTTAGCTGACTGTCAGTGATATCCCCATTACACCAAAATCCCACCGTTTTTTTTGTCCATGATGGAATGTGACTCTGAATTGCAAGTACTGTCACAGAAAATGTCTTTACCACAGAATTTCCATTCTGATCCTTTGCAGCACAAGTTACAGTCGTTGTACCAATGTCAAAAAATGAGCCTGATTTGGGATCACATATTGGAGTCTGGAGATTTGACATGATTGTAGAATTTGTATAATCGATACTTGCCCCAATTGAATTTGTTGCATAAAATGTCAATGTGGGCGGAACCAGATGTGATGTGTTTGGTGCAGAACTTGAACTAGAAGTATCATACGAGCCCCCTCCTACTGTTACAAATACACTTGATGGAAGTGATGGGTCCGCAAATCGAAACTCTAGTGTAGAGCCCATCTCCACTGGAAATCCACCAATTGATTTTGGTATTTTGATAGTTACCTCAAATGTATCAGTATTAGGTCCAGTCTCTCTCAAGGCATATGGATTTGCCTGAAATACACTGTCTGCAAGCGTAGTCTGAACTCCTCCCATGTGAAATTCAATCATATCAAGCGGAATGTCATCAGGTGTTTGAGAATCTAAATTAAAATTTGGAGCATAGATATGCAGTTTAAAGTATTGACCAATTCTGACATTTGACGATGAGCTTGCCACAGGGCTTGATGGAGTACTAGACAAAACTTTGGATTGTGTCAAGTCAGTCGGATTTCCAGAATAATCAGCCCTCTGGTGATATGTCATGACAACAACATCTCCACTTTTCAGTGGTTTTCCATCAACAGAATCTGGCAGTGTAAAATAAAGTTGAAAGACGCCAGTATCAATTCCAGTTTCCACCATGGAGCCAGGTCCAGACACCGGAACTCCATTTATTGTAAAATCAACTAACCCATCTGTAGATATTGTCATCACTGCACGATGATCAGTGGACAAATTAGAGTCAGTCACATAAAAAGTCAAAACAGTCCCAGGTGTTGCAGGCTCGGCATAAGAAAGAGACATCGGCAGTAAAAGCAAAATGACAAAAAATCCACTGAGATAAAAAACATTCATGATAAAATATTGGTATTCAATTGTACTTAGCCTTTTTTGAGAAGTTTTGGTTTTAGTTTAGTGTTATTTTTTAAAAGTTCAAGTGCAATTGTTTTGTTGTCTAGAGCCAAGTCGAACTTTTTGTCAATCTTTAGAGCAGCATTAAAACACTTTATCGCATCCTTTAACAAGCCAATCTCTCCAAGTGCGAGGCCCTTGTATGCTAATGCCATCGCATATTTTGGCTGGATTTTTAGCGCCTTTTCATAACAATCTATTGCATCATGGTATTTTCCCAGAGTATGTAATGCAGAACCCTTGTTTACAAGAGCGTCAAGGTTGTTTTTCTCAATAGCCAATGCATCGTCATAGCATTTTATTGCCTTGGAGTGTTTTCCAAGCGTCTGTAGTGTAACGCCCTTGTTTATCAGGGCAGTGATGTTTTTTGGATCCTTGAATAAAATCAGATCATAGTATTCCAACGCTAGTGTGTATCTGCCTTCTTCACACAGTTCGTATGCCTCATCTAAAAGCGAGGGTTTACCCATCATCAAGAGTTAAAATCTGTAGATATTATATTTTTAGAATGTATCATATCAAGTACGGGTCAAGACAGATTAAACATGCAGACCCGATCAATGAGAGAGCAAAGAATGATCTCAGTGTATATTCTACAAGTATAGAACATGATAATTTCTCAACTAAAAAATAAAAAAGGCCTGATACACAACAGTCTTTAACGGCAATTCCTTGCGAAAGGCTAATGCACACGATAATCTTTGACTTTGATGGAACCATAGCAGATACGCTATCAGTAGTCATAAGAATCGCAAACAAATTTGCAGACCATTACGGATACAAGAAGATCCCTCTCAGTGATTTACCAAAACTACGAGAAAAAAAACCAAGTGCAGTACTAAAGCACTTGGGCATATCAATATTCAAGCTACCAATTGTTGCAAGAAAGATAAGATTTGAGATGAACAAGGAGATCATCAACCTAAAGACGGCAGTAGACCTACGAGAGACATTGATACACCTCAAAGAAAACGGATGTGTACTAGGGATACTGACCACAAATTCCAGAGAAAACGTGGTGGAATTTTTAAAGAAAAATGATCTTGAACTATTTGATTTTGTCTATTCAGGCAGAGCAGTCTTTGGCAAAAGTAGGCTATTGAAAAAGATGATGAGAGAGAAAACCATTCCACATGAGGATCCAATTTACGTGGGCGACGAGATAAGAGACGTTGAGGCTGCTAAAAAAGCAGGAATTAGGGTCATAGGGGTGTCATGGGGATACAACACCAAAAATGCATTATTAAAATTCCATCCTGATCATGTCATCGAAGAGCCAGAAGAGCTCAAGGGCATAATTCTAAACTAGAATTATAAAAACAGAGTCAAGGTTTGATGACATCATACAATTTCAAGAAAAACTGATCAGGTTAGTTTGAAATAATACCACAAGGTACGATCAAGTAAATGAGTGCTGACGTAACAGAAGATGAAAAAAAGGCATTGACTCCAGAATCAGGATTTGACCTGTGCGGAATTGATTATTTTGAATCGCTTGGAAGAAGATTATACTTTATAGCGCATTATGAAAGATATCAAGATGCACTAAACGCAAAAAAAGAACGAGACAGACCAGACGAGTATTTGATTTTGTATAAAGGGGCATCATGATACAAAACAATCACTTGTTAGAATTTTGTTTTTCATCGGACATGGTTTTAAAAATTCTCACAGCTTCAAGGTGCGAGCAATTTGCCTTCAGTCCCTTACCATGATGGAATTTATAAAAATTCTTGAATCCTTCGCAATCGCAGCTGTCAGATGTAACCATGTATGATTTTGATGGATCACTAGAAGATTTTACCTGAAACAAGTCATCATCAATCATGACCACGCCGCTTTTTGCCAATGCCTTGGCTTTTTTGATAGTATTGGCGCTCATGTATCCTATAATATACTCAATTAAATAATCCTTAAGTTTTTTTAACATAATTGACTAGCATGCCAGAAGAGCCAGAAGATTCAGAATCAGCCATAATCAACCAAATGTTTGATGAAATAATGAAGATGATTCGTGAAAAGCAGATAAGGTTGGAATCCATTATTCAAAGAACTGTTGAACAGGGAACCATGCAAAAAGAGTCGTTTGACAGAATATACAGGCTACTGACAGATCATGGTAAAAAGAAACAGTGGATACAAGACTAAGTTTCAGATCAAACTAATAGAAATTTGAATAGAAAAAATTGGAGAGGTGTCTTTGGTAGGACCTCTCCAAGAAAGTGCTTGCCTGGCCAAAATGCTGACTAAGAGACACATATTATGTGAATTACATGTTTGACCGAACTTTCATTTCTAATATGACATCAGCAAATATAGAACTCTCTCAATAGCAAAGCTGAATTTTCATAACATTAGCTGATTTGAAAATAATGTTTTCACACAATTACAATTTTACGTTTAGGTTTTTGATTTTTTGAATTATGATATCATGCTCTGACTCTGGTTCAGTAGACAGTATCAATAAACCATCGTCAAGAAACAAAGTGATGAGTTTCACCCTTTCTTTTGATGTTATCATCCAGTTTGTCTTTCCTAGTTTTTCATTGAACATCTCATCCCAAGATGCCTTGACAGAGGCTTGATAGTGAACCATGTTGCTCAATTCTTCATCAAGCAACGGCGCAGCAGTTTGTTTTCTGGCAAATGTTATCAGTTTTCTATCTTTTATTCTACCTACAAAACGTATAGAATTGTCAAGTTTTAAGATCTGAGTATATGGATCTGATTGTTTTATGCGCTGTGCCATTTGTTGAGTGATTAGATCCAAAGGAAATTTAACTCTATGCCGCGATCTAAACAAAACATGACAAGCATGATAGACATTGCACTAGTAGAAAATATAATATCAAAACACCAGATTGGAGAAGATACAGCATCTTTGATAAAGCAATCATGGAACAGAATAGATGCAATAGACGAATCCAAGACATTCAGATATGAACCGATAACAGAATTTGAGAAAAAACTAACAAACCTAAACAGGCTAAAAGAGAAAGCGACCGAGTCATTTCGGCCCTTTGCAGACAGATACCAAACATCACTTTGTGCAGCCATGGGCGTGCCCATGATGGATTCAATATCAAAGGCAAGAGATGCTGGAATTTACGAGGCATTTTACGAGTTGTTTGGGTTGACAAATGCCAAAGCTAAGAGATTTGGCCTTGCTGCACTGTATTCAGCAATACAGGGTCAAAAAAATGAGGTCCAAGACACGTACAATATCGTTTTTGACAGAGACTCGCCTTGGACATTTAGAAATGAAGTAGAACACATGGAAGAGTATGCCAGATATCATTTCAACAGCTATATCATAAATCAAGTAGTCAATGGGACAAATCCATTTGGCCCAGTAGTGGAACTATACGAAAACGGTGCTGCAGATTTTATATTCATGCAAACAGAGCAGGATGGAAAAGTTAAAGAAAAATTAGCTACGTTTCATACAGTCAGTACAGATATTGGGAATGTGATTGCAGTACACATGGCAGGCGATGACAATCTATTCCACTATAGAAGGTGGGGTGAGCCTTATTTTACACTCAATGCAATCAAGGAAAAAACAAAATTAAGAATAATAGGAATTGCAGATCAGAGATTTGTAACAAGTTAGAATCTAACTTAGCCTATCAGCATCTTTTTTCCATATTCTAACTCCATCAACGAAGACTTGCTCTGGTTCCTCAAATACGGTATGCCACCTTCCATCATGTGGAAAGAGTTTGTCCATCTCTTTTATTTTGTCATTTGTTGGAAATGCATTAGTCAGTGCACCCCACTTCATGTTTGGAAACTTTGGCATGATTTCGTTGATGTCTTTCATCGTAAGATATATTACAAAATCATGCAATAAAACGCTATTCATTTAGAGTGACTGGTTTTGACCATTCCCTAGTCAATTAATCCTCATGTGTTGTACAGATACCAATGACAACAATAGTTGGAATCAAGACAAAAGACGGAGTAGTTCTTGGATCAGACAAGAGAGCAAGTAAAGGCTTTTTCATAGGATCAAAGATAGTGCAAAAAATTGCAAAAATAGACGACACACTAGCTGTCGCAATTGCAGGACAACTCTCAGATGCAGAATACATCATCAAAGTGGCAAAAGCAGAGAGAAGACTCATGGAACTAAGGAGAGGATTCCCCTTGTCCATACGAGAAGCCACTAGATTGATTGCAAACATTGCCTATTCTGGCCTTAGAAACTACCAACCATACTATGTAGAATTGTTGGTTGCAGGAGTGGATAAGGAAGGTGCACATGTTTTTGCAGCAGACATGAGCGGGGCAATTACAGAGGAAGACTTTGCATCATCAGGGTCAGGCTCACCCATCGCATATGGAGTACTTGAGAGCTTGTACAACAAGGACGTGACCAACAGCCAGGCAAGTGAGATTGCATCTCGTGCAGTATCTGCTGCAATGGAAAGAGACCCAGGTTCTGGAAATGGCATAAACATCTTAGCCATACAAAACTTGCAAAAGGAGGCAGTGGCATAAATGTCAGAATCTCAAAACGGTAACAGATTCCCATTTTATGGTCCACAAGGAAGACTGATTCTTGTAGACAGTGCCTTGGAAGCTGTAAGCAGAGGCTCTACAACAATTGGAATCAAGACTCCAAACTTTGCAATGATTGCAAGCCAGATAAAACCAACTCATCCATTGATGGAACCATCTGAGAAAATATTCCCAATCGACTTTCACATAGGTGCAACAGGTGCAGGATACATTGGTGATATTCTGCAGCTAATTGACACACTACGCCTCGAGTCGCAAAAACATCGACTGACATATGAAACGCCAATAGATATAGATTCATTGGCAAAACATCTGAGCAGTTTTCTACACAACTACACCACATATGCAGTAAGGCCACAGGCAGCATCAATGATAGTTGTTGGGGAGGACCAGACTGGAATCCAGTTGTACCAGGTTGACCCAAGTGGAACTTTCTTTAGAGGTTCTGGGTTTGCAATAGGACAAGCATCAGAGACTGCACTTGACACAATCACAAAAGGGTACAACAAGGACTTGAGCCTAGACCAAGCCATAGAACTCGGCAGAAAGGCAATTGAAAAAGCACTTGGAGAAAAACCCATAGTCGAGACAGGCATAATCGAACCAGGAAAAGCGTTTCGCAAGATACGTACAGAAAACTAGGACAGAATAATTCTCCACTTTTTTATTTTTTGTAACCAGTTAATAGAGAATTTCTTTTAATCAAATACTGACGGCAAGGTGTCAGATATTCACATCATTGTGGCTTTTGGGTCGAATCTTCTTCGAAATCCAATACAATGCTTTTGAGTGCCACTTTCACTCCCTTGAGAATTTTTAGGCCATGTTTTTTTGTAGAAGCGCTGGTAATCATCGCATATAATATACATTCATCACATAAAAGTCTGATCTATCTTTGATTCTGTTTAGATTACCAGAGGATTTGAATGAATTATTTATCGGATTACAAACTGTTAGCTTTCCATGATATTAAAAAAAGCAATTATTTCAGGATCATCCTCCAACTCCCCAAGATAAGAGCGGATTTGCGATACCAAGGAATGGTATTCTTCCTTGTACACATCCTTGAGTACTTCTTTGAGATATTCAGGATGATCGTAACAGTCCGTTATTTTACAATCATAAAGAGAGTCGAGTTTTGCCAATACCAAATGATAATTTACATCCCCTCTCCTCATCAGCACAAGTTCCACGTATGAAATCAGGGCTATTTTGTACGGTTCAAGTTCCATCACAAGATATTAGTACGTTATTTTATAATATTTTGTATCCTAGAATTGTAAACTAGTGTTAGACAGATAATTCCGTGTACGGTTCTTAGTTATACAGACCAAAGGGGCTGTATCGATTTTTTCCATCGGGCCTTTCCTGACTCTCTTTGAGCAGTTTAGTTATCTGCTCCAGTATTCTGTGTGCGTTTATTGTTGCATCCGACTTGTTTTTGGCACCGACTGCATCACTTTCCACGACTGCATAACGTGATACTATCTTTAGGTTAACGTGGTACTTGTCGTTGCTTGTCCACTGCAATACAAATCCTCCATCACCCTCTACCACACCAATCCATCGTAGTGTACCAAACCATTTGCCAAGTAGTCTTTCCACAACATTTTCAACTTGGACAGTAGTAGGAATGTATAATTGAATTATTTGCTCAAAATGAGAGTCATGATTTGAAATTGCTTTTGACAGATTTTCAAGATCAATTCTAGATTTTTTTACAAGTACAGAATCAAGATTCTTTGTGAGCCTATAACCATAATCTGTTTTTTTCACAAGTCCTGCATTTTCTAGTCTGTGCAAAGATCTTGCCAAGCTTTGTTGGTGAATGCCTAACTTTCGCACAAGACCATTGAACGTATACTGGTTGTCATTTACATCACTGTCTTGATTTAGCAATGACAAAACTTTCTTGTCGTTTATCTGAAAGTCATCAAGGGATACATCAGATGAGCTATCAATTATTATCTGTACCATCTTGTCATCTACTTTGATCTCCTTCTCAGTTCCTGGTTTTTCCTCATTTTTGTGCTGGTCTTTAGTATCCATCTTTATCTACAAATAGTCACTTTACTTATTTAAAACTAGTTTAGCTTTTATCACTTGATCTGGCTCTAGCATGACACCACCATTGATAGATTTTATCAAGCTGCCTGCTTTTTTCATTATTTGTGAACGGCTCAAGTCAAACCTATTTTTTCTTGATCTGGTATTTCTTGAGTTTAGTCTGAGTTTATTGTTGCAACAAGGGCAACGTACCCCGATAGACAATGAATCTACAAATATGCTACATACAGAGCAAGGCCTTTGCCCTACTGCAAATCTATATCCTCCGAGAGGCTTTTTTGCCGCAAATCGATAGCAAATTCCTTTACACTTCAAATTTCAATTCTCCCTTTCTAACATGATACACCGCAGTCCAAATAAAATAGACTAGTATTTGCAAAACCTAGTCACACGTATTTTTATATGAGTATCACATGATTTACCAACTCTACATATGTTTGATAGTAAGCAGAAACTCAATGAAAGACCTGTTTTATGCCGTCAATCACAAATTGGACTGCAAATGCAGCAATAATAATTGCAAATATTCTTGTCACTATCAGTGAACCTCTCTTTCCAAGTAATCTATAGATCGGATCAACCGACCGTAGAATACCATATGTGATTCCAAGTACGATTACAATCGAAGTTATGGTTATCCATAGACCATAGTTTTCAAATGACAAGATAACCATAGTAAGTGCGCCAGGTCCTGCCAACAGCGGAAAGGCAAGAGGAACAATCCCAGATTCATCTTGTAAATTTTGATTACCAAATCTCCATTCACCATGTGTGAGCAGCTCAATTGCTACCAAGAAAAGAAGAATTCCTCCTGCAATCATGAAACTGAATATAGAAATGCCGAAGGTTGAAAGTAGTGCAGAGCCAACAAATGCAAAGACAAAGAGCAGAATGGCTACTGTAATGATAGTTATATTTGAGATAGACTTTCTTTGTTTCTTTTCCATCTTGCCGGTGAGTGCAATTATTACGGGTACGCTAGCAATTGGATCAATTACAACAAGTAGCGTAACAACAGCTTTAACCAAGTCACCTATGAAATCTTGAACCATGTTTTGCTATACCACAGGAATTATTTCAGTGATTGTCTTTATCATCAAGAATCGCACAACGGGTTTATTTGAAAAATATTATGTTTGTTGCTTGTTACGGGTAATTGCAATAACTGCAATAACTATACCTGCAATACCAACACCGATTCCAGTCATGCTTATCATGTACAAGCTATCAGTAGTACTTTTTACTTGCTGGAAGGACTGTGCAACATTTGAGACACTCTTTGCTGCAGTGTCTGCGTTGTTTTTTGCATCCTCGATGTCATTTGTAAGTTGACTGATTATTGTGCCTACTTGGCCCATGTTTGTAGAATCAGAAGACGAAGAGCCTGAAGATGGAGGAAAGTTCAGTGAATCAACACTTGCAACATCATCTAGTGCTATTTCATCATTAACTGCTTGTCCTTCCACAGTACCCGAAAGAACAAGACTATAGGTTCCAACTCGTGTTGGAATTAAAACTGCATCATACTGACCATCAACTGTACTGCTTGGAAGAAAATCAAGAGGTTTTGTAATTGTTCCATATTTGACTGATATCTGCAAGTCTTTGAGTGCATTAATCACAGGTTGTGCAGAATCACCGCTTCCTTTCTTTACAGTAACTTGCGCCGCATTTAGTAGTCCAGTATATACCGGTTCATTGTCCCATCCAACTTGGACAAGATAATTACCATAAACTTTTGTGATGTGTGCTTCAGCTGGCTTGACAGAAATTGGAGATGCAAATATGATTGTCGCTATTATTAGTGAGAAAACAGTAGGAACCAAGACTTGATTTATTTTGGTCATTTTTTCAGATCTAAAATCCAAGCCGTGGTCTGAATCTAGTTGCAGCAACTACACCTGCAATGGAGATCACTATCAACAATGCTGGCAATGGAAACTCTGGTACTGCGGGTGTATTATAACCAGTGTCTGTTTCAGGAGCCTCCTGTACATTATATGCGCTAATTAGAACTGGATGAAGATTCACGTGCACATCTGTCATGATTGTGTTTACGTTAGCTTTACCATTTAGATCCTGCAACAATTTTGTAAATGCTGTAGATATCTTTGTGTTGGCATCAGATTTGTCCACATTCTTTGCAGTAAGATCACTGAACATATTTTGCGCCGAAGTTGCAAGACCTATCGAGTTTTCATATGCATTCTGGTCTACAACAGTGCTCGACATAGCCATATTATCAGACATG